>WNFK01021096.1_pt2 | contig 80708 bp, 79 predicted proteins | sample 5400281 | NCBI WGS metagenome assembly WNFK01 (sample SAMN13153350, study PRJNA577476) | soil metagenome | isolation source: 20 cm soil on Douglas fir-dominated hillslope | place: USA:California | collected 2013-09-17
CCCCCGAGACCGCCGCTACGGCCTTCGTCCCATTAAGGAATGCGCCGGCCGTGTTGTCGGCCAGCGCGACTGTCACCGACCCCGAGAAGGTCACATCGATGTTGCCGAGCGTATCGCGTGCCACGACGGTGATCGCCGGGGTCATGATGTTTCCGGCGGTGCCGCCGGTCGGCTGGGAAGAGAAGGCGAGCACGTTATTGGTCGTGCCCCCCTCGCTGGAGATGCCGGTGATCATTTTCGCCGTACCGTCACACGCAGCTACCGCGATGACCGTCACGAGTCCTGCCAATCGGATCGGATGCATGAACGTCTCCTTCCTCGTACTTTCCTCGCCGTGAGCTACCCCGTTCTCATCGCTACCGAGCTCAAGGGTCTCCTCGAGCCAGACCAACTCGATGGGCTCGACGTCACGTGGCTTCCGGCCGGCCAAGCGATCCGCAAAGGGGACTGGGTCGCCATCGTCCCGCTGCTGTCGCGCTGGGTGGGGGGCACCCAGCTCAAGCACCTCCCCAAACTCCGCATCGTCGCCAACTGCGCCGTCGGCTACGACAACGTGGACGTGGTGGCCGCCGAGATGCGCAAAGTGATCGTCACCAACACCCCCGACGTCCTCACCGACGCGACGGCCGATCTCACGTGGGCGCTGATCCTGGCATGCGCTCGGCGCCTCGTCGAAGCGATCGACCTGGTGCGCAGCGGGCGCTGGGTCGGCTGGCACCCCGAGCTGCTGCTCGGCGTCGAGCTGCGCGGACGCACCCTGGGCCTCTTCGGGGCGGGGCGCATCGGCCAGGCCGTCGGCCGCCGCGCCCGGCCAAACCCGAATTCGAGCGTGAGACGGGGGCCGTGCGGGTGGACTGGACCCGCCTGCTCGCCGAGAGCGACGTCCTCAGCCTGCACGCGCCGTCCACGCCGGAGACCAAGGGCATCGTCAATAGTGACACGCTGGGGCGCATGAAGCCGGGGGCGATCCTGGTGAACACCGCGCGGGGGGACCTGATCCGGGAGGAGGCGTTGGCGATCGCGCTGGAACAGGGCCGGCTCGGCGCCGCGGGGTTGGATGTCTACGCCGAGGAGCCCGCGATTCACGCCCGCCTGCGCGCCGCCCCCCGCACCGTGCTCCTGCCGCACATCGGCAGCGCCACGCACGACACACGGCGCAAGATGGCCGCGATCGCCGTGGCGAACGTCCAAGCCGTCCTCAAAGGGGAGCCCCCTTTGACCCCGGTGTTCCGGTAGGTAGTTTTAGCGCTCGAGATGCCCCCAAAGTCAGAACGCACGATCCTCCTAGACGCCCGCGCGATGTCGCGGGCGTTGCAGCGTATGGCCGTCGAGGTCGCCGAGCTGGCGCCCGGTACGGCGGACCTGGTGCTGATCGGGATCCAGCGGCGCGGCGTCGAGCTGGCCGAGCGGATCGCGAAGATGATCGAAAAGGACGAGGGCGTCGTGGTTCCGCGCGGGGCGCTCGACATCACGTTGTACCGCGACGACCTCGAAACTGTGGGGCCGAAGCCCGTGATCGGGGAAACGCGCTTGCCCGTCGATTTGACGGACAAGCACGCGGTCATCGTCGATGACGTGCTCTACACCGGGCGGACGGTCCGGGCCGCGCTCGACGAGCTGGCCGATTTCGGCCGCCCCAAGCGCATTTCATTGTGCGTGCTCGTCGACCGCGGGGGCCGCGAGCTCCCGATCCAGGCCGACGTCGTCGGCAAGATGGTCAAGACCGGGCCCGGCGACCGCGTCGAGGTGCAGGTGGAAGAGCTCGACGGGCGCGATCAGGTGGATCTCGTCCGGTGACCGCGAACCTCGGGAAAGACCTGACGGGTCTCGAGCACCTCACGCCCGAGCAAATCCGCCTGATTCTCGACACCGCCGAGCCGTTCAAGGAGGTGTCGGAGCGGCCCATCAAGAAGGTCCCCGCGTTGCGCGGCAAGACGATCGTCAACCTCTTTTTCGAAGCGTCGACCCGCACCCGCATCTCATTCGAGTTTGCCGAAAAGCGGCTCTCGGCGGACACGGTCAATGTCGCCGCCACCGGATCGTCCGTGTCGAAGGGCGAAACACTGGTGGACACCGCCAAAAACCTCGAGGCGATGCGGATCGACATGGTGGTTATCCGCCATCCCTCTTCGGGCGCAGCCAGCTTCCTGGGCCAACGCATCCGATCGAACGTGATCAACGCGGGCGATGGAAAGCACGAGCACCCCACCCAAGCGTTGCTCGACCTGCTCACGATCCGGGACAAGCACGGCAAGATCGAAGGCTTGAAGGTCTGCCTCGTCGGTGATGTACTGCACTCGCGCGTCGCCCGGTCCAACATCTGGGGTCTGACGAAGCTCGGCGCCCAGGTTGGCGTGTGCGGTCCGCACACGCTCATGCCGCGAGGGCTCGAGGAGCTGGGCGTGAGGTTCTTCCCACGGATCGAAGAAGCGATCGAGTGGGCCGACGTCCTGAACGTGCTGCGACTCCAGCTCGAGCGGATGGAGAAGGGATTCATCCCCAGTCTGCGCGAGTACTACCGCGTGTGGGGCGTGACGCCGGAACGGCTCGAGCGCTCGCCGCGGCCCATCACGATCATGCACCCGGGCCCGATGAATCGCGGCGTGGAGATCGACTCGCGCGTGGCCGATGGGCCCCATAGCGTGATCTTGGACCAGGTGACGAACGGCGTGGCGGTGCGGATGGCGGTCCTGTATCTGCTGGCGGGTGGGCGGCCGGAGCTGGCCGATTTCGGCCGCCCCAAGCGCATTTCATTGTGCGTGCTCGTCGACCGCGGGGGCCGCGAGCTCCCGATCCAGGCCGACGTCGTCGGCAAGGGAGTGGGCCCGGGGCTCGCGGCGCCTGCGGGCGCCGAAGTGCGCAACGTCGCGGGCAAGATCGTCGCGCCCGGCCTCGTGGACGTGCACGTCCACATGCGCGAGCCCGGCAATGAAGATGAAGAGACGGTCGCGAGCGGCGCGCGCGCCGCCGTGGCCGGCGGATTCACGGCCGTGTGCGCGATGCCCAACACGGACCCGGTCACCGATAACCAGGCGGCCGTCGGATTCATCGTGCGCCAATCGGTGCGGGCCGGACTGGCTCGCGTGTACCCCATCGGCGCGGTCTCCGTGGGGCAGCGCGGCGAGAAACTCGCCGAATTCGGCGAGATGGTCGGGGCGGGGGCGGTCGCGGTCTCGGATGACGGCCGGCCGGTCGCGTCGAGTCACCTGATGCGCACCGCGCTCGAGTATGCGCGGACGTTCGGCATCCCGGTCGCCGACCACTGCGAGGATCCGACACTCGCCGCCGGCGGCGTCATGCACGAAGGACTCGTCGCGAGCCGGCTCGGCTTGAAGGGGATTCCCGCCGCGGCCGAGGAAATCATGGTCGGGCGCGACTGTCTCCTCGCCGGACTGACGGGCGGTCATGTGCACCTGTGTCACATGTCCACCCGCGGATCGGTCGAGCTGATCCGGCGGGCGAAGGCGGAAGGGATCCGCGTCACCGCCGAGGTGACACCCCATCACCTCACGCTCACCGACCACGCGTGCGAGGGCTACGACACGCACGCGAAGATGAATCCGCCGCTCCGGGAGGCCGCCGATGTCGCGGCGCTACGCGCCGCGCTCAAGGAGGGCGTGCTCGACTGCATCGCGTCGGATCACGCGCCCCATGCCTACGACGAGAAAGAGGCCGCGTTCGACGACGCGCCCTTCGGCATCGTGGGACTCGAGACGGCGTTTGCGGTGGCGCACACCGAGCTGGTCCGTGGGGGGGTGCTCACGCTCCCCGAGCTGATTGCGAGGATGAGCACCGAGCCGGCAAAGATCTTTCACCTGCCTGGTGGGACGCTCGCGGTGGGCGCGCCGGCTGACGTGGTGGTGCTCGATGCGGCGGCGCAGTGGTCCGTCGATCCCACCGCGTTCCGCTCCAAGAGCCGCAACACGCCGTTCGCTGGGCGCGCACTCACCGGCCGCGCGTTGCTGACGATCGTCGCGGGGAAGATGGTCTACGACGTGGCGGCGCCCGCGCCGTGACCGCGAACGCGGTGGCTCGGCGCATGGCGCTGTGCTGCCGTCAGCTGGCGGCGGGCGGGTTGATCGCGGGTCGCGACGGGAACCTGTCGGTCCGGGTCGGTCCCGACCGTGTGCTGGTGACGCCGAGTGGGCTCATCAAGTCGTTGCTCGGGGCCGCGGACATGGTCGAAGTCGGCCTGTCCGGTCGCAAGCGGCGCGGCCGCCGCAACCCTACCAGCGAATTGGACTTACACTTACGGATCCTGACGAAGCGCCCCGACGTGGGGGCGGTGGTGCACGCCCATCCCCCGGCCGCGACGGGGTTTGCCGTTGCGGGGGAGGAGATTCCCGCTAATCTGTTGCCCGAGCTTATCTTCCTGGTGGGACGGGTACCAATTGTCCCGTACGGTATACCCGGGACGCCCGAGCTGGGCGACCAGGTGGAGCCGTATCTCGCCGGGCACGACGCGCTATTGCTCGCGAATCATGGCGCCGTGACGATGGGCAGAACACTCGACGAGGCGTGGATTCGGATGGAGACGCTAGAGCACTCGGCCAGGATCATCATGGCCGCCCGCGCGATCGGCGAGCCGCAACCGCTCGTGCTCCGCGCCCAGGCGCGACGGGAGCAGGATGCCTAAAGGGTCCTCGAAGAGTACCGCGGCCATTCAGCGGCTGCTGGAAGAGCGCCGCCAATACGAGGCGTGGCTCGCGCGGATCAACGCCGCGGGGGACGCCGCGCCGGAGCACGTCCGCGTCCGCGTGCGGTCGGACTACGAGGCGCGGCTCCAGGCCGTGACGGAAGAGCTGAAGGCGCACGCCGACGCGGGGCGCCAGCTGGTCGCCCAACGGAAAGAGTTCTTCCTCGAGCTGCAGAGGAAGGAGAAGGCCGCCGCCGAGCGTCTCGCCGAGACGGAGCTGCGGCACGCGGTCGGCGAGTACGACGAGAGTCAATGGTCACAAGTCCACAAGGACGCTCTCGCCGAACTGCTGGCGGTGCGCGAGGAGCTGCAGGAAGTCACGCAGGACATCGAGAAGCTCGAGGAGCTCGACTCGATGGTGCGCGCGAAGCCCGGTCCGCGCATCGGGTCGCCCCCCAAGCCGCCGGTCCGGCCGGACGAGCGTCGCAAGGTTCCCCCCGCGCCCGTCGACGAACTGGCGTTTCTCAAGTCGGTGACCGAGGACGAAAAGACCGCGCCGTCGCCCAAGCGGGCGAGCGGCGCGCAGTTTCAGCCCGCGATCCCCGGGGACCCCCCGCGCAGCGCTCCGCTGTCGAGTTCGCTCACGCCCGCGGCCAGCATCAACGACGATGCCGAAGTCGTGAAGACCCTGAAGTGCAAGGAATGCGGGACGATGAACCTGGCGACGGAGTGGTACTGCGAGAGCTGCGGAGCGGAATTGGCTGCCTTGTAGCGTACGGTTACCGGCGATGTAGGGGGACGGCCGTGCCGTGCCCCTACTTCGCCGCCAGCTTTTTCACCATCGCCGCCAGACGCGACTTGTGCCGGGCGGCGTTGTTCTTGTGGATCAGGCCTTTCCGGGCGGCGCGGTCGAGTAGACGAGCGGCGAGCGCGTAGGCTGCGGTGGCGGCGGCGGCGGTGGCGGCGACGCGCACGTGTTTCACGGCGGTGCGCAGCGCGGAACGTTGCGCCCTGTTGCGGATGGTGCGCGTGCGCGCCTGGCGCATCGCTTTCTTCGCGGACTTAATCTTCGGCACGACGACCAATCTCCCTGGAGTGAGGGGCGGAACTTAGAAGGTAAGTTGCGTCGGGTCAAGGCTCTACGTTATCTTAGGCCGTGCAATTCGAGCAGATCCTCATGCTCGCCCCGGTGCTGCTGTTCTCGATCGTGGCGCACGAATACGCCCATGCCGAGGCGGCGTACCGACAGGGCGATCAAACCGCCTACATGCTCGGGCGGCTGACACTGAATCCCCTGAAGCACATCGATCCGGTCATGACGGTGATTTTCCCGCTCGTCCTGATCTGGATCAATGCGCCGTTCGTGTTCGGAGCGGCCAAGCCCGTTCCCGTAAACCCCAGGAATTACCGCAACTATCGCAAGGGTGACATCATCGTCTCCCTGGCGGGAATCGCGACGAACCTGGGGCTGTTCGTGATCAGCGCCATCGGCTTCGCGGTAGTGGGGCTCATCGGCCAGGGCGTCGTGGAGCTGCAGCCGACCCTGCGGGTCGCGCAACAGATGATGTTTCTCGGGATGAAGCTGAACCTGATCCTGGCGTTCTTCAACTTGATCCCCATCCCGCCGCTCGACGGGAGCCACGTGCTGAAGCAGCTCCTGCCCCCAGGGGCGGGACTACAGTTTCGACAACTGTACACGTTAGGGATGATTCCGATTCTCCTCGTGGTGTGGCTGCTGCCCGGTGTGGTGAACACCTTCCTGTGGCCGGTCAACTGGCTGTTGAGCGTCGCCTTTCGCCTGGTCGGCGGCTTCCAGATTCCGGGCGCCTCATGACCACGCCGTCACCCGTTATGCGGGACCAATCGGGGTTCGTCATCGAGCTGGAGCAGTTCTCCGGCCCGCTCGATCTCCTGCTCCACCTGATCCACGAGGACGAGGTCGACATCACCGACCTCCCGATTTCGAAGATCGCCGACCAGTTCCTCGCGGTGATCGGCGATCTCGGACTCAACCAGGCGGCCGACTACCTCGAAATGGCGGCGCGCCTGCTGCGGATCAAAGCCCAGATGCTGCTGCCAAGGCGCCTCGGGGACGACGAGTGGGAGGACCCGCGGGCTGAGCTGGTGCGCCGGCTGCTCGAGTACCAGCAAATCCGCGAGCTGGTCGATTGGCTGGCGCGCGCCGCCGCGGTCCGCGCCGAGCGCTTCGGCCGCGGCTACGAAGCGCCGCCCCCGGACGCCCCGCCCGCACCGCTGCAGATCGACCTGAACGACTTGCTGGCGGCGGCGGAACGGGTCATTGCCCTGATTCCCGAGCCGATGCTGCACCGCGTGGTGCCGCGGCCCCTCGACGTCGAAGGGGCGCTCGCGAAGATCCACGCCCTCCTCGCCGAGCGCGACACGTTCGGCTGGAGCGATGTGGCCGGTCCGGGCGCGACGATCGTGGACGTGTTGTCCGCGTTCATCGCGCTGCTCGAGCTCGCCAAGCGCGGTACGTTGTCCCTGGTGCAGCCCGAGCCCTTTGCCCCCATGGTGATCCGGCGTGAGTCCCCTCGCGAAGCTGCTTGAAGCGGCGCTGTTCGCCGCCTCGCGCCCCCTGACGCTCGAGGAGCTGGAGTCGCTCGAGCCCGAGAGTGGGGAAGCCGCGCTGCGCGCGGCCCTCAGCGAACTGCGGTCCGCGTACGGCGACGACCACGGCGTGGAGCTGGCAGAGATCGCGGAAGGATGGCAGTTCCTCACGCGGCGCGAGTACGCCGAAGCGATCGACCGCGCACAGTTTGCGCTGCGCCCGCGGCGCCTGTCCCCGGCGGCGCTCGAAACGCTCGCGATTATCGCATACCGCCAGCCGGTAGGCCGCGTCGAGGTAGACGAGATCCGCGGGGTCGACTCGGGCGCCGTCATCGACAAGCTGCTCGAGCGCGGCCTCGTCGAGATCGTCACGCGCGGCGAAGGCCTGGGCCGGCCGCTCCTGTACGGCACGACGCCGCAGTTTCTGGAGATCCTCGGGCTCAAAGACCTGGAGGAGTTGCCGCGGCTCGAGGAGCTGTCGGTCGCGCTCCGGCCGCCGACGCCGGCCGAAGAACCCGAATGAGTTTGATGCGCCTGCAGCGCGCCATGGCGCGCGCGGGCGTGGCGTCGCGCCGCAAGGCCGAGGACTTGATCCGCGCCGGGCGGGTGCGGGTGGACGGCCAGACTGCCACCATCGGGTCGAGCGTCGACCCCGACAGCCAGCGCATCACGGTCGACGGACAGGCGGTTCGGACGGCCGCCCGCACCACGTGGATCGCCCTCAACAAGCCCATTGGGTATGTCGTGAGCCGCTCCGACCCTGAAGGACGGCGCACGGTCTTCGACCTCCTCCCCAAGGTCCCCGGTCTCACGTACGTTGGGAGACTGGACCTCATGACGTCGGGCCTGCTGCTCCTGACCACCGACGGGGAGGCGGCTCACCGGCTCATGCACCCCCGCTACGCGGTGCCGAGGACGTACTGGCTCGGCGTGCACGGGAGGGCCGCGGCAGAGGTGCGGGCGGCCCTGGCCAAACGGATCGTGATCGACGGCCGCCCAGTTCGGGTGGTCGAGAGTCGCGTACGCTCGGTGCGAAAAGCGCTCGAGGTCGAGGTGACGCTCGCGGAGGGGCGCCAGCGAATCGTGCGCCGCATCGCGGAGCAACTGGACTGGAAGGTCGAGTGGTTGCACCGCGTGTCCTACGGACCGGTGCACCTCGGGCGGCTGGCCGAGGGCCGCTGGCGCGCGCTGACGGCGCGCGAAATCGAAGCGATCGGGCGACTGCGAGCTGACTAACGGAGTGATGGCGATCGATACAGCAGGATTGGACAAGGCGCTGGGCGCGATCGGGACCACGTTCCGATTGACGCGCCTCTATCCGCCGACCCACCCGGCGGTGCAGGAGGGACTGCGCCAAATCGCGGCCGGGCTCCCCGGCCTCGCCGCCCTCGGTACGGTCGAATGGAAGATTGGGGCGACGGGATTACACTGGCATGGGCAGCACTTACTGGCGCGCAACACGCAGGTAGCCGAGCTGGCGGGCCTGCTGTACGCGCGCGGCGTGCGGTCGATTCAGGTCAATCCGGGCGTGACGCCCGAGCAGTGCCTCGCGTTGTTCGCCGTCGCCATCGGGACGATCGGCGCCGACGATGCGGCATTAGGGCGCATCACCTTGTTGCTCGGACGGCGCGCCAGCCAACGCATCTTGACGGAGCGCGCGGCGGTGGCGCCCGCGCCGGCGCCGCCACCGCCGCCGCCTCCTCCGCCCGTCGAGCAGGCTGCTGCCGCTCAACTACCGCCGCCCGCGCCCCTACCGCCACCCGCACCCGAGACGGTGGCGCCGGGGCGCGCGAGCAGTCCCGTTTTTCGGCCCGAGGCGCTGCCCCCCGATCTGGAAGCGAAGCGCGCCGTCGCCGGGCTCCTCGCCGCGCACACGGTCGAGGAACAGCGCTCCCGAGTGGACCAATTGCGTCAGCTCACCGCGGCGCTCCTCGCGCTGCGCAACATCGGCGCGATCGCGGAGATCATCGCGGGACTCGATCGCGCGCTGATCGAGGTGCAGGACCCGGTGGCGCAGGAGGGCATCGGCGACATCGCGGGCGCCCTCACCGACGACACGATCGTCGAGCGCATGGTGGCCCGTCTGGGCGAAGTCCGCGTTCCGCCGGTCGAGCGGGCGCACCTGGTGGACGCCGTGGGCGCCCTGGCGGCGGTGGCCGCCGGGCCGGTGGTGGATGCGTATCTCAATGCGCCGGCGGAACTGCGCGAGGCGTATCGCGCATCCATGCGGGCCGCGGGTGACCGAGCGCTCGAGACCCTGCAGGACCGGCTCGCCAGCAAGGTCCCGGAAGTGGCGGCGGCGGCGGCCGAATTCCTTGGGCTCACGGGGAGCCCCCAGGCGATGCAGCTGTTGATCGGCATCAGCCGCCATTCGGACGAGCGGGTGCGCGAGGCGGCATTGCTGGGCCTCGCCGAGCTGGGCGGTCGGGAGGTGTCACGGCCTGCGATGCCGGCGCTCAAGGATGAATCGGTGTTGGTGCGGACGGCGGCGGCGCGGGCCATTGCGGCGGCCGGCGACGCCGGGGCCACCACCGTGCTGATCCGGCGGTTGGAGCAGGAGGCCGACGAAGGGGTATTGGCTGCGTTGCTGAAAGCCATCGGCCAGCTCGGGGCGAAGGAAGCCCTCGAGGTCCTGGCCAAACATGCCGAGCCGGGCGGCCGGCCGCGGCGCACGCCCTACGTGCGCGCGGCGGCCGTTGAAGGTCTGGCGCGGCTCGACCGGCCCGAAGCCCGGGCCCTCTTGGAGCTGTATGCGCGTGACAAGGAGCCGACGGTGAAGCGGGCGGCGGAGGCGGCGCTGCGATGACGACTCGCGCCGTGAAGACCAGTGACGCGGTCCTGACGCAGAGCATCACCCGCGAGGTCGCCAAGCGCGTCGTAGGACAGGAGCTGATGGTGGAGCGGCTGCTGATCGGCTTGCTCACGGGTGGGCATGTGCTGCTCGAGGGCGTGCCGGGACTCGCGAAGACGCTCGCGGTGAAGACGGTCGCCGAGTGTTTGCGCATCAGCTTCTCGCGCATCCAGTTCACGCCCGATCTGCTGCCCGCCGACGTGATCGGGACGATGGTGTTCGACCAGAAGTCGCAGGAGTTCTATCCGAAAAAGGGCCCGTTGTTCGCGAATCTGGTCCTGGCCGACGAAATCAACCGCGCCCCCGCCAAGGTGCAGGCGGCCTTGCTCGAGGCGATGCAAGAGAAGCAGGTGACGCTCGGGGGGGAGACGTTCTATCTGGGCGAGCCGTTCCTCGTCCTCGCTACCCAGAACCCGATCGAGCACGAGGGGACCTACCCACTCCCCGAGGCGCAGCTCGACCGGTTCATGCTCAAGGTGCGGGTCGGCTACCCGTCGCGGGACGCGGAGAAGGAGATCGTGGGCCGCATGGCCTCGGGTCGCCCGATCGAAGTGCAGCGCATCGCCGAGGCGGACGACATCCTCGCCGCGCGCAGCGCCATCGCCGAGCTGTTCATGGATCAGAAGGTGGTCGACTACATCGTGGATGTGGTGCGCGCGACGCGCGAGCCCGCTGCCGTAGGGCTCTCCGAGTTGAAGCCGCTGATCGCCTTCGGCGCGTCGCCGCGCGCGTCCATCTACCTGGCGCAGGCCGCGCGCGCGCACGCGTACCTGCGCGGCCGGGCGTATGTCGTGCCCGAAGACGTCAAGGCGATGGCGTCCGACGTGCTGCGCCACCGCGTGCTCCTGACGTTCGAAGCCGAGGCGGAGGACGTGGATACCGATCGCGTCATCACCAAGATCCTGGAGGCGGTGGGCGTGCCGTGACGTATACGGGAGGAGAGCGCCGGAGGCAGGTAACGTCGCCGGTCCGGGCGCGCCGGAGGGCGGTAACTCCCGAAATACTGAAGCACGTGAAGGGGATCGAGCTGCGGGCCCGCAATCTCGTCAACACCCTCTTCACCGGCGAGTACCGCTCCGTGTTCCGCGGCCAGGGCATCGAGTTCGCGGAGGTGCGCGAGTACCAGCAGGGTGACGATTTCCGCGCCATCGACTGGAACGTCTCGGCGCGGATGGGCCATCCCTTCGTGAAAACGTTCATGGAGGAGCGCGAGCTCACGCTGCTCCTGATCGTGGACCAATCGGGGTCGCTGCACTTCGGCCGGCCCTACACCAAAGCCGGTCTCGCCGTCGAAGTCGCCGCCGTCCTGGCGCTCGCGGCGGCGCGGCACAACGATCGCGTGGGCGCGTTGCTCTTCGCCGACACGCCCGAGTACGTCGTGCGACCCGCCAAGGGACGCGCCCACGCGCTGCGGGTCATCCGCGATCTCGTCGCCTTCGCGCCGCGGGGGCGCGGGACGAACCTGGGGGGCGCGCTGCGTTACGCGGCCAAACTGCTGCGCCACCGGGCCATCGTCGTGGTCCTGTCCGACTTCCGCGCCGAGGGCTGGGAGGATGCGTTGGCGCAGGTCGCGGCACGGCACGAGGTCGTCGCCATCACGGTGGACGACCCGCGCGAGTACGTGCTCCCCGACGCCGGTTGGGTCGAACTCCAGGACCAGGAGACGGGGCAGCGGCTCCTCGTCGATACGAGTCACGCGGCGACCCGCCTGCGGATCCGCGTCGCCGCGGAGAAGCTCCAGCAGGAGCGCACGCGCAAACTGGCACAGGCTGGTGTGGACCGCGTCGCGCTGCAAACCACGGTGCCCTACGGCGTGCCGCTGCGGCGGGCGTTCGCCGAGCGGGCACGACGCTTGTCCCGGTGACGATGCCCGCGATCCTCGTCGCGGTGCTGTTGCAGGGGGGCAGTGGCTGGGTCGCCGTCAGTCCCCGGCCCACCGTGGGCGACACGATCTGGCTCGAGCGCACGGTGACGACGGCGCCCGGCTGGCGCGTGCGCGTGGCGAAGCTCGATGCAGGACCCCTGACCGAGCCGTTGGGTGATGCGGTGGTGGTGCCCGCGGAGGGCGGCTGGACCGTGCGCTACCCCATCGCCGCCTGGGCGCCCGGCATGGTGGCGGTCGACATGCCGCCGCTCTGGCGCCTCGGCCCCGACGGCAGCGCCGATTCGCTCCCCGGCGGCACGGCGACCTTCCGCGTAGCGAGCGTGATCCCGGACAGCCTCGCGACTCCCGCCCCGCAGCCCGCGTTAGCGCCCCTGCGGTTGTCGCGCCGTACGCCGCTCCCCGCGCTCGCGGGCGCGCTCCTGTCGGCCGGAATGCTCGTCGCCATCGTCGCGTGGCGGCGCCGTTCGCCGCGGGCGGCCCGTCCCGGAGCGGACCTGGAGCTCGACCCGGAAATCGGCGACACGCGTTGGGTTGCTGCCGGCGAACCGAGGGCCGTCGCCGCGCGGGCGTCGCACCGGTTGCGACACGCGATCGCCCACGCCGTGCCGGAAGCGCACAGCGCGCTCAGTACCTCCGAGTGCCTGGCGGTCGTGGAGCGGGCCCGTCCCGACGCGCCCCTCAGGCAGTTGCGCGAGTTGCTCGGCGCGCTCGATCAGGTGGCGTTCGCGACCACGCACGGCGTGGATGTCGGCCCGATCGCCGCGCGCGCGCGCGCGCTCGCCGACGAGCTCGAGCCATGAGCTTCGCGCGGCCGGCGTTCCTCCTGTTGCTGGCGGCGCTGCCGCTGTGGTGGTGGTGGCGGGCCGGGCGGTTGGCCCGGATGCAGGGGGCGCCGATGAGCGATGTGCGACCCGCGGCCGGTCCCGTGGAGCGCCTGTGGGTGGCGCGGCTGCCCGCCACCCTGCGCTCGGTGTGTCTCGGGGCGTGGATCATCGCCGCGGCGGGACCGCGCATCGGCTCGGCGCGCGCCGAGCTCCACAGCGAGGGCATCTCGATCGTGCTGGCGCTCGACCTCTCGAGCAGCATGCTGGCGGAGGACTTCGCGCCGGCGAATCGGCTCGATGTGGCCCGCCGCACCGCGATCGACTTCGTGCGCGCCCGCAACTCCGATCGCATCGGCTTGGTCGCCTTCGCGGGCCAGGCGCTGACGCAGGTGCCGATTACCACCGACTATCCGGTCTTGGAGGAAGCGATCCGGCACTTGCGGATCGGCATTCTCGAGGACGGCACGGCGATCGGGACCGGGATTGCCACAGCGGCCAACCGCCTGCGGCGCGCGCCCGGGAAGAGCAAGGTGATCATCTTGCTGACGGACGGCGAGAACAACGCGGGGACGGTCGACCCGCGCACCGCGGCGCACGCCGCGGCGGCGTTCGGGATCCGCATTTACACGATCGGCGTCGGCACCGTAGGCGAAGCGCCCGTGCCGACGGGGCAGGGCCCCCTCGGCCTGCGGTATCAGACGATGCCGGTCAAGATCGACGAGCAGCTGCTCGACGAGGTGTCGCGCACGACGGGGGCCCGCTACTTCCGAGCCACCGACGCGGCGTCGCTGGCCAACATCTTCGGAGAGATCAACCGCCTCGAGAAGACCCCGGTGCAGCATCTCGTGTACCGGCGCTACGACGAGGCGTACCGCTGGCCGCTCGGCCTCGGTCTGCTCGTCCTGGGACTCGAGCTGGTGGTCTCCGCGACCTTTGCCGTGCGCGTGCCCTAAATGACCTTCGACGCGCCGATCGTCGTGGCCCTGTCCCCCCTCGTCGCCGTGGCGGTGTGGTTCGCCGCGGCATGGGCGCGGCGCGCGCGCATCCGGCGCGCGGCGGCGTGGTCGGAGCAGACGGCGCGCACCGCGCGGGCCGCAGGACGGTTCGGGTCCGGCACGCTGGCGCTCGCGGCCGGCCTGGCCGCGGTCGCCCTCGCCGGCCCGCGGTGGGGCGAGGAGAAGATCGTCACGGAGACGCGGGGGCTGAACCTGGTGATCGCGATGGACATCTCGCGGTCGATGCTCGCTGAGGACGCGTCGGGGACTCGGCTGGCGCGCGCGCTGCGCGAGGCGCGACGTCTGGTGCAGGACTTGGATGGTGACCGCCTCGGCCTCGTGGCGTTCGCGGGCACGAGCTACATCCTTTCGCCGCTTTCCGTCGACGGCCCCGCCCTCACGCTATACCTCGACGCGCTCGATCCGGAGGTCGCGTCGGAGGGGGGGACGGCGCTCGCGCCGGCGCTCGCTCAGGGCGCGGACCTGCTGCGCGCCAGTCCGGAGATTGCAGACCGCGTTCTGGTGGTGTTCACCGACGGCGAAGGGCACGATTCCCTCGCCAGCGCGGCGCGCGAGGCACGGCGGCTGTCGGAGGTCGGGATCCATCTGATCCTCGTGGCCGAGGGCGGCCGCGAACCCGTCCGCATCCCCGTCCGCGACGAGCGAGGCACCCTGGTCGCCTGGCAGCGGGACGCGGACGGCAACGTGATCGAAACGGCGCGTGAGGATGCCCAGCTTGGCGCCATCGCCGACGCGGCTCAGGGCACCCTCGTCGCGGCTGAGCTGCCCGATCAAGCGGGCGCGGTGCGCGACCTCGTGGCGTCGTACAAACGCGCCACGGCCACCGAGAGCCGCACGCAGCGCGGCCGGCCCCGCGCGTGGATCCCGCTCGTCCTCGCGCTCGTGGTGCTCGGCGTGCAGACGGCGACCCGCCGCACCGCGGCGCTCATTGCCCTCACGCTGTTTGTGGCGACACCCGCCGCTGCCCTGCAGGCACCGGCGCCTGCCCCTCCTCCGCGGCCGCGGTCGGCGGCCGAGAAAGCGTGGGATCGCGGGAACGTCGCCGAGGCGGCGCTCGCCTACCTCGCGGAGCTAGCGGGGCGGCAGGACGACGACACCGCGTGGTACAATGCCGGTACGGCCTCGCTGGCCGCCGGCGACGGGGACGCCGCCCGCGCCAACCTCGCGCGCGCCGCCGCCTCGCTCGACCCCGACGTCCGGTTCCGGGCGCTCTACAACCTCGGGTTGCTGGCGCTCGGCCAGGCGCGCGCGGACACCGCGAATCGCGACGCGCATCTCGCCGACGCGGAGCGCGCCTACCGCGAGGCGCTGCTGCTCAGGCCCCGGCACGTGCCCGCCAAGTGGAATCTCGAGCTGGTAGCGCGGATGCATCGCTCGTCGTCCAATCGCCCGAACCCGCGGCCCTCACCAACGCCCTCCGGCGGCGCGCCGCCGGACCAGACGCGTGGCAGCGGCGCCCCGAATCCGCCGCCGAGCCCCGGCTCGAGCGCCGGCCTGAATGAAGCTCAAGCGGACCAGGTGCTCCGGTCGATCGGCCAGGAGGAGCTGCGCACACGACGGGACCGCACCGGCCGCAACCGCCGCGCCGTCGCTGCCGGAGTCAAGGACTGGTGACCGCGGCGCTCCTGCTCTCGGCCGTTTCGGCCTTCCTGCTGCAGGGAGCCGAGGTGACTGCGACCGTGGATCGCACGCGCCTCGCGGTGGGCGAGGAAGTGATGCTCACCGTGCGCGCGCGCACCCGCTCGACGGAGCCGCTCGAGATCGTGCTCCCGCCACTCGCCGGCTTTGCGATCGTCGGCTCGCGGGATCTGACCGAGGTCGCGATGAGCGGAACCGCGGGCCCGATGCGGACCACCGTACGGGAGCTGCAGCTCCGGGCCGAGCAGGCGGGGGCGGTGCTCATCGGGCCTGTGCGCGTGCGGCAAGGTCAGAGCGCGGTGACGACCGAACCGATCCTGATCACGGTGGACAGCGCCGCGACGGGTGTCGCCACCGCGGTCAGCCCGCTGGTGCATGCCTTGCTCGAGACGGCGCAGCCGCCGCGACGGGCGGACGACGTGGCCCTCACCGTGATCGTCCCTGATGACACGGTACTCGTGGGTCAGCAGATCGATCTGATCGCGGCGGCGTGGGTGCCGCGCGATCTGCGAGAGCGAATGCGGCGCCCGCCCATTCTCGCGCTCACCACGCCCGAGGGCGTGTGGGCGTATCCGCCGTCCACGCCGACCGGCGTTGCCACCTCGCGCCAGATCGGTGGGCGGTGGATGGATCTCTTCATCAGCCATCAGATCGTGTTTCCCCTGGCACCAGGGCGGATCACCGTGCCTCCCGCCTCGGTCGACTACGCGGTCCCGGTGACGTTTTCGTTCTTCAGCCGCGAGGAGCGCTACACGCTGCGCAGCGATTCTCTGGGCGTCGTGGTCCTGCCCCTTCCCGCGGTGGGCCGAGCCGCGGGTGACCGCGGCGTGGTGGGCCAGGGACTCACGCTCGACCTCCGCATTGAGCCGCCGGAGACGCGCGTGGGTGAGCCGCTCGAGGTCGCGGCGACGATCAGCGGGGTCGGCAACGTCGCGCTCTGGCCGGAGCCCGTGCTGCGGTGGCCGGTGGGGTTCCGCAGCTATCCCGCCGAGACCGAAGTGCGACTCGAGCCGGTGCAGGGCCGGATCGCGGGGAGCAAGACGTTTCGCTTTCTCGCCGTACCCGACTCGGCCGGGAGCGTCGTGCTGCCCGACGTGCGGTACGACTACTTCGACATCGGCGCCGGACGCTACCAGGTGGCGGCGGCAGCGCCCAGAGTCCTGGCGGTCGCGGCTGGGGCCGAGCCCCGGGCGGCGCGGGCGCTGCCGCCGCTCCTCCCGAGCGGTGCCGAGCCCTGGGCCGATCGTGCGGCTCGGGGACTCGGCATGGCGGGGTGGCTCGCGGTCCTCTTGCTGCCGCCGCTTCTCGTGTGGCTCACGCGGCGGCGCACCGAGCTGACGCCGGCGCCGGCAGAGGGGGAGGACGTCGCCGCCGCGCACCCGGGCACCCGGCTCGGACGGCTCGAGCATGAGTTCCTGACGGTCCTCGCGAGTCACGTCCCCGACGCGTTCGCCCGAGACGGGGACGGGCTGGCCCAGGCCTTGCGCGCCGCGGGCATCGACAGTGCTGTGGCCGATCATGTGAAGCGCCTCCGCGACCGCCTCCGCGCGGCGCGCTACGGCCCTCGCGGCCTCGGCGACGCCGCCGAGCTCGCGGCGGAAATCCAGCAGGTGCTGCGGGTGCTGGGCGCAGAGTCGGGCGGGGGAGGACGGCGACACCGGATCCTCGTGGGCGTCTTGCTGTTGGTTGCCTGCTCGCGACTCGAGGCGCAGGCCCGCAGCGCCGAAGCGCTGTATGAAGCGGGGGCGCTGCGCGCGGCCGCCGACTCGTTCGCCGCGCGCGCCGCGGCAGCGCCCAGCGTCGCGGCGCATTGGTACAACCTCGGCGCGACGTTGTATCGCGCGGGCGCCGACGGCAAGGCCACGGCGGCCTGGACCCTCGCCACGCGCCTCGCCCCGCGCGACGCCGTGATCCGGCGGGCGCGCCGCCTGCTGCCCGCTCCCGACGTCGCGAGCGAGCAGCTCTTGGCGGTGGGGTGGGCGACGCCCGCCGAATGGGCGCTGATCGGGGGCGGGGCGTGGGTGTTACTGTGGCTGCTCGCCCTGAGCGCTGGGGGAACCACCCGGCGCCGGGCCACTCTGATGGTCGCGCTCGGAGTCGTGGCGCTCGGGGCAGCGGGATTGGGGGGCGCCGAGTGGCAACGCCGTGGCCGAGAGATCGCGATCGTCGTGGCCAGCGATGCGCCCGTCCGTGCCGCGCCGTACGGCGGCGCGAGCGCCGCGGCAACGGTGCACGCCGGGGCGGCGCTGATCGTCGGGCGGCGCTACGGACGCTGGGTGGAAGTTCGTCGCCCGGACGGGGTGCGCGGGTGGGTGCTGGCGGGCGAGATTGTACCGCTGTGAGCGCTCCTCCCCGCACACCTTCGCGCGTGCAGGTCCTGCCCGCGCAGGTCGCCGACCAGATCGCCGCCGGCGAGGTGGTCGAACGGCCGGCGTCCGTCGTGAAGGAGCTCGTCGAGAACGCGCTTGACGCCGGCGCGGGGACCGTGCGCGTCGAGCTCGAGGACGGCGGCAAGACGCTGATCCGCGTGAGCGACGACGGGCAAGGCATGGACCGCGAGGACGCCGGGACCGCCCTGCAACGCCACGCCACCAGCAAGATCCACACGGCCGCCGACTTGATCGGCGTCGCGACGTTCGGATTTCGGGGTGAAGCGCTTCCGGCCATCGCGTCGGTGTCGCGCTTTGAAATCGAGACGTCGCCCGATGGTGTGACCGGGACGCGTTTGCGCGTGACGGGGGGCAAGGTCGAGGCGCCAGAAGATGCCGTGCGGCAGCGCGGCACCACCATCACGGTGCGCGCGCTGTTCTTCAACACGCCGGCGCGTCGGAAATTCCTGCGCGCCACCCAGACTGAGACGCGCGCGGCCGTCGAAGTGCTCACCGTCCTCGCGCTCACACGCCCCGACGTGGCGTTTACGCTCACGAGCGACGGACGGGCGTTGCTCGACTGCCCGCCAGCGGCGCAGCGCATCGATCGCGTGCGTGGCCTGTGGGGCCGCGAGCTCGCCGATACGTTCTTGCCCGTGTCGTATCGCGAAGGGCCGCTCGAGGTGCACGGCTTCGCGCAGCGGCCCGCGCAGGCCCGCCCCGCCGGGCGCAAGGGGTACGTGTTCGTGCGCGGCCGGCCGATCCGCGATCCGTTCATCCTGCGCGCCGGCGAGGCCGGGTATCGCTCGACGATCGCGCCGGGCGATCGGCCGTCGCTCGTGCTCTTCCTCGACCTCCCGGGCGACGCGGTGGACGTGAACGTCCACCCGGCGAAGCACGAGGCACGGTTCCGGGACAAGTTCTTCGTCGAGAAGGTCGTGGAGGAAGCGGTGCGTGCGGCGCTGGCGCCCCTCGGGGCCGGTGCGTCACTCGCTGGGACCACTCCGTGGGCTGGTTTGGGCATCGACCTCGGTGGCGCGACGCCGCTCGAGCTGTTTGTACAGGGCGCTGGTACGTCCCACGCCCCACTCCCAACGCCCCTCCTTCAGGTCTTCGACGCCTACGTCCTCTTCCAGACCGACACGAGCGTCGCGATCGTGGACCAGCACTCGGCGCACGAGCGCGTGCTGTACGAGGACGTGATGCGGCAGCTGACCGGGGACGGTGCCTCGGCGCAGCGACTTCTGTTGCCGCTGACGCTCGACTTCACGCCGCCGGAGCTCGAGGCGATCGACGCGCACCGCGAGCTGCTGCAGCGCGTGGGTTTCGAGCTCGAGCCGTTCTCGGGGCGCAGCGTCGTCGTGCATACGGTCCCAAACCCGCACCCGCGTTTCGAAGCGGCGCGCTGTCTCCAAGAGCTTGTCGCCGACCTGGCCGGCGGACGGTTCGGCGGCTGGCAGAATCGGCTCGAGCGGTTCGCCGCGACCTATGCCTGCCGCGCCGCCATCAAAGCCGGCAATCGGCTGGATGCCGAGGAGATGCGCGAGCTGGTCGTCCGCCTCCTGACGGCCACCCTGCCTGCGCACGACGTCCACGGCCGTCCGAGCATGGTGCAGCTGCCCAAGGACGAGCTGGAGCGCCGGTTTGGGCGCTCCTGACGCCCGATTCCTGACTCCTGTCTTGGTGGGCCCGACGGCAGTCGGCAAGACCGCCGTGGCGGTCGCCCTCGCCGCGCTGACGCCGGTGACCGTGATCTCCGCCGACGCGCGCCAGGTGTATCGCGGCCTCGACATCGGCACCGCGAAGCCCGACCGCGCGCTCCTCACGCGCGTGCCGCACGTCGGCCTGGACCTCGTGGACCCGGGAGAGCGTTACAGCGCGGGACGGTTCGCGCACGAGGCCGCCGCGTGGCTGGCCGAGATCCGCACCGCACGCCGGCTCCCCCTGGTGGTCGGGGGAACAGGATTCTACGTGAGAGCGCTCGCCGACGGCCTATTCCGCGAGCCGCCCCTCGACGCCGGCCGGCGCGAACAGCTGCGCGCATGGACCGAACGCCTCCCTGCGGCGGATCTCGCGCGCTGGGCCGGTCGATTGGACGCGCGGTTTCAGGCCGGAGGCCGCCAGCGCGCGGCGCGGGCCGTCGAAGTCGCGCTGCTCACGGGCCAGGCGCTCTCGTGGTGGCAGCGGGAGGCGCGCGAGACGGGTGTGATGCGCCCGTGGTACATTCACCTCACGCTCCCGCGGGAAACGCTGCGGAGCCGGATTGCGGCGCGGGTGGATGGGATGCTCGCGGCCGGTCTCGTGGAGGAGGTCCGCGGCGTGCTGGCGCGCGGAGTGCCTTCCGGCGCAGCGGGGCTCGACGGCGTCGGCTACCGGGAGACCGTGGCGATGCTCGAACAGCGCCTGCCGGCGACGGAGCTGCGCGAAGCCATCGCCGCCGCGACGAGGGCGTACGCGAAGCGGCAGGAGACGTGGTTTCGAAACCAACTGCGGGAGCCAGGAGCCGGGAGTCAGGACCCGGGGATTTGGACCCTTGATGCCATGGAGACTCCAGAATTGCTGGCCCGTCGCATTCACGAGCGGTGGTCTTCCCTGACTCCCGACTCCAATCTCCCGGTTCCTGAATGAGGATCGGCATCACCTGCTACCCGACCTACGGCGGCTCCGGCGCCGTCGCCACCGAGCTGGGGCTCGAGCTGGCGCGGCGCGGGCACGAGATCCACTTCATCTCGTACGCGAGCCCGTTTCGTCTCCGCGGCTTCGCCGAACGGGTGACCTTTCACGAAGTCACGCAGGTGGAGTACCCCCTGTTCGAGCAGTCGTCCCCCTATGCCCTGGCTTTGGCGGTCAAGCAGCACGAGGTGGCGGTGCGCGAAGACCTCGACCTCATGCACGTACACTATGCCATCCCGCACGCCGCCACCGCCTGGCTCGCGAAGCAGATGATGAAGGAAGAGCGCGATCTCAAGATCGTGACGACCCTGCACGGCACCGACATCACACTCGTGGGTCAGGATCCCTCGTACTTCACGCTCACCAAATTCTCGATCGAGCAGTCGGACGCGGTGACGGCCGTGTCGGCCTTCTTGCGTGAAGAGACGTACAAGGCGTTCGGGTGCGCGGGCTGTGACGTGGCCGTCATCCCGAACTTCATCAATCCGTCCGAGTACCACCCGGCGACGGACGCCACTAGCCGTCGCGCGCTCGCCCCGGCGGGCCACCGCATCCTGATCCACGTGTCGAACTTCCGGCCGGTGAAGCGCGTGCTCGATGTCGTGCACACGTTCGCGGGAGTGCGGAAGGCCATGCCGGCGACGCTGGTACTCGTCGGCGACGGGCCCGATCGTGATGGCGCCGAACACGAGGTGGATCGACTCGGTCTCAAGCGCGATGTGCGGTTCTTGGGCAAGGTGGATAACGTGGCCGACGTGCTGCGGGGCGGGGATCTCTTCCTGTTGCCGTCCGCCACGGAGTCGTTCGGCCTCGCGGCGCTCGAGGCGATGGCGTGCGGCGTCCCGGTCGTCGCGAGCGCCGCGGGCGGGATCCCCGAGGTCGTGACGGACGGCGAGACCGGTGCGCTCGCCCCGGTCGGCGACGTCACCGTGATGACCGAGCGGGCCCTCGCGATTCTGCAGGATACTGCGGCGCACGAGCGGATGAAGCGCAACGCGGCCGCGCGGGCCCTCGAGTTCGCCGCAGAGCGGGTCGTGCCGCGCTACGAGAAGGTCTACCAGGATTTGCTCGCGTGAGCGTTGGCGGCGGGCTTCGCCTCGTCCGCGCCACGAACCTCCTCATCGCCGCCGCCGGGGTCTTGGCGGGCGGGTGGATCGCCCTCGGCGCCGTCCGGCTGCCCAAGCTGCTGTGCTTTGCGGCGTTGTCGGGGTTGGCGTTGGGCGCGGCTGCGAACGCCTGGAATGACATCTGCGACCAGAGTGCCGACCGCGTCAACCGTGCGCCCGAGCAGCGTCCCCTCACCGCCGGCGGGGTCGGCCTGATCGCCGCCGCGCTCGTGAGCGGCCGTCAGGTGATCGCCGCGCTCGGCGCACTCGCGGTCATGCTGGCGTATTCGCCGGTCATCAAGCCACGGCCGGTGGCCGGCAACTTGGCGGTCGCACTCATCGCCGGGCTGCCGTCGTTCTACGGCGCGCTCGCGGTGGGCATCCCGGCGGCGGGCGTCGTGCCCTGGGTCCTCGCCGCATGGCTCCACGGCGCCCGAGAGATCGTGAAGGATGTGGAGGATGAGGCGGGCGACCGCGCCATCGGCCGTCGCACACTGCCGATCGTCGTCGGGCGGCGGCCGGCCCAGGTCGTGGCGGCGGGCGTGGCGCTCCTGTTCGTGCCGGCCAGCCTGCTGTTGCCGCGCGCGGCCGGGTATGGCAGCGCGTACTTCCTCATCGCGCTGCCAGCGCAGATGGCCGTTTTGATCGCTGCGACCTGGCTGCTCCTGGGCCGCGTGGAACGGGTCAGCGTGCTGCTCAAGGTCTCGATGATCGTCGGACTCGTCGCGCTCGTCGCGGGAAAGGTCGCATGAATCTCTGGCAAGGCATCCTGCTCGGTTTGGTGCAAGGGCTGACCGAGTTTCTCCCCGTCTCGAGCGATGGACATCTGGCAGTGATCGGATACGTCGCCGGCGTCCACACGCCCGGTGTGTTCGTCGAAGTCGCGTTGCATGTGGCGACCCTCGGATCCATCCTGGTGGTGTACGGCGGACGCTTCTGGCAGCTCGCGATCAACGTGCTGCGGCGCCAGCCCGAGGCGCTCCGCTACGCGAGTCTCCTGATCATCGGGATGATCCCGGCGGGCCTCGTCGGGATTTTTCTCGAGGATCTCATCGCCCGCGCGTTCGCTTCGCTCTGGGCGGCCGGAGTCGGCTTCCTCGTCACCGGGGCCTGTCTCTGGTCCACGCGGCATCGGAGCCCGGAGGGTGGCTCGCAGCCGACTGCGCGCGGCGCGCTCATCATCGGACTGGCGCAGGCATTTGCTCCGCTTCCCGGCGTGTCACGCTCGGGGACGACCATTTCGTCCGGGCTGTGGGTAGGGCTCGGCGCGGTGGCGGCGGCGGACTTCAGCTTCCTGATGGCGATTCCGCTCATCGCGGGCGCTGGACTGGTCGAGGCGCGCCATGCGTCGGTCGACATCGTCCAGGTCGGCGCCGTGCCGCTGCTGGTCGGATGTCTCGTTGCGTTCGCATCCGGTGTGTTCGCCATCCGGTTTCTCGTCGCCATGCTGCGGCGCGGCCGGTTCTATGTGTTCGCGCCCTACTGCTTCACGATCGGCGCGCTCACCCTCGCGTACGCCCTGTGGCACGGGTGATACTCGACGACATTCCCGCCAACCTGCTCGCGCGCCGCTGGGGCGTGCCGCAGTGCGGGGTGTTCCGCACGCTTGCCTCGAGCCTCGACGCGATCCACGATGTCGCCGCGCAAGGAGCGCCCGCCGGCACCGTCGTGGTCGCGGAGGAACAGACCGCGGGGCGGGGACGGGATGGCCGCACCTGGCGCTCACCGGCCGGTGGAGTGTGGCTCGCGATGTTGCTGCGGCCACCGGTGCCCGTGCTCGGCGCGCTGCCCGTGCGCGTGGGGCTCGTCCTGGCCGACGTGGTGGATGAACTCATCGGACGGGACGCCTCGCGCACGCGCCTCAAGTGGCCCAACGACGTGCTGTTGGTCGATCGCAAACTCGCCGGCATCCTGTGCGAGGGCCGTTGGCAAGGAGAGACGCTGCAGTGGCTCGGCATCGGCGTCGGCGTGAACGTCGCCAACGAGATTCCGCCGGAGCTGGGTGACCGGGCGATCGCGCTGCGTGAGCTCGTCCCCGAGGTGCGCCGCCTCGACCTGCTCGATCGCCTGGTTCCCGCGCTACTCCCACTCACCACGCACCACGCCCCACTCACCGAATCCGAGTGCACCGCGTTCGCGCAGCGCGACTGGCTGCGCGGACGTCAGATCCGGGCCCCGATCTCCGGCCGGGCCGCGGGGATCAGGCCCGACGGAGCCCTGCTCGTGGACACCGGAGCCGGTACGACGATGGTGCGTGACGGCCACGTCGAGCTATCTTAGCCGGCCATGCTCCTCGCCCTCGACATCGGCAACACGGAAACGACCGTCGGTCTGTTCGCGGGCGATCGCCTCGAGGGACACTGGCGCCTGCACACCACACCGCAGCGCACGCCCGACGAGTGGGCCTCGGCACTCACGGCGTACCTGACCCAGGCGGGGCACTCGACGCAGGAGGTGCGCGCGGCGATCGTCGCGTCGGTCGCGCCGCAAGTGACGCAGAGCCTGTGCGAGGGGATCGTCGGCGCCACCACGCGTGAGCCCGCCCAGGTGGACGGGCGCTCCAAGCTGCCGATCACGCTCGACGTGGACGAGCCGCTGACGGTCGGCGCCGACCGCATCGTCAATACGCTCGCGGCGTCGCAGCTCTTCAAGCGCGACACGATCGTTGTGGACTTTGGGACCGCCACGACCTTCGATTGCATCACGGGCGACGGCCGGTTCATCGGCGGCGTCATCATGCCGGGGATTCGGACGGCGTCGGACGACCTCGTGCGCAAAACCGCCAAACTCCCTGCCACCGAGTTGACGCCGCCGCCGCGGGTGATTGGACGGCGGACCGAAGACTGCATTCGCGCCGGCGTGTTGTGGGGAACGACCGATGCGGTGGACGGCCTGGTGCGGCGCATCAAGGCGGAGTGGCCGGGGAAGAAGGCCCCGCAGACCATCGCCACCGGCGGGCTTGCCGGCCTCGTCGCGCCGCTCTCCAAGGAGATCGAGTCGGTCCACGCGGACCTGACGCTCGTCGGGCTGCGGCTGGCCGCGGCGGCACTCGGCCTCGCGTGGTGAGCGACCCCCGCACCCGCAACGTCTGGCGTCGCTGGGGCTATCGACTCCTCCCGGGCGACCTGTTTTCCTACATCCTGCACCTCCGCCCCGCCGAGTGGCCGATCATGGCGGCGCACACGGCGTTCGGGTATGTGCTCGCGGTGGGTTTCGAGGGCGTGGCCCGTGGGGCGTGGTTGCCCCAGGCGCTCTGGGCGTTGGTGATCTGGGTGCTCTTCCTGAACGGCGGGACCCTCGCGATCAACAGCGTGTTCGATCGGGACGAAGGCGACATCGGGTACCTGAATGCGCCGCCGCAGCTGCCGCGCTATCTGCTGCACTTCAGCCTCGTTCTCCTGGTCGGCGGCCAGCTCCTCGCCCTCAGATTGCCCGTGGGCTTCCAGATCGCCTACGCCATCTGTTTCGTGCTGTCGATTCTCTACTCGGTGCCGCCGTTCCGCTTCAAGGCGGTGGCCGGTGTGGATTGGGTGATCAACATGTGGGGCTTCGGTACGTTGACGCCCTACGCGGCCTGGGCCGCGACGGGCCGCCCCCTCGACGTCGGACACGGTCTCGTCCTGCTGGCGTTCTGTCCCCTGTTCGCCGGGCTGTATCCCCTCACGCAGCTATATCAATTTGACGAGGATCGTCGGCGCGGCGATCGCACCCTCGCGTTGATTCTTGGCATGCAGAGGAGTCTCGTCGTCGCGATCGCCTCGGTGGCGCTGGCCTTTGGGTTGCTCGGATGGGCGGCGGTGGTCTTGGGCGCCCCGATCGTGGCACTGGCGCTACCCTTCGCCGCTTGGCTTGCGGTGCTCCTGCCGTGGCTCATGCGCCACGTGTCCTGGACCCCCGCCGACCACCAGCGGGGCATGTATCGGGCGCTCACGGCCTGGGCCGTCACCGATGTGGTGGTCCTTCTTGTGTTTGCCTCGTGACTGCACCGCTTTAGATTAGCGGGATCGACTCTCCACCTCTCTCGAGGAGCTCGCCGCGCATGACGGCCGGTACTGCACCTAGCGCCACCGATCGCTCGGACTTCCGCCACATCCTCGTCAGCGGCACCCGGCTCGGCGCCGCCGTCGGCCTCGCGGTGATCGTCTACCTCCTGATCTCGCGTGTCGTGCCGGCGGGGATCGCGCAAGCGCTGCTGCAAACCGTGGTGGTGCTCGCGGCCGCCGTCACCGCCAGCCTGCTGCCGGCACAGTGGACGACCGCGCGCACCACACAGGGCATCGCGGGTGCGGCAGCCGTCGGTCTCTGGGGTACAATCGTGTTCATGACAATCGACATCATCGCGCTCCGGCCGCTCAAGGCGTACCCTTGGACCTGGGACGCCGTCGGCGGGGGCAGCACCATGTACACCGCCGCCCGTGCCGCGCGTGGCGGTACGTCGCTCGTGACGCTCGCGACGCCGCTACTCAGTGGAGCGGTCGTCGTCGCCGCCGTTGCGCAACTCGCGCACCTCGGGATCTCCCTGCCCGTGGCGGCGGGCGCCGGCTTCGCCGTCACCCTCACGGGGCTCGCTGTCGTCGCGATCGCCCGCAAGGCCTAATGCCGCGTTGGCTCGCCCATCTCCTAGTAGTTGTGGGATGGCTCCTCACGCCCCTGTGGGCGTGGGGAGCTTCGTATTTCGGGCTCTGGCTCGGCGCCCTGGTCGCGGTGCAGTTCTCGAGCCCGCTCGCGATGCTCGTCGTCGCGGGCCTCGGAGCGGTGCTCGTCGGCTTCGTCGTCCTGTGGGCCTGGGTGCGCTTCATGCGCCGGCTGCCCCACCTGCTCTCGCACCTCATGGCGCCTCGCGCCTCCGAAGAGCACAGTGCCGTTGCGGCCGCGGATTGAGCTGATTGTCCTACTGGTCTGCGTCCCCGCCGCCGCGGTGGCTCAGGGGCGGGGCGGGGGCCGTGACGTGGATCTGTTGTTGGGCCGATGGTATAACGGCAATCGCGCCAGGACGTACGAGCTGCGTTCCGGCCATCTCGCCGCACAGGTTCTCGTGCACGACAGCCTCGGCAGGCGTCGCGCCTTCTACGGCGCGGGGTGGGAGCTGACGCCATTCCGCGGGCGCACAACGCTGGGTCCCTACATGATCGCCGGCGTGAGCCTTGGCCTCTCGACGGACACGAGCGCGCAGGCGCTGTCGGCGCTCTGGAGCCTGGGTGCCGGCGTCGAGTGGCGTCCCATTCCGTGGGTCGCCCTCGATCTCGAGGGGCGGTACCGGCTCGAAGACCGCGGGCCGAGGGGGTTCTGGCGCGCCGAGAACCGGTCGCCCGACGGTATCAGCCTCGCGCTGGGCATGTCGGTCGCGCTCCGAGCGGGATCCGCGCCTCGGCCCGCTCCGCTCCCGCCGCCTGAAATACCACTGATGATCACGGGGAGCGCCGGCGACGTGGTCCACACCGCGCTCGACGCGCTGGGTGCGCCGTACAAATGGGGCGGCACCGCCGGGAACGGCTTCGACTGCTCGGGCCTCATCCAGTATGCCTACGCGCAGCACGGCATCCGCCTGCCCCGCATGAGTCGCGATCAGGCGACGGCAGGCAGTGAGGTTCCACCCGTCGTCGAGGCCCTGAAGCCCGGCGACATCTTGCTGTTTTCCGCGCGGCCCGGTGGCGGCGTCACCCACGTAGGGATGTATGTCGGCGAGCAGAAGTTCATCCACAGCTCGAACAACGGCGTGAAGCTGTCGCGCCTCGAGGTACACGATCCCGAAGGGACCTGGTGGTTGACGCGGTGGGTGGGAGCTCGGCGGATCCGCGAGTGAACGCAACGTGGCGTCTTGGCGTCGTGGCGTCATGCGTCGCCTTCGCCGCCTGCGGCGCGTCGCGCATCCCCGTCGCGTTGCGCGGTTATGAAATCCTGGTCGAGCGCCGGGACCCGGAGGGTCTGGAAATGGCCCGCGCGTTCCGAGAGAATGGGTTCCGGGTCCGGGGTGCCGTGCGGGGCGGCAGCAGGCCCACGGCGGCGCTCATCTTCTTCACGTTCCGGGAGCCGGGTCGCGGCACGGCACCCTGGTTGCACCTGCGGCTGGCCAACACGCGGACCGGGGAGATCGTCGGGGCCGCGATGATCCCCTTGGACTCGGTCGCTCCGACGCCGCGCGCGCGGGCCGACGCCGGTATCCGGGCCCTGCTCGCGGCGCCGATTCCGACGCCCCCTTGACACCTCCGTAGAGGCAGGACAGATTCCCCCATGTTGGATTAGCACTCACTTCCTCAGAGTGCTAACAGGTAATCAATTCAAAGAGTTACCGGAGGTTGGCGCATCATGGCAACGGCGACCAAGACGAAGTTCAAGGTGTTCCCTCTGGCGGACCGCGTCGCGATCCGGCCGATGGAGGAGACGGAGACGATGAAGGGCGGGCTGTACATCCCCGATACCGCCAAAGAGAAGCCGATCCAGGGCGAAATCATCGCCGTGGGTCCGGGCCGGCGGGAGAAGGGTGAGACGATTCCGATGGAGCTGAAAGTTGGGGATCGCGTCATCTACGGGAAGTACAGCGGCACGCAGGTCGAGTTGGACGGCGAAGAGATCATCCTGATCAAAGAAGCGGACGTCATCGCGAAGCTCGCGTGAGTTCCTAGGGAGGAAGCACAGATGGCAGCCAAGTATCTCGAATTCAGCACCGACGCCCGGGCCCGCCTCAAGCGGGGCGTGGACCAGCTGGCGGACGCGGTGAAGGTGACCCTCGGCCCCAAGGGCCGGAATGTGGTCATCGACAAGAAGTTCGGCAGCCCGACGGTCACCAAGGACGGCGTGACGGTCGCGAAGGAAATCGAGCTCGAGGACGAGATCGAGAACATGGGCGCCCAGATGGTGAAGGAAGTGGCGACCAAGACCTCCGATCTCGCCGGTGATGGCACCACTACGGCGACCGTGCTCGCGCAGGCGATCTATCGTGAGGGCCTGAAGTCGGTCACCGCGGGCGCCAACCCGATGTCGCTCAAGCGCGGCATTGAGAAGGCGGTCGAGTCCGTAGTGACGGAGCTGAAGAAGATCTCCGTCCCGACGGCGGGGCGGAAGGAAATCGCTCAGGTGGGTTCGATCTCCGCGAACAACGACAAGGAGATCGGCAATCTCATTGCCGAGGCGATGGACAAGGTCGGCAAGGACGGCGTGATCACGGTCGAGGAGGCGAAGGGCCTCGAGACCACGTTGGAGACCGTGGACGGCATGCAGTTCGACCGCGGCTATCTGTCGCCCTACTTCATCACCGACCCCGAGAAGATGGAAGCAGTGCTGGAGGATGCGTACATCCTCATCCACGACAAGAAGATCTCGTCTATGAAGGACTTGCTCCCCGTGCTCGAGAAGGTGGCGCAGGCGGGCAAGCCCCTGCTCATCGTCGCCGAGGACGTCGAGGGCGAGGCCCTGGCGACGCTGCTGCGCGACATCGCCATTTTGACGGGTGGCCAAGTGATCTCCGATGAGGTTGGCGTCAAGCTGGAGACCACGGCGCTCAACGATCTCGGCCGTGCCAAGCGGATCGTCGTGGACAAGGACAACACCACGCTGGTCGACGGCAAGGGCAAGCACGAGGCGATCGAGGGCCGCAAGTCGGAGATCAAGGCGCAGATCGAGAAGTCCACGTCGGATTACGACAAGGAAAAGTTGCAGGAGCGGCTGGCCAAACTGGCCGGCGGCGTCGCCGTGCTGAACGTCGGTGCGGCCACCGAGACCGAGATGAAGGAGAAGAAGGCCCGGGTCGAGGACGCGTTGCATGCGACCCGCGCGGCGGTCGAGGAAGGCATCGTGCCGGGCGGCGGTGTGGCGCTGCTGTGGTGCCAGAAGGTGCTCGACAAGGCCAAGGGTGCCGATGAGGACGAGAAGATCGGCATCGAGATCGTGCGGCGCTCCCTTGAGGAGCCGATCCGCGCGATCGCCCAGAACGCGGGCGCCGAAGGCGCCATCGTCGTGGGCAAGGTGAAGGAGTCGAAGGACAAGAACTTCGGCTACAACGCCCAGACCGACGCGTTTGAGGATCTGGTTGCGGCCGGTGTCATCGACCCGACCAAGGTCACTCGGACCGCGCTGCAGAACGCCGCGTCCATCGCGGGCCTGCTCCTCACCACGGAATGCGTCGTGGTGGAGAAGAAGGAGAAGGACAAGGCTCCGCCGATGCCCGGTGGTGGCGGCGGTATGGGGGGCATGTATTAAGTAACAAAGACGCCTAGAGGCCTAGGCGCCTAGGAAAACCAACTCCCCGGGGGGAAAGTCCTCCCGGGGCGTTGCGTTTTGCGAGCTTTCGACCCCCATGTGACGCTGAGCACGGGAGGTATACGCTATGTTGGGGGACCCCATGGGCTCCCCGACGCCGCCGTCCCCGCCGTCGCCGCCGGAACGTACGGCGCTCTCCCGGGAGCTGGCCGACTTCCTCATCGAATTATCGATCGCCCTTCACAAGCACGCGATGTATCCGGAGGGGCATCCCTCCATCGCGCCGGCTGCGGCGGGGGTGACGCGGCGGGCCGAGCAGTTCCTGGAGGACCGTCCGACCCTCTCCCTTGGCGTGGCGCGGCAGCAGCTGGTCATCGAAGGGGTCGCTACCGATCCCAAGCATCCTCTCCTCGCGGAGCTCGCCGGCCGGCTGCATCGCCATCATTTGGGCGCCGTCACCTTCCATCGGGGGATCCGCGGGTCCGAGGTCACGGATGTCCTGCGCACGCTCGCGACCGAGGCGGAGCGGACGGGGGAGCCCCTGGGCCTCGGGCCCCCCGAGCGGTTGCGTGCCTGGGAGCACATTCGCCTGCACTCCCTCACTTACGAGCGTCTCGAGCTGCTCGACGAACGCGAGGCCCCCCCCCCGGCGGACCCAGCGGCCGACGGGGGCAGTCGCGCGCGGGGCGCGCACGGCGCGCAGCTGTGGCTGGGCCTGGCGCGCGCCGCGCTCGTGGCCCAGTCCGTCAACAGCGACCCGGCGGCTCCTCCCACCGAGCCGGCGGTGATCGCGCGAGCGATCGACGACCACCCCAAGAACGCCGCCTACGACCAGGTGATCGTAGGCTACCTGCTCCAGATCGCCGACGAATTGAAGGGCGCCGGTGGCGCGGAGGCGGTCGCCCTGCGGCGCCGGACGTCGAAGCTGGTCGGCGCGCTGCAACCCGACACGCTGCGACGGCTGATCGAAATGGGCGGGGACTCGGCCCAGCGCACCAAGTTCGCGATCGATGCGACGCACGGCCTCGCCGTGGATGCCGTCCTCGAGATCGTGCGCGCGATGGCGAACGCCTCCCACAAGACCGTGTCGGACCCACTCGTGCGCATGCTGTCGAAACTGGCGGCGCACGCGGAGCAGGGGACCGGGGAGGTGCGCCCCCACGCCGACGAAGCGCTGCGCGAGCAGGTCCACGATCTCCTCACCGGCTGGACGCTCGAAGACCCGAACCCGGATCCGTACGCGCGCGCGTTGCAACGGATGGCGGGCTCGGCGGTGACCGGCACGGCCGCGGCCATGGCCGACGCGAGCTACGAGGCCGAGCCGGTGCGGCTATTGCAGACGGGGCTCGAGGTCGGCGTGCTCGGCCCAGGCGCGTGGCGCGCCGTGGGCCGGCTGGTGGAAGGCGACGGCGTCGGGAGATTGGTAGAGGTCCTGGACCAGGCACCACCGAACGGCGCCGATCTCGCGCCGGTGTGGGCGCGGGTGACCTCCCCGGAGACGGTACGCCGGCTGGCCGAGCACGATCCGCCCGATTTCGGCACCCTCGACCGGCTGCTGCCGCGACTCGCGGTGCCCGCGTTCGAATCGTTGTTGGACGTGCTCGCGACATCCCCGTCACGCGCGACGCGGCGGGGTCTGCTCGACCGCATGGCCCGCGCGCCCCGCGACGTCGCGCCGGCGGTGGTGTCGCGGCTCGGCGCTGAGCAGCCATGGTACGTCGTGCGCAACCTGCTTGTGGTCCTCGATTCCTTGCCGGCCCTGCCGGAGGGGTTCACCTCCGCCCCCTTCGCCGCCCACGCCGATCCCCGGGTGCGTCGTGAGGCGTTGAAGGTCGCGCTCAAGGTGCCCGCCGAGCGTGAACGCGCCCTGATCGGTGCGTTGCGCGATCCCGATCCGCGGACCGCACGGCTGGCGCTGAGCGCGGCGCTGGACAATTGCCCTTCGCTCGTCGTGCCGCTCGTCGTGGCGGTCGCGCGAGACGGGACGACCGCGTCCGAGCTCCGGGTGCTCGCGATCAAAGTTCTGGGCCGCACGCGCCATCCGGCGGCGCTGGCGGCGTTGCTCTCCTTGGCCGATGGCGGCACAAGCTGGCGGGGGCGGCCGAAACTCCCAGCGCGGTCCATCGAGCTCGTCGCCGCCGTGATGGCCCTCGCCGCCGGTTGGAGCAGCGACCCGCGCGCCCGCGCGGTCCTGGCGCTCGCTGCGGCGTCGAAGGATCCCGACGTGCGCAACGCCACCGATCCGGGACCGGAGCCGGTGCGCCGCTGAGCGACCCCGCCCGCTTTCTGACGAGCTTCGCCCAGGCGCTCGCCGCGATGACGCTCTATCGCGACGGGCACCCCGCCCGCGGGCGAGCGGTGGACACGGCGTACCAGGAGCTCCACGACCTCCAGGCCGACACGGCGCGCCCCCTGTTCACCTTCCTCGGGGACGAGGTGGTGTACGGTCGTCTGCCGTTACGGGACCTCAAGGAGTGGGATTGGGGGCGCCGTCTGGCAGAGGCGGGGGTCCAGCGGCTCGAGTTCGAGGACCAGGTGACCCGCGAGGACTTCGAGGGATTCCTCGACGAAGTCCTGGCCCGCGTCAACCTCTCGATGATCGACTCGTCCGAGGCGCGCCAGATGCGCCGCACGAGCATCCGGTTCGGCGCCGTGGGCCTCCGCGGCGAGACGGATCTCGCCGCTGAACCGCTCCCCACCGCGACGATCAGCTTCTCGCTGGGAGAAGAGGCGGACACGCTGCGCTGGATGCAGAAGGAAGTGCAGGCGACTGGCGCCGTGCCGCTCGTCGAGGCGGAAGCGGTGGTGCGCTCCCTGGCCGTCGCGATGCACGGCGGCCGCCAGATCGTCCTGCCGCTCCTGCAACTCAAAGAGTTCGATCAATACACCACGACGCACTCGCTCAACGTGTCGGTCCTCTCGATGGCGCTCGCTGAGTTCCAGGGCCTCGGCGCCCGCGATGTCCGCGCCTTCGGGATCGCGGGCCTGCTCCACGATGTGGGGAAGACCAAGATCCCCATCGAAGTGCTCACGAAACCCGGCAAGCTCACCGACGACGAGCGGCTCCTGATGAACGGGCACCCCGCGGCCGGAGCGCGGATCTTGCTCGACACGGAGGAAGATCTCGATCTCGCCATCGTGGTCGCGTACGAGCACCACATCATGATCAATGGGGGCGGGTATCCGGCGCTGGCCTACCCCCGGGGGTGTCACCACGCGAGCCGCCTGGTGCATGTGTGCGATGTGTATGACGCCCTGCGCACCAAGCGTCCGTACCGCGACGCGTGGGAGTTCGAGAAAGTGCTCGCGTATCTGGGGGAGCGGGCGGGCCTCGAGTTCGACAGTGAGCTCGTCGCCGCATTCATTCGGATGATGCGCCAGTGGGAGCCTCAGGTCGCGGTGCTGTCGGACGAGCACGCCGCCGTTCCCGTCGCCGCCGGTACCTAACGGGCGAGACCCGGGTATTATCGGCGACTCCTAGGACCACGGTATTATTCGACATGCAATGGCGCATGCTGCTGCTGGGCGGGATGGTGGTCTTCGCGGTCCAGGCGCGCGTGCGTCTGGACGGCACGTGGCAGGCCCGCTCGGGCGACGAAATCCGGCACATCGTCGTGCGGAGCGACAGCTCGGCGCAGTTCGGTGAAGAGGTCGCGCGCTGGCGCGTGGTGGGTGACAGCCTGTGGATTACGTTAGGCGACGGCGTGTGGCAGGTGTACGCCATGAAGCTCGCGGCGGACAAGCTCACGATTTCGGGCGGCGACCTCGAGAAACCTGTGACCCTGCGCCGCGTGGGTCCCCCTGTGCCACGGCCCGATTCGCTGGCCATCCCGGAGGCGCCGCCCGCAAACGCCCGGGCCTGGTAGTTACTTCAGCTCGGTCACCGCCGAGACCCGCCAGCCCACGTCCCGCTTCTCGAACCGCATGCCGAACCGCCGCCGATCCTGACGCGGCGCCCCACCCCCGGCGGGAATGTATTCGAACAGGGCCCGCACGTCCGCGCTCGCGGCGGGGCCGCGCGCGATGAACCGATCGACGGTGAATCGCGCCGTGATCTGATCCCAATTGTGGAAGAACGATTCCCAGCCGCTGCGCTCCGCGTCGGTCATGCGCGGATAGATCACGCGCACGTTGCCGACCCGCTCGCTCGCGAGGGCGCGCCCCAGATCCGTGAGCAGTACGTCGATCGCGCCGCGCGCATCGGCCGGCTGCGAGCTGGGCGGGGCGATCCCGGCGTCGATCCCGACCTGCTCGGCACTCTGGGCGGCGACCGTGGCCATCCTGAAGTCCTGCTGGTGCAGCAACGAGTCGGCGCGCCCGAGGAAGGTGGCGGCGTTGGAGGCGGCGGGGCCGGCGGGAATTGCCTGGACGACCGGCGTGACCCGCTGCAGCATCTGTGTCGCTTCCTGCTGCAGGGCGCGCGCTTCCTCCCCCGCCTTCCGATACTGCTCCACGACGACGATGTATCCGTTCAGCGCTTGCGACTGGTTGCCGGCTACGAGCGCCTGCTCGGACACCTGGAACATCGTCTCGCCGAGGACCATCGCCGGGACGTTGTTCTTCAGGGCGCCCGCGGCCAACGCGCGGTCGCGCGCCGCCAGGGCGGAGTCGCGCCGCGTACTCAGGGCCAGCGGGACGGGCGGAATCTGAGACGCCACGGGCCCCGGCGGTGTCACCCGCGGCGCGGCCGTCTCGGCGGTAGGCGGCGAGGGGGAAAACAACAACAAGGCCACCACGATCGCGAGTGCGGAGAGCACCGCGATGCGCCACTTCATCGGCGCCTGCCTCACGAGCTTCAGGACCGGGCCCGGCAGCGGCGTCCAGCGGATGCCCAGGCGCTGCGTCGTCTCCTCGCCCGCGCCGGAGAGCGCGGCCCGGATACCGAGTAGCGTGCTCTGCATCTGGGCGGCCGATTCGTAGCGCTCGTCGGGCACCTTGGCCATCGCCTTCCCGACGACGCGCTCCAGCGCCGCGGGGATCGACGGTGCCACGGTGCGCAACGGCTTCGGTTCCGTCGTCAGCACCTGGTACAAGACGCCGTGCACCGATTCGCCCTCGAACGGTTTATGGAACGAGAGCAGCTCATACAGCATGCACCCGACCGCGAACACGTCGGTCGCCGGGGTGATGGCCCCGTTGGTGATCTGCTCGGGCGCCATGTACGTGGGCGTGCCGAGGATGGCCCCGGAGCCGCTCGCATCGGCGGACTGCAGCCGCGCGATGCCGAAGTCCATGATCTTCACGCGGCCATCCGGAACGACGCGGACGTTGGATGGCTTGACATCGCGGTGGATCACGCCGCGCTGGTGCGCGAAGTGGAGCCCGTCGAGCACTTCGATCACGAGGTCGAGCTTCCGCTCCAGCGGCATCGGCTCGCGCAGGGTGATGATGTCGCTCAGATCGCGTCCTTCGACCAGCTCCATCGCGATGAACAACTGGCCCTCGGCGTCGCCCAGATCGTACACGGTGACGATGTTCGGGTGCTGAATCGCGCCCGCCGCCCGCGCCTCGCGCAGGAAGCGCTCCTGCATCTCCTTCGTCTTGCGGAAGTGACTGCCCAGCAGCTTCAAGGCCACGTAGCGCCGCAGCACCGTGTCGTACGCCTTCCACACGATCCCCATGGCACCCTCGCCGATGAGGGTGTGGAGCTCGTACTTCCCGAGGCGACGATATCGCTGCGATTCGGTCATCGCGTCAGCCAATCGTAGGTGCGTTCGAGATAGCCGCGCATCGCGGCGTCCAGTTCCACCTGCCGCCGGGGAAGCACGCGCTCGACGATCTCGAGGAATCCATCCCGCCGCATCCGCTCCGGGCCCTCACCGCCCCACGCGAAGGGCGGAATCCACTTCGCGGGGCGCAGGGCCCCGAACACATTGGCCCCAGCGCCCACGACGGTCCCGGCGCCGAGCAGCGTCCCGATGGCGGTCTTGGCGTGATCGCCGATCAGGCTGCCGAGAAACATGTGTCCGGTTTCGAGCCTCGCGCCACCGACGTCGAGCCGCACCGGCCCGTACGTGTTTTTCAGGTTCGAGGTGATGGTCCCCGCGCCGAGGTTCACCCAGCGACCGAGCACCGAGCTCCCCACGAATCCGTCGTGCGACTTATTGGAGTAACCCAGGATCGTCGTCTTCGCCATCTCGCCCCGCACGACGCACCAGGGTCCGATCGCCGACGCGCGGATCGGCCCGCCCACGACCTGCGTGTTGGCGCCGACCCAGAGCGGGCCTTCGAGGCGCGCCCCCGATTTGACCTCGACGCCGGTCTCGAGGACGACGGGCCCAGCCGTCGTATCGAACACGACGCCCGGTTCGACCGTCGCTTCGCGCAGCGCCAGCCACGCCGGGTCGCCGACCACGACGGCGGCGCGCGGCACCGCGTCGGAGTCCCCCAGCAGGCCGAGCAGGTCCTCCTTGAGGAGCAGCTCGAGCGCGTGCACGAGGTCGTACACGCCGCGCAACACGAGCCCCTCGACTTCGACGGCTTGTGCCTGGGGCAGGGGCCCCGTCCACGTGCCGCCGGCGGGCACGGCCCAGCCGACGGTGATGCCGGCGTGCGTGAGCCGCGTCGGGGCGTCGGGAAGGTGCGGGGCGAGCCCGCGCGGCGCGAACGTCGACGAGCCGATCACCGCGGGGCCGGTGACCGAGCGACGCGCCTCGACCTTCGGCACGCCGGGTTCGGGAAACCCGGCCAGGTGGGGCAGCGCGAAAATCGCGCTCGCCTCGGTGCCGACGAAGCTCTCCCACCGCTCGCGCACGAGGTGCGCGCCGGCACGCAGCTCGCACAGCGGACGGATCCCGGCGAACGGCACCCACGCCGGCGCTGGATCGGGGTCGAGGAGATAGAGGGCGTGGCTCACAGGTCCTGCACCAGGGCCTTGAGCCGCTGCGATTGGCCGGTGGGGATGACCAGCGTGTGCCCGTTGGCGCGCACCACGACGGTGTCCTGGACCCCGACGACCGCCATGTGCTCGTTCTCCGACCAGATCACCGAGCGGCGGACGTCGTCACCGAGCGTCACGTTGCCGACGGTCACGTTGCCGCGGGCGTCGGGCTTGCGGATGCGGAGCAGGGCGTCCCACGACCCGATATCGTCCCACGCGAACGCCCCCGTGACCACGGCAAGCCGTTTGGTGCGCTCGAGGACGGCGACGTCCACCGCAACGGGCGTGACGGCCGCGAAGAAGCGGGGCACATCGCCGGCGGAGAGTGCGGCCCAACCAGCCGTGAGCTCGCGCGCGTACGCTCCGGCTTCGCCGAGGAAGCGCGCCACGCCCCACGCGAACAGACCGGTGTTCCACAGCGCGCCGCGGCGCCGCAGCAGCGCGGCGCGGGCGGGACTCGGCTTCTCGATGAAGCGTTGCACGCGGCGCGCGCTGCCGATCGGTTTCCCCGGGACGATGTAGCCGTACGCGGTCTCACTGCGCGACGGCTTCACGCCCACCGTGACGAGCACGTCGTGCTCCGCGGCCACGTCGAGCGCGTTCGTCGCGGCGGCGCGGAACGCGCGGTCGTCCCCGACCGCCCAATCGGCGTGCAGCGAGAGCATCTGGGCGCCGGGATCGTGCTTCGAGATCCAGTGCGCGGCCCACGCCAGCGCGGGCGCCGTCGAGGCGGCGCGCGGCTCGGCGAAGACATTGGCCCGCGGCACTTCGGGAACCGTCGCGGCGACGCGGTCTACGAGAAACGGGCCCGTGACGATGAGAGTGCGCTCGGGGGGTACGAGCCCGCGGAGCCGGGCCACGGCCTGCGCGAGGAGGGGCCGGTCGCCGACGAGCGGGAGCAGCTGCTTCGGGCGCTCGCTGGTGGAGAGCGGCCAGAAGCGGGTGCCCGGCCCGCCCGCGAGGATCGCCGCCCACGTGCTCACGACGGTTCGTCCTCGGGGACGGGGAGGTCACCGAACATCGTCGCGATGCGCTGGCTGAGTTTGGTCGGGCTGAACGGCTTGGTCACGAGGGCGGCGCCGAGGCGGCGGGCCTCGCGCAGCACGCGCTCCTCACCTTCGGCGGTCAGCACCAGGATGGGGAGCCGCGCGGTGCCGTCCTTGCCGCGCAAGTCGCGCAGGAAGTCGAGCCCCGAGCCGTCGGGCAGATGCAAGTCGAGCAGCATGCCGTCGGGCGTCGCGGCGCTCACGACAGCGCGCGCTTCCGCGAGCGAGCGGGCGAAGGTCACGCGGTACCCCAGTTGCTCCAGGTATGGCCGGAGCACGAGGCCGATGTGCGGCTCGTCATCGACAACGAGGAGGTGACGCGGGGAGGTCGCCATGCGGCGGGCTCCCGATCAGAGCAGGCCGGCGATCGCCGAACCGTGGCGGCGCAGGTCGAAGAGCAAGCCGCCGACATTGGTGGACGGCTGCACCAGGACCACGAGGAGCGCGTCAGCGTTCAGGACAGCGACGACGGCGAGGCCACGCCCGAACTCCAGCACGGCCGTCCCGAATTCGCCCCGGCCACCCGCGTCGCCGAGCTGTGCCATCTGATTGATGACGGAGGGGAGGAGCGCGGCGACGCCTTCCGGGTCCAAACCGTTGGCCGTACGGGAGTCGATGGGCAAGCCGTCACGGCCGACCACCACTACCGCGTCCACGCCAGTGCGTCGGCTGAGCGCCTCCACCACGTCGCGGATCGTCGCCATAGGGAGGGGCAACGTAGGGTTCGGCTCGGGCGAAGTCAAGCAGCCACCGTGGGTTGACCCACTCGGACGCTGCGGGGTAATTTGGGGGCACCCCATGCGCTCTCTTCGCTCCCTGTTGCTCCCATGCCTCGTCCTCGCCGCCGCCTGCGGCGACCCCTTTCCCCTGCCCAAGGCGCAAAACGAGAACGTCGTGGACACCCTGCAGTCCCTGTACGCGATCCACGGCACGCCGCCACGCACACCCTCGGCGTATTGGCTGGGGAACTACGTGGCGCCGGAGCGGCCCGTCCTCGTCCAGGACCCCGGTGGGACCTTCGACTTCGCGATGGACTTGGACAGCGCGTATCGCCCGATGCTGCTGCCGACCGGGGCGCTCCGGTTGGGGCGCAGCTCGGGCATCCAAACGACGACGCTGCCGTTCGACTCGATCCTGATCGCGCCGAGCGGCGGCTACCAGCTCGACAGCGCGGTGACGGTCGACGTCGGCGGGCGCGCCATCGTCCACTCGCGCGACATACGGTGCGACACTCAGCTCCCCGCGGTTTACTACGCCAAGCTCGAGATCCTCGCGGTCGACTCAGCGTCACGCCGCATCGATTTCAAAATCCTCGTCGACAGGAACTGCGGGTATCGGGGGCTCGAAGAGGGCGTCCCGAGGCGCTGAGCCGTGATTGACCTGAAGCTCCTGCGCGCCTCCCCCGCCCAGGTGCGGGCCGGGCTGGCGCGACGGGGCGACGCCGCGCTCACGCGCTTGCTCGACGAGATCGAGGCGCTCGACATGAAGCGCCGCGCGATCACCGGTCAGCTCGATCAGCTCAAGGCAGAGCGCAACGACGCCGCGAAGGCCGACGCGCTGATCGCGAAAGCGCAGGGAAGTCTGCCCGAGGCGACGACGGCGGCGCGGCGCGAGCTGGGTTCGCGCATCACTTCGCTCGAGTCGGAGCAGCGCCAGATCGAATCGGTGCTCGAGGCGAAAACGCTCTTCGTCCCGAACATCCCACTCCCCGAAGTGCCCGACGGCGACGCGACCAACAACGCGATCGTGCGGACCTGGGGCACGCCGGCGCCCAAGGGCGGGCAGCCGCATTGGGAGATCGGCGAGCGCCTCGGCATCCTCGATCTGGCGCGCGGCGCGAAGCTCGCGGGCTCCGGGTTCCCGGTGCTCGTCGGGGCGGGTGCCCGCCTGGCGCGCGCCCTCATCAACTTCATGCTCGACTTGCACACGCGAGAGCACGGCTACCTCGAGGTCGAGCCGCCCTTCGTCGTGCGGCGCGAGGCCATGACCGGCACGGGACAGCTGCCGAAGTTCGAGGACGACGCGTACCGCATCCAGACCGACGATCTGTTTCTCGTGCCGACGGCCGAAGTGCCGGTGACGAACCTGCATCGCGACGAGATCTTGGACGGCGGCGCGCTCCCCAAAGGATACGTCGCGTACACGCCGTGCTTTCGGCGTGAAGCGGGGGCCGCCGGGAAGGACACGCGAGGGTTGTTGCGCGTTCATCAGTTCGACAAGGTGGAGCTGGTACGTTTCTGCCGCGGGGCCGACTCGGCCGCCGAGCACGAAAAACTGACCGGACATGCCGAGGAGGTGTTGCGCCGCCTCGAGCTGCCCTACCGCGTCGTGCTCCTCGCGGCCGGGGACCTGGGGTTCTCGGGCGCCAAGACCTACGACCTCGAAGTCTGGGCCCCTGGGGTGGGGCAGTGGCTCGAGGTATCGAGCTCCAGCACGTTCACCGACTACCAGGCGCGTCGCGCCAACATCCGCTGCCGCCCGAAACCAGGCGAGAAACCCGAGTTTGTACACACGTTGAACGCCTCGGGTGTCGCGCTGCCGCGGACCGTTGCGGCGCTGCTCGAAGCGCGCCAGCAACCCGACGGGTCGGTCACGCTGCCGCCAGCACTCACGCCCTACTTCGGCGCCGACCGGTTCGGTGGCGGCTAGGGACCTGCTCCGACGGGCCGGCCCCGCCGCGCTCGTCGGCTTCGCGCTGTTGTTCGGCGCCCTCTCCGTCGGCTACGCCTGGATTGTGGCGCGGCACCTGCAAGACGACGCTCGCGAGACGAGCCGGCTCTTCGGCCGGGTCTTTGCGGGCCTCAACGATCCGCATGAAGGCGCCGCCGCCGAGGCCTTGCTGAGCCTCGCGACAGAGGTCCGTCGCTTGGGCATCCCCATCGCCGTCACGGATCCGACGGGCCGCATCGCCGCGCTAGACAACGCGCCCTTCGACAGCTCCGCCAGCGACGCCGAGCGCCGCGCCTGGATCGCCCAGCTCGATCGCATCAACGAACCCCTGGTGCAGCCGGGCGTCGGCACGATTCACTACGGGGCTCTCCCGGCAGCCCGGCGGTTCACCGGACTCGCGGCGCTCCAGGCGGTGGTGTTCGTCTGCCTGGCCCTCCTCGCGGTGTGGGCGATGCGCGTGCGGGTCGGGGCGGCGCGCGACCGGCTGTGGGTGGCGATGGCACGTGAGTCGGCCCACCAGCTCGGGACGCCCCTGATGAGCCTCACGGGTTGGATTGATTACCTGCGGGAGAATCCGGGTACGCCCGGCGGTGACCTGGTGAAGCATCTTCAAGCGGACGCGGACCGGTTGGAGCGGGTCGCGAAGCGGTTCGAGCGCATCGGCCGGCCCGCGCGGCGCGACCCGGTCGGCCTGGGCGCCGTGGCGGAGCGGGTCGTAGGCTACTTCCGGCCGCGCCTGCCGACGCTCGCGAACACCGTCTCGATCACGCTCGTGTCTCCAGGCGTTGGGCCGACCGCGACCGGAGATCCCGTGCTGATCGAGTGGGCCCTGGAGGTGATCGTGAAGAATGCCATCGACGCGCTCAGCGGGCGCGGGGGCCGGATCGAGGTGAAGGTCGACCAGACGGAGCGCGGGGCGCGCGTGGCGATCTCGGACGACGGCCCCGGCGTGCCCGCGGAAATGCGGAGCCAGCTGTTCGAGCCTGGTGTGACGACCAAGACGGCGGGATGGGGCATGGGCCTCGCCCTCGCGCGTCGCATCGTGGAGCAGCAGCACGGCGGCGGGGTTTCGTTCCGTCCCGGCGAGGGGGGCACGGGCTCAGTGTTCGTGCTCGAATTCCCGCACACTGCACAATGACGCTGTCTCTCAACGCCGCCCAACAGGCGGCGGTGGAGCATCCGGGCGGGCCTCTCCTCGTGCTCGCGGGCGCGGGCTCGGGAAAGACCCGTGTCCTCACCGCGCGCATCGCGCACCTCATCAAGACGCAGGGCGTGGCGCCGCAGCGGATCTTCGCCGTCACATTCACCAACAAGGCCGCGGCGGAAATGCGCAGCCGCATCGGCGCTCTGCTCGGCGCCGACCCGCGCGGCCTCTGGATCGGCACCTTTCACTCGCTGTCCGCACGCCTGTTGCGGCGCGAGGCTCCGCTGCTCGGCTTCGGGCCGAACTTCACGATCTACGACGTGGACGATCAACAGGCGTTGATCAAGCGGCTCCTCGAGCAGCGTGGCGTCTCGCCCAAAGCGTATCCGCCGCGCGCCCTCCAGGGCATCATCTCGGGTGCCAAAAACCGGATGCTCCTCCCCGAAGAGCTGGGGGCGCAGGCCGATAGCCCGCTCGCGCGCGTCGCCGCCGATGTATTCCAGGCGCTCGGCCCCGCGCTGAAGCAGGCGAACGCGATGGACTTCGATGACCTGCTGCTCCATCCGTTGGTGTTGTTTCGCGAGCATCCCGAACGCCTGGCGTACTGGCAAGACCGGTTTCAGCACGTGCTGGTGGACGAGTTCCAGGACACCAACGCGGCGCAGTACCTGCTCGTCAAGCAGCTGGCGCGCCGCCACGCCAACCTTTGCGTCGTGGGCGACGACGACCAGGCGATCTACGGCTGGCGCGGTGCCGACGTCCGTCACATGCTCGCCTTCCAGAACGACTTCCCCGGCACGACACTGATCAAGCTGGAGCAGAACTACCGCTCCACGCAGGTGATCCTCGATACCGCGAACGGCGTGATCGCCGAGAACTCGGCCCGCTTGGGGAAGACGCTCTTTACCGCGGTGAAGGGCGGGGACCCGGTCACCCTCCTGACGGCGGCCGACGAGCGCGACGAGGCCGAGTGGCTCGCGGCGGAGTTCGCCCGGCTCGCGGCCGATGGTGACATTCCGTACGAAGGGATGGCGATTCTCTACCGGACGAACGCGCAGTCCCGGCCACTGGAAGAGGCTTTCCGCTTCCGCGGTATCCCGTACCGTCTCGTCGGCGCCGTGAGCTTCTACGAGCGGCGCGAAGTGAAGGACCTGCTCGCCTACCTGCGCCTCATCGCCAATCCGGCGGATGACGAGGCCTTCCTGCGGATCGTGAACGTGCCCCGCCGCGGCATCGGCGACGCCTCGCTGTCCCTGCTGGTGCAGGCGGCCGTCACGTGGCGGAAACCGCTCCTTGAGGTCGCGCGGGGGGCGGCGCGGGTGTCGGAGCTGCGGCCCAACGTGCGGGACGCCTTCATTACCGTGGCGGCGCTGGTGGACCGCTTGCGAGACGCGGGCGGCCAGGCCGACCCCGCCACGGTGCTCGAGGCGGTGCTCGTCGCGACCGGCTACGAGCAGTACCTCGCCGAGGAGGGCGCGGAGGGGATCGAGCGGAGCGAGAACGTCCGCGAGCTCATCGCCGGGGCGGCGGCGTGGGCCGAGACGGCGGAGGAGGGTGAGGGCACCCCGGTGGAGCGCTACCTGACGCAAGCCGCGCTCGTGACGCCGGTGGACGAGGCGAAGAACGTCGCGGGCGTGACCCTCACGACGGCGCACATGGCCAAGGGGCTCGAGTGGCCGGTGGTGGCGTTGGCGGGTCTCGAGGACGGACTCTTCCCACTCAGCCGCACGGTGACCGAGCCGGGCGGGGTGGAAGAGGAACGGCGATTGTGTTACGTGGGTCTCACGCGCGCGCGCGAAAAGTTGTATCTCTCATGGGCGCGCACGCGGTATCGCAACGGCCGGCTTGACCTCGCGGAGCCTTCGCGGTTTCTCGAGGCGGTGCCACCCGAGGTGCTGCAAGAGCGGAACACCACGCCCTCGTGGGATCGCTCGCCCCGCGGACCGCGCGCCCGCCGGGGGGGGCGGGGGGGGGCCGCGCTCAGCGCGCTCCCAGAACCCTGGATGCCCGCGGAAGAATCGCAGGACGCTCCACGCTACGTGCAGGGCGAACGGGTCCGCCACCGCAAGTTCGGCGGTGGCGTCGTACGCGCCGTGGCGGGGCAGGGCAAGGGACTGAAGGTCACCGTCGAGTTCGACGATCAGGACATCGGAACCAAGCAGCTGCTCGTGGCCTACGCTGGGCTGGAGCGCGACTGGGAGGGGAGAGAAGAGAGCCCATGAGTGTGACGCGGGACGACGTGTTGCGCATCGCGCGGCTGGCGGAGCTCGAGGTGGACGAGGAGTCGCTTCCCGTCCTCGTCGAGCAAATGTCGCGGATTCTCGACTATGTGGCGCAGTTGAGCGCCGCGACCGGGAGCAACGGCCTGCGGCCCTTCGCGCCCGGCCCCGACGCGATTCGCTTCCGGCCCGACGAAGAGAACCCGTGGCCGCTCGCCGTGGGGCCCGACGAGCTCGCGCCGGCCTTCAAAGGCGGGTTCTTCGTGGTGCCGAAGCTGGATCAGTTCGAATGACCGAAGCCAAGGCGGTCGCCGATCGCCTCGTGAAGGTGAAGCGACTCAACGCGCTCCTCACGCCCGTCAAAGAGCTGCGCAAGTCGCTCGCGGAGCAGGCGCTCGCGGCGCGGCCGACGGGCGTGTTGTACGGGATGCCCGTCGCAGTGAAGGACAACATCTGCACGCTCGACTTCACGACGACGTGTGGTTCGAAGATTCTCGAAGGCTACCGCTCGCCGTACGACGCCACCGTCATCACGAAGCTGAAGGCCGCCGGCGCGCTGATTGCCGGGAAGACCAACTGCGATGAGTTCGCGATGGGCTCGTCCACCGAGCATTCCGCGTACGGACGCTCCATCCACCCGCTCGACAAGACGCGGGTGCCCGGCGGCTCCTCGGGCGGCTCGGCGGCCCTGGTCGCCGCGGGCGCCGTGCCCGCGGCCCTGGGCTCCGAGACCGGCGGATCGGTGCGCCAACCGGCGTCGTTCTGCGGCGTCGTCGGCATCAAGCCCACGTACGGCCGCGTCAGCCGCTACGGCTTGGTGGCGTTCGGCTCGTCCCTCGATCAGGTCGGCGCCTTGGGCCGGAGCGTGCACGACGCGGCGCGAGTGCTGTCGGTGATCAGTGGGCGGGACCCCAAGGACGCCACCTGCGAGGATCGCGACCCGTTGCGGCTCCCCACCGTCCCCGAGTCGTTGCAGGGCTTCGTGATCGGCCTGCCGCGCGAGTACTTCCCGCCCGATCTGGATCCGGCGGTGCGGCGCGCCTGCGACCGGGCCGTCCGCCTAATGAAGGAGCAGGGCGCGGCGGTGCGCGAGGTGTCGCTGCCGCACACCCAGTACGCTGTGCCGACGTACTACGTGATCGCGCCGGCCGAGGCGTCGTCCAACCTGGCGCGCTTCGACGGGGTGCGGTACGGCCCGCGCGCCGAGGGTGCGAGCGATGTGCGTGACCTGTATCGGCGCACCCGCGGAGAAGGGTTCGGCCCGGAAGTGCGGCGCCGCATTCTGGTGGGGACGTACGTGCTCTCGGCCGGGTACTACGACGCCTATTACCGCCGCGCGCAACAGATGCGGGCGCTCATCGCCCAGGACTTCCGCAACGCGTTCGATCGTGGCGTCGATCTCCTCTTCACCCCCACGACGCCTACTCCCGCCTTCAAGGCTGGAGAAAAGCTTGCCGATCCGGTTTCCATGTATTTGTCGGACATCTTCACGGTGACGGCGAACCTCGCGGGGCTCCCCGCGATCTCGCTGCCCGTGGGCCGCGTGAAGGGCCTGCCGGTGGGCGGACAGTTCATCGGACAGGCGTTTCTCGAGGACGAGATGCTCGAGGCGGCATACGCGCTCGAGCGCGTCGTGCCGGCGACGGAGGAAGCCTGATGGCGGCGGGGGGGGCGAGTTGGGAAACGGTCATCGGGCTCGAGACGCACGTGCAGTTGCGGACCGTCTCCAAGATGTTCTGCGGCTGCTCCGCGGCCTTCGGCGCGGCTCCCAACACACACGTCTGCCCGGTTTGCCTGGGTCTCCCTGGGGCGCTACCCGCGCCCAACGGCGAAGCGCTGAAGCACGCCGTGCGGGCTGCACTGGCGCTCGGCTGCACCGTGCACGCCAAGAGCTTGTTCGCGCGCAAGAACTACTTCTATCCAGATCTGCCCAAGGGCTACCAGATCTCGCAGTTTGAGCAGCCGCTCGCGACCCAGGGGTCGCTCTCCTTCCTCGCGCCTGAGCGTGGGCTCGTCACGGCGACGATCGTGCGGCTCCATGTAGAGGAAGACGCCGGCAAGTCGCTGCACGACCGGTTCCCCAAAGCCACGGCGGTGGACTTGAACCGCGCCGGGGTTCCGCTCATCGAGATCGTCACCGGCCCCGACTTCCGTTCGCCGCCGGAGGCCCGAGCCTACCTGCAGACGCTGAAGCAGGTGCTCGAGTACATCGGCGTCTCCGACTGTGATATGGAGAAAGGAAGTCTGCGCGTCGACGCGAACGTCTCGGTGCGCCGGGCCGGCGACACCACCCTGGGCGTCAAGACCGAGGTGAAGAACATCAACTCCTTCGCCTACGTCGAGAAGGCGCTGGGCGTCGAGCGCGATCGTCAGATCGCGGTGCTCGAGGGCGGCGGGACGGTCACGCAGCAGACGATGCTGTACGACCACAAGGACAACGCCGTCCGGCCGCAGCGCTCGAAAGAAGAGAGCCACGACTATCGCTACTTCCCGGAGCCCGACTTGCCGCCGCTGGTCTTGACGCCGGAGTTCGTCGCGGAGCAGCAGAGCCTGCTCCCCGAGCTCCCGGCGTCGAAGCGCGAACGTTTCGTGGCCCAGTATGGATTGCCGCAGCAGGACGCCGCCGTGCTCACGGCGGGCCGCAGCGTGGCCGATTATTACGAAGGCGTCGTGCACGCCGGTGCCGAGGCCAAGGCGGCGGCGAACTGGGTGATGGGCGAGGTGCTGGCCGACGCGAAGGACCACGCCGAGGCTCTGCGCGTGCCGCCCGGCTCACTGGCGCAGCTCATCGGACTCGTCAAGGGTGGCACGCTCTCCCACCAGGCCGGGAAGCGCGTCTTTGGTGAGCTGGCGAATCGCGGCGGCGATCCGCGCACCATCGCGGAGGCGCTCGGCGTCATTCAGGTCGCGGACTCTACCGTGGTGGCTGGTTGGGTATCTGAGGTGCTCGGCGCCCACACGACGGAGGTGGGGCGTTACAAGAGCGGCGAGACGAAACTGATGGCGTTCTTCGTGGGGCAGGTAATGAAGGCGTCGAAAGGCAAGGCTGACCCTAAACTAGCGCAGCGAGTACTTGAGGAACGGTTAGCCTCCTGACCCTGAGGCGTTGAACAAAGGCGTCGAGCAACAGCGTGGACCGAAGGCGTCGAGCAAGATCGTGAGCGTACGACGTCAAGCGACGACGTCGCACTCAACGCCTTTGCTCGACGTCTCTTTTCATTTGTCCGGTGGTGGGTGGGCGTACAACCGACTGATCATCTTGAGAATCAGCACCGTGCGAGTGCGGAGTGATTGAAGCTGGCTGGTCTGGGCTGGGCTCGGGGCGTCGACCAGCCGGAGTTGGGCAAGCGTTTCCTGGGCTGAGCCACGTGCTATCAACAGGAAACGACGGAACTCGGGCACTGTACCGCGACCGCATCCCTCGGCGATGTTTGAGACGACCGACAGAGTGGCCCGGACGAGCTGGTCGCCGCGAGCGAACGCGCCCGGTCCTCGAAAGGTCTTTGCCAGAGCAACGGCGTCGCGGGCCACTGCGGTGGCGACCTCGGATACGAGGAGGCGGCTGGGGTCGGCGCGGAGAACCATGGACTACAAACTGAATGCTGCAGTTCACAGTGCGTCATCTTTTTCCCGCCGTTGCTGGACGTTTTCCCGCAACGCCTTCGTTTTCCACGCCGCGCAGACGTTGATTAGGAACACTCCCGTCGTGCAATGGTAAGGACGTTGAACGTCTGAGAGGCTTCATCTTGAAGAATCATGTCGCACTCGCCGGCCTCGCGGTGGCGCTTTGCTGCGGCTGTAACGACCCGAGCGGACCTCGTTCGGGGCTGAACCTCGTCCAGGGAGGAAACGCATCGGATACCGTAGGCGCGACGCTGCATCCGCCGCTGACCGTCGTACTGCTTGACTCACATCGGGAACCGATCTCGGGTGCCACCGTGTACTTCGGAACGGGCGGTCCCGTGCTCGTGTCCCCGCTCGACGATCCGAGTTTCGTTATCAACCGTTTGCCGGTGATCACCGATGCACAAGGACAGGCTGCGGCATGGGTGCAGTTCAAAACGGCGGCTGGTCCGGGCAACGTTGTGGTTTCCGCGAACGGACAGGACCTTCGATTCGAGTACCAGGTGTTGGCTGGTGCCCCAGCGCACGTGCGGGCCGAGCCGCGTGACACGACGTTGTACGTCGGCGGGACAGTGCAATTCCGACCATTCATCACGGATTCGTACGGAAACCGACGGTCAGATACTCCTGCATACCAGTACCAGAGCTTGAACTCGGCACTCACCATCACCGCGTCGGATCAGGCAACGGGTAATGCGATCGGTCGTGGAGCCGTGACGATCAGTGCTCTTGGGTTCACCGACGCATTATATGCGAGCGTCGTACCTACGGCTCGGATCTTCGCCCAAAATGGGTCTCGCATCGTTGCGATGAACCTCGACGGATCGAACGTAGACACGATCCCGGGATTTCACGGAGGGCGTTCTCTGGATTGGTCTTCCGTCAACCACACGTTCGTGATGGACGTCGATGGGCCGGAGTATCTTCTTTCGATGGACACCACCGGCCAGACTCGCCTGGTCATCACGGACCCACTCATGCGGAGCGAGTTTTTTCCGCGCTACGCCCCAGATGGCTCGCAAATCTATTTCACTGGAAACGACTCGGTCAGCACATGTTACGGCGTCTGGCGGGTACATCCTAACGGGACGGGTCTGGAGCAGGTGGTCGCGGACACGCTCGACTGTGGCCCATTCGCTTTTTTGAACGGGCCGTCGCCAACCTACGCGTCATCGGTGTCACCGGACGGAACTCGGCTTGTGTACGCCAGTCGTACACTCCGCATCCGGACGCTCGCAACGGGTGTCGACACAAGCCTTGGTGTCGTGGGCGACCTCCCGCGGTGGTCCCCGACCGGCGAATGGATTGCGTATGACAGCCTGGGGACTCTGATGCTGATCCACCCCGATGGAACTGGTCGCCAAGCGTTGGTCTACGGCACGTACGAGGCATATGGCACAGTTGCCTGGTCCCCGGACGGCCAGTGGCTCCTACATCAGGGGGACGATCGCCTCGTACTCGTCAGTGTGCCAACCGGATTACAACTACCACTCGCCGTCGCGATCGGGCTGACGGATCCTTTCTGGCAGCGATGATTATCGGCTCAGGTTCCAAGAAACCCACTGTTGGCTTCTAGCTAACATCCTTCCTTAGAAGCGAAAAGCGCCGAGTCATGGCCCAACCCTCCTATCCAGTTATCCCTTCGACAACGCCTTCGTATTGGACGTCCGCGCTCGACGGTGTTGTTTAACGCCTCTGCTCGACGCCTTTCGTTTAACGATCGCGCCAGGGTCGCTGCGCCTTCGACTCGTACCAATAATCGAGCGACGGTTGCGGCAGGCCGAAGTGCTGTTCCGCCGTCTCCTCCATCCGCTCCGGCTCGTGTCGCGCGCCTTCCGCCAGCGCCTGGCGTCGCATCCGCTTCGCCAGCCTGAGCGCCTGCTCCCCCGCCGGATCGAGCCGCCGCGCCGCCGCGTCCTTCTCCCCGAGCATCTCCATGACGTATTCGAAAGCGACCGCCATGTGGCGCTCGACGTCCGAGTCGGGCAGGTCCCAACGACTGTTCTCGGCGATGATCTGGAACGCCCACTGCCAGCTCTGACTCTCCGTCAGATGCACCATGCCGCGGAACAGCCGGCGGCTGGTGCGCACGCTGAACAGCGTCGGCGACAGGATCCCGTCGAGATGGGAGTCGCTGTTGGCATGATCCTGGAGGATCACGTCGCGGGCTTCGCGCGCATACGCATCGCCCAGATGCGTCTCGAACCGGCTCTCCCAGTACGAGTGGCCGAGAGCCGCCGTGCTCGTGGTGAGCACCAGCTGACGCGGCACAAAGAAGTTGTGCGCCACGGCATCCGCGGCGAGGTGCGAGAGGTAGCCGAGACCGAACGAGCGCAGCGGATCGGTGGGCGCGAGGTCGAAGATCTCCTGGCCCACATGCCACGCGTGGCAATGCCGGCCGACCGGGGCGTACTTCTTTGCGATCGAGGTGTCGGCCGCGATGTTGCCGTACAGGAAATCGTATGGGAACGCGCGCAGCAGGTCGGTCACGCCGGCCGGGAGCTGGTGCAGATTGGCGAGGACCGATTCGCCCAGAAAGATGTGCGTGCCCGGGGTCCAGGCGTGCGCCACGCTGGGGAGCAGAACGAGGGCGAATACGGCGAGCACCGTTGCGGTGGCGAGGACCTTCACTTCTTTCTCTTCTTCTTGCCTTTGAGCACCTTGCGCCCCCACTGCCACAGCGACAACCCGCGCCGCACGTTGCGCAGCGTGGCCGCGGCGTCGAGCGCCGTCTCCTCCATCTCGTCCTGCACCACCTCGACCAGGGCATCGAGGTCCGACAGGCGGTGCTCGGCGGCGTCGGCCGCGCGCACGATGCGCATGCGGATCTCCCGCGACGTCCCGACCAACGCGTCGGCTTCGCCCTTGATCGTGCCGATGAGAAATCGCACGTCCTGGATTGCCGGGCCCGCCAGCTGGTCCAGGGCCCGGGTGAACGTCCGGATGCCGAGCGCCGACGCCACCGACGCGACGGCCACCACAACCGCAGCCAGGGCGATGATCGCGAGACTGAGCGCCGTGACGACACCCACCCAAGTCGGAAGCATTACGAAACCTCAGGGGGCGCGGTGCGCAGCGCCAGAGCCAGGAGCGGGGCGGCGATCGCCTGTGCGAACAGCACCGCGATGAACACCGTCGTCAGGAGGGACCCTCCCGAACCGGCATAGATCACGTTGAAGCTGAGAGCCAAGGCCAACGGCACGCCGCCCTGCGCCAACGTCGCCAAGCCGAGGTGGGGGGGCTGGCTCGTTGAGGACCAGCGCCGCCGGCACGAGCCACAGCGTCGGCAGGTCGAGCAAGGCACCGACCACGACGAGGAACACCGCGTAGATGGGCGGCTCCCACGAGACGAGCAACGTCTGCACGCGCCGCTTGAGGGGGGAGAGATTGACGATCAACGCGGTCGCCAGGGCGCACACGATGAACGGGGATAGGTCGGCGGCGTAGCCGAGGCCTGAGCCGAGGAGGACCACGCCGACCAGGTCGAGGCCGAGGTCGTCCAGGTTGGCGTTGCCCCACAGGGGGGAGAACAGCAGGAACAGCGCGCCCACGCCACCGCTCGATACGATGGCCACAGCCACCCAGTGCGCCCACCCGAGCGCGACGCCTGCGAAGCTGCGGTGCGGTTGCGAGAGACCGAGGGCGAAGGCGAACACCAGCGCTCCGAACACCGTGTCGAGCAGCGCGGCCAGCCCGAGCGCTCGAGTGAGCCGGGCCGGGGCGCGCACCGCCCGCGCGACGAGGGTCACCGCGCCGGGCCCCGAAATCATTGCGGTGGCGGCGATGATGAGCAGGGCAGGGACGGTGGGGCGCCAGACCTGCGCCAAGGCCGGCGCGGCGCGCGTGAGCAGGCGGGCGGCGACCGCGGTGACGACCAGGACGGCGGCGCCCTCGAGCGCGGCCAGCGCCCACACGCGGCGCGGGATGCGGCGCAGGAATCGCCACTCCAGCCGCGCCCCGAACGCCGCCCCGATCCAGCCGATCCCGAGGGCCGTCACGGGCGCGAGCGCGCGCAGGGTCGCGTGGTCCAGGACGCCCAGCCCGGGACCGAGCAGCAACCCCACGGCAACGAGCGGCGCGCCGGCCGCGAGCACCAGATCGAGCGATAGGCCAGGGCGCAGGTGGGGGAGCGGCAAGCGCGTCATGGCGAGGCCGGCCACCAGGACGAGCGCCAGCGCGAGCACGGGATTCACGAGGGCGAACGTTCGCGAACGCTTGACGCCGACGCAAGCGTCGCCGTAGCTTGCCCAGACCTATGCCACCGTCGTTCTCCGTTACGGGCGGGCGCGCGCTCAAAGGCACGATTCGCCCCGCCGGCAACAAGAACGCGGCCCTTCCGATCCTCGCGGCGACGCTCCTCGCCGACGGTCCCTGCCGCATCGACAACGTTCCTCACATTCGCGACGTCGAGACGCTGCTCGCGTTGCTCGAGCACTTGGGCGCGGCGGTCAAGTGGGACGGCCCCAACACGGTGACCGTCGATGCGACCAAGGCGGAGCCGCGCGCGCTCGACGCCAAGCTCTCCGCCAAGATCCGCGCATCGATCCTGCTGGCCGGGCCGATGCTGGCGCGCTTCGGGCGCGTCAGTCTGCCCCCACCGGGCGGGGATGTCATCGGGCGACGCCGCGTCGACACGCACTTCCTCGCGCTCGAGCGCCTCGGCGCCGAGATCACGGTCGGCGACACGTACAAGCTCGAAGGGAAACTCACCGGCGCCGACATTTTCCTCGACGAGCCGAGCGTCACCGGGACCGAGAACGCCCTGATGGCCGCGGTCACCGCACGCGGGACGACGGTGCTGCGCAACGCGGCCTCGGAGCCGCACGTGCAAGACCTGGCGCGTTTCCTGGCGGCGATGGGCGCGAAGATCGACGGGATCGGCTCGAACACGATGACCGTCGAGGGCGGCACCCTGCGGGCCGCGCCGCACACAATCGGCCCCGACCACATCGAGATTGGGTCGTTCATCGGTCTCGCCGCGGTGACGAACGGCGCCATCACGATCGACGGCGTGCGCGCCGACGACCTGCGCTCGACGTTGCTGGCGTTCGAGCGCCTCGGCGTGCGGCCACGGCTCGACGGCACCAAACTCGTCGTGGACGCCGATCAGGAGCGCCGCATCCGCCCCGACCTGGGCGGTCACGTGCCGAAGCTCGAAGACGGTCCGTGGCCCGCCTTCCCGGCGGACCTGATGTCGATCGCCATCGTCGTCGCGTCGCAATGCGAGGGGCTGCTGCTCGTGTTCGAGAAGCTGTTCGAATCACGCCTGTTTTTTGTGGACAAGCTGATCGGAATGGGGGCGCGCATCGTGTTGTGCGACCCGCACCGCGCCGTCATCTCCGGTCCTTCTCCGCTGCGCGGCCAGGTCGTCGAAAGCCCCGATATTCGCGCCGGCATGGCGATGCTGCTCGCCGCGCTCGCGGCGCAGGGGGACTCGGTGATCCACAACATCGGTCAGATCGAACGGGGCTACGAGAGAATCGACGAGCGGCTCAGGGCCTTGGGGGCACAGATTGAAAGGCGGGACGATGCACGGTAGCGCGGTAGGGGCGCAGCATGCCGCGGCCCTTCAGGCCGGAACCGAAACGCCGATCGGCGACGCCGCCGTCCCCCGCATGGAGCTCACCGCTTGGGCCGAGCGCTATGGCCTAGTCGCAGGCATCACGACCCGCGGCGTCGGGGCCGCTCCCTACAGTCTTGGCCTCTGGAGCGACGAGCCGGTTGGCCATGTGTTCAGCCGCTGGCGCGCCTTTCGCGCGGCGTTCGCGCCGCGGTTCCCGACGCTCGTGCTGAGCCATCAGGTCCATGGCAATGTGGTCCAATGGCACGAGACCCTGCCTGAAGGGTGGTTGCTGCTCGACGGGTTCGACGGCCACGCCACCGGGGACCGCGGCACGCTCCTCACGATTACCGTCGCCGACTGCATCCCGGTGTATCTCGCCGTGCCGGAGAAGGGCGCGGTCGCCCTGCTGCATGCGGGATGGCGCGGCGCCGCTGCCGGCGTGCTGGGGCGCGGCGTGGAGCTGTTGAAGTGGCGCGGGTTCTCCAAGAGCAACGACATTGTAATGCATTGTGGCGTAGGTATTTGTGGCACGTGCTATGAAGTAGGTTCTGAAGTCGCCACGTGCTTCGGCATGCCCGAGAGCGCGGCGCCCGTACGCCTCGACCTGCGTGCGATCTTGGCGCGTCAGGCGCGGGAGCTCGGCATCGAACAAGTCTCGATTTCTCCATGGTGCAGTGCGCACGATCGCGATCGCTTCTTCTCGCACCGCGCGTCCAGTGGGCGCGATGGGCGCATGGTCGCGTATCTCGGGCGCCCTAAAGCTTGACACGACTCTAGCCTCGGCTACATTCCCGTCTGCAGCGGGCGAAGTTCGGCCCGCGCTTTTTTTTCTATGCTTTCAGACACTCTGATCGAGGCCTTCCGGACCCGGCTCGAAGCCCTGGGGTTCGACCTCGCCGACCTTCGCATTGGCGGCACGCCGAACCGGCCGCTGGTCCAAGTCCGCATCGATAAGCCTCTCCCCGCTGTCGGGGGGGTGACGGTGGATGACTGTGCCGTCGCCAGCCGGGCCCTCGAGGCGTGGTTGGACGAGGGCGCCGGCGGTCCGCTGGGAAACCGCTACGTGCTCGAAGTCTCGAGCCCTGGGATCGAGCGGCCGGTGCGCTGGCACCGACACTGGGTCCGTTTCGTGGGCTGTGACGTCAACGTCAGAGTGCCGGGAATGGGCCGGGTCAACGCCCGGATCGTCGCGGTGCCGACCACGGAGACCGTGGTACTCGAGCCGGAGGGCAAACCGGCGCTCGAATACCGGCTGGCCGAGCTGAAGGAGGCCCGGTTAGCACCGAAGCCTGAAGACTGAGGACCAATGGCAAACGCAACCGACGTAGTCTCGGCAATCAAGGAACTGACGAACACCAAGCAGCTCGAGCGCAGCGAGCTGATCGATCTGCTCAAGGACGGCCTCCACGCCGCCCTCGTGAAGCGGTACGGACCCAACGTGCGGTCCGAGATCGGCATCGACGAAATGAAGGGGACGATCCGGATCGTCGTCCTCAAGACGGTCGTCGAGGCCGTCGAGGATCCGGGGACCCAGGTCGCGCTCGAAGAGGCGCGGTTCGAGGACCCCGAGTTCCAGCCCGGCGACGTGCTGGAGGAAGAGGTCCCGTTCGATCAGTTCGGCCGCACCGCCGTGCAGGCCGCGAAACAGCGCATCATCCAGCGAGTCCGCGAGGGCGAGCGCAGCCGCATCCGCGAGGAGTTCTCCGACAAGGTCGGGGACCTGCTCTCCGGCGAAGTGCAGCAGATCGAGCGCGGCAAGATCGTGGTGATGCTCAACAAGTTCCGCGAAGCGGAGGCGATCATCCCCTACCGCGACCAGAACCACCGCGAGCACTTCCACCAGGGCGACACGATCCGCGCCGTCTTGAAGCGGATCGAAGAGACGCCCAAGGGGCCGCGCCTCATCCTGTCACGCGCCGACCCGCTGTTCGTGAAAGCGTTGTTCAAGCTCGAAGTGCCGGAGATCCAGCAGCAGATCGTGGACATCCGCGCCACCGCCCGCGAGGCGGGGAGCCGGACCAAGATCGCGGTCTCCTCGCGCGACGACGGGATCGATCCGGTCGGCGCGTGCGTCGGGCTCAAGGGCTCGCGCGTCCAGGCGGTGGTGAACGAGCTGAACGGCGAGCGCATCGACATCGTGCCCTGGTCGTCCGATCCGGAGCGGTTCGCCAAACTGTCACTCGCCCCGGCGCGGGTGGCGCGGGTCTTCTCCGACCCCGACACCAAGACCATTCAGGCGATCGTGGACGAGGACCAGCTGTCCCTGGCCATCGGCCGGAACGGCCAGAACGTGCGGTTGGCGTCCGAGCTCACGGGCTGGAAGATCGATCTCTACTCGAGTCGCGAGTGGCTGGAGCGGGGCGGGGAAGGCCCACTGTTCGCGCCGCTGCCCGCCGCCGACAAGGGGGGGGGCGTCACCGACGTGGCGCTGACGGAGATGAAGGGGCTGCCGCCGGAGTTGGTGGCGGTGCTCGAGCAGGCGGGCAAGAAGACGCTGCAAGACATCCTCGACTTGGAGCGCGAGGAAGTCGACCAGCTGCCGGGCATGACGCCCGATATCGCCGACAAGCTGATGGCCTTCCTCAATGAGATGACCGAGGACGGCGGCGAGGAGCCCGAAGAACCGCCGCCGGCCGCGTGAACGACCGCGTGACCCGTCTCCTCGGTCTGGGACTGCGGGCGGGGCGGGTGGTGATCGGCGTCGCAGGGCGGATGCGGGCCAACGCACGCACGACAAGGTGACACGGTTGGCGCAGGCGAAGGGCGTGCGCCTCGTGACGGGGCCGGAGGCGGCGCTGCTGGGCAAGGGGCTCGGCCGGCCGCCGGTGCAGGCGGTCGGCGTGGAAGATCGGGCGCTGGCCCGCGGTTTGACGGCATTAGCGGAGGAGTGAGTGGCGACGACGCGGATTCACGACTTAGCGGCTGAGTTCGGCATCTCCAGCGAGCAGCTCATGGGCATGCTCAAGGAGCTGGACATCTTCGTACGCAGTCACCTGACGCCCCTCAAGGACGAGCAGGTGTCGCTGATGCGCGCGCGCTGGGAACGCGAAAAGCGGAAGCAGAAGGAGCCCGCCACGCCTCCGAAGCGCCGCCGCGCGGCCAAGGCCGCCGAACCGGCGCCAGCGCCCGTCGCGACCGAGGTGCGCCCGATGCGCCGCCGGCGCACCGCCGCCGAAGTCGCGGCCGCCGACGCCGCCGCCGCCGAAGTCGCCGCCGTAGCCGCGGCGGAAGCCGAGCAGGCGCGGCTGGCTCTCGAAGCCGTCGCCCGCCAGCAGGAAGAGGAACGTCCCGTCGCGTCGCTCGAAGAGCGGGCCGCCGCGCTGTTCAAGGACCTGGCCCCGGGGGTGCCGTCGGACGTGGCGGTCGAAACGCCGCTGTCCGCGCCGTCACCGTTTACATCGACGCCCTCGGCGCCGCCCCCCGCCCCCCCGCCCCCCCGGCCGTTCATTCCGACCCCGGTGCGGCCTCGCCCCGTCGCGAGCGCAACGCCGTCGGGTCCGGTGCCGCCGCGCCCCGTCGCCTCCGCCGCCCCCGGCGCGCTGCCGCTCGATGAGCGGCGCCGCGACAAGGGCGGCAAGAAGCGCAAGAAGGGCAAGAAGTCGATGGTGGACCAGGAGGCGGTGGCGCAGAACATCTCGCGGACGCTGGCGTCGATTAAGGGCCCCGTCGGCCGCAAGGGCGTCCACCGGCGCGAGGAGGGACCGAGCTTCCGGGAAGTGCAGGAGGAGAAACGGCGGGAGGAGAAGGAGCGCGAGAAGACCCTCGTCCGGGTGACCGAGTTCATCACCGTGAGCGAGCTCGCCAACATCCTCAAGGTTCCGCCGACCCAGATCGTCACCTTCGCCTTCAAGGAGCTGGGGCAGATGCTTCCAGGCGGCCAAGGAAGAAGGCTACGCCACGGCCGAGACCGCGGTCGTGACCGATGCGGCGGAGACGCTCAAGCCGCGGCCGCCGGTGGTCACCATCATGGGCCACGTCGACCACGGCAAGACGTCGTTGCTCGACTACGTCCGCAAGACGAACGTCGTCGCGGGCGAGGCCGGGGGCATCACGCAGCATATCGGCGCCTACCAGGTCACCCTGAAGGACGGCCGCCACATCACGTTCCTCGACACGCCGGGCCACGAAGCCTTCACCGCGATGCGCGCCCGTGGGGCACAGGTGACCGACATCGTCGTGCTCGTCGTCGCCGCGGATGACGCGATCATGCCGCAGACGATCGAAGCCATCTCGCACGCCAAGAACGCCGGCGTGCCGCTCGTCGTCGCCATCAACAAGATCGACTTGCCGACCGCGAACGTGCAGAAGGTCAAGCAGGACCTGCTGGCGCACGGCGTCGTGCTGGAGGAGTTCGGCGGCACCACCCTGTCCACGGCGATCTCGGCCAAGAAGGGCACTGGGATCGACACGCTGCTCGACCAGATCCTGTTGCAGGCCGAGCTGCTCGACCGCAAGGCGAACCCCGACCGCCGCGCCACGGGCACCGTGCTCGAGGCGTCGCTCGATCCAGGGAAGGGCGCGCTCGCGACGATCCTCGTCCAGAACGGCACGCTGCACGTGGGCGACGACTTCATCTGCGGTCAGTACTCCGGCCGTGTGCGCGCCATGTACGACGAGCGCGGTGGCGCCGTGACGGCCGCTGGCCCGTCCACCCCCGTCCAGATCCTCGGGTTCGAAGGCGTGCCCGAGGCCGGCGACACGTTCCTCGCGATGGCCGACGCGGCCGAAGCGCGCGACATCGCGCAAAAGCGCCAGCGCCTCGAGCGCGAGGCGCAGCATCGCCGCTCGGGCCGCGTGAAGACCCTCGAGGACTTCATGGCGGAGCGGGCGCAGGGCGGCGCCGCCAGTCTGCGCATCATCATCAAGGCCGACCAGGGCGGTCCCGCCGAGGCATTGGCCGACGCGTTGGCGCAGCTGTCGACCGCCGAGGTCAAGGTCGAGGTGGTGCACCGCGGCGTCGGCGCGATCACCGAATCCGATGTGCTGCTCGCCAAGGCGTCGGGCGCGATCATCGTCGGGTTCCACGTCCGCCCCGACTCCAACGCCCGCGCCGCCGCCGATCGTGAGCGGGTGGAGATCCGCACCTACCGCATCATCTACGAAGCGGTGGAAGAGGTGAAGGCGGCCATGGAGGGCCTCCTCGCTCCCGAGAAGAAGGAAGTGATCGTCGGGGAGGCGGAGATTCGCCAACTGTTCAAGATCGCCAAGATCGGCACTATCGGCGGGAGCTTCGTCAAGAGCGGTGTGATTCCACGCGCCGGGCGGGTGCGCGTCGTGCGCGACGGGGTCGAGGTGTACGACGGCACCCTCTCGTCACTGAAGCGCTTCAAGGAAGACGTCCGCGAGGTGCGGGAGGGGTTCGAATGCGGCATCGGCGTCGAGAACTTCAACGACATCAAGGTCGGCGACCTCGTCGAGGCCTATCGCATCGAGGAGGTCGCCCGGTTCCTTAGCGCCTGATGATCGTCGGGCTGATCGTCTGGGAGCTGCACCTGGCGTCGTGCCAGTCGCTCAAGGACAAGCGGTCGGTGTTGAAGAGTCTCAAGGACCGCCTGCATCAGCGGTTTAACGTGTCGGTCGCCGAAACGGCGCATCAGGAGTTGTGGCAGCGGGCCGAGCTCACCGCCTCGGTGGTGAGCACCGACCGGCGCCACGCCGAGAGCGTGCTGCGGGAGGCGGACCGGCTGGTCGCCGGCGCGGACGGCGCCCGCATCGTGGACACGAGCACGAGTTATCTCTGACATGAAGCGTCCGAGCCATCGCCCCGAGCGCGTGGGAGAGCTGATCCGGCAGGTCGTGGGCGCGTTCCTCACCGGGGACGTGCGCGATCCGCGCATCGGCTTCGTGACAGTCACGGGCGTCGAGGTCTCTCCCGACCTCACGCATGCCAACGTCCGCGTCAGCGTCATGGGCACCGACGAGGAGAAGGAGAAGAGCCTCGAAGGGCTGGGGAGCGCGGCGCGCTATCTGCGCGCGCAGTTGTCCCAGGAGCTGCGCCTGCGCACCAGCCCGGAGCTGCATTTCCACCTGGATCGCGGCATCGAGCACGCGCAACGCATCGATAGCGTGTTGCGCGTCCTGAAGGAGCGCAAGGAGTCGGACGACTGACGGGGGGCGGTGGGCTGATCCTGGTGGCCAAGCCGGCGGGCCCCACGTCCCACGACGTCGTGGACATCGTCCGGGGGGCCCTGGGCGAGCAGCGGGTGGGCCATCTGGGCACGCTCGATCCGTTCGCCGAAGGATTGCTGGTCGTGGTGGTGGGACGGGCGACGCGGCTCGCCACGTTCGCGGCAGGGTGGACCAAGGCGTACGACGGCGTCATCCGCCTCGGCGTCACGACCGATACCGACGATGCGACGGGCGCCGTGCTCAAATCGGAGAGCGTGGAGGTCACGGTGCAGCAGCTCGGCGCCGCGCTGGCGCAGTTCCGCGGCGGGTACGAGCAGCGGCCCCCCGCGTACTCCGCGGTGAAGATTGCGGGTGAGCGGGCGTATAAGCGGGCGCGTCGCGGCGAAGTCGTCGAGCCGGCGCCACGACGGGTGGAAATCGGTGCGCTCGAGCTGGTGGAGTTCGCCGCCCCGGATGTCCGCTTTCGCGCCACGGTCAGTGGGGGTACATACCTCCGCAGCCTGGCGCGGGACATCGGCGCCGCGCTGGGTTGTGGCGCGCATCTGGTGACGCTGCGGCGCACGGCCGTGGGCTCGTTGCGAGCGGAGGAAGCGGTAGCCCCCGACGCCGTGACGGCAGCAGTGGTGCGCGATCCGAGCGTGTTGGTGGCGCACTTGCGACGCCGGGACGTGGATCCAGCCGAGCGCGACGCAGTTGTGCATGGACGACCGATTAAGCGGGACCCGGTACCCGACACCCGAGACCCGGTAGCGCTGTTTGCCGGCGCCGAGCTGCTGGCCGTGGCCGAGGTGGAAGGGGAAGTCCTGAAGCCGCGCGTCGTGGTGACGGACGCGTGATCGGCGCGGTCGTCACCGTCGGGACGTTCGACGGCCTGCACCGCGGGCATCAGCGCGTGTTGGCGGAGGTGGTGGGCCGGGCGCAGGCGGGCGGGCTCGCGAGCGTGCTCGTCACGTTCGACCATCATCCGCTCGAGGTGCTGAACCCGGCGGCGTGCCCGAAGTTGCTCACGCTGCCTGACGAGAAGCAGGATCTGCTCGCGGGGACGGGGCTCGATCGCGTGGTCGTGCTGCCGTTCACCCGCGAGGTGGCGCAGCAGAGCCCCGAGGAGTTCATCCGGGGGCTCAGAGCCGAGTATGCGCTCGAGCAGTTGGTGCTCGGATACGACCATGGGTTTGGGCGGGGTCGCTCGGGCGACGAAGCGCTGGTGCGCCGGCTCGGTGCCGCCGAGGGCTTCGGCGTTTCGGTTGTGGACGCCGTTCGCGAAGACGGGCAGCCGATCTCGTCGACGCTGATCCGGGCCGCGGTTGCCCACGGCGATCTGGCGGGGGCCGCGCGCTGGCTGGGGCGGCCGTATGGTCTCTTGGGCCGCGTGGTGCCGGGGGCGGGGCGGGGCCGGACGATCGGTATTCCGACGATCAACCTTGCGCCCCCCGACGCGCGCAAGCTGCTTCCTCCGGACGGGGTATACGGTGTCTGGGTGTGGTGGCGCGGGACACGATATGGCGGGATGATGAATCAGGGACCGCGGCCGACGTTCGCGGAGCAGGGGCGGACCCTCGAGGTTCATCTGTTCGATTTCGCCGCTGACCTGTACGGCGAGACGGTGCGTGTGGAGTGGGTGCAGCGCCTGCGCGATGTGCAGGCGTTTCCATCCCGCGAGGCGCTGGTGGCGCAATTGGAGCGCGACCGCCAGGCGGCGCGGGCGAGCCTCAACCGGTAGAGAGGTTCATGAGCACGATTCGTGGGCGGCTGATCATGATCGGGTTGCTGGCGTTGGGCAGCATCGCGGCCCTGATTCCTCGCAACGTCAAGATGCGCGTCGTCGATCAAACGACGGGCCGCATGAAGGACACGACCGTCCGCCGCGTCCCCGTGAACCTGGGGCTCGATCTGCAGGGTGGCATCCATCTCGCGCTCGAGGTGGACGAGAGCAAGGGTCCGGTGCCGGACTGCGCCGACGCGATCCAGCGCGCCGAGCGCGTGGTGCGGACCCGCATCGACGAGTTCGGGACGACCGAGCCCGTGGTGCAGATCCAGGGGCGGTGCCGGTTGATCGTCGAGCTGGCGGGTGAGAAGGACCCGGCGCGCGCCAAGAGCGTGATCGCGCGGACGGCGTTCCTCGAGTTCCGCATCACCGACATGCAGAACCAATTCCAGAATGCGCTGCCGCAGATCGACGGGGGGCTGCGGCGCGCCGGCGTGAAGTCGCGCGGCGCCGCACCGTCGGCGGTGTCGCAGCTGTTCGGCGCCGACACCAGTAAGGCGGCACGCGATTCCGCGGCCGACGCGAACACGCCCGGCGCGCTCTCGTCGCTGCTGTTTCAGGGCCAGCTCCCCGGCGAGTTTCTGGTGCCCGAGGAACAGTGGCAGGTCGTGGACAGCCTGATTCAACGGCCCGACGTGCGGCAGGCGATCCCGCGCGGCATTGATCTCAAGTGGGGCGCGCAGGTGGAGTCGCGCGGGGCCAAGTCGTATCGCGCGCTCTACGCGGTCGAGTTGCGTCCCATCATCACGGGAGAGGAGCTGCAGAAGGCCACGGCGCGCCGCGATCAGCTCACCAACCAGTCGGTCGTCGACTTCGTGCTGTCGCGTCGCGGGGGGCGCAAGTTCGGCGAAGAGACCGCGCGGCACATCCAGGACTACATGGCCATCATCCTCGACGGTCGCGTCCAAGGCCAGCCGCCGGTCATCAAGAGCCAGATCAACGCGCGCGGACAGATCGAGCTCGGCACCAAGCCCCTGCAGGAGGCGAGCGATCTCGCGCTGGTCCTGCGGGCCGGTGCGCTCCCGGCGCCGCTCATGATCGTCGACGAGAAGAGCATCGGCGCGTCGCTCGGCGCCGATTCGATCAGGGACGGCATTCGCGCCGGCATCGTCGGCGTCGCACTCGTGATCTTGATCATGGTGGGCTACTACCGGCTCTCCGGCGTGCTCGCCGTCGGCGCCCTCACCCTCTACTGTCTGTTCACGATCGCGGGCCTCTCGGCGTTCGGCTTCACGCTGACCTTGCCCGGGCTCGCGGGCTTCGTGCTGTCGATCGGGATCGCCGTGGACGCGAACGTGCTGATCTTCGAGCGCATTCGTGAAGAGCTGGTGCACGGCAAGTCGCTGCGGCTCGCCGTAGACGACGGCTTCAAGCACGCGATGAACGCCATCGTGGATTCGAACGTCAGCACCGCCCTGACCGCCTTCATTCTGTATCTCGTCGGCACGGGCCCGGTGAAGGGCTTCGCCATCACCCTGATCATCGGCATCGCCGCCTCGATGGTCTCGGCCATCTTCGTGGTGAAGACTCTCTTCCTCATCTGGCTGCAGCGGCGGCCGGCCATGACCACCCTGAGCGTCTGATGATCCGACTCTTTGCAAACGCGAATTACGACTTCATCAAATGGCGCCACTGGGCCTATGCCGTCACGGCCGCGATCATGGTCGTGGGCATGGGTTTCCTGGCGACGCGCGGCCTCAATTACAGCATCGAGTTCACCGGCGGCACCCTCATGCAGGTCGAGACCAAGACCAATGTGGGGACGGGGCGGCTCCGGCAGGCGCTCGATGCCGTCGGCCTGCATGGGGCGGAAATCCAGACCTTCGGCTCCGACACGAGCTACGTGATCCGCGCCCGGATCGGGGCCGCGGCGGCCGAAGCGGACACGCTGGCCGTCGCGGCCGGCGTGGGCCGCGCCCTCGATGCGAGCGTCGGCGCCGGCAACTACCGCGTGGAGCGCACCGAGTCGGTGCGACCCAAGGTGGGAAAAGAGCTCCAGGGAAAAGCGTTTCTGGCGATCCTCTTGTCGTTCTTTGTCACCCTCACCTACTTGGCGGCGCGGTTCGAGTGGCGCTTCGGCCTCGCGGCGGTGCTCGCCACGGCGCACGACGTGCTCGCCACGATCGCGTTCATCAGCGTGATGCACATCGAGGTCAGCTTGATCGTCGTCGGCGCGGTGCTCACGGTCGTGGGCTACTCCCTGAACGACACGATCATCATCTTCGACCGCGTCCGCGAAAACCTGCACAAGTACCGCCGCCAGAACCTCTACGAGATCCTGAACCTCTCGATCAATGAAACGCTGCCGCGCTCGGTGCTGACGCACGGCACGACGATCGCCACCACCCTGGCCTTGCTGTTCCTTGCGGGCGAGGTGATCCGGCCGTTCGCGTGGGTGATGACGTTCGGCATCTTCACGGGCACCTTCTCGTCGATCTACATCGCCGCGCCGGTCCTGCTGCTCATCGAGAAGCGGTGGCCGGGCGAAGACGCCCGCGGCGCGCGCGCCCTCGGCGCCCGGCTCGAAGGTCCCCGCGCGGTAACGTGCTGGTCGACGCCCACTGCCACCTCGGCGACCGGGCGTTCGAGGCGGATCGAGACGCGGTGCTCGACCGGGCGCGCGCCGCCGGCGTCGCCCACGTGGTGGTGATCGGCGAGTCCCTGGCGGGCAGCGAGCGGGCCATCGCGCTCGCGCGCGGGGCGAAGGGGCTCTCGGCAACGGCCGGCGTGCATCCGCACGACGCGTCGAGTTGGTCGCCAGAGGCGCTCGCCCGGTTGCGCGAGCTGCTCGCCGCGCCGGAGGTGGTGGCGGTCGGGGAGACGGGTCTCGACTATCACTACGACCACTCGCCGAAGGACACCCAGCGACGCGCGTTCGAGGCGCATCTGGGCCTCGCGGCGGAGCTCGGCAAGCCGGTGGTGGTGCACGCGCGGGAGGCGGACGCGGACATGGCGGCGATGCTGCGCGGATGGGGAGGGAAACAGGGGGCTGTCGTGCTGCACAGTTTTTCGTCCGGGGCGGACGTCTGGGAGGCCGGGATGGCGATCGGAGCCTACTTCTCGTTCAGCGGCATGATCACTTTCAAGAACTGGACGCCCGTCGTCCCCCTCACCGCCTATCCACCTACCCGCCTATTAGTGGAGACCGACTCCCCCTACCTCGCGCCCGTGCCGTATCGCGGGAAGCGGAACGAGCCCGGGTTCGTGCGTGAGGTCGCGGCACGCGCCGCGGTCCTGTGCGGCGCAACGCTCGAGGCGCTGGCCCAGCGGACCACCGAGAACGCGACGGCGTGCTTCGGATCCCGCCTCGAGACCGTGTTATGACCGCGACCGCCAAAATTCCTTCTGACATCGAGATCGCCCAGGCCGCGAAGCTCCGGCCCATTGCGGACGTGGCGGCAGAGCTGGGCCTCGCCGAGGACGACATCGAGCTGTACGGCCGGTACAAGGCGAAGATCGCACTGCGCGCGCTCGAGCAGCGGAAGCCGAAGGGCCGTCTCGTCCTCGTCACCGGCATCAGTCCCACGCCGGCGGGGGAAGGAAAGTCCACGGTGACCGTGGGGGTCACGCAGGCGCTCCGCCGCCTCGGGAAGAACGCGATTCTGTGCATGCGCGAGCCGTCGCTCGGCCCGGTGTTCGGCGTGAAGGGCGGGGCGGCGGGCGGGGGCTACGCGCAGGTCGTGCCGATGGAGGACATCAATCTCCACTTCACGGGCGACTTCCACGCGATCGCCGCCGCGCACAACCTCCTCTCGGCGATGCTCGACGCGCATTTGCACCACGGCAACGCCTCCGGTCTCGACGTCCGCCGCATTACCTGGCCCCGCACGATCGACACGAACGACCGCGCGTTGCGCCACATCGTCGTGGGACTGGGCGGGATCACCGCGGGTCCATCGCGCGAGGACCACTTTGTCATCATCCCCGGCTCCGAGGTCATGGCGATCATGGCGCTCGCCACCGGGATCGCAGACCTCGAGGCGCGTCTGGCCCGCATCGTCGTGGGGTTCAACTACGCCAAGACGGCGGTCCGGGCGAGCGACCTCAAGGTCCAAGGGGCGATGACCCTGCTCTTGAAGGACGCGCTCAATCCGAATCTGGTGCAGACACTCGAGGGCGGTCCCGCGCTCGTGCATTGCGGGCCATTCGGAAACATCGCGCACGGGTGCAACTCGGTGGTCGCGACGAAGCTCGGCCTGGCGCTCTCCGACCTCGTGCTCACGGAGGCGGGCTTCGGCGCGGACCTGGGCGCCGAGAAGTTCTTCGACATCAAATGCCGCCTGGCGGGCCTCGAGCCGCAGGCCGCGATCATCGTGGCCACGGTCCGCGCGCTCAAGATGCACGGCGGTGTGAAGAAGGATCAGCTGGGGTCGGCTGACCCCGCTGCGGTGCAGCGGGGTTGCGCGAACCTCCAGCGCCACATCCGCAACGTGAAGCAATTCGGTGTGCCGGTGCTCGTCGCGCTGAATCGGTTCACGGGTGACACGGCCGCCGAGCTCGAGGCGGTGCGCGCGGCGTGCACGGCTGAGGGCGTCGAGCTGGTGCCGTGCGAGGTGTGGGAGAAGGGTGGGGAGGGGGGCGTTGCCGTGGCCGAGGCGCTGCTCAAGCTGCTCGACGGCACGAAGGCGGCATTCAAGCCGCTATACGCTGCGAAACTGTCGATCAAAGACAAGATCGACACGATCGCCCGCAAGATTTACGGCGCCGACGGCGTGCGCTACACGGCGGGGGCGGAGCGCGCGCTCGAGTTGATTCCGGGGTTGGGGCTCGCCGACGCGCCGGTGTGCATGGCGAAGACGCAGTACTCGTTCTCGGACGACGCGACGAAACTCGGTGCGCCCACGGGGTTCACGCTGCATGTGCGGGACGTCATCCCGTCGGCGGGCGCGGGCTTCGTCGTGGCGCTCGCGGGCGACATCATGACCATGCCGGGCCTGGGCAAGAGCCCCGCGGCGGAGCGGATCCGCCTTCATCCCGACGGCACCATCGAAGGATTGTTCTAATGCGAAAGGCCAAAGGACTGGGAGTCGTTGCGACCGATGCCGCCCCGAAGGCGATCGGTCCCTACAGCCAGGCGATCCAAACGGACGGCCTCGTCTTCACGGCGGGGCAGGTCGCGCTCGATCCGAAGAGCGGCGAGCTGGTGGGCACGACCACGGCGCAGCAGACGGAGCAGGTCTTCAAGAACCTCGTGGCGGTGCTCGCCGCGGCGGGCAGTAGCCTCGGCAACGTGGTGAAGACCACCGTGTACCTGGCCGACATGGCCGACTTCGCGCAGATGAACGAGGTGTACGCGAAGCATTTCGGCACGCACAAGCCGGCGCGGTCGACGGTGCAGGCGGCGGGCCTGCCGAAGGCCGCGCGCGTCGAGATCGACGTGATCGCGGTGAAGGGATAAGCGCGGTTCTTTCGGATTGTGGGGGCGGATCGGGCCTGGTGGCCTGAGCAGTCTTCAAAACTGTTTGGGCCCCTACCGGGGCTCGGTAGGTTCGATTCCTACACGCTCCCGCCACCGCACGGCTACTGACGATTCGGATGGGTGACGCACGTCACCTCGATTCCTATACGCCAGTTGACTTCGGACCCCCCCATTCGCAATCCTAGGAGCCGACCTCGACCGAGGGGGCACTATGGTATCCTCGACGCAATGGGCGCGCGTGCGTCCTGATACGGCCGCGAAACTGCGGCAAGGCGCGTGGTATCGGGTGATGCGGCTCACACCCGTGGAGGCTGTGCTCGACATCAACGGGCGCCCTACGGCCATCCCCCGGCCGTCACTGCAGATCGTGCCGGCGCCCCCCACACGTTGGACCGTCGTGCCGCGCCCGTCCGGCGCCGGTGGGCGGCTGCCGGCCACGTGGGGACCGCGCTACGGCGTCTGTCCCAATTGCCGGGAGCGCGCGCGGCTCGAGGCGAAGGCCAGCAGCATGCGCTGTCCCAAGTGCAACGGCCATTTCGACATCGGCTGGGAAGAGATCTAGGCCCTTGCGGACGGACGGCGCGTTCCCCTTATTGTGCACCGCGCCCGCCGACAGACCCCAAGGAGTCGTGATGACTGCCCCTCTCTTCGCTCGGCTGCAGGCGGATGTCGATCTCAAGATCCGCCGCGGCGCGTGGTACCGCGTCCTCGATCTGGGCGATCTCGAAGCCATCATCGAAGTCAATAAACGACCCGTGACCGTGCTGCGCGCGATGCTCGAGATTCAAAAGCGACCGCCGCTGCGCTGGACCGTCGTTCCACACCCAAAGCACAGTCGCAGACCCCACTTGGGCATCGAGTACGGCGTCTGCCCCAGTTGCCGCACGCGCGCCCCGCTGCCCAAGAAGGCGCGGGAGTTGCAGTGCCCGCGTTGCAAGCAAGAGTACGAGGTCAATTGGGGAGAAGAGTACCTGAAGCGGATGTGAAGTTGCGTATATTCTCCCCGCTTGCGTCACGCCCATATCATCCTCAATCCCGCGGCGGGCCGCGGCGCGTCGCTCCGCGCTCTCGATCCCGTGTGCCGCGCCTTGCGCGCCCAGGGTTGGGCGATGGACGTCGAACGCACCGAGCGGCCCGGCCACGCCGTGGCGCTGGCGGCGCGGGCGGCGCAAAGCGGCGCGCGCCACGTCATCGCCGTCGGCGGCGACGGCACCGTGCACGAGGTGGCCAACGGTCTTCTCTCGGTGGGCTCCGACGCCGCCCTCGGCGTCGTGCCGATCGGCTCGGGCAACGACTTCGCGAAGCTCGTCGGTGTCTATCGGCATGATCCGGCGCGGGCCGTCGCGCGATTGGTGACGGCGGAGGCGCAGCGCTTCGACGCGGGTCGCGTGCTGGACGAGTGGTTCGTGAACAGCATGGGGTTCGGATTCGGCCCGGCGGTCGTACGCACCCGCAATGCCATGCCGGGCCTGCGGGGATTCCTGTCCTACCTCGTGCCGGTGCTCCGGACCTTTGCCACCTTCCGGCCACCGTTGTTCGAGGTCCGCGCGACCGGATTCGCCGAGCGCGGGTACATGATGATGGTCGAGGTGTGCAATGGCACGACGGCGGGAGGCAGCTATCGGTTCGCCCCTGACGCCGATCCCGCCGACGGGAAGCTCGACGTCTGTCTGATTCGCCGCGTGTCCTTGCCGCGCTTCCTGCTCGCCATTCCACGCGTGATGCGCGGGACCCACGGCAAGATGCGTGAGGTGGCGCTGGTGCGGACCGCGGAGCTGGTGATCCGCTCGCCGGAGGGACCGCTGCTCTTGCACCTCGACGGCGAGCTGCGCGAGCCGGGAGTCAACGAGTGCACGGTGAAGATCACGCGGGGGAAGCTCAACGTGCTGGTTGCGAGGTGAGGCCCGGAACGATGGAACGATGGAAAGTTGGAACGAGAGCGGCGGTCGCGTTCGTCGTCCTTTCCATCGTTCCATCGTTCCATCTTTCCGCTCAGGACACGTCCCGTGTCAACCGTCCGGCCGCCCTCCTGGTTCGCCCCGACACGTCGCATCTCGTGGGCCCCATGGGCGCATTCTGGCGCTCCTTCTTGGTTCCGGGGTGGGGACAATCGGCCACCGGGCGCCACACGACGGGCGCGGTGTTCGTGGCGTGGGAGGGTGTGACGGCGATGATGACGCTGAAGGCGCAGCAGGAAGCGAACTACATGAAGCAGATCGGCTCGTCGAACCTCAAGGCCAAGCGCCAGGAGGTGCAGGACTGGCTCGTGCTCTGGGTCTTCAATCATCTATTCTCCGGCGCGGAGGCCTACGTGTCCGCGCACCTGCAGGACTTTCCCGGCGACCTGAAGATTCAGGCGTTCCCGCACGGCATCGGGTTCAGCCTGCCGCTGCGGTGAACCCCGCGCCGCTCGGCGTCTTCGACTCCGGCATCGGCGGGCTCACCGTGGCTCGCGCCCTCTTCGAACGCCTGCCGGGCGAGTCCGTGATCTATTTCGGCGACACCGCGCGCGTCCCCTACGGGCCCAAGTCCCCCGATACGGTGCGGCGCTATAGCGCCGAGATCCTCGCCTACCTGTTGGGCCGTGGTGTGAAGGCCGTGGTGGTCGCCTGCAATACCAGCACCGCCCATGCGCTCGGGTCTCTGCAGCAGCACGCGCCGGTCCCCGTCGTGGGCGTCATCGAGCCCGGGGCGCGGGCCGCCGTCGCCGCGACCAAGACCGGGACGATCGGCGTCATCGGCACCGCCGGCACGATCGCGAGCGGCGCGTACGAGCGTGCCATCAAGGCGTTGCGTCCCGATGCCCGCGTCCATGCCCACGCTTGCCCGCTGTTCGTGCCCTTGGTAGAGGAAGGGTGGTTCGATCACCCCGCGACAGAGCTGATCGCCCGCGAGTACCTGGAGCCCTTGAAGCAGGCCGGCGTGGACGTGCTGGTGCTCGGGTGTACCCACTACCCGTTGCTCAAGGCTCTCCTCGCCCGCGTGATGGGGCCCGGCGTGACACTGGTGGATTCCGCGGAGGAGACCGCCAAGGTGGTGGCGGCGGAGCTCGAGACGCGCGGACTCTTGGCCGCCGGCGGGACCCATGAACATCGCTTTGTCGTGTCGGACGACGAGCCGCACTTCCGGAAGGTGGGAGCACGGTTTCTCGGCGAGAAGATCAAGCTGGTGGAAGTCGTGCCCCTGTGAACTGTTTTAGCTCCACCCCTTCCTTTGTTATCACCGCATACCGCCCACCATCGAGAAACGCGCCCGGATTGAGATAGGTCCGCCCGTCGGGAAGAGCGTCCACGACGGGCCGGTGTGTGTGGGCCATGATGACGAGCGAGAGATCGGAGCGGAGCGCCAGGAAGTCGGCGGCCCATTTGCGCTGCGCCGCCGCGGCGCGGTCGAGCACCGCGCGGTCGCGGGTATTATCGGCGAGGTGGCGGGAGAAGAGATCGGCAATCCAGAAGCCGATCGTCGGGTGCAGGACGCGGAACAGCGCGATCGTCACGGGGTTGCGCAGGACCCGATGCATCAGCGCACCGGACCAGTGTTGCTCCGTCAGGCCGTCGCCGTGCGTCACGAACGCGCGCCGCCCCGCCAGGTCCAGCTCCGCTTCGCCCGCGTAGAACGCAATGCCGAGGTCCTTCCGGAAAAAGTCTCCTCCCCACCGGTCGTGGTTGCCGCCGATGAACGTGACGGGAATGCCGCGCGCCCGCAGCGCCTGGAGCTTCGCGACGCTGGCGAAGTGCTTGCGGGGAATCACGGCGCGATACTCGAACCAGAAGTCGAATAGATCGCCGTTGATCAGTAGGTGGTCGCCCGGCTGCGGCACCTGGTCCAGAAACGCGTGAAAGGCGGCCTCGGTGGCGGGGGGAACCTGGCCGAGGTGTGCGTCGGCGACGACGATGACTCTGCCGGATGCTGCCACGGCCCCAAGCTAGGATTGGTGCCCCCGGGCGCAAGCCCATTAGATTGTCCCGAGTCATGACCGCGACGCGCCACCCCACCCCGACCCGTCCGCCCGCCGTTGCACCGGCGTATCCGGCGCCGCGGCCCTCAGGGGACGAGCGCAACCCGGGCACCCCGCTCGATCTCGATGCGGTGCTCGCGCTGCGGGTGAATCGCAGCGCCGTGGAGCGCCGCGCCGCCACGATTCCCACGCGCCGCACCGTCAAGAAGGAATGGCAGGCGGCGTGGTTGCTCCGCGCCATTACGTGCATGGACCTGACGACGCTCCAGGGCGACGACACGCCGGGGAACGTCGTGCGGCTCTGCGCCAAGGCGCGGCGTCCGATCCGTCCCGACTTGATCGACGCGCTCGACGTCGCGCAGCTGGACATCAAGGTCGGGGCCGTCTGCGTGTATCACGCGCTCGTGCCCACGGCGGTGAAGGCTCTAGCGGGGTCGGAGATCCCCGTCGCCGCTGTCTCGACGGGCTTCCCCGCGGGCCTCAATCCCTTCGAGGAACGGATCCACGAGGTCCGCGCCTCCGTCGCGGCCGGAGCGCAGGAAATCGACATCGTCATCACGCGTGCTCACGTCCTGACCGGCCACTGGGAGGCGCTGTACGACGAAGTCCGGGCGTTCCGCGAGGCGTGCGGGCCGGCGCACATGAAGGCGATCCTCGCGACCGGCGAGCTCGCCACCCTCACCAACGTCGCGCGCGCCAGCATGGTCGCGATGATGGCCGGCGCCGACTTCATCAAGACCTCGACGGGCAAGGAGCCCGTCAACGCTGTGCTGCCGGTGGGCGTCGTGATGACGCGGATGATCCGCGAGTACGAGGGCCGGACCGGGGCGGCGGTCGGTTTCAAGCCGGCGGGGGGGATTCGCACCGCCAAGCAAGCGCTCGACTGGCTCATCCTTATGAAGGAAGAGGTGGGGGACCGCTGGCTCAAACCGGCGCTCTTCCGCCTCGGCGCGAGCGCGCTGCTCACCGACATCGAGCGCCAGCTCGAGCACTTCGTGACCGGGCGCTACTCGGCCGCGTACCGTCACCCGATGGTGTGAGATGACGACCGTTGCCAAGCTGTTCGAGACGATGGACTATGGGCCCGCGCCCGAGAGCGCCGCGCCCGCGCTCGAGTGGATCAAGCAACACGGCGGCGGCCAGCTCGGGCATTTCATCGGCGGGCAATGGATGGCGCCCGCCGAGGGCCAGTATTTTGAGACGATCAACCCGGCCACGACCGGAGTGCTCGCGCGCGTGGCCCAGGGCGGCAAGGCCGACGTCGATGCGGCCGTGGCTGCCGCGCGCGCCGCGGGTCCGGGATGGGCGGCGCTCGCGCCGCACGCGCGCGCCCGCTACCTGTACGCACTCGCCCGCGAGGTTCAACGCCACTCGCGCCTGCTCGCGGTGCTCGAGAGTCTCGACAACGGCAAACCGATCCGCGAGACCCGCGACTTGGACATTCCCCTCGTCGCCCGCCACTTCTACCATCACGCCGGGTGGGCCCAGCTGCTGGCGACGGAATTCGCCGGCTACCAGCCCGTCGGCGTCGTGGGGCAGATCGTGCCGTGGAACTTCCCGCTGCTGATGGTGGCGTGGAAAGTCGCGCCCGCCCTCGCGGCGGGGAATACGATCATCATGAAGCCCGCCGAGTTCACGCCCCTCACGGCGCTCTGCTTCGCCGAGCTGACGCGTGAGGTGGGACTGCCCCCGGGGGTCTTCAACGTGGTGACGGGCGACGGGGCGACGGGGAAACACCTGGTCGAGCATCCCGATGTGAACAAGATCGCGTTCACGGGATCGACGGAGGTGGGGCGCATCATTCGCAAAGCAGCCGCGGGGACCGGCAAGAAGCTCACCCTCGAGCTGGGCGGCAAGAGTCCGTTCATCGTGTTCGACGACGCCGATCTGGACAGCGTGGTAGAGGGCGTCGTGGACGCCATTTGGTTCAACCAGGGGCAAGTGTGCTGTGCCGGCTCGCGCCTGCTGGTACATGAGGGGATCGCCGATCGCCTGACGCAGAAGTTGCGCGCGCGGATGGAGAAGCTGCGCGTCGGGTCGCCGCTCGATAAAGCGGTGGACATGGGAGCCATCGTCGCTCCCGTTCAGCTGGAGCGGATCCGCGGGCTGGTGGAGAAAGGCGTCGAAGAGGGCGCCAAGATGTGGCAGCCGTCCTGGGCCTGCCCGACGGAAGGCTACTTCTATCCGCCCACGTTGTTTACCGACGTTTCGCCCGCCGCCACCATCGCGCAGGTCGAGATCTTCGGGCCCGTGCTCGTCTCGATGACGTTCCGGACGCCCAAAGAGGCGGTCGAGCTCGCCAACAACACACCGTACGGCCTCGCCGCGAGTGTGTGGACCGAGAACATCAACCTCGCCCTCGATGTTGCCCCGAAACTCAAGGCGGGCGTCGTGTGGGTCAATTGCACCAACCAGTTCGACGCCGCGGCGGGGTTCGGGGGATACCGGGAGTCAGGATTTGGGAGAGAGGGTGGCCGTGAGGGGATGTGGGAGTATCTGAAGGCGGTCTGGGAGTCGGGAGCCGGGAGTCAGGAGCTGAAGGCGCCGGCAACCGTTCCCGCGGCTGAGCCCCAGCCCCCGGCTCCCGGCTCCCAGCTCCCAGCAATCGACCGCACCTACAAGCTCTTCATCGGCGGCAAACAAGCCCGCCCCGATCAGGGCTACTCCCGGAAGATCGTCGGCGCCGACGGGAGGGTGCTGGGCGAAGTCGGGGAAGGGAACCGCAAGGACATCCGCAATGCCGTGGAGGCCGCGCACGCGGCTGAAGGATGGGCGCGTGTGAGCGGCCACGGCCGCGCGCAGATCCTGTATTACATCGCCGAGAATCTGGCGACCCGGGCCGACGAGTACGCGACCCGGATCGCGGCGTTGACGGGCGCTGGGCCCGAGGCAGGGGGCCGCGAGGTCGCGGCTGCGATAGCGCGGCTCTTTACGTACGCCGCGTGGGCCGACAAGTGGGACGGGGCGGTGCACCACACGCCGATCCGCGGCGTGACTCTGGCGATGCAGGAGCCCGTCGGCGTCCTCGGCCTCGTGGCGCCCGAAGAGTTCCCGCTGCTCGGGCTCGTATCGCTCGTGGCGCCGGCGATCGCCACCGGCAACACCGTCATCGCCATTCCGTCCCAAGCGCACCCGCTCGCGGCGACCGAGTTCTACACGGTGCTCGAGACCTCCGACCTGCCGGACGGCGTCGTGAACGTGGTGACGGGAGACAAGGACCCGCTCGCCAAGGTCCTCGCCGAACACGACGACGTGGATGGCATCTGGTACTGCGGCGCTGCCGCGGGAGCGAAGGCGGTGGAGTTCGCGGCGGCTGCCAATATGAAACGCACCTGGGTCATGACTCGGCCGCGCGACTGGCTCGACGTCCGCCAGGGCGAAGGCCGCGAGTTCCTGCGCCACGCCTCCGAAGTGAAGAACATTTGGATTCCCTACGGGGAATAGGCGTGATCAGCGCGGTCCACACCCGCGTCAACTATTCCGAGACCGACCAGATGGGGTTCGTCTATCACGCGAACTATCTCATCTGGATGGACATGGCGCGCACGGAACACCTGCGCGAGCGGGGGGTGTCCTACAAGGAGTTGGAGCAGCAGGGCTTCTTCCTCGCGGTCACCGACGTGCACGTGCGCTACCGTCTGGCGGCGCGTTACGACGACATGATACGGGTGCGGTGCTGGGTGCGGGACGTAGCCACGCGCCGGGTCATCTTCGGATACGCAGTCGAGCGGGCGGAGACGGGCGAGCTCCTCGCGACCGCGGAAACGTCGCTCATCGCCCTCAATCACCAGCACGGCCTGTCTCGCATTCCGGAGCACGTGTGTGACCTGCTCGAGCCGACGCCGGATCCCGTCAGCAGCCCACCCCGTCGGCCGACGAGACCCTCGTCGGTCAGCTCGCCGCCTTGCTAGCGGCGGCCGATGCCCGGCGGCTCGACGCCGCGGCGATCCGTGACGCCCTCGCCAACCAGAACCCCGGCGTGCGGCGCCAGGCCGTGCTCGCGGCGGGCCGCATCGGCGACCCAACGGCTCTCGATCTCCTCATTCCCGCGCTGAACGACACGAGCCCTTCGGTGCGGGCCGCGGCGGCGTTCGCCTTGGGCCTCCTGAAGGACGCGCGCGCCCTGCCGCCCTTGTTGCAGCTCGTACGTGCCACGCCGGTCGCGGAGCAGGGCGCCCCGGAGCTCGAGGCCGTGACCGCGATCGCCAAAATCGGATCGACGGGAGGAGACGAAGGCGTCCGCGCCCTCGTGGAGATCATCGCGACGGGATCGCCGGGCGCGCCGACGCCCCCGCTGGTCGCCACGGCGCTGTTCGAGGCGTGGCGCCTCGGCCCCCGCGCGCCGGTGACGGAGCTGATCGCCTTCGCCGACGATCCCGACGCCAACACCCGTGCGCGCGCCCTCTTTTCGCTCGCGCGCCTCCGCGCCCATCGCGGCGGGGCGCGGCTCGTGGCGGCACTGGCGGACCGCGATCCCACGATTCGCGCGATCGCGGCACGCGGCGTGACCAAGCTGGTGCTCGACAGCGCCAGGATCGATGCGCGGGGGGTCGTCGACCGCCTGCGGCCGCTGCTCGAGGACCAGAGTCCTCAAGTGCGCATCAACGCGCTGCGCGCCATCGGCTCGTTCCGCGATTCGGCACTCGCCGCCGCCGTCGCCCCACTCGTCGCGGATCAAAACATCGGCGTCGCCGTCCAGGCGGAAACCACGTTGGGCGTGTTACGCGGCAGCGCCGCGCTGCAGACGTTGCGGCCCCGGCTCGCGAGCAGCGTCTTCACGCTGCGGCGTCAGGCGCTGATCGCGCTGGCGCAGGCCGACAGCGCGGCCGGCGTACTCGCCGCGGTCCCGGTGGCGGGGGACGCCGACTGGCGCTGGCGCAGCGTGGCGGCGGAAGCGTTCGGCGCCGCGCAGGCGCGTGCGCGGCTCGAGACGCAGCTCGCCGACCCCGATGGTCGCGTCGTCGTGCAGGCGCTCCAGAGCCTGCAGCGCTTCGTCCCCGCCGCCGACTCGGGGCTGGTCGCGCGCGCCCGCACCCTCCTCGCCCACGTCGACCCCGCCGTGCGCAGCGTCGCGGCCGACATCCTGGGCCGCCACCCCGACGCCGAGGATGTGGATCCGCTGGTCCAGGCGTACCGGCGGGCGGAGAATGACCCGTTCAACGATGCGCGCCTCTCCGCGGTGGGAGCGCTCGGGGCGATCGCGGGCGCCAGCCCGACGGGCCGCCTGCGCGTGGCGACGCGGTTCGTCAGCGCGGTCCCGCGCCCCGACGATTATTTGGTGCGCCGCCTCGCCGCTGACACCCTTCCCGACGCGCGCGAGGCGTGGGGCCCGGCGCTCCCGATCGTCACCGGCCGCAGCGCGGCCGACTACCGAGACGTCGCGCGCCGCTGGCTCGCCCCCGCGCTCACCGGCCAGCCCAATCCGCGCGTCACCCTCGAAACCGATCGCGGCACCCTCGAGATCGAGCTCCTGTCCACTGAGGCGCCGCTCACCGTGGCGGCGTTCATTGGGCTCGTGGAACGCCGCTACTTTGACGGCACCCGCTGGCACCGGGTCGTGCCGAACTTCGTGGTGCAGGACGGCGATCCGCGTGGAGACGGGTGGGGGGGACCGGGCTTCGTGTTGCGCGACGAAGTCAATCCGACGCGCTACGAGGTGGGGACGGTGGGGATGGCGCTGTCGGGGCCGGACACGGGCGGCAGCCAGTATTTCATTACGCACTCGCCGCAGCCGCACCTCGACGGCATCTATACGGTGTTCGGACGCGTCGCCGCGGGGGGCACGGTGCTGGATGCCATCGCCATGGGGGACCGCATCAGGAGCATCCACAGATGAGAGCCGTCGCCGTTGTCCTCACGCTGGCGATGGCTCTCGTCACGCCCCTCGCCGCCCAGTTCGGCTACTTCGGTCAGAACAAGATTCAGTACCGTCGGTTCGACTGGCGCGTCCTGCGCGGTGAGCATGTCGACCTCTACTACTATCCCGAGGAAGACGAGCTGGGGCGCGTCGCGCTTGCGTACGCCGAAGCGAGTTACGATTCGCTTGAACGTCGGTTTAACCACGCCGTGACTCGACGTATTCCTCTAATTGTCTACGCCTCCCACTCGGACTTCGAGCAGACGAACATCCTCCCCTTCATCCCGCCCGAGGGATTGCTCGGTGTCACGGAGTTCCTGAAGCGCCGCGTCGCGATGCCGTTCCGCGGCAGCTACAGCGAGTTCCGGCACACGCTGCGCCACGAGCTGGTGCACGTCTTCCAGCTGAGCCTCTCGACCGAGGTGTTCAATCGTTATCCGCGCCTCCGCCAGGCGGGGTTGCCGCTCTGGTGGACCGAAGGGTTGGCGGAGTTTTTCTCGAGCGGGGAGGACTCGCGCGATGAGATGGTCTTGCGCGACATGACGGTGACGGGCCAGCTCCCGGCGCTGCGCGACCTCACCTACGCGTACGGCGGACTCGTATATCCGGTGGGCGGCAGTCTGCACCGCTACCTGGCGGAGCACTACGGGGAGTGGCGCATCCTGCAGGTGTACGGCGACCTCTGGAAGTACGCCTCCTTCGAAGAGGCGATGGCGGGCGTCTATGGCCGCCCGCTGGACCAGCTCTCAGACGAATGGCAGTACTGGATGCGGCAGCGCTACTTTCCGGCCGTCACGGCGCAACGGCCCCTCGCCATCACGTCGCGCCGGCTGACGGAGCTGGCGATCAAGCCCACGGCGTATCGGCTCCCCGGCGACAGCGGACCGTCCTATCTCTTTTTCTCGCCGTCGAACGGGTACACGACGATCTACACGCAGGACTTGAAGGGCGGCCGGAAGCGCCCCGTCGTGAAAGGCGAGCGCACCGAGCAGTTCGAGTCGTTCCACTTCTTCGAGTCGCGCATGGACGTGAACACCCAGGGCGTCGTCGCGTTCAGCAGCAAGTACGCGGAGCGTGACGCGCTGTTCCTGTGGAGCATGGGGCGCGAGAAAGTGGTGGGGCGCTATCAGTTCACGGAGCTCGTCTCGATCCTCTCGCCGGCCTGGGCGCCCGATGGGAAGAGCATCGTCTTTAGCGGCCTCTCCGTCTCGGGGTACTCGGACTTGTACCGCCTCTGGCTCAGCGATGGCCGGCTGGAGCGGCTGACCTCGGATCGCTACGAGGACGTCGAGCCGAGCATCAGCCCCGACGGGCGCACCGTCGTCTTCTCGTCCGACCGGACGCCGTTCGGACCCAGCGGCGCGCGCAATCTGTTCGTGCTCGACCTGGCGACGGGCGCGATCCACTACCTCACCTACGGGGCCTGGCGCGATGAAGGCCCGCGCTGGTCGCTCGATCGCATCTACTTCGCGAGCGACCGGGACGGCACCTTCCAGGTCTACTCGATCGACTCGACCGGCAGCGGTCGTCGTGAGACGACGACGCTGAACGGCGCCTTCGACCCGCAATGGGTGCCGGCGACGGACAGCGGATCGCGCGGCGGGCTCCTGTTCGGTGGATTCGCCGATCTGAGCTTCAACATCTATTACGCGGAGCCTCGGCCGGACACGTCGGCCGCCGCGACGTTCGCGCTCGGCAAGGACCTCCCCGCGCCCGAGTGGACGTGGGGGGAGCTTACCCATCCCCAATACGCCCGCGCCGACGCCGCGCCATACGAAAAGAAGTTCTCGCTCGACTTCGCGGCGGGTGACGCGGTGGTGGCACCCGGGCTCGGTGCGGCCCAGGGCGCGGTGTTCCTGTTCAGCGATCTCCTCTCCGATCACGTCGTGTTCGTCGGGATCTCATCGTTTCAGGGGAGCGGGCTTGGCAACCTGGTGGACAACGTCAACGGGACGGTGTTCTACCTGAACCAGGCGCGCCGCATCAATTGGGGCGTGGGCGCGTTCCGCCAGCGCGGGCTCTTTTACGAGGGCGACTTCACCTCGCTGTTTGAGGAAACCTCGTACGGCTTCTTCGGCCAGATCCGCTACCCGTTCACGCGCTTCCGGCGGATCGTCGCCGAGTATCGTCTCGAGCGGTCCGACCGGTTCGACTTGTTGACCGAAGGCGTCGACGAGCTGCGGCGCGTCGGCTGGCTGGCGTCCAACTACCTGAGTTACGTCAAGGACAACACCCTCTGGCTGGCGACGGGCCCGATCGACGGGGCGCGGTACAACTTCACCGCCGGTCTCGTGAACGACCTGAGCCATGGCCGGTTCGATTCCTGGCTCCTCTCGGCCGACGTTCGCAGCTACCTCCGCACCTCGCTGCGCAGCGCGCTCGCCGTGCGGTTGCAGGCGTACGCCTCGGGCGGGGAACGCCCCCGCCGCGTCAACATCGGCGGCTCATGGGGATTGCGGGGCTACCCGCGCTACGGCTACGTGGCGGGGACCAGCGCCTGGCTCTTCAACGCGGAGTGGCGGTTCCCGATCACCGACTTCTTATGGGCGCGCCTGGACCGACGCGACGACCGAGCGTGGTGTGCTCGGGTCGAGCGGGCTGGGCTTACGGATGCCGATCGGCCCGCCGCTCGGGTTGCGTCTCGATCTCGGCTACCGGTTCCATTCGGGCGATCTGGGGTTCTACGGACTCCCCCAGAGCAACCGCGGCACCAAGTTCGTGGACTTCTTTTTCGGGTTCAACTACTGAGCCGGCAACGCTTTTCGCTTGACCGGCTCCGCGCCCTTTCCTACATTGGCGCGAGTGCGTTGCTCGCGGCATGTCCGGGTCCGCTAACGCCCCTGGTGCCCGTGGCGCTCGCGCCGGCGAGCCGCGACAGTGCGCTCGCGTGGACGAGCGGCACACTGCCCGCTGGCCGGACCGTGATCCGGTTCCGCTGGCGCTACGAAGACGGCCGCGTAAAGTACGCGGGGCGGGGTAGCGCGCGCATCGCGCCGCCCGATTCCTTGCGGTTCGACTATGCGGGCCCATTCGGTTTGGGGAGCGGCGCGGCGGTCGTCATCGGCGACACGGTGGCGTGGGCCGATCCCGCTGCGAATTTCCGGTCGCTGGTCCCGGCGATCCCGATGTTGTGGGCATCGCTCGGCATGGTGCAGCCGCCCGCCGCAGACGCCACGGTGTCCGGACTCGCGGAGCCGCAGCGCGCGATTTGGCGCTTCGCGGCGCCGGGCGGGGACACATTGAGTTTTGTCGCCAGTCGTCCAGGGCTTGGCGCCGAGCGGATGCTCGAGGCCGAGTGGCGACGCGGCGGCAAGGTCGTGGCTCGGAGCCGCACGCGGCTCGATTCTCTGGCGCGCCCCGTGGGCGCGCGCATCGATTTCCCGGAGGCGTCGGCACGGTTTGAGCTCACGGTTGTGGCACTGGACACGGCGGCCGTCATTCCGCCGGCGTTGTGGCGCAGCCGCCGTTAGTGCGGCGGCCCTGTGGTTGGCGGGTTGCCTCTACGGCTTCGCCGGCGGCGTGTTGCCCAACGTCAAGACGGTGGCGATCCTACCGTTCGAGAACGACACGCCGGAGCCGGCGCTGACCCAGGAGGTCAACGACGCCGTGCGTGAAGCCATCGAAGGACGCCTCGGGCTGCGCCTCGCCGGCGAAGCGACGGCGGACGCCGTGGTGAAGGGTCGCGTCGTGCGCTACGATCCCGATGTCGCCGTGGCCTTCCAGGCAGGGCAGGGACAGGCGACGGTCACGCGCCGCAAGGTTCTGCTCACGATCGATGTGGAGATCGTGAATCAGCGCGAGGGCAAGACGGTGTGGAAGCGGCAAGGCCTCTCGGTCGAGGGAGAATACGAGCCGCCGCAGGAGGCGCAGGGCCGCAAGCTCGCCCTCCAGAAGCTCGTCTCCGACATCGTGGATGGAGCGCAGTCCCAGTGGTGAAGACTCGCGGCGCCAGCTCGACCGGCTGCCTCGTCTCGCTGCTGATCTTCGTCGCGGTGTTGTACTACGGCGTCAACATCGGTGAGGTCTACTTCCGGTATTACCGCCTCCTCGACGAGATGCAGTCGCAGACGCGCGTCGCCGCGGCGCTCGACGACGGCACAATCCGCCGCCGCATTCAGGCGGCCGTACAGGAAATCGGGCTCCCCGACGCGGCGGGGGAAGGGATCATTATCCTACGTACGGCGACGCCGCGGGAAATCTCGATCACCACCAAGTACAGCGAAACGGTGCACCTCCCGCTCTTCACGCATACGTTCAGCTTCTCGCCCCGGGCTACGCAGCCACTCTGAACACCGCTCCGAAGGTCCTCAAGCCCGACGCCGCGGCCGCCTGGCGCCGGGCGCAACGCGGACGCGTCGTGTTCACCAACGGCGTGTTCGATCTGCTGCACGCCGGTCACGTCGCCCTGCTCGAGGCGGCGCGCGCCGCTGGCGACGCGCTCGTGGTGGGCGTCAACACCGATGCCTCGGTGCGCCGCCTCGGCAAAGGTCCCGACCGCCCGATCGTGGCCGAGGGAGAGCGCGTCCGCGTGCTCGCGGCGCTCGCGGCCGTGGATTGCGTCGTGCTGTTCGACGAAGACACGCCGCTCGCGCTCATCCAACGTCTCCATCCCGACGTGCTCGTGAAGGGCGCCGACTACGCCCGCGAAGCGATCGTCGGCGCCGCCGAAGTT
>WNFK01179435.1_pt2 | contig 75814 bp, 58 predicted proteins | sample 5400281 | NCBI WGS metagenome assembly WNFK01 (sample SAMN13153350, study PRJNA577476) | soil metagenome | isolation source: 20 cm soil on Douglas fir-dominated hillslope | place: USA:California | collected 2013-09-17
TACCCGCCGCGAGCGCCGCCACGTCATAGGAGGCGTTGCCCATGTAGCTCTGGGTGGCCTGGTAGTAGCGACTGCCGGTGTATTTGCCAGGCTGCCCGTTCCACCAGACGCGGATGTTGGCCACGCCGCTCGCCTTGGTGCCGACCACGATGTCGAGGTCATGCTGGTCGTTCACCGTCGTGGCGGAGCCTTCCGACGCGTCGCTCTCGTTCAGATCCGTGACCACCATCGAGAGCACGCGGTCGGTGGCGAGATGGATCGGCGGCTGGCTGGCGGGAAGGCCCGTGCCCGTGCCGGTGCCTGTGCCCGTACCCGTGCCGCTGCCGGTGCCGGTGCCGGTGCCTGTGCCTGTGGCGGTGCCCGTACCCGTCCCGGTCCCCGTCGCGCCGGTGTTCACGGCGTAGGCCGCGTTGGCCTCAGCGAGGAACGGGAAGTTGCGCGGCTCGACGGAGGTCGCCACCTGCACCCGGTCGTAGGATCCGCTGTTGAGGTTCTTCTGCTTGGTCTCGGTAACCATGTTCACGACGACGCTCTTCACCGCACTCTTCACTCCCGGCGCGGGCGGCTTGCCCAGATCGGCGTTGCTTACGGTCTTCCCGAAGAAGACGCCCGAGGGATCGTCCGACGTGCCCGCTTTCAGCTCGAGGGCGACGGCGGCCGAGCTCCGGTACGAGAAGATCGGAACGTTCTTGGCGGTGACTGCGTCCGCGGTCCGCTGCGTGAGACCGTAGGCCACGATTTCGCCTGTTCCGGCGGTGGGTGTCGCGAGCGAGTCGCCCGAGGTTCCGACCTTGCGCCGCAGCACGAAGTCATAGGGGTTCGGGCTCGAGGCGACGATCGGGTCGCTCACGTTCGGGTCGAGGAAGTAGGTGATCACTTCGCCCATGTCGATCTTCCGGTTGCCGTTCAGATCGAGGGCGAAGGTGACCCGGTACTGCGATCCGGTGACGATGGCGGGTTGCACGCTAGGGTCCACGCCGTAGCCGGCGGACCGCAGCTCGCGCGCGATCAGATCCACGCCGCTACGGGCGTTCTGCGTCGCCTCGGCGAGCTCGATCCCCACCTGCTGGGATTTCTCTCCGCGGACGTAGATCGAATAGATCGAGGCGATCACGACCGCGAAGATGACCAAGGCCACCATCATTTCCACCAGTGTGAAGCCTGAGCTGCGCACGTCGCGTTCGGTATTCACGGTTCCACCTCGTTTGCGGGCTCCCTGCCCCATCACTGGGTCACGTAACTGCTCAACTGAGCCGTCTGGTTGCCATGCGAATCGATCCAGGTCGACGTGACGTCGATTTTCTTGCACCCGGCCATCGGCACCGAATCGGTCACCGTCCAGGTCCGGGTGAACACGGATGTCGTGTCGGAAAAGGTGCCCGCCGTCAGGACCGCGTACGGCGTCCCTTTGAGATCTTCCAGCTTCACCTGCGCGGCCATGAGGCCGGACGTGAGCACGCGGCTCTGGGTAATACCACGCGTTCCCGCCGGGATCATCGCGGCGACCGCCATGATCCCGATCGCGAGGAACGTCAAGGCAAACAGGACCTCGATCAGACTGAATCCAAGGGCCCGCCCAGGGCGACGCGTCTCCACGATCGCGCTCGATTCCATCTCAGGTCCGGTCATTGAATCGTCACCATTCCCGTCGGGCGGATAATCGAGATGTTCCTCGAATACCCGTCGGAGTTCGAGTAAATGAACGTGAACGACTGGCTCGCGCTGCCGTCCGGATTGAACGTCGTCCAGAACGATCCCATCGGGTTCGTGGCCGACTGCGTGGCCGAAATCCAGCCCGGCATCGTCTGAGGCACCGCGAATTTCTCACCAAAGACATAAATAAAGTCGCTGTTGTCGTCGTCCCACCAGCCGAAGTTCCTCGCGAACGGGTCGTACCAGATGCGATAGGCGTTGTTCTCGGTTATGGCACGCTGCCTTGCCACGCGCAGCATGGACGCGGTGACCTGCACCTGGTTGTTCAGATCCAAGCTGCGCATGAATTTGTTGAAGCCTGGGAGGGCGACGGCGGTCATGATTCCGAAGATCACCATGACGACCGTCAGCTCCACCAGCGTGAAGCCGGCATCGTGACGGCGCCTTATCTCCGTTTTCGCCCGGAAGCCGGACATAGCAAATACCTCCTGACCCAGAACACCCATTCGTGGGCCTAGAACGCAAGGGACATGCCAGGACCCAAGTCGCGCTCCGGTGCCGCGCTACGCCGACTCAAGCGCTTCCGAGCGTGGCATTCATCAGCCGCATGGCTCGTTTCAGCCAGGTCCGAGGAGGAGCGGGGCGCGGAATTCCTTGCAGATTGCACCACCGTCAAGGCAGGAACGATCGGTACAGCCGGAAGAGCGAATCCCCATAAAGGCAGAGCGCGATCGCGGCGGGCGCCAGGAATGTTCCAAACGGAATCGCGGTGCGTCGCGAGCCCTTGCCGAGCGCGATGAGCAGGATTCCAAAGACCGAGCCCGCGAGCGAGGCGAGGAAGATCGCGCCGAAGACGCCGCCGACTCCCAGGAAGGCGCCCATCATCGCGGCGAGCTTGACGTCGCCCCCTCCCATCCCTGGCACGCTCGTGGCGCGTTCGTAGAGGGTACCCACCAGCCACAGGCTCACGCCTCCGCAGAGAGCCCCCAAGAGAGCCGCCGCCAGCCCGGGGGGCGCGAATAGGCTCGCGGCCAGACCCAGTCCCACGCCCGGGATCGTGACGACGTCGGGGATCGTTCGCGTATCGAGATCGATCCACGCGATCGCGAGAAGGGCCAGGAGGAACGCGGCCTGAGGCACAAGCAGCATGGGATCCCCCACCCTCCGGACGAGCAACCAGAGCAGGAGGCCCGAGAGAAGCTCGACGACCGGATAACGCCACGAGATCTTCCGCCGGCAATGACGGCATCGGCCGCGAAGGATCACGAACGAGAGGACCGGCACGTTGTCCCAGGGGTGGATCCGCTTCTTGCATCGGGGGCAGCGCGACGGAGGGGTCACGATGGACTCCCCGCGGGGCAGCCTCGCGATCACGACGTTGAGGAAACTCCCGAGGACGAGCCCGAGCGCGAACGCCGATGCCTGGATGAAGTGCTCGGGGTTCATCAGATCGCCCCCAATCGCCGGAGCTCGCGCTGGGCGACCTCCTGCATGTATTTGTTCCCGGTCGCCAGCACGTGTTTCCACAGGAGGATCGCCATTCCCGCGTTCCCGGCACGCTGATTGGCGAACGCCGCAAAGCGCTCGACGTACTCCTCGTGGCCCGGCATACGGCTGGCCAACGTGAAGTAGTGCGCCGCGGAGGCGGCGTCGTGCCGGCAGACGTAGTGGAGAAATCCGATCTCGAACGCGACCTTCCAATCGGAGGGGTTGGCGCGCAGGCCGCGCTGCAGGAGCTCCAGCCCGCGATCGGGCCTCTTCATTTCCTGCGCGAGCACGAACGCCCCGAAGACGTACGGCTGGACGAATCGCGGATCCAGCTCCGTAACGATATCCATCACGTGCCCGATCATCTCGAACTTCTGGTCCGAGAGCCGGTGCTCGCCGTAATACTGAATGCCGCGCAGCCACGCGACATCCGCCGCGGCGGTCTCATACCCGAGCGTCGCCTGGCGTACCATGAACCCCGAGGGATAGTAGAGAAGCTCCTCCTCCCGGACCTTCTCAAGACGGGGCCTCGCGGCCAGGTGCACGAACGCCGCCGAAGTCAGGAAGAGCAACGCCAGCGCGAACCCCATGAGAAAGCCTCGATCGAGCCTGGCGATCAACGGAACTCCCGGCGCCGGAAGATGGTCCCGGCCAAGATCACGATCCCGCCCGCATAGAGCGCCCCGTACGCGAATGCGAACCCGAGCCGTTCCGGCTCCACGGCGATACCGTGCGCCACGAGCCCACGCGCGTTGAAGACGCCCAGGTGCGGAAGCGTCCAGTACACAGCCTCCGCGAGCGCCTGGACACCCGCCGGAGCGCCTTGCGACGCGAAGTAGCGCAAGTCCTCGGCGAAATGCCCCGAGACCACGGCGGCAATCGCGAAGAAGGCGGTCAGAGCAGGCGTCGTGAACGAGGAGAACAACACGACGACCGCGGTCACGATCGAGAGCTCCATGACGCTGAGCCCGACGGCGCCGAAGACGGACCACGGCGTGGCACCGTACGCGACCGTCACGACCGCGGCCAAAATGCCGGCCATGGAGATCAGGAGCATGGATGTCGTGAACCAGAGTCCCAGGAATTTCCCAACCAGAAACTCTTCCCGGCGGATCGGCTTCGCGAGGATGGCGTAGACGGTCCGGCGCTCAAGCTCCTTGTGAAGGAGGCTCGACCCGAGGAAAACCGTGAGGAGCGTCGCCAGGATGCTGGATCCCGCGAGACCGAAATCGATCACCACCTTGCGCCCCTCCCCCAGCGCGAGCGGGGAGAGCGCCTGAGAGGCGATCACGAGCGCCAGGCCGAAGACCGCAAGGATCAGGACGACCCGCTCACGCACGACCTCGCGGAGGGTGTTGCGCGCGATGGCAATGACGCGGCTCATGAGCGCCCCCCGCTTTCCCGTCCCGAGGCAGTCCCAACACCGTCGGCCTCGAGCACGCGCACGAAGTACTCTTCGAGGCTTTCCCGCCGCGGCTCGACGGATCGGATGAAGACCCGCTCCTCGGTCAGGGTGCGAAGGATCCCCTGCAGCGCTCCGGCGTCCAGGACCCTCACGACCCAGCGCGAACCGACGGAATCGACCCGGTGCCCTGCCTCGCGCAGAAGCGACATCCTCTGGTCGGGCAGCGCATCCGTTGTGATTTCCCACTCGAGCACGTCCGATTCGAGAATGGCCTTCACCGATCCCATCTCGAGGACTCGGCCCCGATGGAGTATCGCGACGCGGTCGCAGAGCGGCTCGGTTTCCGCGAGCACGTGCGAGGTCATGAGAATCGTGGCGCCGCGGGCCCGCTCCTCCCTCAAGATGTGTTTCACGTCGGCGCGGCCGATCGGATCAAGCCCCGACATCGGCTCGTCCAGGACGAGGACCGCCGGCTCGTTCAGGAGCGCCTGGCAGAGTCCGAGACGCTGGGTCATCCCCTTCGAGAACTTGCGGAGCGCCTTTCGGCCGTGCACGCGAAGTCCCAGTCGCTCCAGGAGCGCCTCCGCGCGACGACGGACCGTCCGAGGCTCGATGCTGAAGAGCGAGCCCACGAGCCCCAGGTATTCCTCCGCCGTGAGGTGGTCGTAGAAGCAGGGATTCTCGGGGAGGTATCCCAGACGCCTCCGCGCGGTGGGATCCTGGGGGTCGCGTCCTTCGAGCCGAATCGTCCCACGGGTGGGCCGGGTCAGTCCGAGGATCATCTTGATGGTGGAGGTCTTTCCAGCGCCGTTCGGCCCGAGAAGCCCGAAGATCTCACCCGGCTCGAGGCTGAGCGAGACACCGTCCACGGCGGTGAACGGCTTCAACGTCATGGGGTCGCGGTAGACCTTGGAGACGCCATCCAACAGGATCGTCGGAAGCGGTTCCACTTCCCGCAAAGGGCTTCGGGCGGCCGCCTCGGCCGCCCAACCGGGCCTGCCGCGCGAGTCGTCCCGGTCTCGGCTCATGATCTCGAAATCCCCCCGGAGTATTCGAACCTCGTTCCACGCCCGCGAACCGCAAGCGCCATGCCACTCGCTGAAGGCGGAGTCGCGGGCGCCTTGGTGCGGCTATCCTTCATAAAATGAAAAGGCGGCAGTCGCGTTGGAACGCGATCTGCCGCCCGGTACTTGATCGGCGATTAGCCGTTGGTCAACGAGAGCGGCAGGATCGCAGTCTTGCCGAAGCCCGTGATCGTGTATCCGGTCGTCGTCGCGTTCGTACCGAAACGACCGAGGGTCGCCGCGGCGCCAGCCCACGTCTCGGGGGCCTCGTTCGCGACACCCGTGAACGGATTTCTCGGCCAGTTACCGCTCGGCAGATTTCCCTGCACGAGCGCGGCGTTCGCCGCCACCGGGTAGGTACCCGTGTTCTTGACCGCGTAGTCTTCCACCGCCAGCTGGAAGCTGTGCATGTTCGCCTTCACGCTTGCTTCGCGTGCGCGGTCCTGCATGGCGATGAAGTTCGGAATCGCGATCGCTGCAAGAATCCCGATGATCACGACGACGATCATCAGCTCGATCAGCGTGAAACCCTTTTGATTGCGAAACATAGTTCCTCCGGTCCTTGATTAGCCGTTGGTCAACGAGAGCGGCAGGATCGCAGTCTTGCCGAAGCCCGTGATTGTGTAGCCGGTCGTGGTCGAGTTCGTACCGAAACGACCGAGGGTCGCCGCGGCGCCAGCCCACGTCTCGGGGGCCTCATTCAGGACACCCGAGAACGGGTTTTTCGGCCAGTTACCGCCAGGGAAATTGCCCTGCACCAAAGCGGCATCTGCCGCCACCGGGTACGTCCCGCTGCTCTTCACCGCGAAGTCCTCGATCGCCAGCTGGAAGCTGTGCATGTTCGCCTTCACGCTTGCTTCGCGTGCGCGGTCCTGCATGGCGATGAAGTTGGGAATCGCGATCGCCGCAAGAATCCCGATGATCACGACAACGATCATCAGCTCGATCAGGGTGAAGCCCTTCGAGTTCCTCTCCATGGTGTTGCACCTCCCTTCAGGTCCCGCCATCCTTGACGTGATCAGCGTCCGTCCAACCTAACCGGACAAGATCAAAGCAACGGACATGCCACAGCGCAGCCCTGCCCCTTATGGGGAGGTTTCGCTTGCACTTCCGCGCGCGGCATGAACGGGGCTGGACTCCGGAGATGCGCGTTCCGCGCAGGATGCACGCGGGTCAACGTCCATTCTGCATATTGCATGATTCAACGTCGGGGCGATCAATTTGCGACCGCTCACTCCGACAACATGCCGACGGTTTCCTTGAGCAACCCGTAGGAGATGAGCTTTCGGTAGAGTGTCGATGGATTGATTCCGAGGATTTCCGAGGCCCGTTTCTTCTGACCGCCGGTGTGGTGGAGCACCTTGAGGATGTACTCCCGCTCCAATTCCTCGAGAGTGAGATTGGGATTATCGATGACCAGGCTGCCGCGGCCCTTGCCGCCCTGGATGACGCGCTCGGGGAGATCCTCGGGCGTGATGACGCCGTCGTCGGTCAGGATGACGGCCCGTTCGATCACGTTTTCGAGCTCCCGCACGTTCCCGGGCCAGTCGTAGACCATCAAGCAATCCCGCGCCTCCTTCGAGATCGCCTTCATCTCCTTTGCACCGGCGAGCTTCTTCAGGAAGTGATCCACCATTTCCTCGATGTCTTCCTTGCGCTCGCGCAGGGCCGGAAGGCGGATCTGGATGACGTTCAGACGATAGAAGAGATCGGCGCGGAAGCGCCCCTCCGCGACCGCCCGCTCCAGGTCGGCATTGGTCGCCGCGATCAAGCGGACGTCGATCTTCCTCGGTTTGGTGCCGCCAACCGGGATGATCTCCCTCTCCTGTAGCGCCCGGAGGAGCTTGACCTGCGTCGCGGGCAGGGTCTCCCCCACTTCGTCCAGGAAGAACGAGCCACCTCCCGCGACCGCGAGGAGCCCCTCCTGGTCGCGCACCGCGCCCGTGAAGGACCCCTTCACGTGTCCGAACAAGTTGCTCTCGAGGAGGTCCTTGGGGAGGGCCCCGCAATTGATGGACACGAACGGTCCGTCGGCGCGCCGGCTCATATAATGGATGCGCTTCGCGATGAGCTCTTTGCCGGTTCCGCTGTCCCCTACGATGAGAATCGTCGAATCCGAATCGGCGACCTTTTCGACCAGCTTCAGGACCTTCTGGATCTGTTCGCTGTGCCCGATGATCTCCTTGGTGTCGTCGGTGCGCTTCAGCTGCCGCTTCAAATAGACGTTTTCCGACTGGACCCGGCGCATGGCGATCGCGTTCTTGATCACCAGGCGGATCTCGTCGTTCTTCGCGCTCTTCTCGAGATACTGGTAGGCTCCCCGGTTGAGCGCCTCGATGGCGGATTTCTGCGACGCGAACGCGGTCCGGATCACGACCGGGATGCTCGGATCCAGCTTCTTGATACCGGACAGCACGCCCAGCCCGTCGATTTCACCCGGCATCTTGATGTCCGTCACGACGACGTCGAAATTTTCCTCCTCCGCCTTCTGGAGGGCGTCGCGTCCCGAGGTGGCCACGCGCACTTCGTATCCTTCCTTGGAGAGAAGGATCGAAAGAAACTGGACCATGCTCTCTTCGTCATCGACCACCAGAATTTTTTCGCCGCTCACCTGATCTACCTCGCTCGACAAGGGGTTACGCCGCGTGGGCGACGGTCCGCGCCGTGCTCGTTGCTCTCGGGATCCACACCCTCATGGTCGTTCCCGCTCCGAGACGGCTCTCAACCTCCATGGCGCCTCCATGGCGCTCCACGATCCGGTTGGCAATGGCAAGTCCCAGCCCGGTGCCACCCCGTTTCGTGGAGTAAAACGGCTCGAAAATCAGCTCGATTTCCGGCGTCGGGATACCGATCCCGTTGTCCTGAACTTCGACACAGACCAAGGATGGCGAGGTCTCGTGCGCCCTGGCGGCCGGTTTCTCCCGCCGGGCATCGATCCGCACCTCGACCCGTCCGTCCGCCTCGACCGCCTCGAGCGCATTCAGGATCAGATTCATCAGCACCTGCCTCATCTGCTCGGAATCAACGTGCACCGTTACATCTCCGCCCCGCGCCGTGAGACGCAGGGTCTTGCCGTCCGCGCTTGGATGACGCTGAGCGACATCGACCGTGTCCTTGAGCAGCGCGTCCAGATCCAGCGTCTCGCACTTGAGCGGCCGCTCGCGCGCGTAGTCGAGCAGCTCGCGGATGAAATTGTCGAGGCGCTCCGATTCCCTCACGATCAGGTCCAGGAGCCTCGCGTTCTCGCCCTTGACCTTGAGCTCACGCTGCAGAACCTCGACCGAACCGCTGATCGGGTTCAGGCAATTTCGGATCTCGTGAGCGATCCCGGCCGAGAGCTCTCCGATCGCCGCGAGGGTCTCGCGACGGCGGATCCGCTCTTCCAGGGCCCGCACGTCGGAGAGATCCTGGAACAGGCCGATCACCCCGCGCCGCCTCCCGTCCGGGTCGCGCAAGAGGCTTGTCGACATGCCGAGCGGCACCTTCGTTCCGTTCGGTCTCACGATCGAGATCGCCACGCGGCTCCCCTCGGTCCCTTGCTCGAGTGCCTCACGGAGGCGCTCCGTGAATTCCTTGAGGCCCGGCCCGAATGCGTCCACGTACGGCTGGCCGCGCATCGCGCCGACGGGGCACGCCGCGATTTCCGACGCCGCCCGATTCCAGTGCCGCACGATTCCGTCCGCGTCCACCGTGACAATTCCGCTCGACATGTTCTCCAAAATGCTCTCCGTGTCGAAAAGCGCCCGGTTCAACTCCGCCTGTGCATCCGCCAGTGCCTGGCGTCCCTCGTTCAGCCGCCGTCCCAAGTTGCCGCCGATCACCCCGACGACGAAAAGAAGCGGGACGTACAGGAGCATTCGCAGCAAGAGCGCCGAGTCGCCCAAGCCCTGCATCAGCCCGAACGGCGTCGTCGGCATCATCCCCTGCCGGCCCGCCAGGTAGAACCCGGCGTAGGCCAGGGAGGACAGCGCCGCCAAGAGCACCCCGCCTCCCACGGAGAGGAACACCCCCCCGAGGAGCGGGGACAGGAGGTAGAGCGGCACGAACTGGCTTTCCGCCCCTCCCGTGAAGAACACGAGGTACGATGTCGTGGCCACGTCCACCAGGAATTGCGTGGCCAGCAAATTTCTCGAATCGCCGCCGCTCTTGAACACCCGCTGGTAGGCGAGCGCCAGCCCAACCACCGTGATCAGGAAGAATCCGAACGGGAACTGGCGTTCGTCTCCGATCGGACTCCCCGAGAAGGCCATCGCCATCGCGGTGACCAGCCCGAGCAAGGCAACGCGTCCCAAGATGACGGCCTGGACCGCGAGGCCTAAATCCAGATCCCCCTCAACGCTCGATTCTGGGCGATGTGCTGCCATCGTCCGAACTAGTGACCGCCCGCGACCACGTTGATCAGCTTGAACATCGGCAGGTACATCGCGATCACCATCCCGCCAACCATCGTTCCCATGACGACGATCATGATCGGCTCGATGAGGGAGGTCAGCGAATCCACCGCCGTGAGATCATCTGCACGACCATCGGTGGAAACACAGACGACTGGCGAAGCGGCGCCGAGATGGTCTCTCCCTCACGAATACTCACCCGCGCGGCCATGATCGCGTTCTCGATCACCCGGTTTCCGGAGGTGCGGGCGGTGATATCGAGCCCGTTCAGAATCGGAACGCCCGAGGAGATCAGGGTCGAGAGCGTGCGCGTGAATCGAGCGACGGCGCCTTTGCGCAACACGTCCCCGAGGACCGGGATCTTGAGCAGAAGGGTGTCGATCTGAAACCGTCCCTTTTCGGTCAAGTAGTACCGCTGGATCCCCACCACCGCGGCGATCATGCCTCCCACGAGCGCCCACCAGTACGAGCGCAGGAAAGAGCTCAGGCCCATGACAATCTTGGTCGGGAGCGGGAGCTCGGCTCCGAATCCACTGAACATTCTCGCGAAGGTCGGGATGATGAAGATGAGCATGAACGACGTGGCGAGCACGGCGACCGAGAGCACGACGGCCGGGTAGACCATCGCGCCCTTGATCTTCCGCTTGAGCGCTTCGGCCTTCTCGATGTAAGTCGCGAGGCGCTGGAGGATGTTGTCCAAGATACCGCCCGCTTCGCCGGCCTCGACCATGTTCACGAAGAGCTCGTCGAACACCTTGCTGTGCTCCTTCTTCCCGAGTGCCTCCGCGAGCGTGGTCCCCGCCTCCACGTCGCGCATGACCATCCCGATGACGTGGCTAAATCCCTCCTTCTCGGTCTGCTTGGTGAGAATGTCCAGGCACTGGACCAGGGGGAGCCCTGCATTGATCATGGTCGCGAACTGACGGGTGAAAATGGCGAGATCGCGGGTCGTGACCCCCCCGCCCAACTTGGGAAGCCGGAACTTGACCTCCGCCTTCTTCTCGCGCACGGAGGAGATGATGATCCGGCGTTTGCGGAGCGCGGTGAGCGCCTCATCCTGCGAGTCCAGAGTCAGCTCGCCGGTCTGAATCTCCCCCGCGACCGTCCGCCCTTTCCAAACGTAAACTGGCACCGCGTCCCCCCTTGTCAGCGCCCGCTAGGCGGTTACGTGGACCCCGACCTTCTCGAGCATCTGTTCCAGCTCCTTTACGTCGGAGCTCCGTCCCAGGCTCTCGTCGAGCGAGATCTGCTTTCCGATGTACGCCTGGAACAACGCCTGGTTCATCGTCTGCATGCCGTGCTTCGTACCGGCTTGCATGAGGCTGTAGATCTGATGCGTCTTCCGCTCGCGGATGACCGCGCGTACGGCCGGCGTGCAGATGAGGATCTCGGGAACCATCACCCGCCCGGGCCCCTTCGCCTTGGGGATGAGCTGCTGCGTGATGACGCCTTCCAGCACGAATGCGAGCTGGGATAGAACCTGCTGCTGCTGGGTGCTCGGGAACGCGTCCACGATCCGGTTGATCGACTCGTACGCCGAATTGGTGTGAAGCGTGGCGAGCACGAGATGCCCCGTCTCGGCGATCGTGAGGGCCGCCGACATCGTCTCGAGATCCCGCATTTCCCCGATCAGGATCACGTCCGGATCCTGGCGCAGCACGTACTTGAGCGCGGTCACGAAGGTCGTGGTGTCCGAATTGATTTCGCGCTGGTGCACGATACATTTCTTGTGGTGATGGACGTACTCGATCGGGTCTTCGATCGTGATGATGTGCCCGGCGCGAGTCGTGTTGATGAGATCGATCATCGCCGCGAGCGTCGTTGACTTGCCGCTCCCGGTCGGCCCGGTCACCAGCACGAGCCCCTTTTGCTTGGTCGTGAAATCGCGGATCACCTTCGAAAGGCCGAGCTGGTCGAAGGTGAGGATTTCGTAAGGGATTTGCCGGACGGCCATCGAGGTGACCCCGCGTTGCAGGTAGACGTTGGCCCGGAAGCGGCTCAGCCCGGGCACGCCGAACGAGAGATCCAGCTCGCGGGTCGTCTCAAACCGCTTTCGCTGCTCCTCGGTGAGGACGCTGTAGGCCAGCTGCTGCGTCAGGTTCGGCGTGAGCGGCGGATGCTGCATCGGCATGATGGAGCCGTCGACGCGCACCTGCGGCGGAACGCCCGCCGAGATATGCAAATCCGACGCCCTGAGCTTGATCATCTCGTCCAACAACTGGCGCAGCGAAACCATGGGCTCCCTCCGTGGCGGCTCAGCGGTCGGCCGCGGTCTCCTTCAACACCTCTTCGGCCGTCGTAATCCCCTTCTTTAATTTGATTAGCGCGTCACTCCGAAGCGTCAGCATCCCATCCGTCACGGCCGACTTCTTGATGTCGGATGTGGAAGCCCGGTCGAGAATCTGATCGCGGATTCTCGGAGATACCGGAAAGACTTCGTACACGCCGCTGCGGCCCTTGTATCCGGTGTTGTTGCAATCCACGCACCCCTTCCCTTCGAAGAAGCCCCCTTTGCGCACGTCTTCCTCTGTGAGACCCAGCTCGCGGAGGACTTCCGGATGCAGCTTGATCTCGGTCTTGCACGACTGGCAGACCTTGCGCAGGAGCCGCTGAGCGCAAATGAGGTTGACCGACGAGGCTACGAGGAACGGCTCGATACCCATGTCGATGATGCGGTTGATCGTGCTCGGCGCGTCGTTCGTGTGCAGGGTCGAGAGCACGAGATGGCCGGTCAAGGCAGCCTTCGTCGCGATCGAAGCGGTATCCAGGTCGCGGATTTCCCCGACCATGATGATGTTGGGGTCCTGGCGGAGGAAGGCTTTGAGCGAGGCCGAGAAGGTGAGCCCCACCTCCTCGTGGATCAGCACCTGATTGATGCCCTCGAGGTTGTATTCGACCGGGTCCTCCGCGGTCATGATGTTCGTCTCGGGGACGTTGATCTTCGAAAGCGCGGAGTAGAGGGTGGTCGTCTTCCCGCTCCCGGTCGGTCCCGTCACGAGCACCATGCCGTACGGCTGCGCGATGGCCCGCGAGAAATCGCCGAGCGCCTGCTCCTGGAATCCCAGCTTGTTGAGATCGATGTTGAGGTTCCCCTTGTCCAGAATTCTCATCACGACCTTCTCGCCGAAGATCGTCGGAAGACTCGAGACGCGCAGATCGATGGTGCGGCCGAGAAGGCGCAGCTTGATGCGTCCGTCCTGAGGCACACGCCGCTCCGCGATGTCGAGCTCGGCCATGATCTTCAGACGGGAGATGATCGCCGCCTTCATCCGGAACGGAGGCGCCATCATCTCGTACAGGGTCCCGTCGATCCGGAACCGGACGCGGAGCGACCTCTCGTACGGCTCAATGTGGATGTCGCTCGCCCCCTTGCGAACCGCGTCTGTGATGAGGGAGTTGACCAGCTTGACGACCGGGGCCTGCTCCGCTTCGCCGAGGAGCGTGACGTCGGGAGTGTCATCCTCCTGCTCCTCGATGACCTCGATCTCGTCTTCCATCCCCTTCATCACGTTCTCGAACGACGCCACCGAGTCGTACGCCTTGTCGATCGCCTTCTTGATCGCGGCTTCCGAGGCTACGACCGGCTGCACCTCGAATCCGGTGATGAATTTGATGTCATCGATCGCGAAGATATTGCTCGGGTTGGCCATCGCCACGGTGAGGCGGCGGCCGCTCCGCGAGAGCGGCACAATCTGGAACTTGTTGGCTACGTCACCCGGGATGAGCTTGGCGACGCTTGGATCGGGGATGAAATTGGAGAGGTCGACGCTGGGGACGGAGTACAGATCCGAAAGGAACTTGGCGAGGTTCTCCTCGGTAATGGCACCGATCTTGACGAGCGCTTGACTGATGCTCCCGCCCCCGGACTTGATCTGCTGCTGCGCCTTTTGCAACGCATCGGGCGGGATGAGCTTGGCTTCCAGCAGTTTCAGGCCGACGTTTTCCTGCTGCACGGTTGTCCTCTTCAGTTTTGTTTCGGTGGAGCTGGAGGGTCCCCGCGCGCAACGGCACGGGATGGGCGGGAAGGAGTTCCGCAAGTCCGGTGCCAGCAAGATGCGGCGGGTCGATTCGATTCCAGGCTGCGGAGAGAAAAGGGATTATGGGATTGGAGAGGGGCTCTTTGAATCACCGGGGCCGTGCGCGAGGCACGCCATGGTGCAAATTGCATCGCTCAAAATCTGTTCAGCGAGTCTCCTTTCGCCGGGGTGGGGAATGCGAGGTAGGCGCGGATCCGATCGAGGATCTTGGGGCCGATCCCCGGGACGCGAAGGAGCGCTTCGGGCGCCGCAAAAGCACCGTGGGACGTCCGGTCCGCGACGATGCGCCCGGCGAGCGAGGGTCCGATGCCGGGGAGGCGTTCCAGCTCGCCCGCCGTCGCGCGGTTCGGGTCGATCCTTCCTACCGGCGCCTCGGTCGAAGGAAGGCGCTTCCGCACGGAAGGTCTGCTGCCGGACGTGGAATCCGGTCTCGGTGATTCGCTTGGAGCCACGGCGCCGTTCGAGAGGGAGGCCTCCCTGGACGCTAGGTCGCCGACGAGATCCGCGAAGCGCTCCTCATGGGTTCGCCGCCATTCGCGGAACGCTCCCCCGATGAGCAGCGCCACCACGACGAACGCAAGGCCGGCGCGCATCTCCCTCCCCCACATGCCCCACTCCCCGCGCTCAGTCCAAGAGGTTCCAGGTTACGCCGGCGTGAACCGCTCTTCCGGGAAGCGGCGCCCCGGAAGGCTCGGCCGGGTCCCAGATCGCGCTCCCGACGGTCCGGTCGAGGGCGTTCTCCACGCGCAGGAACGCCCCGGCCGAGCCGAAGTCGGCCGAAAGCGATCCATCCCAGGTCACTTGCCCGGGTTCGCGCGTGAGCCCGCGACGCGGGCCCCGCGCGTGGGACTCGAAGCCGAATCGAAGCGGCAGGTCTCCCTGGAAGAGAACGATGCGCACGTCGAAGGCGGCATCCAGCGCGCTCCGGGGAGGAGACCCGCTCCGTGGCGAAAGGGAATCCGAGCCGCCTCGGATCCAGCCCACGCCGCGCGTGCGGATCGGGCCCCCGCGAAACTCCCAACCGCAGGCCGCGTGAGACAACCAGCCAGAACCACGTGCCCGGGCGGTCGACGAGACCATGTAGGACCCGCCCACCGTATCCACGCTCACGTCCCATCCGAAGTCATCGGTCACCCGCCGAAGGGTACCGGAGAAATCGAGCCTGAACCCACGAGAGACCGTGATGCCGGCGGAGGCCAAAGCACCCGTGAGTCGCCGCGGCTTCAGTCCCGGATCCCCGGAGCGAAAGAGGTCGCTCACGACAACGGTCGGGTTCTCGGGAATCGATAGGAACTGCCGGAGCTTCGCCGGCGTGAGTAGGTCCACCCAGGAGGGACGGTCGTGGGCGGATTCGAGATCCAGCCTGGCTCGAAGCCCTCGCGTGGCGCCCCAGAGCGATGCTCTCGCGTCCACGAGCCCAGGTTGAGATTCGCGCACGTCGTACGCCGCGTCCAGCCCGGCGCCGGCCCCTCGACCGAGTGTCCAACGTGTCCCCAGGTGAAGACGCGCCTCCTCTTTGCGCGGCTCGAATGCGGGGACGGAGTCGGCGCGATAGACGATCTTCCGCGACGCGGCCTCGACCGTCGCGATCCAGGTGAGCGTCGGATCGGGACGCCACGCCATCGATCCCTCCGCCGCGATCGTGGGAAACTGCCACCGTTCGCGCGAGCTGGCCTCGGAGGTGAGGTTGGCGTCGGGAGACAGAATCCAGGTCTCCTTGGCGTGGGAGAGCCGGAGCCGCCATACGTCGCTCCATCGCTCCCCGTCGCGCGTCGCGCTCAGGACCACGTGCCTTTGATCCCATTCACTCTCCGCGCCGATCGAATCCTTGATCGAGCGCTCGTAGAGAAAACCTTCCGCTTCGATCCGGTGCGCCAGGGCGCGCACGAGCTCCACCCTGGCCTCGTATCGCGCCGACACCGTCTGGCTCAGTGGGCCGGACCCGTTCGCCTGATTCCGACTGTAGGAAGCGTACCCGCGGCGGCGGAAGGCAGAGGTTTGGAAGCGAGCGCCTGTAACCTTCGCATCGCCGTCCCCCCTCTGGTAAACGAGCGTCGTTTTCGAAGCGACGGTTCGCAAGGTGTCCGCCGCCGATCTCGCGAAGACGGGCCCCGTTGGATGCAGCCGGACGAACGAGTCGCCGGGGCCGTGAAACTCCGGGCGCTCGATCGGGGATTCGATCGCGTCGAGATCCAGCGCCTCCACGGCGTCCGCGCGCGGATCGCCCAACCCGAAAGCAAGCCAGGGCGCGCCCCAACCAAGCGCATTCGATCCTAAGAGCGGCTCGTCGGTCGTATGCTCGGCCTCGTCCTCCCAGCCATTGAGACGGAGCCGGCCGCCGCCGTCCGGCAAGGCCAGCGAGCCCTCGGTCGGGCCAAATAGAGGCAGCGGAGCAACGAACAAGGCTCGGCGTAGAGGGAGCACGTCCTCGAGCGATGCAACCCCAAGCTTCCGCTCGACGATCATATCGACGGGGGCCACAACGCCCATGGAAGGCGCGGGGATCACGGGGGTGGGTGACGCGACCCTCGTCGGTACATGAGCCCCGGCGGAAGCCCGCGACGTGTCCACGGGAGCCGGTGACGAGGCGCGGGTGGAGTCGGGGGGGGCCGGCGGCCCGGCACGCGCGCTGTCGGCAACCGCCTGCTGCGCGGCGCGCGCGGAGGAATGCGTCGAGATCAGGACCCATGCGCCGAGCGCGAGCAGATGCAGGGCGCGCTTAGGCCGCATGCCGAGCCGCCATGGGATGGCGCCTGAGCCAAGGGATGGCAAGATTCCCGATGAGACCGAAGATCACGAGATTGGATGCGAGATGCTGCGCCGCGGGGAGAAGACCGAGCGCGATCGCCACGGAAAAGGAGCCGAAGACGATTCCCTGCGCGAGATTCGTGAGCCCGTCGTAGAGCAAGGTCGTGAGAAGTCCGCACGCGAGCAGAACCGCGGAGCGCGCGCGAAACACGCCGGACGATTCCGGCGCGAGCAAGAGCCACGGGCGAGCGAATCCGCCGATCGCCCCGACGAGCGCGCCGCCAAGCAGCTGCGCCGCCAGAATCCACGGATGCGGGGGACCGTACGGATTCGCCACGCTGAACACGAGGCGGGAGACGGCGCCGATCCAAAGACCCCAGACCGGTCCCGCGAGGATCCCGGATAGGAAAACCGCCACGGTGAAGAGCTCCACAAAGAATAGGTACGGGAACAAGAGCAGCTTCGCGTAGCCGCACGCGACCGAGAAAGCGATGAGGGAGGAGCTCAGAACGATGGTCCGCATCGGGAAGAGGCGGTGGAAACGGTACCAGATGAAACCTCGAGGCGCAACGGCGGTTCGGTCGGGCGTCCTTCTGGGCAGCCGCGGACCCTGAGCGGGGCGTTACGTGCGCGAGCCGGCGGGGCGGCGGGACCTCAGGAGGTCGTCGAGTGGCTTCAGGATTTCATCGGGGACGGCGACGCTCCCGATCGTGATCCCCGGAGTTCGCTCGCCGTGGTAGTCCGAGCCGCCCGTCATGAGGAGGCCGTGAAGTTGGGCGAAGCCGCGATAACGCTCCACCGCGGCGGCGTCATGCTTCGAGTGCCAGACTTCGATTCCGTCCAGCCCGCGCCGGGCCCAGGCGGGAATCAGATGATCGCGGTTCAGAGTTCCGGGATGCGCAAGAATGGTGACGCCGCCCGCGTCGCGCACGATCCCGGTTGCCTCTTCGAGAGTGACCCGCGGCTTCGCCACGTAGGCGGGGGCATGATGCCCCAGAAAGCGCTGGAACGCCTCGTTGAACGACTCGACGTGCCCGGCGCGGAGCAAGGCCTCCGCGACGTGGGGTCGCCCGAGCGAGCCGCCGTGGGCGATCGTCTCGATCTCCTCGAGCGAGATCCGGATGCCGAGGCCTTTCAAGCGCGAGAGGATCTTTCGCGCGCGTTCCCGGCGGCCTTCGCGATAGCGCTTCACCGCCGCGGCGAGCTGGGGATCGTTCTCGTCGAATCCGTAGGCCAGGAGGTGAACGTCCATCGCCTCTTCAGTAACGGAAAGCTCCACGCCCGAGATCAGACGGATGCCGCATTGCTTCGCGCAGGCACCCGCGGCGGGAAGCCCGTCGACCGTGTCGTGATCGGTGAGCGAGAAGACTTCGACGCCGTTCGAGGCGACCGTCCTGGTCACTTCTTCGGGCGCGAAGGACCCGTCCGACGCGCTCGAGTGCATGTGGAGATCGATGCGCGACACGCTCAGGTCCGATCTTCCGCACGTGCAACGCGTTGCTTCAATTCCTTCACCTTACTTGCGACCTTCAGGAAATCCACGTTCAAGAGGTAGACCTCTTCGAAATGCTGGAGCGCGCGGTCGAGATTCCCAAGCCGCTCGTTGGCCACGGCGAGATTGTATCGGATGCTGATCGTCTCCTCGGGGCCGTATCCCGGAAGCTCCAGGGCCCGGCTCAGCTCGCGGGCCGCCGAGGCCGGCTCGTTCTTCTCGAGGAAACAGAGAGCGATCATCTCCAAGCACTTGACCTCCATCGGGCTGCCCTTCGAAGCCACCTGGAACTCACCGATCGCCTCGTCGTACAGGCCCATTTCCATGTAGGCCATGCCCAGGTCGTAATGGCTCTCGTGGTCCTCCCCGGAGATGCGCTCGCTGACTCCCGCTTTGAACTCGTCGATGATCTCCTCGAGATCGATGAGCGGGTCTCCGCTCGGGGCGGCGGTCTCCTCGTCGCGCCCCCGAACGCTCGAAGGGGGACGCTCATCCGGAAGCGAGTCCAGATCGATCGGAGCTCCGTCCGGCGGCCCGCCGTTCATGAGGGTGTCGATACGCTGGACCCTGCCGCGAGCACGGTCGTTCCCTGGATCGAGCTCGAGGCAACGCAGATATTCCGAGCGGGAGAGATCCCACTCTTCGTGCGCAAGGTAGACTTCGCCCAACTCGAAACGCGCCCGCGCCTCCGCGGGGCCGTCCCCCGACTGCGCGGCGATGTCCACGAACCGGCGAAGCGCGGCTTCGTGGGTGGGCTCGACGCCCAGGAGGGCGGAGAGGAGCTCACGCGCGCGCGCCAGATCCCCGCGGAGGAACGCGATCTCGCTTGCCTTCCAGTATTCCTCGGTGGCCAGGTCCTTGTTGCCGGATTGGAGATATCCGCGCGCCAGCTCCTCGTGGCTTTGAAGCTCGGGCTCGGGGGGGGGCGCCTCGGACGCCTCGACCCGCTCTTCGACGGGGGATTCCGGTTCGGCCGGCGTCGCGAGCTCCCGCTCGATGGCTCGCGATGAGGGCTCGAAGCCGTGGGGGGCCCGGGCACCAGCCTCCACCGCTCCGCCGCGTGCCGCCCCCATCTCCGGAGGGATCGATCCCCCGGGGGCGCCCTGCGCTCCGGTCTCGGCGGGTGCCTTCGGGAACGAAGTCAGCAGGCCCGGAGCTAGGGTGGATACCCGCTCGCGGATCGCCTCGGCCTCGTCGATGCGGCCGGTGAGCTTCGCGCGCTCGGCGCGCCGCAGGAGCTCGCGACCGCCCCGCTCCGGCTGATCGGCGCGCAGCGCGATCTCGACGTACTTCTCGGAGAGGTCGAAATTGTCGGCCGACAGCTTGAGCACCTCGTCGAGGACGTCCAGCGCCGCGTCGTGATCCTGACGCCGGATCGAGCCTTCGGCGAACTCGAGAAAATGAATCTGCGCATCCCCGTAGAGCCCTTCCTTCGCGTAGAGCTCACCCAGCGTGCGGTGGATGGCGAGATCTTCCTTGGAGATGCGGAGGATCTTCTTGCAGACGGCGATCGCGTTCTTGTAGAGCTCGGTCTTCGCGTATTCGTCGACCGCCTGGCGATAGCGGCGCACGGCCTCCTGCATCGAGCCACGCTTCGCGAGGAGGTCGGCCACGACAATGAAGTCGTAGGGATCCTTGTCCCCCCCTTCGAAGAGCTTTTCGTATTCGGCGATGGCGCCGTGCACGTCCCCCTTTTGGACGAGCTGCTGCGCCTTCCGCTTGATCGCCATGTTCCGATCCACGCTCAGCCCTCGTTCCCTGCCGAGAAGGCGAGACTCATTCCGCGTTCATCCGTCGAGCGACCTGGGCAACGCACGAGTCCAGAAGCTCCTTCGCTCGCGCGAGAGAGCTCTCGACACGCGACTCAAGGTCCGAGCGCTCGGACACGGGCAAGCTCGCCACGTTGATCCGTACGTTCCATGCAGCCCCTTCGGCGCCAGCGCGCGCGAGCCACGCCGCGACCCCAGCGTCGCTGACCGCATTCACGTTCCCCACGGTCGCGACCTCGAGGGCCAGCTCGAGCGAGCGGACGCATGCCTCCGCCGTGCGAAGTGGAACCAGCGCCGCGTTCCGCGCCGCCTCCACAAGGTTCTTTTCCCGGAGCGCGATTTCCTCCGGCGTTCGCTGCGAGAGTCGCGACGCCGCCCGGAACGCCTCGTACGCGCGGGCGTCCTCCTGCACCAGGTCGAAGAGCTCGCAGCGCAGCGATTCCGCCGCGGCCTTCACCTCGAGCATCCGCGCCTCGTGCACGGCGTACTTCTGTTTTCCGATCGTCAACCGCGCGACCATGTCCGAGAGCGCCGACGACAGCGCCCCGGCCAGAGCCGAGACGCTTCCGCCGCCGGGCGTGGGCGCGGCCGATGCGACGTCTTCCAGAAATTCAGCAACGCTCTGCTCGGTGGCGCCAATGCGCCGGCCGAGGCGATTCTCGAGAATTTGATCCCGAGAGAAATTCTCGAGCCTCAGGTGATGCTCGGCAACGTCGATCAACGCGTCCTGGCAAATCAGCCCGACGACCTCGCTTCCCACAATCGGTACGCCGTAGCGGTCCGCCTCATCCTTGATGAGCGCGAAGACCCGCTGGACCGGCGTTCCCCACGTGTTGACGAGGTTCATCGAGATCTGGACGATTCCGCGCTCTTTGAGCTCGAAACCCAGGGCCTTCACGTAGCGAAGCCCGCCCGTCTGGAAGCGGATCGCCTTGGCAATCCGCTTCGCGACCTCGACGTCCTTGGTCCCGAGATTCACGTTGAACGCCAGGAGCGGCATCCGTGCCCCGACCGCGATCGCGCCCGCGCTGGGATGGATCGCGTGCGGGCCGAAATCCGGCGTCCGCTCCGGATTCGTCCCGACCTCCCGGGCCAATCCTTCGAACTCCCCGCGCCTTACGTCCGCGAGGTTCTGGCGCGTCGGACGGGTCGCGGCTGCCTCGTAGAGATAGACCGGGATGCCGAGCTCGCCGGCGATCCGCTCTCCCGCCTGCCGGGCCAGCTCCACGCACCGCTCCAGCTTTGTCGACCCGATCGGAACGAACGGAAGAACGTCGGTAGCTCCCATTCGGGGGTGCTCGCCCCGATGCCGGCGCAGATCGATCAGCTCGGTCGCCTTCCGAACACCCTTGAGAGCCGCCTCCACCACGGCCTGAGCCTCCCCCACGAACGTGACGACACACCGGTTGTGGTCGGCGTTCATCTCCTGGTCCAACACCCGGACCGACCGATCGCTCGAAATTTCGGCAACGATTGCCCGAACTACAGATAAATTTCGGCCCTCACTGAAGTTGGGGACGCACTCCACAAGTTCGCTCATGCCCTCTCCTTACCGAGATCTCCGAATTCCAGACGGATGGTCGTGACAAACGGAACGGACAGTATTGCAGCGCTTTGACGCGATGTCTTCATGCACTAGAGCAGCGATTCTGGCGATCCTTCACGAGGACGCCCCGCTTGATCACGAGCCTCACGTGCTCCTCGGCGTAGTGGTAGGCGATGTGGCGGTAGTCCCGCGCGTCGAACAGGGCAAGATCCGCCTGGTAGCCTGGCTGGATCCGACCGAGCCGTGCCCCTTCGCCGACGGCGTGCGCTGCGTTGGCGGTCGCGGCCATCCACGCCTCGGCGGGCGTGAGCTTCATCTGCGTCACCGCGAGCGTCATCGCCATCGACATGGAAGATGACATGGTGCTTCCAGGATTGAAGTCGGTCGCGAGCGCCACCGGAAGTCCCATCTCGACCATGACGCGCGCGCGCGCGTAAGGGAGCCCGAGCGTGAACGCCGTTCCGGGAAGGAGGACGGCGACCACGCCCGCCTGGCTCATCGCGCGCAACCCCTCGGGCGACGCGTGGAGCAGATGGTCCGCGGAAACGGCTCCGATCTCGGCCGCGAGCCCGGCGGCGCCTACGTCCGCCAGCTCGTCGGCGTGGAGCTTGGCGCCCAGGCCGAGCTCACGGCCGCGGCAAAGGATCCGGCGCGATTCCTCGACGGTGAAGACACCTTGGTCGCAGAAGACGTCGCAGTAGCGCGCGAGGTGTTCCTGCGCGATCGCGGGGATCATCGCCTCGAGGAGGAGCGCCACGTATTCCTCGCGCCGGCCGCGGTGCTCGTCGGGAATCTCGTGGGCGCCGAGGAAGGTCGGGATGATTTCCACCGGAGAGCGTTCGCCCGCGCGCCGGAGTGCCAGGAGCTGCTTCCGCTCTTCGTCGAGCGATAGACCGTATCCGCTTTTGGCCTCGACCGTCGTCGTCCCCTGAGAGAGGATGTGATCGAGGCGCGCCGTGATGGATTCGGCCAGCGCCTCCTCCGAGGTGGCTCGGAGCTGGCGCACGCTCGCGCGGATGCCCCCTCCCTTCTCGGCGATCGCGGCGTAGCTTTCTCCGCGGGCGCGCGCGTCAAATTCCATCTCGCGCGTCCCCGCGAAAGGGAGATGTGTGTGGCAGTCGACGAACCCCGGGGCGACCAACAGGCCGCGGGCGTCGATCACGCGGGCGGCGTCCCGTTCCGGATACCGGGCGAGAACCTCCGCGGTCGTGCCGAGAGCGGCGATCCGCCCGCCGGCGCACGCCACCGCGGCGTCTTCGAGGACGAGCGGTTGGTCGAGGTCCCGGCCCAATAGCGGACCCTTGCCCTCGGGCGCGGTGAAGAGCTGGGCGGCTGAGACGATGAGAAGATCGCACGTCACCGGCGGCCGTCGCTCATCGAAGCCAGGCGGTCACTCGTGCGAAGGAATCGCTAGCTTGTGCTTCGAGGCCATGGCGAGCGCCTCGGGGTATCCCGCGTCCGCGTGCCGCCAGATTCCGGTTGCGGGATCGTTGGTCAACACGCGGCGCAGGCGTGCGAGCCCCGCCGGCGTGCCGTCCGCGACCACGACCATGCCCGCGTGGATCGAGTTTCCGATCCCCACGCCGCCTCCGTGGTGCACCGAGACCCACGAGGCGCCGGACACCGCGTTCAGGAGCGCGTTCAGGATCGGCCAGTCGGCGATCGCGTCTGAGCCGTCGCGCATGCCCTCTGTCTCACGATAGGGAGACGCGACGGAGCCGCAGTCCAAGTGGTCGCGCCCGATCACAATCGGTGCCTCCACCTCGCCGCGCTCCACGAGCCGGTTCAACACCTCGCCGAAGCGCTCCCGTTCCCCCATGCCCAGCCAGCAGATCCGCGCCGGCAAGCCCTGGAACGCGACGCGTTCCGAGGCGAGGCGGATCCAACGACGCAGCGACTCATTCCCGGGGAACAGCTCGAGAACGGCGCGGTCGGTGACGGCGATGTCCTTGGGGTTTCCGGAGAGCGCGACCCACCGGAAGGGCCCCTTCCCCTCGCAGAAGAGGGGCCGGATGAATTGCGGCACGAAGCCGGGAATCTCGAATGCGTTCGCGACGCCGGCCTTGACCGCCTGGCCCCGGATGTTGTTTCCGTAATCGAACGTGACCGCGCCTTGTTTCATGAACGCGAGCATCGCGCGCACGTGCTCCCCCATCGATTCGACCGCCCGGCGCGCGTATTCCTTGGGGTCCTTGCGACGCAAGGCGGCGGCATCGGTCAGGGGAAGCCCGGCGGGCACATAGCCGTTCAGCTCGTCGTGCGCGGAGGTTTGATCGGTTACGAGGTCGGGCACTGCCCCGCGGCGGACGAGATCCGGGAGAACCTCGGCCGCGTTCCCGATCAATCCAATCGATAGCGGCTCCTTCCTCCGCACCGCTTCGTCCACCCATCCGAGCGCTTCTTCGATCGAGCCGGTGCTCCTGTCGAGAAATCGCGTCTCGACACGCCGGCGGACCCGCTCCGGATCGACTTCCACCGCGAGGCAGACGCCGTCGTTCATCGTCACCGCGAGCGGCTGAGCGCCGCCCATGCCGCCGAGCCCGGCGGTCAGCGCCCACCGGCCGCGGAGCGACCCGTCGAAGCGCTGCCGAGCGGCCTCGGCGAAGGTCTCGTAGGTGCCCTGGAGGATCCCTTGCGTCCCGATGTAGATCCAGGATCCGGCCGTCATCTGGCCGTACATGGTGAGCCCCTTCGCTTCCAGGAGCCGGAACTCGTCCCAGGTCGCCCACGCGGGGACCAGGAGCGAGTTCGCAAGGATCACACGCGGCGCGTCCGGATGCGTCTTCGCGATCCCGACCGGTTTCCCCGATTGAACGAGCAGGGTCTCGTCGTTCTCCAGGGCGCGAAGCGAGCGGACGATCGCGTGGTACGCCTCCCAGTTCCGCGCCGCCTTGCCGGTGCCGCCGTAGACCACGAGGTCTTGCGGCCGTTCCGCGACGTCGGGATCGAGGTTGTTCATCAGCATCCGCAACGCCGCTTCCTGGTGCCAGCCCTTGCACGACCGGTTCGATCCGCGAGGGGCGCGCACGGGTTCGCCGGGAGGACCGCCTTCGAGCCCGCTCGTCGGGGCTCGCGTCTCTGTTTTTGCCATGGTCCCCGTCACATCCTTTCGCCCGCCGAGAGGGGGCGGCGTCAAAACGCCTCGATTCCCGCGAGGTCCGCGGGGACGCCGGACGCGATCCACTCATCCAGTCGATCGAGATCGTGATCCTGCCGCCGGTCCTCGTCGAGCGGCGGCACCTTCTCATGGAGCCGCTCCAGCGCTCGCTCGAGCGGCTCGCTCGATCGAAGCGGCCTCAGGAGGTGGATTCCCTGCGCGGCGCAGAGCAGCTCGGCGGCCACGATGCGGCGCACGTTCCGCACGAGAGTCAGAGCTTTGATCGCGGCGTGCATGCCCATGCTCACGTGGTCCTCTTGTCCGGCCGAGGTCGGAATCGAATCCGTGCTCGCGGGTTGCGCGAGCATTCGATTCTCGGAAACCAGGGCCGCCTGCAGATATTGAACGATCATCAGCCCGCTTCGAAGGCCCGGGCTGGGGCTCAGGAACGCGGGCAAGCCGCTCTTCGTGGTGTCGAGCAGGAGAAACGTCCGGCGCTCTGAGATCGAGCCCACCTCGGCCATCCCGATCGCCAGAAAATCGAGCGCCTGCGCCACCGGCTCGCCGTGGAAATTCCCGGCGGAGATCACCTCCCCCGTATCCGCGAAGCAGAGCGGGTTGTCGCTGACGCTGTTCACCTCCGTGACGACCGTCTCGCGCGCATGCCGGAACGCCGCGATCGAAGCGCCGAGCACTTGGGGGGCGCACCGCAGCGAGTAGGGATCCTGCACCTTGGCGCAGCTTTCGTGCGAGGCCACGATGCCACTCCCCCGCAGGAGACCCCAGAGCGCGGCCGCCGAGTGCATTTGCCCGGCATGCGGACGGATCGCGTGCACGCGTGGATCGAACGGTTTCACGCTCGCTCGCGCCGCGTCGACGGAGAGCGCGCACGCGAGGTGAGCCGCGCGCAGAACCTCCGACGCTTCGATCAGCGCGAGCGCCCCCACCGACGTCATCGCCTGGGTCCCGTTGATGAGCGCGAGGCCTTCCTTCGCCTGGAGCGTCAGGGGAGCCATGCCGTTTCCACGCATGAGATCCGACGTGTTGGCGAGACGCCCGTCGACGCGAACCTCTCCCTCGCCGATCAGTCCCAGCGCCAAATGGGCGAGCGGAATGAGGTCTCCGCTCGCTCCGAGGGAGCCACGGCTCGGAACGACCGGGAGGATGTTTGCTTCCAGCATCCGGACAAAATGCTCGAGAAGCGCGAGGCGCACGCCGCTGTACCCGAGCGCGAGCGAGTGGGCGCGGAGGGCGAGCATGAGGCGAACCACGCCGGCTTCCAGCTCGGGGCCCGACCCTGCCGCGTGGCTCCGGATCAAATTGATTTGCAGCTGCTCCACGTCCTGGTCCTGAATGCGCACCGACTTGAGCTGTCCGAAGCCGGTATTGACCCCGTAGACCGTGCTCCCTTGTTTCAGCACCTTTTCGATCAACGCACGAGAAGGCGCGACGCGTGCGGGAACGTCGGAGGCGAGCGAGATCCTCGCTCCCCGGGCGACCGCGCGGAGATCCTCGAAGCTGAGCGGCTTGCCCCCAATCGCGACCCGCTCCTGTCCGGCGACCGCGGCGGTCACGCCCGGCACGGCGCCTCCGTTCCTTCCGGTCGCGGAAGACGCTCGGGGGTACCGCGCGAGAACCAATCCCCCACCCGGGAGAGAAGCTCCGACTGCGAGGAGGTCACGAAGGGAGGCGATGGGAGGGTCGAGGCGAAGCGCCGCCCATACGAGGCGCGCGCGAGGCGCGGATCCGCGACCACCACCGCGCCTCGGTCCTCCGAGCTTCGAATCAGCCTTCCGATGCCCTGGCGAAATCGGAGGATCGCCTCCGGGAGCGCCAGATCGCGGAAGGCGTCGCCGCCGTCGGCTTCGATCGCCTCCGACCGCGCTTCCATCAGGGGATCCGTCGGCACCGCGAACGGAAGGCGGGCGATCAGGAGGATTTCCAGAGCGGCCCCCGGGAAATCCACGCCTTCCCAGAACGAAGCGGCGCCCAGCAATACCGCGCCTTCGCCGGCCCGAAACTCCGCCGCGAGCGGAGCGGCCGCTTCCCCGGGGACCTGCCTCAAGAGCGGAATCCCCGCGCGCCGGAGCGGTCCTGCACAGTGCGAGGCCACTTCGTCCAACATCTGATAGGAAGTGAGGAGCACGAGCATGTTCCGGCGAAACCTGGCGGCGAACGCGACGATCAGCTCGGCCAGCCTTCCGGAAAACTCCGGGTCGTTGGGTCCGCTGCCGTCCCAGACGGCGGAAAAGACCTGGTGCTCGAGCGGAAACGGGGACGGAAGCGTGGCCGTGCGTACGTCGCCGGCGTCAAGCCCCAACGCGTCGAGCAGGGGACCGAAGTCATCACCGGCGCGAAGCGTGGCCGACGTGAGGAGCACGCGATCGCACAGCGTGAGCAGGCTATGGCGGAGCACCGCCCCGACGTGTACCGGGCGGCGGTTCAACCGCGGCGATCCGCGCTCGTCTCGGTCCACGAAGAACGCGGACCCCCTGTCCTCGAGCGCCACCACCGACCGGAGCGCGCGCTCCGCCTCGGCCCACGCGAACGCGCGGGCCCGGACCTCGTCCAATGCCTCGAGCCCTTCGGTTTTCAGGGCGGCCTGCCCTTCCGCCGTAGCAGTCTCAACGAGGTCCTCGAGCGATCGTGCGAGCGAGCCCAGGGCGGAGAGGAGCCCGTCGAGCGCCGACGGGCTGAGCCGCGCGGCGTCGAAATCGCGGGTGATCCGCACCGACGGAGCGCCCGGAGGCAGGACCCGTTCCAGATCCAGGGCGAACGCGGCCGCGTGGGTCAAGACGGGCGCGATCGAGGCTTCGGCGGATTGGATCCTCTCCGCGACCCGACCGCCCCGGCCCCGCCTGAGGGCGCGTTGTACAGCCCGGAGCGCTCCCGTGCGAGCGTCGGTGCGACCGGCGAGCCGCAAGAGATCCCGCACGCCCAGGGTCACGCCGAGCTGCTCGCGGGCGACGCGCTCCACGTGGTGCGCCTCGTCCAATACGAGCGCGCCCGCCTCGGCGATGAGCGTGGCGCGAAGCCCCGGGTCCGAGAGAATGAGCGCGTGATTCACGAGCACGATGTCGGCGCGGAGCGCCTCACGGCGCGCCCGCTTGGCGAAGCAGCCCGTCGCGGCATCGCACGCGGTGGCCGAGCAGAGGAGCGGATCGGAAGCGATGTCCGCGAGCAAGGCGGGAGGAAGATCGATCCCGAGCTCGATCAGCTCGTCGAGCTCTCCGGTCGCGGTGTGTTCCACCCACGATCGGAGCTTCTCCGCCACGGCCTCTCCCAACCCCGCCTCGGGGAAGAGCGCGGGTTGCATGAGTCGGGCCTCCGCGCGTCTCTTGCACAGGTAGTTTTGGCGTCCCTTCAGCGTGACGACCCGGAGCGGGGCCACCGTAGCCCGCAGCGCCAACGGAATGTCCTGGCGGAGGAGCTGCTCTTGGAGGGCCTTGGTGCATGTGCTCACGACCACCGGGCCGGACCCTTGGACGCGGCGGAGGAGGGCGGGAAGAAGATACGCGAGCGATTTGCCGATCCCGGTGGGCGCCTCGACGAGCAGCGTGCCGCCGTGCTCGAGCGTTTCGGTCCAGAGCAGCGCCATCTCCCGCTGCCCGGGGCGGTCTTCCCAGCCCCGCTCCCTCCGGCTGAGGCGCTCGAGAGCCAGGTCCAGCAACTCGTTGGAATACCGTTCGGTAGTAGCCATGAGGTCGGACTCAGGTCCGAATCCCAAGCTACGGGACCAGGGGCGAGAAGTCAACGAGCGGCGGACCGGATCGGCGGGCCAAAAGCCCCTTGTATTCGCTCAGACGCTACCGCGCCGCGGGCGCGACGCCTGCCTTCTTGAGCGCGGTCTTGAGGCGACTCTCGTCCCACACCTCGATTCCCAGCGCGCGCGCCTTGTCGAGCTTCGACCCCGGGTCCGAGCCCGCGACCACCGCGTCGGTCTTCGAGCTGACGGAGGAAGTAACCTTCCCCCCTGCCTCCTGGATGAGACGCGCCGCGTCCTCGCGCGTCAGTTCCTCGAGCGTGCCGGTCAGGACGAACGTCTTCCCCACAAACGGACCGGTGCTCGCCGCGCGGCGCGGCGCTTTCGATTCGGGATTCACCCCCGCGTGCCGCAGCTTCTGGACGAACGTCTTGCCGACCTTGGAGCTGAAGAAGGAGACGACGCTCGAAGCGATCTCGGGACCGATCGCGTCGATCTCGAGAAGGGCCTCTTCGTCCGCTTTCTCGAGCGCGTCCAGCGATCCGAAGTGCTCAGCCAGGATCTGCGCGATGCGCGCGCCGACGTGGCGGATCCCGATGGCGACCAGCAGCCTGTCGAGCGGCGCCGACTTGCTTCGCTCGATCCCGGCGAGGAGGTTCGCGGCCGACTTCTCGCCCATGCCCGGGAGCTTCACCTCTTCCACCCGAGCCCCTCGATATCCAGCGCGCCCCGGCTTGCGAAGTGGACGATCCGCCGCCTCACCTGTGCGGGGCAGAAAAGATTCTCGCAGCGCACGGCGGCCATCTCCGGATCCCGCACGAGCGGCGATCCGCAGACCGGACACTTCGAGGGCATGACGAACTTGGGGCCGCGTCGCTTCCCTCCCGGTACCACGCGCAGCACCTTGGGGATCACGTCCCCGCCCTTGTCGATGACGACGCGGTCGCCGACGCGAAAATCCTTCCGCTCGATCTCGTCCTGATTGTGGAGAGTCGCCCGGGCCACGACCGTCCCCAGGAGCGTGACCGGCTCCAAAATTGCGACCGGCGTCACCACACCGGTCCGGCCCACTTGCAGCTCGATATCCTTCAGCGTCGTCTCCGCCTCGTGGGCGCCAAACTTGTACGCGATCCCCCACCGCGGGCTCTTCGCGGTGAACCCCAGCGCCTCCTGCTCGCGGAAGGAGTTTACCTTGATCACCAGTCCGTCCGTGCCGTACGGGAGCTTCTCCCGCTTCGTATCCCATCGCTCGCACTCGCGGCGGAGCTCTTCCCACCCGCACGCGAGCGAATTGGCCGGGTTGACGCGGAGCCCGAGGCGGGACAGGAACGCGATCGACTCGAGCTGCGTCTTCAATCCGTAGCGCTCGGGACGCACGAGCTGGAAGAGATAGATCTGGAGCGGGCGCTTCGCCACTTCCGAGGTGTCGAGGGTCTTGAGGCTTCCGGTCGTCGCGTTGCGCGGATTCATGAAGGCATTCAATCCTGCCGCGATCCGTCGCTCGTTCATCTTCTCGAACGCGCGGGTCTCCATGTAGACCTCGCCGCGGGCCTCGAGCTCCCCGGGGGCTTCGCGCGCCGGGATCCGGAGCGGAACAGAGCGAAGGGTCCGGAGATTGGCGGTGATGTCGTCCCCCTCCGTCCCATCCCCCCGGGTCAACCCCAGCACGAATCGACCGTCCCGATAGCGGAGCGCGACCGCGACGCCGTCCACCTTGGGCTCGACCACGTATTCCACGCTCTCCTTCTCGAGGAGGCGCCGGACCCGCGCGTCGAACTGCTCGAGCTCCTCGAGCGAATACGTGTTGTCGAGGCTCAGCATCGGAACAGAATGCCGAGCCGTCTTGAAGCCCGGCAGAAGTCCGCGGGATACGCGCTGCGTGGGGGAATCCGGATCCCGGTATTCCGGGTGCGCTTCCTCGAGATCGTTCAGCTCGCGAAGGAGCTTGTCGTACTCGCGGTCCGAGATCTCCGGCTCACCCAGGACGTGATAGAGATGGTCGTGGCGCTCGATCTTGCGCCGGAGGGTCTCGATTTGTCGCTCGGCGGTTTGGGTCACCAGTCGGTCGCGTAGTGAAGGTGCAGTTTGCTCTCCCGAAGCGGGGCCCCGGGCCTGAGCCCCAGCTCGATTCCGACGGTTCCTGCCCGTGTCGGGCTCCTCAAGCCCGCACCGTATCCGAACTCCCATCCGGGACTCAACTCCGTTCGGGCAAGCGAGGCTCCAAGATCCACGGTGCCGCGCGCGCTACCCGCTTCCACGGGAACCCCGAGATCGTGACGCGCGCCGTCCACGAAAAGAAAGACGCGGCCGCCGTGCGGCCCCGTGATCCAGCGATGTTCCATCGTCAGCGCCAGCACTCGGTCTCCCGCGAACGCGCGGTCGCGATGGCCGCGCAACCCTTCGCTTCCGCCGAGGAAACGCAGCTCCTCCGCGGGGAGCGCCCCTCCTCCGAAATCGACCCGTTCCGCGCGCATCGCGGCATAGAGAGCGCGCCCGGTCCCGGTCGGCTGGGCCGCTTCCCATGTAAGCGTTCCCTTGAGGACCCCGCGCGAGGTCCGCGCGTACCCGGGATAGGATTCGACGCGCCGTCCCACTTCCCCCGCGAGCGCCGCACCGAAGCCGCGGGTCGGATTCTCCAGAGGCAGAAGCTTGCGCCACGTAACACGTCCCTCGAGCGACCACGTCGCGCTCGTGCCACGGCCCGCGCCGGTGTAGGCGCTGCCGCTCCGCCGGAGCGCCGCCGCAGCCCTGGCATTCGCGGCGGGACGGCCGGACAGCTCGAGCGACCACCGGGTCTGGGTGTAGAGGGAATCCGCGACCTGCGCCTCGAGCGCTACCTGCGCGTCAAGCCCCGACCGGAACAACGAGGGCTCGCGGTAGCGCGCGGCGTAGTCGGACCGGCCCGCACCGAATCCGGCCCACTTGGCGCCCGCCGACCGTCCACTCCCCCCGATATTCCCGAGCGCCAGATCGACGAGCCCCGTGATTCCGCCGCCGTTCTGTACCCCAACCGCTCCTTCGAAACGGCTCAAGCGATTTTCAACGACAGGCGCTACGACGCGGGCGTGTCCGGGCTCCGCTCCCGCCTCGACCTCGATGAGCCCGACGGAGGAGAAGAGCTCGCTCGCCTGGAGCCTCGACCGGGCGTCGTCCAGGAGGGCGGGGGTGAGCACGCTCCCCCTCCTGAGGCCCGAGATCGATGCCACAACCGAGGGGCGCATCGCGGCGCCTCCCAAATCGAGGCTATCGAGGGTCACCGGTGGGCCGCAGCGCAAGAAGACGTGGACCCGCGCCGTCGCCGAATCCGCGAGGACAACGGAGTCGAGCGTCGCCTCCGCGCCGAAGCGCCCCTTCGCCTGGGCCTCATCCCGGAGCGCCTCCAGGCCGGCGAGGATCGCGCGAGGCTCCCCGCCCCCACCGCTCGCCTGCCGGAACGTCCCGGCCGCGTCTGGAACGACCTCCTCCGCGCCGCGCACGACCGCGATGACCCGCGACGGGACCGGACGACGCTCGATCGTGATCCTCGCCACGCCTCTCCCGTCTGCGGCACCCGGCGCCAGGGTGAGTCGCACCACGGAGGTGATGGCGCCTCGAGCCAAGAGGCGGTCACGAACGCGAGCGGCGAACGTTTGTAGCTCGTCTCGTGTCCAGCGCACCGACGGTCGGAGTGAGCCTCCGGAGGAATCGCCATCGGCCGCGGCGCGGGAGGAGTCCGCGGGAGACACCTCGAGAAGCGAATCCGCTCCGGGTCCGACCTCGAGCGCGTAGCGCGGCACCGGCTGCTCCAGCGGCTGGGGCGCGAGCGGGATCGAAGCGCCGGCAGTCTCCGCATACCCCGCGAGGAGCGCGACCGACACCGACACGAGGGTGAGGAAGCGCATCATTAGAAATAACTCCGAAGCTCGAGTCGGCCGTTGTACACCGCGTTCCGGCTGCTCGCGATCTGTCCGTTCCACGAAACGCCCAACGAAACCTGATCGCGGAGGCGGTAGTCACCCAGGAGATCGTAGTCGACGTGGTTCCCGAGAAGCGGCGGGATGAAAAAGACGCCCGGCTGATAGAGCCCTTCTTGCCTCGTGCGCGCCCAGAGGGCCCGGCCGTCGAGCCGTAGGTTTCCGCCCGAGGCGCAGCGCGCCGAAGGCCCCGCCGCAAAAGTCTCTTGCAGGCCACCCCGCGTCACGTCGCGGTCTTGCCTCCCCCGCACGTTCATGGAGACGGACCACGCGGGGCCCAGCGCGCGAGTGAGCTCGAGATCGCACCCACGCCCGCGACTCCTGGAATCGAAGCGATCCGCCGCGTCGCTCCGGAGGGCGGTCTGGGACGAGCCGTCGATCGTCGCCGACGTGATGAGTCGGACCCCAGCCCAGAGAGGATTTCGCACCCGGAAGGTCGCATCGAATCCGTCGCGCACGACCCGGAGGTTTTCGAATTCGCCCGTGCGGTCGCGCCGGACGCCGGCCTCCGCGCGAAGGTCGTAACGGCTGCCCCTCGGCGCGAACTCGATACTTTGGCGCGCGTTCACGTTCCCGCGAATCGTCGCGCCGGCGTCCAGGTAGTCGCGCGGATCGAAGGCGTGGCGAGGGTCACCCAGCGCGAGGGAAGACAGCGTCTCCACTCGGAGAAAGGTGCTGGTGCCCCATGAGCGCCAAAACGAGGGCCCGGCCGCCGCTACGGAGGCGGCGCGCCCGGGGTAGGCGTCCAGCCGCAGCTGCACATTCGCGCGGGTCCGGGGAACCGGGATCCCGGTCTCGGTGACCACTTGATAGTTCCCCTGGAAGCGGGGGTTCCCGAACGCGTCATATGCGCCCGTGCCCGGGTCCACCGGGACGACCCGGCGGATCACTTGGGGCTCGCGGAGCTGCGTGGCGTCGTAGCGAAGCTCCGAGGTGAACGGAGCGCCCGGCGCGCCGGCGAGAATCGCAAGCTGTGCCAGGTCGCTCGCCGATGCCCCGGCGGTGTCGGAGACGCGCCGCCGCGTCCAACCCATCTCCACCGAAAGGGAAGCTCGAGAGCGCGCGGACAACCCCGCCTCCCACGTCGCACCGTGGGTCGGAAGGAGCCCCAGTCCCAAATCCCCCCGTCGGTCGAGCCGTTCGCCATACGAAGCCCGAAGATTCACCCGCGATGCGGGATTAACCCCGAGGCCCATGACCCACTCGCGGCTCTGGCGCTCGGGGATGGAGTCCCCCTCCTGATGGGAAATCCGCTCCTCCTGAAAATGCACCTTCGGGGTCACGATTCCCTGCTGCCGGGCGAGATCGAAGTCGAGGCGCGAGCGCGAGCCCGCCTCCGAGCCGAGCGTGTTCCGGGAGCCTTCCCAGCGGACGGTCCCCGGTAGCCCGCCGCGCCAGTCGGCGGCGAGGGAGCGGCGCATGGATCGCGAGCCCCCCTCCAGGCGGCGCTGCCCGACCTCTGCCCGCAAGGAAAGTAGCGAGAAGGGATCGTACTGGAGGCCAAGCTCTCCCCTCGTCTCGCCGCCCTCGCGGGCGGCCTGGTTCCAGCGGTCGTGCTCGAAGGCGTTGTCGAGCCGGTCCATCGTCGTGAATCGGCTGTCGCGGGAGCGGAAGGATCCGGAGAATTGAAGGAGGCCCAGGGAGCGTCCGGTTACCGAGAGCGGCCGCGGATCGAGCCGTACGCCGACCCGAACGGCGTTTCCTCCGTTGTCGCCGTCGTCGAGCGACGAGAGCGCGTTGCGGTCGAATCCGGAGCGAGCCGCTTCCGCCTCGAGGCTCAGCGCGCTGAAGACGCGCGCCGATCCTCCCAGATCGAGAAGCCGCCGGTCGTCCGGGGATGGGAGCGAGCGTCCCGGCGCGAAGGATCCGAGATTGCGGCCCATGTAGTGATAGAAGCGGGCACCGTCCCCGGCAAGCGTGTCGGCGTACGCGCCGCGCCCCGCGCCCACTTGAACGAACTCGACCAGGTAATCCCCTCTGCCCGCGCCCAGGTGGATCCATTGCGGGTTTGCCGGGTCCGTTTGATCCCACACGTACTCGCCGCGTCCGGCGCCGACATACCGCGCGCCGGAGGGCGTGGCCGCGGAATCCCCAAGGCTCCCAAGCGCGCGCAGGTCTTCCGCGGTCAGCGATGCGTCGATGGGGCTCTTGGGATCGTCTCCGTCCTTGAGGTAGGTCGCATACCAGCGACCCGCCGAAGCGATCTGGCCCTGGGTGAATGCCGCATAGAGACTCCGCCGGAAATTGTTGCTCGCGCCTTCGAAGTCGAACGCGATCCGGCTCTCGGCGGTGATAGGGTGGCGCGTGGTGAAGGTAACGGATCCGGCGCCGTAGTCGACCACGTAGTCCTGATCGGCGCCGCGCTTGAGCTTTGCGCCGTCCAGCCAAACCGTCTCGGATCCCGCGACGATTCCAGGCGGAAGCTCGCCGGGTGTCCGAGGGATGAGATCGTATGGACCCTGTTTGCCCTCCTCCCCTCGGATCTCGATCGAGCGTCGTTCCCCTTTGGCGCTTGCCGCGGCAAGGTCCCACTTGGCGCCCGCGACGCTCGCCTGGCCCCTCACGCCTTGGAGCTGCCGGCTGATGCGCGCGAATTCGCCGGGTCCTCCGTCGAGCCTGAAGTCCCCCATCGTGACCTCGCCGTGCGGCGCCCGGACCGAGAGGAAGAGCCGGTCGAGATCCTGCAGCTCGCGCGTGGTTCCGTCCGGCTCGAAGGGCAGCTGCTGATCGCTCAAGGTGGCGGCGAGCTCCACGTCGCCGGCGACCCGCCCCCGCACGGTGAGGTCGAGCGTTTGATGCAACGATGCATCGCGCCCACGGCCCATCTCGACGCTCAAGGTCTTCGAACCCGAGAAGAGAAGCGTACCGGGGTTTCCCGCACCCGGAGGCGCGGCCGCGGCAACCGGGTCGGCGCGGCGCACGACGGTCGGCGGGCCCGCTGCAGAATCGGCTGGGAGAGGCTTCGAAAACGGCGAGGACGCGCGGAGCGAAAGGAGCGAGGGCGATCGGAGCACCGGATACTCGATGACGAGCGTGTCACCGGAGGAGGGCGGTCCCCCGGGATGGACCACGTCGGTCGGGCGCGCAACGGCCGAACGGACGCTCGCCATCGCGAAAAGGAGCGCAAGCGTGACGGCCAGGCGCTGCGCTTGAACGCCGCGCGTCATGGCCGCGCGCCCCGCTCGGGTTCCAGCACCTGAATCTCGCCGCGTTCCGGGTCCGCCACCGCGATCTGCCCGCGCGGGCCGATGGCGAGCGCGGCGGGGCGCCAGGGAACGCGTTCGCCGCCGAGCGCGCGGGTCAAGAGGATCGAACCGGCCGTGCCGATCACGAGAATGCGCTGGCCGACAGCATCGGCGGCGTACAGGTGACCGGCATGGTCGACGGCCAGATCGGAGATCGAGACCGCCTTGGGAAGTGGATTCAGCACCAAGCCGAACCTGAATCGCCCGCTCGCGTCGAAGCGGCGCAATCCGCCGCGCGCGGCATCGTAGATCCAGACCTCGCCTCGCTCCCCGGCCGCCGCGGCAAGGGGCGTAAGGACCGAGTCCTCGGGGACCAGGTACCGTGCGACCCTGGCCCGTCCGAGACGGTCGTCGAGAGGCATGAGATCTCTCGCGCGCGCGGAGAGGAGCCAGAGCTTCCCGAACCGGTCGAGCAGGAGCCGGGCGCCCGCATCGCGCGATTCCTCAAGAGCAGAGGCCTGAAATGGCTTGAGTCCCAGAAATCGTCCCGCGCGATCGAAGGCCACGACCGCGCCGCGGCCGCGGTCCAGGACGAGAAGCGATTGGTCTCGATCCACCACGAGGTCCTGGGGCAGCTCGAGCGAAGTCTCGTCCGATCCGTACCCGCCGACCTCGTACAGGACCCGTCCCCGAGGGTCGAGCTTGGTGATGCGCCGGGTCTCCGCGTCGAGCACGTGCAGGTTGCCGTCGGAGTCGTACGCGAGTCGGGACGGACGGCGGATCCCGGCGGCCTCGAGCGCGTCGCGATCGAAGGTCCACTCGGTTCGGAGTGCGGTGGGCGGCCCGGAGGCGGTCGAGTCCGACACCTCGCGCTCTGCGGCCAGACAAACCCCATGCGGGCCCGTCAGGCAGGCGAGCGTGGCCAGAATCGCGATCAGGGTTCTTCTCGTCGGACCGCTCATGGATGCCGGAGGGGATGCTCCTCACCGCGGCCGTGGTACGGCGGGACTCGAGCGACTAGAACCGGTGCCGGATCAGCACCTTTCCCCCGCCGTCGGCGGTGATCATGGTGAGGAGTCGTGTCTCGTCCTGCTCGATTGCCGACTGCTCCGCCTTCATGTCGCGGCGGTGAAGTACTTGGGTGTCGATGGCGCTGACCACTCGATTCAGGATCGCAAGCGCGAAGGAGAACTTCGCGCGGCTGAACGCGCGGGTCGAATTCTGCCGCGTCTCGATATAGGACTCCCGGAGCGAGGCGCTCGTCCAGTCCCAAGCCCGATTCCCGGTCGGAAGCCGCGCGGCCACCCATGCGTCCTGCGCCGCTGGATCCGACGGGAACTCGTTCCGGGCGTCTCGCCGGAGCGCGTCCTCGTAGGAATCCGGGCCCGATCCGCTCGATCGCAGGTAGGTTCCGACAAGCCTCCAATAGTCGTCCGATTCGGATTCCGTACCGAGGCCGGCGTTCAGCCTTGCCTGTTCGATGTAGTCATTCTTCCGGAGATGCCCCGCGATCTCCCATGCCGCGAAGTTGGCCCAGATCGCGCCCTCGGAAATGAAGAACCCCGTCGCGCGCCCCTTGTGACCCGAATACAACTCCCCCGCCCCGGGCAGGAGGAGCGAGAGCAGCACGGCCTTCCTTGGATTCACGGAGCTCGGCGCCCGTGGCTGGGTGGCTTCCTGCGCCCCCTCCTGTGCCGCGTTCACGAGCGGACTCCATGCGGGCCCCGATCCCGTTCGCGGTTGAGCGACGGGGGTGCGCGCTAGCTCCGTCCCCGCCTGGGCGGACGAAGCGCAGGCGAAGGCAGCGGCCACAATCAAAATGACGGACGGAATGGTCTTAATGGAGCCCCTTCGTGACGACAAAACTGAAGGCATTGTCCCTCGCAAACGGCCTCGTACGCATCCTGAACCGGATCTGCGTGTCGTTGCCGAGCGAAGCCCGGCCCCGGTGCTTCATGATGCGTAGCACATCCACCGCGCTCACCACTCGATTCACGAACGCCCCCGCAACCGCCGTATGCGCATTTTTCAGGAAGTTATTGCTGTGGGCACGGATCCCTCGATAGAAGTTCCGGTTGTCCTGGCTGTCCCAACCGGACCAGTATGTCGAGATCTTTCCGATGTCCTCGTAATATTGCTGCTTGTTGTGATCGCGGAAATAGAGGATGAGGCTGTCGGCCGCCGGATCGAAGGTGCCGTTGTTTATCTCCTGGGTCCTCCAGGAGTTGTAATCCCAGTGCCCGTCGGCGTAGGTCTCGAACTCCTTTTCCTTCGATTTGCCGCGATCGTGGTAGTAGACGTACGCAACCCAGGCCATGCCCTCAAGACCCAAGTTCACAAACCCACGCTTTTGTCCCGCGTACAAATGCCCCACCCCCGGGACGGCCAAGTTCATGAGGAACGCCTTGCCGGCGGACTTATGAACCTTTTCCTCCTCGGCTTGAATGGGAGAGCCTGCGGCCGAAGGGATGGGGGCTCCGACCGATGATGGGCTCACGGAATCCGCGATCGCTCTCTGAGCGAGCAGAATCTCCGTCGGGGTTTCGGATTCAAAATCTAACAGGGACGCAGCATGGCCGAGACGGGGGTAGGCGATAGCGGCTAGGATCGCCGCGATGAAGAGCAAGGCACGCGATGTCAGGCTTCTCGTCCCCTAAACCGGGCTGGACCTACTTGGAACATAATCAATTGTAGCTGCGTCCACTTTATTTGACAACCGCGAACTTGCCGAACACGACATCGCTCGTCCCGGTGCCGTGGACCTCCACCCGCACGAGATATACCCCGCTCGCTAGATCCCGTACCGGAATTCTTACAACATTTTGTGCGGGGCTCGATGGCCCCGGCAGGCGTTGGACCTCATTTCCCAGTGGGTCGAGGATCCGGATCAGGACCGAGCTAACCCCTTGTCCGAGGGTGTACGCGAGGCCGATGTCCCGCCCGCGGGCCGGGTTGGGGAAGCAGTAGAGGGAGCCTTTCTCAAGCGAGGACGCCTGGACCACCGGGCCCTGGTACGCATCCTCGAGCACCGAAGTCCGGCGGCGATTGCCCCCGAACTCGGGCCAGGGCGTCCGCACGGACACGCCATTCCTCGAGAACAGGGCGCTGTCCGCCCTCATGGGAACCTGGTAGGCATGAAGGGCCCCGTCGTCGTCCCCGCCCATCACGAGGTGAGTCCAGGCCGGACCGGCCGGATCGGGCGGGCTCAGCGCGTCGTTCAGGCTGAGGAGCATGGGGGTGGAGGACGCGCCGCCCTGAATCGAGAGGGGCCAGCCCGGGATCGTCTTGCCGTCGCCGTCGAGCGCGACCAGAAGACCGTTAAAAAGGCCAACGATCACCTCCGCGCGCGTGTCCCCGCTCACATCACCGACGATCGGCGACCCTTCGCCCCCGCGAGCTTCCTCTCCGTATCGCGCGGTCAGCGAAACGGGCCAGCCGTGAGGCTCGATGCCGTTCCGATTGTAGCGGTGGACGCGACCCTCCTTGTCCATCGCGAGGATCTCCGGATAGCCGTCACCGTCGAGATCCCCGGCGGCCAGCGGTCCCCAAAGGGTTCCCGCGACCTCAACCGGCCATCAGCTCTAGATCGCGATCCGCCGCGCGATCCATGTCGACGCCCAGTAGGTAGGGCTCGAAGTTCGAGCTGGGCACGCGGAAGAACACGTTCAGGTACCCGGGGGTCTTGTTGTATGGATCGACGATTCGGATGTAGCCGTTACGAAGCGCCCACGCGACCTGATACCCGCCCGCGCCGGTGAAACGGCCCACCGCCAGATTGCCGGACGTCGGCGACGTGACCATGGTCCCCCCGACCTGGAGCGTGTCCGCCACGGTCGTGACGAGCGGTGCCACGCTCACGCTGTCCGAGGGAATGATGAGGAAGGATCGCCCGTCGCTCGCTCCCACAACCACGTTGCCTCCCGGATCGAGCGCGGGAGCGGTGGTAGCGAGCAGCGAGGCATCGGTCGAATCCAGCTTCATCGGTCCCCACCCGGTGAGGGAGGTTAAGGAATAACCGGAGTCGCGAGGTGCGGCAGCGCGGAGCGCATACAAGTCACCGCGCTCCGTTGTGACCACCAGCGCGGCGTCGTGGACGGCGAGCGGATTACGATGAAACAAGCTGTCTGCGAAGAGCACGGGGCCCAGCACTTTCGAGTTGAACTGCGTGACCTTGGCGGAAGAATCAGCCGCAAGTTTGTAATAGGGCTCACCGTTCGAAGTCCAAGCGTATATAGCGCTGTCGGCCGCCGTCACGACCGACACCAAGCCGTCGTGCCGCAATCGTCCGTAGGTAGGTTTCGCGCCGCGCTGGCTCACGCCGGTTGCCAACGGCCAGCCCTCCACCCTCCAGTCGGCGGTGACGGTGAGGTTCATGTCGAGCGCCGCCGGGCTTCCCACGTCGACCGCGATGTGGCTCAAGCCGCCGTCGTTGGTGTTCGAGTTCGGAGTGGTTTCGGGTCCGAGCCGCGTATGGTTGCCGACGAAATAGGGATCGAAGGGGCTCCCGAAGGCATACCGCGACGTGGGATCGCCGATGTCGGCGATGCCGTCCGCCTCGACGACGCGGACGCCTCGCCGGGACGGATTCGAGTTGATTCCGAAGTCCGGCGGGATGTGCCGCCCGTAGATCACCGAGTTGTCGACGTGCCAGATGAGGATTCCCTGGCCCGGCAGCAGGAAGTCGTACTCCTTGTCCCCGACCGAATCTGCTCCGGCGGCGAGGCCCGGGCCCAGGATGACCCCGCTCGAGTCGCGGTCGAGAAAGAGCGTGTTGTCCGCGTTCAGATCGGTCTCGCGGTTCTCGATGAGGTAGAACTCCTCCCCGCCCAGCGGAACGAACAGGGTCCGGTCGGAAAGCTGGGTCGCCCGGAGTGCCCACAGGAGAAACTTGGACCAGGGATCCAGGCTCACGGGCAGGATGCCGCTTGCCTCGACGACGGTGCCCGTCCTCGTGTCCTGAACCGGCGTGCTGAGCAGGTACCCCGAATCCATGTTGCTCCACACGCCGACCCCGGGGAAAAACGTCTCGATGTCGTAGAGATCGAAGAGCCCCTGCGTGTGGCCGAACTCGTGGGCCAACGTCCCGTTGATCGCGGCGTAGTAGCCGTCCTGGGACTCGGTCTCGGGCATGACGAGCCCGCCCCGAATCGAGACCGCGCCGCCGTTCACCGGAACCGAGTCGTTCAGATTGATCTGGAAGGTCGGAAAATCGCGCGGGCTGTCATTGTTCAGGTCGGTCTGAAAGTCGGATCCCGTGTGGAAGAGCGCGACGACGTCGAACCGGCCGAACGGGATCGAGTCGGTCTGGTCCGCGGTCCGCACCGCGTCGTGGAAGAACCGCTGGGCGCTGTCGAAGGACTGCTGCCCGAGGGTCCAGGGCCCGTACCGCCCGGTGTCTCCCAGCCGGTACGCGGCGGAATCCGCCTGGGGGTAGACGTCGTATTCGATCACGAGGTGCCCGTAGGAGGCGAATGACCAGTACCGCCTGAGAGCCTCGAGGTGGGACATGAAAAACTTTCGGTCGTGCGGCGGCGGGTCGATCACGATTCCGAGCGCCTTCCCATCCCTGAGATCGAATTTTCCGTCCGGCGTTGTCGTCAGCGGTCCAAGGCTATCCGTCGCGAAGTCGATCTTGAGCCCGAGGACACGCAGCGTCTCGGGAGCGCCGAAAAACGCCACCGTCCGTTGGAGCCGCCCCCCCTTCATCGCAAGGAGCGGTGGGCGGCGGCCGGAGATGAAGGGGCGGGCAGACGCCTCTCCGACCCTGTGCGGGAAGGCGCGCCACAGCTCGGCTCGACGCGCCGCGAGGGCGCGCGCCGCGGGCGAGCCGGCGCTCGCGCCTGACACCTTCGAAGCGGTGAGGCCGCGTTCGGTGGCCGCCCAAACACGAGGAGCCAGGCCCGATAGAAGGACCTGGCTCCCGAAAACGAGGATTGCTAGCGAACGGGTGAGGGTCCGCCCGATCCGCACGAGCTTAGAAGTGGTAGCTTGCGGAGAAGCGGTTCACGCGATCCAAAAACTCCGATTGGGGCACCCGGGCGTAATCGAATCTGACGCCGTGATAGATCAGCCCCAGCCCATACGTGAAATTCTTGATCGTCCCGCGCGGATCGTAGATGTAACCGACCCGGATTGCCAGGAGCCGGTTGAACTCGAACTCCCCGCCGCCGTTCTCGATCCAGGCGCCGTGGGGAAGGAGTGACCTGTTCACGTCCGCCGCGACGACCACCTTATAAAGCTCCGTCTCCAAAGGAGTCACGGCCACGCCGAGCTTCGCGTTCCGGCCCAAGGGGTCGGACTGATCTTGATCGATGTAGGCGATGTTCGGCCCTAAGTTCTGGATCGCGAGCCCGATCGAGCTTTTCAGCTGTGGGACCTTGTAGAGGGCGCCGACATCCGCCGCGAACGTGGTGCCTCGACCGGCCTGGCGGTCCTGGGTCTTGTCCTCGGGCGCAAGATCCACGCGCACGAGCTTCAGGGCGACACCGAACCCCATGTCCTTCATCAGCTCGGTGCCGTAGGCGATTGTCGGGGCGACCTCATAGCTCGTAAAGGTGCCTAGCTCGTTTCCGTCCACATCGGTCGCGATGCTCTTGCCGTAGCTCAAATACCCGAGGCTGAACCCGATCCCGCCCCAGCCTTCCACGTGCTGGGAATAGGCGGTGTATGAGAAGAAGACGTCCTCGGCCAAGTCGGGGACGAGCTTCGCGTACATCGAGCTGACGTCATGACCGGTCGTGAATGCGAGGGCGCCCGGGTTCCACCAAACGGCGTTCGCATCGTTGGCCACCGCCACATAGGCGCGTCCCATCCCGTCGGAGCGGGCGCCGGGAGCAATGAGGAGTGATTGAGCGCCTGCCTCAGCCTGGGCGTTCGCGGTACCCGCGTACCCACCCAGAATCAACACAAGCCCGAGGCAGCCGGCGACAAAACGACTCATGTGCAACCTCCTTCAGAAAAAGATAGGGACGCGCGTGCGCCCCGGCCTAGCGCATCATTTTAGCGAAGAAACGAGGCCGGGTCAAGCTTCCCCACGGGGCTCACCTGGTCTTCAGGGCTCGCCCAACCGCCGTAGCCCGTTTCCCTTCATTGGATTCGGCGGTCACTTTAAGCAGGTACACGCCGATGGCTACATTTTCTCCCTCTGAATCCCTTCCATCCCAAGGAAGGTAGTTTTCTCCAGCCCTGCCATCGCTCGATAGCTCCCGCACCCGCCGGCCCGATACGGTCATCACCTGCACCCTTAGGCGACCGTCCTGGTTCAGCCGGGCGTGGACATAGGTCGTGCCCTCGAAGGGATTGGGATAGTTGAAGACCTGGCTCAGCCGCATCGGGTCGCCAGGCTTGGCCGGGGCGTGGACGTCGAGGACAAAGGTGCGGACCCCGATGTTTCCAAACGTATCGGAGGCGTGGATCTCGAGGGTGTGGAGCCCTTCCGCGAGCTGGGGGACGGCATAGGAGACCGTCCCGCGCGTGTAGCTCCCGGGGTCATAGGCGAATCCGGCCGTCAGCTCGGCCGGGGTACCCCGATCGTCCGTGATTACGAAAATAGTGTGCGCGTTGTCGAGCCGCATGAGATCGATTCCGCTCGAGTCCTCGATCACGACCGTGAGCAGGTCCCCCGGCTGGACGCTCGAATCCGATCCTGCGGGGTACCGGAGCGTGATGACGGGCGGAAGAAGGTCGGTGCGGGATCCTATGCCCTGCGCGATGCGGATCGAATCGACCGCGAGCCCCACGCCCCGCCCTCCTGCCTGGCTGAGGAGGGCCCGGAGCTGCCCCTTTCCCCCGGCAATCCGCGAGTCGAGCGGGACGACGAAGCGCGCCGTGAACGCTCCTCGGTCGAGCGCCACGCTCCCTCTGAAGAGAATGGGCCCGGGTACCTGGTAGGGAAACGCCACGAGCTGGTTGATGGAGTTCAGTCCGATTTGGGTCCGCCGAAACGGCTTCCCCTGCACCTGCAACAGGACGGTCCCGGCCGAGAGCGTGTCCGGGGTCGAGTCGGGGGCGAGCGCGTGGCCGCCGATGATCGCGAGGTCCCCGCGCAGAAGGGAGTCGAGCGGAGATTTCTCCCACACGCCTCTCCCGCGCGGGACCGGGGGGACCAACGCAGGGTCTCCCAGGAGCACGTATTTCCGTACCACCGAGTTCACATGTGCGTTCTTCGCCCGCGCGTACGCCAGGCCGACGGTAACGGTCGAATCCACGCGCGGCGCGTTCGGGAAAAGCTGGTCCACGAACTCGTCGTTCAGCAGCGTGCTCTCGAACGGGAACACCTCATGGGACGCTGCGATGGTCGCGGCGGCCCCGCCGGTAGGGGTCTTGAGCAGAAGCTCGCCCAACCCCTCCTGGCCCAGCACGTCGAACTTGCCGACGGTGCAGCTGAAGAATCCGAAGATGCTGGGCCGCGTCGCGTTCGTAAGCCGGCCGGCGTCGGAGGCTCGGAGCACCTGCTCGTCGGCGATCACGACATCGGACCCGTGGCCGATGTAGTCCACGAGCCAATTTCCTTGGTTGATCCGCGCGATGAAATCGTCCCGCGCGGCGGGCTTCGATTGGTGGGTGGTGTCCGCAAAGGCGTAGTCGTTCAGGTAGACCTTCGAGCGTTCGATCGGGTACGGCAGGTGTCGGTTGTCCTTCCGCTCCATTTCCATCACGTGCTCGTTACCCAGCGGGTCGCGCTCTTCGCGCTTCCACGAATCGTCGGCACAGAGAAGCGCCCGGGCGCGCCACGAATCGAATTCTGTCGACGTCTCATAGGCCTGGACCTTCGCGCGCCCGATCGTCGAGGCCTCGAGCGCCGACTTCGCGGGCAGGCGTCCGATCACGACATCCAGGATCTGGTCGCCCGGACCGTCGAGGAACCCGTAGAAATCATCCGACACGAACTGGGCCTCGATCGCACGGTCGTAGTAGTTTGCATACGTCGGCACGAGGTCCTGCGTGCCGAATCCTTGATAGTTCTTGGGATCGAGCGACGCGTCCCCGAAGAGACAGACATACGTCGGCGCACCCGGGCTCCAGTGGAGCCGCGCGTACGATAGAAGATTTCGGATGGCCGTGGGGTCCAGGGTGCCCCCGCCGAACTGGGCCGCGATCCGGTCGGTTGTCGCGATCGCGACGCGCGGCGCGACGAAACCGGAAAGGCGACCCGAGCGGAACGTGGCGAGCGATTCGGCCATCGCGATCAGTGACGGGTGGGCGACGATGAGGTAGTCGGCGCCATTGGCCGGCTCCAAGAGGTCATCCACCGCGTGCGGGCTCGGGGCGGGCGCATACCGGGCGATCGACGCGGGCTTCGGGGCCCTGACGGTCGAGACCAGGGCGTACCTCCTGGGACTCCCGGACGCCACGCTGTCCTCGAGGGTGAGGCCGAACGGAGCGGAAATACCTGAAAAGGCTCCGTTCACGTACCGAACCGGATTCTCCGGATCGGTCCGGTCCAGGAACCAGACCGCGGTGGTGTCGGTGATTCCGTCCACGACGTAGTGGACCTTTCCCAACACCGTCGAGTCCGCCGCGAACTGGAGCGTGTCGTTGATCGCCCGAAGTCGCCTGGGATACGTGACCTCAAACCAGGCGAGCTCGCTTTGATCGAAGCGCTTCCCGTCGCTAGGATCGGTGATCCGCGGCACCTGAACCTCGAGCGTATCGGACGCGTGCACGGTGAAGCCCGACGCGAAGAGATCCTTGGGCGTGCTGAAGTTCCAGGAGCCGCTCGCGACGAGCGCTCCATCCCAGAACAGGTTCGTGTAGTGGTCGTCCACCGTGGCGCCGATCGAAATGCCCTTGCCCCACATCCGGAGCGCGATCGATCCCTGTCGACCGGGATCGGCGCCCGGGAGCGTGAGAGGGAACGAGACCCGCGAGCCTTGCGTGATCAGCCGGTAGAACCAGCGCTCCCATCGGCGAGACGAATCGAAAAGATTGAAATCGCGGATGCGATTTTCCTCGTAGTGGACGCGATGTTGCACCTCGGTGACCGAGAGCGCGGGGGAAGCCGGTGCCGCGTCTCGCAGCGCCATACGGCTCGGGGGCGACAGTACGGGGCCAGGGCCCCAGGTCAGCCACAGCGCTTCTTCGTCCGAGCGCTGAGCCTCCTGGTAGTCGGGCGAGCCACCGCGTGCTAAGTCGTAGCCGAAACCAGTGGTCCCGGTCGCGTAGACGTAGATGCGATCGCCGGGATCGAAGGAGGCATCCCCTTCTCCGGTAACCACGATCGCGCACTCGCGGAGCGAATCGGGACCCAAGTCCACATCCACGCTCTCGGGAAGGTCCCCCGGGGTCGCGCGGAACACGCGGAACGTCGTGGGGTCGATGCCCGACAGGGAGACCCCCGCGGACGCCAGGTCCGCCGGGCTCACCGCGTAAAGGCCGGGGCGCAGCACACCGAGCCGCACCCACGGCCGCGATGGCTGGACCCGCAGCGGGCCCGCGTAGGCCGACGCGCCTCCGCCCGCGCGGGGCACAGTCCGGGCCGCGTGGATCGGGCTCGCGCGAAGCAAGTACCACGGTCCCACCGCGCCGCTCGGCCCCACCTCTCCCCCGAGGGACATAACCGCCCCCGCTGCAGGGGCCGGCGATTCGGGATGGACCGGCCTCTCCCAGGACACATCGAGCGTGACGCGGTCGAGCACGGTCGCCTGCCCGCTTCGGGGATCCCACCGAACCGGCCGAAGCGTCACTTGCAGGAGGCGTTCCCCACCGGCCGCCGAGCGAACCACGCGAAGGAGCGGCGGCTGCGAGGCGCCCGCAGAGCCGTACTCAGGACGCTCGAGGAACGAAGCGACCTCCGCGGCGCCCATCGCTTGCCAGCCTATGCGGTCGGACACGAGGTGTGGAAGCGGCACGGGCTTGAGGGCGCCGAGCGATCGTTCCACGCCCGGAGTGGCGTTTACCCGTGGGTTCACACCCCAAGGTACGCGGAGGAGGAGCGTGATCGAGGGGAGCTGCGGCACCCCCGCCGGCGAGTCGAAGGCGCCTCCCGGGAGCGAGATCTCGGCCAGGTTCTCGCCGAAGATCTGCCCTATCTTGATATCCGGTTCCGGAATGGATACGACGGCGCGGTAGCCGGTCTCCGTGACCGATTCGATGCGCGGCGAGATCGCGGGGGCTTCTCCGCAAGCGACGCCGGCCCAGACGGCGAAGAGAGCGAGGAACGAAAGAGGGCGGAAGGAGAGGCTCAAGCCTTCGCGATCCGCTCGGCTTCCTCGATCAACATGACCGGAATGTCGTCGACGATGGGGTAGGCTAGACCGCAAGGGTCGCAGATCAAACGTTCCGGGTCCTTTTGATCCCGCAGGTCCCCCTTGCATTGTGGGCACACCAGAATGGCGCGAAGGTCTTCGCTGATCGGCATCTCGTTTATCCCTCCCCCGCCGGCGCCGGTATCGGGCCGGTTTCTTCCAGATAGACCCCCATTTTGAGAAACTTCTCCAGGCGTCGATCCAAAAGCTCCTGGGCGGGCAGCGCCAGGAGCCCCCGCACGTGCCGTACGATCGCGGATTGGATGCGGCGTGCCATTTCCTCGGGGTCGCGGTGGGCGCCCCCCAGAGGCTCGGGAATCACCTCGTCGATCACGTTGAGCTCCAAGAGGTCGTGGGCCGTGAGCTTGAGCGCCTCCGCGGCCTGCTCCGCCTTGGTCGCGTCCTTCCAGAGGATCGCCGCACAGCCTTCCGGGGTGATGACCGAGTAGATGGAGTTTTCGAGCATCAGCACGACGTCCCCCACGGCGATCGCCAGCGCGCCGCCGGACCCTCCCTCCCCAATGACGATCGCGATGATCGGCACGGGAAGGTGCGCCATCTCGACCAGGTTCCGAGCGATCGCCTCCGATTGCCCGCGCTCCTCGGCTCCGACTCCGGGATAGGCGCCCGGCGTGTCCACGAAGGTCACGAGCGGACATCCGAGCTTCGCGGCGAGCTGCATGAGACGAAGCGCCTTTCGATAGCCCTCCGGATGCGCCATCCCGAAGTTTCGATGGATGTTCTCCTTGGTATCGCGCCCCTTCTGGTGCCCGATCAGGACAATCGGGATCTCCTCGATTTGTGTCAGCCCCGAGATGATGGCGGGATCGTCTCCGAACCGGCGATCGCCGTGGAGCTCCAGGAAACCGGGCGCAATGACGCGCAAATAGTCGAGGGTGTAGGGTCGCCGCGGATGGCGCGCGAGCTTCACGCGCTGCCACCGGGTCAGCTTGGAATAGACGTCGCGGCGGAGCCGCTCCGCCTTTCGCTCGAGACGCTTCAGCTCCTCCACGATCTCCGCACGTTCCGGCGTGGCCATGCCGCGGAGGTCCTCGATGCGACGCTCCAAATCCACGATCGGTTTTTCGAAATCGAGCCAGGTCCCGTTCACGCGTTACCCCAGAGTTAGAAAGGAACCGCTTCTCTCTCCCCGTGCACGAGCGAAACGGCGCGCTCGCCGAGGCGCGCCTTGAGCTCCGAGACCAATTCGTCGCTCAAGCGCACGAGCAGCCGGCGCGCTCGGATCTGCGTCTTCGCGATATTCGATTCGGAGCGTACGTGGAAGTATACCGGGCTTTCGCCGGGGTGGCGACTCAGGAGGTCCCGGAGCATTTCCAGCGAAACGTTTTCCGGGGCCTCGGTGAGGTCGATGTGGACCGCCTGCGCCGGGGACGTGTCCCCCGCCGCGATGGCCCGGATCGTCTGAAAGACGAGCTTCGGGTCCTCGTCCTCGCGAACGCTCACGCGCGCCCGGGTCTCGAGGATGGCCCCTTGCACGAGCGCCGCGCGGTTCCGCTCGTAAAGATCCGCAAACGTCACCCCCTCGACGCTCCCGGCGAAATCCTCAAGCGTGACGAACGCCATGGGCCGGCCGTTCCGGTCGGTGATCGTCTTGATCGACGCGACCATTCCGATCAGAACCAGCTCGGCGCCGTCCTTTGACTCCCGGACTCGCGCCGTGTCGGCGAGCCGGCGCGCCTGGATGAGCGAGCGGTAGGGTGAAAGCGGATGATCGGAGAAGTAGAAGCCAAGCACCTCCCGTTCCCGCTGGAGACGGTCGTGAAGCGCCCAGGGCGGCACCAGCGGGAGCGGTGGTTCCGGCGCCTCAATCGAGTGCTCGGCGCCGAAGAGGGCGACCTGGTCGGTACTCGCGCCCTTCGCCATGTCCTGGGCGCGGCCGAGCGCTCCCGCAACGGTCTCGAAGAGCTGCGCGCGGTCGCCACCGAGCGAATCGCACGCGCCGGCCAGCACCAGCGACTCGACCACCCGCTTGTTTATCGCCTTCAGGTCCACGCGGCGACAGAGATCCGCGAGCGATGAGAAAGGTCCTCCGTGCTCGCGCGCCGCGACGATGGCCAGGACGGAGCCCTTTCCTACGTTCTTGATCGCGTTCAGCCCGAAGCGGATGGCGTCCCCTTCCAGCGTGAACGCCCCGTGACTCGTGTTCACGTCAGGCGGCTTGATTGGGATGCCGAGCCGGCGCGCCTCCTCGACCAGCGTCACGATTCGATCGGTATCCCCCACCTCGCTGGTCAGCGCCGCCGCGATGTACGCCGCGGGGTAGTGAGCCTTCAGATAGGCGCACTGGTAGGAGAGGAGCGCGTACGCCGCGCTGTGGGCCCGGGGGAAGCCGTAGCCCGCAAACTTCTCCACGAGATCGAAAATCTCCTCCGCCTTCCGCTTCGGAACCTGATTCTTGCCGCACCCTTCGACAAACGTTTGCTTCATGCGCGCCATCTCATCCGGCTTCTTCTTGCCCATGGCGCGCCGGAGGAGATCCCCCTGGGCGAGGGAAAATCCGGCCAGTCGGTTGGCGATCTGCATGACCTGGTCCTGATAGGCGATCACGCCGTGCGTGTTGCTCAAGATGGGCTCGAGAGCGGGGTGCATGTACGTCACCTTCTGCTTCCCATGCTTCCGCTTCGCGAAGTCATCGAGCATCCCGCTTTGGATCGGTCCGGGCCGGAAGAGGGCGTTGATCGCGATGATGTCTTCGAACGTATCGGGCATCACCTTGCGCAGGAGCTCCCGCATTCCGGAGGACTCGAGCTGGAACACGCCGATCGTCTGCGCCTTGGACAGGAGCGCGTACGTCGCCGCATCGTCGAGCGGGATCACCTTGAGATCGACCGGGCTCCCCACACCCTCCGAGGCGAGCCGGGCCGCGTCCTCCAGCACCGTCAGCGTTCGAAGGCCGAGGAAGTCCATTTTCAAGAGGCCGATCTTCTCAAGCGAGGTCATGTCGAACTGCGTGGTCACGTCCCCCTTGCTCGAGCGGTAGACCGGCACGTAGTCGGAGAGTCTCCCGGGCGCGATCAAGACGCCGGCGGCGTGCGTGGACGCATGCCGCGCGAGCCCCTCGAGCGCGAGCGAGCAGCGGATCAGCTTGGCCATGGTCTCGTCCAGCTGCGTGAGTGACCGAAGCTCCGGCACGATTTCGAGCGCCCGCGTGAGCGTCATGCCCAGCTCGCCCGGGATCAGCTTCGCCACGCGATCCTGATCCGCGTAGCTCATCCCGAGCGCGCGACCGACGTCGCGCACGACCGCGCGGGCCGCCATGGTTCCGAACGTGATGATCTGGGTCACGTTCTCGCGGCCGTATTTCTCGAGCACGTATTCGATCACCCTGCCCCGGTTCTCGTAATCGAAATCGATGTCGATGTCGGGCATGCTGATCCGCTCGGGATTCAGGAAACGCTCGAAGAGGAGATTGAATTTGAGCGGATCGATATCGGTGATGCCGAGCACGTACGAGACGAGGCTTCCCGCCGCGGAGCCGCGCCCTGGACCCACGCCGATCCCGTTGCCGCGGGCGAATTCGATGAAGTCGCGCACGATGAGGAAGTAGCGCGCGTAGCCCACCTGGCAGATCGTATCCAGCTCATACGTGAGGCGCTGCTCCATTTCGGGCAGGATCGTGCCGTACCGGCGCGCGAGCCCCTCGTGCGCGAGCGAGCGCAAGTAACCCTCGGCCTCGTGGAACTCCGCGGGGAGTGGGAACTCCGGCAGCTGTACGCGCTCCGTGTCGAGCGTGAGGTCGCATTTCTCGGCCACCTCGAGGGAGTTCCGGATCGCGTCGGGCGCGCCCTGAAAGAGCGCTTCCATCTCTTCCGTCGATTTTACGTACACCTGGTCGGTCGCGAATCGGAAGCGGTCCTTGTCCTGCATGGTCTTGCCCGTCTGGATGCAGAGGAGAACTTCGTGCGCTTCCGCGTCCTCGCGCGCTAAGTAGTGGCAGTCGTTGGTCGCGACGACCGGGATCCCCATGCGCTTGCCCAGATCGATCAGACCCTCCGCTACCGTTCGCTCCTCGGGAATGCCGTGGTCCTGGATCTCGAGGTAATAGAACTCCGCGCCGAAAAGGTCCCGGTACCAAGCGGCCGCCTTCTCGGCGCCATCGAGATTCCCGGCGAGCACGAGCTGCGGCACCTCGCCGCGAAGACACGCGCTCAGGCAGAGGAGGCCTTCCGCATGGCGCGACAGGATGTCCTTGTCGATTCGGGGCTTGTAATGGAAGCCCTCGAGATATCCGGCCGAGGACAGACGCATGAGGTTTTTGTATCCATCGCGGTTCCTCGCGAGCAGGACGAGGTGGTCGTATGCGCCCTTCCCGTCGGCGCTCCGCGTCTTGTCCAACCGCGAGCCGTGGGCGACATAGACCTCGCATCCGATGATGGGTTTCAGCCCCGCCGCCTTCGCCATTTCGTAGAATTCGACCGTGCCGAAGAGGTTGCCGTGGTCGGTGAGCGCGATCGCGGGCATGCCGAGCCCCTTGGCCCGGTCGACCAGGCGGTCCAGGCGGCAGGCGCCGTCGAGGAGCGAGTAATCGCTGTGGTTGTGGAGGTGGACGAATCCAGCGCTCATGCGACGCCTCGCGCTCGGAAGAAGCCGGTGAGACTCGGACGGGGAACCACGAGGCGAGTTTACACGAGCGTGCGGCCGGCGGAGAACGATTTTAGGGTGTCAGAAGTAAAGATGCATCGTGAGCGACGTTGTCATCGTATCGAACTGCGACTCGCTTCGCTTCGGCGCGCCCGGCTCGGAATAACTTGTGATGGATTCCGTCCAGAGGATCCCGGTGGCCGCCCCGATGCTGATCGCTTCGAGCGGTGTCCAGTCCGCGCCCAGTCCAACCCGCAGCGTCGCGCTCCGCGTAAACCGGTTCGAGTTGGAGAAGTAGAAGCCGCCTCCGTTGGACCAGCCATACGAGCCCTTCAGGCCGCCGAAAAGATAGGGGGAGATCGCCTCGCGCAGCGCGAGGTATCGTTTGATGGACGGCTCCAAGGAAACAGTCCAAAACTGAGTCGCCATGCCGACCCGCGCGGTATCCGGACCGTCGGTTATGGTTTCCCGCGTGTGTGCGACGCCGATCGTCGCCCCGAGGTTGGACCGGTCGGAGACCATCCTCCACAGGCCCATCGAGCCACCGCCTCCGTCCGGCAGCGAAATCGCGATCGACCAGCGACCCTTGGCGATGGCCCGGGAAGCCCCCTCCTCAGCCCGCGCCGGTCCCGCGATCCAGACGAGAGGCAACAGCGCGATCAAACACCGGATCCAGCTCATGCGTGCTCCTCCGCCTGGTGAAGCGCGGCTGCGATCGAGTCGCGCAGCGTAGCACAAAGCCGAGAAGGCGCACGGAACAGCGCGGCGCATCGAGGGCCCCTTCGATAAAAAGCTCCCGGTGGCGATCGTGGACGATGTGATCACGAAAGGCGGCAGCGCGCTCGCGGCATACGAGGCGGTGCGTGAAGCGGGCGGAGAGGTGCGTGTCGTCGCGTGTGTCGTGGACCGGAATGAGGGAGGCGCCGAAGAGTTCGGGTCGCGCGGCGTCCCCTTCCGCTCGATCTTTCGGATCCAGGAGTTCCTCTAGAGCCCTGGCGGAGCTTGCTCCTTGCCTTCCGGGGCTTTCCCGTCCGGGACGGTTCCGTCCGGAGTAGCACCATCCGGAGCCTTCTCATCCGGGCTGACATCGGGCTCTTTGGTGTCGTCTGGAGCGTTGTCGCCGGGTCCCAGGTCCGGGACAACCCCGGTCGAATCCGGGCGCAAGGAGTCGGACCACGCCGGCGCGTGGTACGCGGTACACACCTGCCTCGGCTCGGTGGTCGGGATGAACGACTCCCTCATCACGTGGACGCAATCGGCGCCGGCGCGGAGGCCGGTGTCCGCGTCAATCCAAACGTCGATCACGCCCGGAGGCGCCTGGAAATCACGGACCGGCTTTCCCCGGTGCGCGATCTCCATGAACCGAGCCCAGATCGGAACCGCGGCCTGCGTCCCGGTGAGCCCGAGCCGCCTGTTCCGGTCACACCCAACCCAGACCCCCGCCACGAGATCGGGCGTATAGCCGACGAACCACGCGTCGTTCTCGTCGTCGGTCGTGCCGGTCTTGCCCGCGGCGGGGCGCGTGAATCCGTACCCGCTCCGGATCGACGCGGCCGTTCCATACAGCACCGGCCCCTGGAGCAGCGTGGTCGCGAGGTACGCCGTTTCCGGACGCACGACCCGACGCGTCTCGCGCCTGGATGTCCAGATGAGGTTTCCTCCGCGGTCGAGAACGGCTCGAGCCGCGTTCGGCTTTACCATCACGCCGCCGTTCGCGAGAGTGGCGTACGCGGTCGTGAGCTCGAGCGGGGTCACCTCGCTCGTCCCGAGCGCGAGGGACGCGACCTCACGTAGCTTGCTCTGGATCCCTAGCGCGCGCGCCATCTGCGTCACCTTGGGCACGCCCACCAGGAACTCGAGCCGGACCGTCGCAACGTTGAGCGAGCGCGCGAGCGCACGGGCCGCGGTGACACGCCCGTAATACCCGTTCTCGTAGTTGCGAGGAGCCCACAGGCCGAAGGGAGTCGGGAAGGAGTCGGGAACGTCGTCCAGAAGGGTCGCCGCGGTGAGCGGCGGCCGTCTTCCCGAGAAGGGCGTGTCGAGCGCGGCAACGTAGACGAATGGCTTGAATGCGGAGCCAGGCTGCCGTCGCGATTCCACTGCTCGGTTGAAGGGGCTCTCGCGGTAGTCGCGCCCCCCGACCATGGCGCGGATCGCTCCATTCTGCGGTTCGATTGCGAGAAGCGCGGCCTGCGCCGGGTCCCGGCCCGCCCCGCCTACCGGCGAGCGCGCGTCCGCATCCCGCGCCCCCTCGCGCACGCATCGCTCGGCGGCTTCCTCGACCCGGGGATCGAGCGTCGTGAACACGAGCAGCCCGCGGGTGCTCAGGTCCGATTCCGAGATGTCCTTCGAGAGAACCTCCCGGACGTAGTCGACGAAATACGGGGCGCGGGTCGTGGGCGTCGGATTGGGCGCGAACCGGAGCTGCGCTTTCCGCGCACGCTGCGATTCGACGCGCGAAATGAACCCGCACGCGACCATGTCCTCGAGCACCTCATTCCGCCTCGCGATCGCCAAGTCCGCGTCCCGGTAGGGTGAGAGCTTGTTCGGCGCGGGGATAATGCCGGCCAAGAGCGCGCCCTCCCCCAGGGTCAGCTCGGTCGCGTGCTTGTTGAAGTAATAGAGAGCGCCCTCCTCGATGCCGCACACGCTCCAGGTCCCTCGCTGTCCGAGATAGATTTGATTCAGGTAGAACTCGAGGATCTGCTCCTTGGAGTACCGGAGCTCGATCATCAACGCGAGAAGGGCTTCGTGAAGCTTCCGGGTGAACGTGCGCTTCCGCGAGAGAAACACGTTCTTCGCGAGCTGCTGGCTGATCGTGCTTCCGCCCTCGACGACCGATCCCGCGACTACGTTGCGCGCGGTGGCGCGTCCGATCCCCAGGAGGTCGAGCCCCATGTGCCGGAAGAAGCGCCGGTCTTCACTGGCGACCGCGGCGAGCGCGACGTGGCGCGGGATCGCGGAGAGCGGCAGGTAGGAGCGGCGCTCACGCTCCGTGTCCGAGAATTCGGCGAGGAGCTGCGGATCGATCCGCAGGAGCCCGCGCGGCGTGGTTTCGGTGAAGCCGTTTCCGATCGAAGTGACCAGGCCGTCGCGGATCTCCACCATGGTGCGCGAGCCGGGCTCGGCACGGTCCGGGTAGAGAAAGGGCCGGAGGTAGATCTCGAAGATGGACCCGCTCACGCGGTACTGGCCCGGCGCGTAGGGCTTCCCTGTCGCCCGGCGATACCGGGCCCAATCGAGCGCCTGGCGAAGGGTCGAGCTTTCGAGCGGCATTCCCACGCGGAGCTCGAGCCAGTCCGCGTACACGCGCGTCGGAAACTTCCAGCCTTGCCCGGAATAGCGGAATGAAGCGAGCGAGGAGAGCCGGAACCAGTCGTACCCGAGAAAGCCGAAAACGAAGAGAAGCACGACCAGCACCCATCCCAGGCGGCTCCTCGAGAACGACCCGAATCTCCGGCCAATGTCGACGGGAAGCCCTCGGATCGGGCGATCTCCCGCCGGGGTGGGATTCGGATTCACGCCGGTGAGCCTACGGCCCAGCCGCGCGGTCGTCAACCGGATGGGGAAGTCAAACGGCGTGCGGCACGGGGGGATGGAGCGGTTCAGCGCCTTTCGGAGATCGCGTCCTCGAGCTGGCGCAGCCGCGAGACCGAGCGGCTGTCGGCGCCGCCGGCCGGTGCGCTCAGGAGGTATTCGCGGTAGGCGGCGAGCGCGTCTCTCTGGTCGGAGCGCTTGCCGGTGAACCTTTGAATCGCCCACAGGCAATCGGCGTACTCTCTCCTCGCGCGTGCCCGATCAGGTCCCACGCCCATTTTCGACATGAACGTCTTCCATGTCGCGCGGAGGCGGCGGAGCGCGACCACATCCTCTTCCTCCTCCGCCGCCACGGTCGCTTGATGGAGCCGGTCGATCGGAGTGGTGGGCTTCGGCGGGGCGGGCTCGCTCTGCTCCCGAGCCGAGCCGGGCGCGAGCCATGACGTGTCGGGCACGCGCCGCCCGGCGGGGGCCGCGCGCTCGGAGGCTCGACTCGGATTCTCTGCCGGCGCCTCGGGCTCGGGCGGCGAATCCTCCGCCGCTCCAGCATTCGGCTCCTCGCTCTCACCGGATGCGCCGGAAGGGGAAGCGCTCGGCGGCGCCGGAGACTTCGCGGGCTCCGCGACGCGAGGGATCGGCTGCTGCACGCCCGCGGCCTGCCTCGGGGGCGGCGCTGGAGCGTGCTTGGTCGTGGCCGGCGCAGGCGAACGCGAAGCCGTAATTCCCGGGCTGGGGAGCGGCAAGGGCTGCGGGACGGACGAAGCCGAAGTTCTCTGCTCGCGCGCTTGGCGAACGGCGGCGCCTGCGCCCACCCCTGTCCGATCCGAGGAGGCTGTGCCTGGAGCCGGCGCACTGGGCGCCGGAGCCTCCTGGGTCGTCGACGGTGCCGGTTCCGGTACGACAGGCTGTTCGGGCGCTTGCTCCGTAGGGGTCTCGCCCGGTGCCGCGGCGCTTGAATCTGCGTTTGTCTCTGACGGAGCGGGAGGCCTGTCGGCGTCGCTCGGGGCCATGTGAAGCACCACCCAGGAGGAGATGGCTAGGAGGATGGCCCCGACCACACCGCCCGTCCCCCACAGAATGACCCGTAGATTCGATCCCTTCTTGCTGCCAGCCCTCCGACGCGCGAGAGCCTCTTCGGCGAAAAACAGGCTCTCCTCCGGCGGCTTGCGATCCGCCTTCGCGTCCGCGGGCTCGAACGCCCAGGAAGACGGCCCCCCGCTCGTGGGATCGCCATCCGCGGATGGCGCATCGGGTGCCGCATCGTCGGCACTCGGACCTTGGACCTTGCCCATCGTCTCGCCCGCGGACGGGTCCTCCCCGAAGAGATCCGCGGTGGGAGCGCTGCCGCCCTGCTGAGACGGCGAGGACTGGGACCCAAGCGCCGGGGCCGCCTGCGATGGCCCGCCTTCCTGGTGCTCCGCGCCGAAGATCCGATCGAGGGTCCAATCTGCCTGGCCCACGGCGGCAGGCTTTTCCTGCGAGCCAATCGCGCGCACCAGCTCGAGCTCGAGGCGGCATCCTTCGCAGGATGCGATGTGCTGCTCCGCGAGCACCTTCTCGGCGTCCGGGAGCGTTCCTCGAACGAGGGCTTCCATCTTCGGCTTAACCGCGGCGCAATCCATAGATCAGCTATCGGAATGCGGCGGCGGATTCTTGAGCGATGGTACCCGCCCGAAAGCGGCGTGCGGGAGAGCGGAAGGCACCGTCTCGCGGGCCCACTTCGCCCGGGAAGGTGCTGTGAAGCGTAAGGTTACGCGGAGAGGCGCGGACCCCTAGTCGGGTAGGACGGCTCCCTCGACGGGGCAAGCCTCAAGGCAGGCGTTGCAGCTGACGCAGTCTTCTGCCACGACGAAGAACCAGGCGGTCCCTTTGGCGTTCTGCCCCTCCCCCTTCTTGATGCAGTCGACGGGGCACACGTCCACACAGGAGCTTTCGCCTTCGCAGATATCTTTGACGATTACATACGTCACGGAACCTCCGATTCGTGAAACGTTGCTGACGTGAGTCTAATGGACCTCGAGCATGCGGTCCAGAGCGACGTGCGCCCAATGTTTCACGGGATCCGGAACGCGGATGGGGTTCACCGCATTCCCCTCCAATAGACTCTCCAGAACCCAAAGGAGATTCTGGGGGGAAATCCGGTACATCGTAGCGCACAGGCAAAAATCCTTCGAGAGAATCGAGATCCCCTTGTCCGGGTGACTCCGGGCGAGCCTGTTCACGAGGTGATACTCCGTCCCCACGGCCCAGCGGCTCCCAGCAGGGGCTTCGGCCAGGACGCGGATGATGTGCTCCGTCGAGCCGACCTCGTCGGCTGCCTGAGCCACCTCGTAGGGAACTTCAGGATGAACGAGGATTCGGACAGACGGATCCTCGGCCCGGCGCTCATGGACGTGACGCAGGAGGAATTTTGTGTGCACCGAGCAGCATCCCTTCCAGAGAATGACCCGGGCTCGGCCAAGCTCGTCCGCCGTGAGCCCTCCCTGCTCCTTCGCCGGATCCCACACGACGAGCGATTCGAGCGGGATGCCCATCCTGGCCGCCGTGTTTCTCCCCAAGTGCTCGTCCGGGAAAAAAAATATCTTCTCCCGATGGGCGAATCCCCATTCGAAGATCGCTCTCGCGTTCGACGAGGTGCACACGGCTCCGCCCCGCTCGCCGCAATACGCCTTCAACTCCGCGGTCGAGTTCATGTAGGTAATCGGCATGACCGAACGGATCCCGAGGCGATCCAGCGTAGCGCCGGCGAGCAACACGTCTTCGGTGGGGGCCATATCGGCCATGGAACATCCGGCGTTGAGATCCGGAAGGAGGACGGTCTGTTTCGGGCCGCGCAGAATGTCGGCGCTCTCCGCCATGAAGTGGACGCCGCAGAAGACGAGGAACTCTGCATCGGTCCGCTCCGAGCCGAGTCTCGCGAGCTTGAGGGAGTCGCCGGTAATATCGGCGTGCTCGATCACGTCGTCGCGCTGGTAGTGGTGGCCGAGGATCGCGAGCCTTCGACCAAGCGCTTCCTTGGCCGCGCGGATCCGGTCGGCCAGAACGTCCTCATCCAAACGAAGATAGGGTTCGGGTACCGTTCGAACGCTCATAGCCGATTATTATTGGGACGCCAATTTCCCTGGGTCAAGAGCTTCTGCCATGCATCTTAGATGCCGTGGGGAAGCGCGCGAGATACACGAACAGAGCAGGCAAGGCAAACAATCCCACAACGTGATACGGGAAACGACCTTGACCCTGTCGGAGGGGCGGGCGAGAATGGGCTGCTCGGATCAGCCGAGAATACAACGAGGCGGAGAACCCTTTGGCGGCGACGAATAACGACTTCAGCATCCACGTGGCTACGGTAAACGGCTCCGGAAGCCAGACGGCGAACACCACGTTGATTCGGGCCATCCTCCAGATGGGCGTGCCCGTCTCCGGCAAGAACCTCTTTCCGTCGAACATCGCGGGGCTCCCAACCTGGTTCACGATACGCGTGAGCGAGCGGGGCTACGTGGCCCGGAAACGACGAAACGACGTTCTAGTGGCGATGAACCCGGAGACCTCGGTGGAGGACATCTCCGCCATGGGGCCGGGCTCGATTCTCATCCTGAACGAGGGCGTTCCCACGCCACGCATCCCCGAGGACCGAACGGTCTACAAGATCCCGTTCAATAAGCTGGTCGAGCCCATCGTTCCGGACGCGAAGCTCCGGAAGCTCGTCATCAACTTGGTCTATGTCGGCGTCGCGGCCCACGTCCTCGGGGTCGACCTCGAGGAGGTGGACCGGTCGCTGAGCGCCCAGCTCGGCAGGAAGCCAAAGGCGCTCGACATGAACCGCGCGGCCGTGAAAGCCGGGGCGGAATACGCCGCGCAGCATCTCCAGCCCGCGCCCTTCCGGGTGGAGCGCCGGGGAAAGACCTCGGGCAAGATCCTCATCGAGGGGAATCAGGCCGCGGCGCTGGGCGCGATGTTCGGGGGCGTCACCTTCCTCTCGTGGTATCCGATCACGCCGTCGTCGAGCCTTGCGGAGTCGCTCCAGGCCTACCTCGAGCGCTACCGCCGTGATCCCAAGACCGGGGAGGCGACCTTCGCCGTGATCCAGGCGGAGGACGAAATCGCGGCGATCGGAATGGTACTAGGAGCTTCCTGGACCGGCGCGCGCGATGACGACGACCTCGGGACCGGGTGATCTGGGACATCCAGCGCGTGGGACCGAGCACAGGTCTTCCGACTCGGACGTCGCAGGCGGATATTCTATCCGCCGCCTTTCTGTCGCATGGGGACACCAAGCACATCCTCCTGCTCCCCGCCACGGTCGAGGATTGCTACGCGTTCGGAATGAAGGCGTTCGATCTCGCGGAGCGGTTCCAGACGCCGATCTTCGTGCTGTCCGATCTCGATATCGGGATGAACGTGTGGATGTCCGAGCCGTTCCACTATCCCGAGAAGCCGTGGGACCGCGGGAAGGTGCTTGCGGCCGAGGATCTCGCCAAGGTGGCCACGTTCGAGCGATACCGCGACAAGGACGGCGACGGCATCCCGTACCGCACGCTGCCCGGCACCGACCATCCTCTCGCCGGCTATTTCACGCGCGGGTCGGGACACGACGAGAAGGCGGCCTACACGGAGAGCGCCGAAACCTACGCCCGCGTCATGGACCGCCTCGCGAAGAAATACGAGACCGCGCGGTCATTCGTGCCGCCGCCGGTCGTGGATCGCGTTCCAGGCGCGGAGGTGGGAATCCTCGGTTTCGGCTCGAGCCATTGGGCGATCGTGGAGGCGCGCGACCTCCTCACGGTCGAGGGGCTCAAGACGAGTTACCTGCTCCTCAAAGCGGTCCCATTCACGAACGACGTGCGGAGTTTCATCGAGGCCTGTGACCGCGTATACGTCGTAGAGCAGAATCGCGACGCCCAGATGGCGTCGCTTCTAACCATGGAGTATCCGGACCTGGCCACGAAGCTCCGCCCGGTCCTCCATTATGACGGGCTTCCTATCGATGCCGAGTCGGTCGTCGAGCGGATCAAGGAGCGGGAGCGCGTGGAGGTGCTGACGCGATGACCCCGGTCGAAACGAACGGGAAGAACCGGATCGGCCTCACCGTCGCCGACTATCGCGGCGCCAAGTCCACGCTCTGCCCCGGCTGCGGGCACGACGCGATCACGGGCAGCATCATCCAGGCCGCCTTCGAGGCAGGGCTCGAGCCGCATCGGGTGGCAAAGCTCTCCGGTATCGGCTGCTCGAGCAAGACGCCCGCGTACTTCCTGAGCCGCTCCCATGGGTTCAACGCCGTTCACGGGCGGATGCCGTCCATCGCGACGGGCGTGTTCGTCGCGAATCGAGCGCTGACGCTGCTCGGGGTCTCGGGGGACGGCGACACCGCATCGATCGGCCTGGGGCAATTCCTTCACCTGGTCCGTCGCAACGTGCCGCTCCTCTATATCGTGGAGAACAACGGCGTCTATGGGCTCACCAAGGGGCAGTTCTCCGCGACCGCCGACGTCGGGACCAAAGCCAAATCGGGGCGGGGGAACGAGCTCATGCCCATCGACGTGTGCGCCCTGGCGATCGAGCTGGGATGCGGGTTCGTCGCGCGCTCCTTCTCGGGGGATCCGAAGCAGCTCCGGCCGATTCTCAGGGCCGCCCTGTCGCATCGCGGCACGGCCGTCGTCGACGTGATCAGTCCCTGCGTCACGTTCAATAATCACGAGGGCTCGACCAAGAGCTACCTGAACGTGAAGGAGCACGATGCGCCGCTCCACGACATCACGTTCATCCCGCGCTATGAAAACATCGAGGTGGATTACGCGCCGGGGGAAAGCCGTGAGGTGACTTTGCACGACGGCTCGCGGATCACCCTGAAGAAGCTGGGAGAGGACTACGATCCCGGCGACGCCTTGCGCGCGCTCCAGACGATCCACCACGGCAGGCAGGAGGATAAGTTCGTGACCGGGATTCTCTATCTCGATCCGGACAAGGAGCCCTTCGACCAGGATCTCCGCCTGGCGGAGGAACCCCTCGCGACCCTGCCGCTCGAGCGGGTACGTCCACCCAAGGAAGTGCTGGATGAGGTGATGGCCTCGCTCATGACGGGAAAATCCTAAGGGCCGGTCGCCTCCCCGACAGCCGTCCTAACGCCGGTCGTCCTCCGGACCCCTCTCATCTCCGCGAGTGCGCTGGTAGTAAACCTGAAACTTCTTCCGGAGCCGATTCCGCTTCCACCGGCGGTACGCCCCGCCGAGCGGATTCCCCAGCTTGGGCCATTTCGGCCCGCGCAAATAGAGCCAGCCGAAGATCATCCCGCCCAGATGCGCCACGTGCGCGACGCCACCGCCTGTGGCCGAAATGCTGGACCAGAACGTGATCAGCCCGAGGATCAGAACGAGGTACTTCGCCCGGATGGGGAGCACGAAGTAGAGCAGGATGACCCGGTCCGGGAAAAGCAAGCCGTAGGCCGCCAGAAGCCCGTAGATCGCCCCCGAAGCGCCGATCGTGACCGTGTAGCTGTTCGGCCCGACGAGCGTCGTCATGACCGCGGCTCCGATTCCGGTGATGAAGTAGAAGCGCAGGAACTTCCGCGTTCCCCAGAGCGACTCCAGCTCCGTCCCGAACATCCACAACGCGAGCAGATTGAACGCGATGTGGAAGAACCCACCGTGTAGAAACATGTAGGTGGCGAGCTGCCACACGAAGAGGTGGTGGACCACGTCGTAGGGGACGAGGCCGAAGAGACGCTCGATCCGCACCTGGACCAACGCCCGCGCGATGGTCTGGAACAGGAACACAGCGACGTTCGCGATGAGGAGGGCACGAATGGCGGGCGTGGTGGATCCGCCGATCACGAACGGGCGGGCGCCGCCCCGATCCCATCTCATGCCTGAGGCTCCCGGCGGGTGCTCGCCATCGCGTCGAGGAAAAGCTCACGATCGTTTCGCGTTTCCTCGTGAGCGCGGCGGAGAAGCGAGTCCAGCTCCGTCGCGAGAGCGACCTTGCGGCGCTCCATGGCGCGCTCGGCGGTGGCCACCATGGGGTCGATGCGATGCTCCTGGAAGGCGCCGGGCGTCCCCCAGACGAACGAGGGGACGTACGCCGGCATGATCTCCGTGCCGTACAGATTGCACCCGATCCCGACCGACGCGCCCGTCGTGAAGGACGTGCTGATTCCTGTCTTCGTGAAGTCCCCGATCTGGAGCCCCAGCATGAGCTGCCCGGAATCCTCTCCCTTCTTCTCGAGGAAGTCCCGCGCCGACCGGAAGGTGCGCACGTTGGTGTACGTGTTCTTGAGATCGCTGTTGTTCGTGTTGGCGCCCAGGTTCACCCACTCCCCCACGAAGGAATGCCCCAGGAAGCCGTCGTGCTGCTTGTTCGCATAGCCCTGGAATACCGTCTCGGCAACCTCGCCTCCGACACGGCAGACGGGACCGATCGACGTACCGCCTCGGATCTTCGCGCCGGCGCGGACGATCGCCCCCTCGCCCACCGCGGCAGGGCCCTCCACGTAGGCGAGCGGCTCCACGGTCGCGTTCTCGCGCACGACGATCGGTCCCCCTTCGGCGTTGAGGACGGCGCCCGCCATCACGCGGGAGCCGCGGGCCACGTGGATCGCCTCGGCCTTGAGCAGGTGCGCCCCTGATTCCACGGCGCCTTGTATGACACCCCCTTCGAAGAGATACCGCGCATCTTGAAGGATCTGGCGGGGACTCCACCGGACGAGATCCGCCCCGGAGCGCGCGAGAAACGCCTGCACCTCCGCGGGGAATCGAACATCCTCGAACGCCCGATCGGGATCCCCTTCGCGCAGGTGGCGCACGACGTGCTTCACGCGCTCACCACGAACCTTCGCCGCGAAGAGAATGCCCTGCGAGATGTAGCTCACTTCCTGGGGTGAGGCCGCGAGGAAATGCAGCACCTCGTCGTCGGTCATGCAGAGCCGCCCGTTGATGAACAGGGTCTCTTCCGCCGGCAGCTCGAAAAGCTCGGCGTCGGGATAGAGCTGGCGAGTCCATTCCTCGAGGTGGGGGCGCACCAGAAAATGGAGCCGCGATTCAGGGAACGCGAGCGCCAGTTTTTCGGCCAGCGTGAAAATCCCGCACCGGAGGGCGAAGACGGGCCGCAGAAGCGTGAGTGGGCCGAACGAAGCGGCCTCGATGTCCTCGTAGAGACACAGATTCATCCAGGCACAGTAGAGAGTGGCCGAAGCGCCGTCAAGTCGCCTACAATGCCGTTATGTCCGCTACGAAGAGCCCCGCCACGACGGAGCAAGAACCTTCCGTACGAGCCCTGCGTTACCGCGAGCACCGGATTCCACGGCGGCACCGAGTGTTCGTGAATCGAAACCTCAGGCTCTCCAAAATCCACGCGATCGGGTTCGATCTGGATCATACCCTGGCGCATTACGATCCCGTGCCGGTCGAGGAGCTGGCGTTCGACCTCACGAAGCGGAAGCTCGTTGAATCGAAGCAGTACCCGAGCGAGATCCTCGACCTGAAATACGATCCCGACTTCGTCGTTCGCGGGCTGGTGGTCGACAAGAAGCGCGGCAATCTGTTGAAGATGGACTATTTCAACTTCGTGTCGCGCGGGCACCACGGGCTGAGGGAGCTCCGCTCGGAAGAGCGGGAGCGTGCCTACCGGTCCTCGCGAATCAGGCTCAGCCACGAGAACTACGCGTCCGTGGACACCCTGTTCCATCTTCCCGAGGTGTATCTCTTCGCGTGCGTCATCGAGCTGCTCGAGCGGACGGGGCAGAAGAAACCCGACTACACCCAGGTCCACAACGACGTGCGGGAGATGATCGACGAGGCGCATCGGGACGGGAGCTTGAAATCGGTCATCACCGCGAACCTCGACCGGTACATCCGGGTCGACCATGAGCTGCGCACCGTCCTCGAGGAGTTTCGCCGCGGAGGGAAGAAGCTCTTCCTCCTCACGAACAGCGACTGGACCTACGCCGACGCGCTCCTCAAGCACCTGCTCCAGCGCGGGCGCGGCGCGCCCTCTCACTGGACCGAGATCTTCGACCTCGTCGTGGTGGAGTCGCGGAAGCCCTCCTTCTTCGCGGCCAACTCTCCGCCGGAGCCGGTGGCGGAAGCCTCGTCCCTTCCTACCCCGATGAGCGTCGTCCGCGGAGCAAACGGCGCGTACCTCGAGCGAACCCTCGGCGCCGCCGGGGACGAGATCCTCTACTTCGGCGACCACACGTACGGGGACATCCTGCTCTCGAAGAAGGCCCTCGGATGGCGCACCGCCATGCTCGTGCCCGAGCTGGACCGCGAGATCCGCGTGACGCAGGACCTGGCAAAGGAGTTCGACCGCCTGGCCCGGCTCTCCGCGGAGCGCCACCACCTGGAGATCGACAAGGCTGCGCTTGGCCGCGAGCTCCGCCGCCTCACGCTCATCCTAGGCGAGAACGACGGGGCCGATCCGGTGAGGCGCCAGGAGATCGCGGCTCGGATCCAGGCGATTCCAGGGGAGATCGCGCGCATCGAGGAGCGGTGCCTCGAGCTGGAGCCTGAAATCGAAGGCCTGAGGGTGAAACTCGACCGGGCGTACAACCAATACTGGGGCTCGATCTTCCGCGAGGGAAACGAGTCGAGCCGCTTCGGGCACCAGCTCAAGGATTTCGCGTGTCTCTACACGAGCCGGGTCTCGAATTTCCTGCACTACCCAATGAACTACTACTTCCAATCCCCCATCGGATACATGCCGCACGATATTTGAAGCGCCCTGCCGATCGCCGCGATCGCATGCCCGAGCTGTTGCTCCGTGATCGTGAGAGGCGGCGTAAAGCAGATCACGTTGTCGTGGACGCCCCCCGGATATGCGAGCACCCCTTCGCGGAGCAGGGCGCCCAGGACCGCGGCGGTGAGCGCGGGCGCGGGGGCACGCGACTCGCGATCCCGCACCAGCTCGATCGCGGCCATGAGGCCCGCAGCGCGAACGTCCCCGACGGCGGGGCAGCCGTCCTGGAGGGAACGGAGCCCCGCGGCGAGCACGCCGCCCGCGCGCTCGACGTGGGCGCGCGTCTCAGGCTCCTTGAGCCGCTCGACCGCGCGAAGCGCGCCGGCGCACGCGAGCGGGTGCGCGTAGAAGGTGCTCGAGTGCGGCGCTTCCCCCGACGGGAGGACGTGCTTCCGCCAGGACTCCATCAAAGCGTCGCTCCCGAGGAGCGCCGCGATCGCCACGCCTCCACCGATTCCCTTCCCCGTGACCAGAAGATCGGGAAGCGCTCCCTCCCCGATTTGCTCCCAGGCCCAGAAGGGCCCCGTACGACCCGCTCCCGTCATCACTTCGTCCAGAATGAGGATCAACCCGCGCTCGCGGGTCAACGCGCGAAGCCTCGGAAGAAAATCGCGCGGCGGTACGATGCATCCGGAGCGACCCTGCACCGGCTCCACGATGACCGCCCCAGGGGGATCGGGGCCGCGAAGCTCCCGGTCGACGATCTCGAACGCCGAATCGAGACATGCGAGGTCGCAGCGGCCGCATCGCCGGGCCAGCGGACAGCGGTACTCGTAGGGAAACGGGACACGGATCGCGAGGTCCGGGATCTGTCGCACGAAGGGCGCGCCCAAGCCCGGATAACCGGTCACGGCAAGCGCGCCGTAGGACTGGCCGTGGTAGGCGCCGGTGAAGGACACGACGCGGCGACGCCCGGTCGCCACATGCGCGGTCTTGAGGGCCAGCTCCACCCCCTCGGCGCCGGTGCTCGCGAGGAGCACGCGGCCAAGAGAGCGCCCGCCCAACGCCGCGAGCCGTCGGACGAGCTTCTCGCGGGTTTCGTGCGGCATGAGATCACCCAGCCCCTGGGTGAGCTTTCTCGACTGCGCCGAGACGGCCCGCGCGACCTCGGGCGCCGCGTGCCCCAGGGAGAGAACGCCGAAACCCGCCGTCAAATCCAGGTAGCGGTTCCCGTCGAGGTCCAGGACGACCGAGCCCCTTCCGCGAGACCAGACGATGGGGGCTTCCTCCGATCCCCAGATCGCGGAACCCTCCCTTCGCCGTAGGCGCCGCGCCGCCGCGCGAGAGCGCGGGCCCGGCGGAGGCACGACGATCCGCGGCAGCTCCGTGCCGTCGAGACGCTCGCGCGCGCTCACCGGGTCTGGCCCACCGCGCGCGCCCTCATCGCGGCCCCCGTGCCCTTCTGGATCTCCACCCAGCTCACGCCGATCAAGATCAGCGCGGCGCCGGCAAAAAACGCGGGGCCAAACTTCTCCTGGAAGAGAAACCAGGAGAGCACGCTCGTGAGGACCGGCTGCGCGTTCGTCGTGATCGCGACCTTGGACGCTTCGAGCCTCCGGAGCGCGTAGAGCCAGAGCGGGTAGGCCACGACCGACGTTCCGATCGCCAGGTAGGCCAGCCCTCCCCATGCCGGCAACCCGATGGAGCGAAGCGGCGGAATCGTGCCCGGGATGAGGAGCGCCGGGAGGCAGAGGGCCGTTCCCCCCACGATGACCCACGTCGTGACCGTCATCGGGTCGTAGCGCTCGAGGAGCCTTTTTGAGCCGATCGTGTACGCTGCCCAAGAGAAGACCGCTAGGAGGATGAGCAGGTCTCCGCGCAACACTTGGGCTTCGCGTGCAAGCCCGCGGTCCACGAGGATCAGCGCCACTCCGGCGAACGCGGCCGCGATGCCGATGAGCTTCGCCCGCGCGCCTCCCTCGTCCAAGAAGCGTCGAGCGAGAAGGAACACGACGAGGGGCGTGAGCGCGTAGAGGAACGCGGCATGACTCGGGGTCGATTGCGAGAGGCCGAAGAGGTAGAGCCCCTGGTTCGCAGGCACGACGAGAAAACCGAGCCAGATCAGCTTGGGAATGTCTTTCCAGGCGACGCGTTCCCTCCGGGGGCGGAGGAGCTCGAACAACAGGAGCGTCACCGATGCACAGATGAAGCGCAGGAGCGCCGTGGCCAGGGGCCCGATGGCGGTCAGCGTGGCCTTGGCGAACAGGTGAGTCCCGCTCGAAAGAATCTGATTCAAGACGAGCGCCACGATGACACGTTTCTTCTGGTCGATGGGGACCCTTCCCGTGCCGAGGTTTTCGCGAATCGGACCGCGGAGTGTACCACGACCCTCCCGATGCGATATCCTGGATGGTCAGGAGGGAACGACAGAATCATGGACGCCGATTTTAGAACCTATCTCCGCGCCGCGCAGGGGGAAGAGCCCCCGATCGGCGCAGGCGAACCGCGCTGGGCCGAGACCGAGGCGCTCGCGCGAAAGCTGATCGCGGGCGGCCAGGCGGAGCCCGCGCTCAAGGCGTTGAAGCCGGAGCCTCAAGCGCGAAAGCGCTGGGACCTGCTCCTTCTTGCGGGGCTCCTGAACGAGGCCCTCGGCGAGCGCGGTGCTTCGCTGGAGGCGTTCGAGGTCGTCGGCGACAAGCTGGCCGCGGCGGAGGACCGCGAGGGAGTTCGCACGCTCCTCCCCCGGTTCCTCGAGCCCGCCCCCGTTTCCGCCGCGGTCCGTCTCCTTCATTTTCTCGCGCGCCATTCCGCGACCGACGAGGAGAGGATGGACCTCCTGCGCCAAGCGCTCGAGATCCGGCCGAATGATCCTCACTTTCTCTCGGAGCTGTCGCAAATACTGGAGCGACGCGGCGAACCTGACGAAGCACGCGGCATGAGGCTCCGGGCCATCGAGCTCTGGCTCGAGCTCAATCACCCCGAAGCGGTCTCGGACGAGCTACTTCGAGTCGTGGAGGAGGATCTTCCGCGCGAGCCCGCCCGCGTTGGGAGGATCCTGCTCCGCTACGCGGCGGCAGTTTCGTGGAAGGACTCCGAGCCCATCCTCGATCTCGCGCTCCCCGAGCTCACCCGACGGGGCCCCGGGCTCTGGAGCTGGCGGGAGCTCGAGCCGGTCGGGGCGCGCGCACCTCAGACAACCGAGGCGCGCAAGCTTCTCACGACGTTGCTCCGGATCGCGGTCGCGTCCGAGCCTGATCCCGACGCGATCGTCGCGGGCTCCGGAATCCAGAACCACGCGGAACCTTTCGCAGAGGTCCGGGCGCGCGTCCCCAAGATCCTCTCCCTTCCTCCGGGGGCGGATGTCGTTCACGCGACCTGGGGCTTGGGACGCGTCGCGGCGAACGACGGCGAATCGGTGTCCCTCGAGTTTCCCGGCAGGGCCGGACACAAGATGTCGCTCGCCATGGCGGCGCGGTCGCTGGACCGGCTGCCCCCGGACGGAATCCGCGTGCTCGCCGCACGCGAGCCGGAGCGCATGCGCGAGCTGATCCGGACGCGCGATCCCCAGATCGTGGTCTCGGCGCTTCGCGACCTGGGAGGGACGGCAACGCAGGCGCAGATGAAGCCGCGTATCGAGGCGGTGCTCCCGCCGGGCGAATGGTCCGCGTGGTGGAAGGAGACCAAGGAGAACCTGAAAAAGGACCCGAGGCTTGATTTGAGCGAGGCGTACCAGCAGCTCTTCAAGCTCGCGTCGGAGGAGAAATCGCGCGAGGTTTCCCTTCCCGAGCTGAGCCCGCGCGGCGGCGAGGCGGGGTTGGGACTGATCCGGAAATTCCTCCGCGAGCACCCGGAGCAGGAGTCGCGGCTCGCATCGCACGCCGCGAAGGTCATCGCGCGCTGGGCGGAGGATCCCAAGCTCGATACCACCGCACGCGCGCAGGCGCTCTATCACGCGGTCTCGTGGAATGCGCTCGCCTCCGATGCCGCCCGCGACGTGCTCGACACGCTGATCGTGGAGGGCCTCTCACCGGGGGACCTCACGCTGAGCCAGCAGCAGGACGCCCTGATCGATCTGGCGAAAGGCGCGCGTCAGGAGGAGACCTTCCTCTGGCGGGCCATCGAGAGCCGGCTGCCGCGCCTCCGGGAGAGCGGCCGGTCGCGGCTCCGGGCGCTTCTGAGCCCGGCCTTCGGAAAGGCCGTCTCGAATCAGCTCCAGCGCGCCGCGGAATCGCCGGCGCTCGCGGCGCGCCTGATCGAGCACTACGCTTCGAATCCCGGCGAGGAGGAAGCACCTCCGCCGCCGGCGCTCCTCATGAGCACGCTCCGCCTTCTCGAGCGCGACGGCGCGGGAGTACCGGGCGTCTCGGAGCGCCTCCTCGAGCTTCTCGGCCCGGAAGGCGCGCTTCGGCGGCTCGTCCTGGAGCGACCGCTCGACCCGGAGACGGCGGAGAGCCTGGAGCGCACGGTACTTCACTGGCGCGGAAGCGAGCGGAGGCTTCAACCCGTGCTGGAATTCCTCCGCAGCGCGGGCCACACGCAGGTGGCGGAGGCGCACGAGGCGCGCCGTAGCGCCACCGCGAAGACCCTCCTCGAAGGTAAGAGCATCGAGGATCTCGAGACGCGGCACACCATCATGTCGCGTCCCACCTACGAGAGGCTCGAGGCCGAGTTCAAGAAGCTCAAGCTCGATCTCAAGACGGTGATCCCGGCCGCGATCGAAAAGGCGCGACAGCTCGGGGATTTGCGCGAGAACGCCGAGTACGAGGCGGCGAAGCAGCGGCAGGCAAACGCCGCCGCGCGCGCCCAGGAGCTGATGAACCTCCTCGACCGCACCAGGCTCCTCGAGACCATCGAGGTGGATGCCACGCGCGTGGGTGTGGGAACGGAAGTGCGGCTCGAGCCGGTGGATTCGCCCGGAGCGCCTGCGCTCGAGTATTGGATTCTCGGTGAGGGAGATCATGCCCTCGGCCCGGGCATCCTGTCCTATCGCGCCCCGATCTTGAAACCCCTTCTCGGGAAGCCGGAAGGAGCCCAGGCCGTGCTCGAGGTGCCGGAAGGAGCGCGCGCCTATCGCATCGCGTCGATCCGGAAGCGGCTTCCCGGAGAGGCAGCCTGACACCTCAACTTCTGGTATCATCCGCAACGTCATCCGAAACCAGCGAAAGGAGAGGCTCACTATGGCCAAGCATCCGGTCAAGGCACTGCCGTACGCAAACGACGCGTTGAAGGGCATCGGGGCGAAGACGATCGAAATCCACCACGACAAGCTCTACGCCGGCTATGTGAACAAGAGGAACGAGATCGAAGAGGAGCTGACCAAGGTCGACCGCAGCAAGGCGAATCAGATCTACAGCCAGATGCGCGGGCTCAAGCACGAAGAGACGTTCGCGGCCAACGGTCAGATTCTTCACGAGATCTATTTCGACGTCATGGGGGGCGACGGACAGCCCGCCGGCGAAGTGTTCGACAAGATCAAGGAAGACTTCGGTTCCTACGCGACGTGGGAGGAGGACTTCAAGGCGGCGGGCATGTGCGCCCGCGGTTGGGTGGTTCTCGCGTACGATCCCACCGACGGCCGCCTGCACAATTTCATCGGCGACGCGCAGAACCAGGGCGGGGTGTGGGGCGCCTTCCCCGTCCTTCCCTGCGACACGTACGAGCATTCCTACTTCATCGACTACGGCAGCGACCGAAAAGCCTACATCGAGGCATTCATCCGCAATATCAAGTGGGGCGAGGTGAATCGGCGCTACCTGGCCGCCGCAAACATGGCTCTGGCCAAGAAGTAAGCACCCCGCCATTGCAGGCCGGTGGGCGCCCGTGCAATACGCACGGCGCGCCTGCCGCGCCCTGAGGCGCCGCCCGCGATAGCGGCCCCACCCCCCACGATTCCAAGCACATAGCGCTGGTTTCTTCCCGCTTCCCGCCATGGCATATCACTTGCTCGAACCCGCGTGGGTATTACTGCTTTTCCCCTGACCACATGCGATCGGGATCGCGAAGGCCAAGGAGACGTCTATGAAGTGGACTCGGGCAGTCCTTGCAGGGATGGCGATGGCGGGAGTCATGGCGCTGATTTTCGTCGGCGGCTGTACCAGCACGTCGACGCGTGCCGACCTGGTCGTGGAAAGCGTGAACAACGGTGGCCCATTCTTCAGCGATCTGATCAACGAAGCCGACACAGCCAAGGTATTCATCCCGGTCGACAAGGTAGTCGTGAGGTTCGCAAACCGTCCCCACGACGGCAGCGCGGTGGTGGAGCCCGGCACCGGGTTCTCCGAGATCATTGTGACCAGTTATACCGTGACCTACAACAACGGCATCTATAGTCCGGTCTCGGGTGGCATGAACCTCATCGTCCCTTCGGGCGGCACCGCGGAGGGAGCCATCACGATCAGCAACCTGGCCGACAAAGCGGCCCTACCGCTCTCGACCGCGGTCACCAGCGTCGCGGCGATCAGCTTCACGGGCTATCTCCGGTCGAGCGGCGCTTGGGGCGATGCCGTGGGCGCGTCCGCTCAGCTCACAGTCCAGGTGGCCAACTTCGGAGATTCGAACACCAATCCGTAGCGTCGGACACTCCTAGCGATCCCATTAGCGATCCCAGCGGCCCGGAGCCATCATCAAGCTCCGGGCCGTTTCGCTTGATTCAAGCATCGCCGTTCCCTACCCTCGGTCCCACATGCGCGTTCCGCTGACGGGAGCCGCGGCAGGCAGGCGGCTCATCGTCAATGCCGACGATTTCGGCCTCACGCTACCCATCACCGAAGGGACGATCGACGCGTTCGAGCGCGGGATCCTCACCAGCGCGAGCTTCGTCGCGACCGGGGATGCCTTTGCGCGCGCGGCGCAATACGCCGCGTCCCATCCCGATCTCGACGCCGGCGTCCACCTGATGATCGTGCACTCAAGCCCGGTCCTCCCTCCCGAGGAAACCCGCTCGCTCGTACAAGAGGACGGGCGATTTCTCCCCGGATATGGGGAGTTCATGGCGCGCTATCTTTCAGGAGGAGTTCGCGACGAGGAAGTCGAGGCCGAGTGGTCCGCGCAGATCGCGCGGCTGCGAGGCGCCGGCGTCCGCATCACGCACCTGGACAGCCATCAGCACCTCCACCTGGTGCCGGGGCTGTTCCGGATCGCCCTCCGTATCGCGCGCGCGAACGGCATTCTGGCCATGCGCTTTCCGCGCGTCCCGACGGTGCTGCGCCGAGCGGAGCGCGGGACGGTGCGCCGATCGCTGGAGTTCCTGCCGCTCCGATTGATGGAGCAATCCAACCTGCCTCACCTCAATGCCTCGGGAATCCGCACCCCCGACCGCTTCTTTGGATTTCACAGCACGGGTCACCTCGACCAGAAGGCGCTCCGTTCGGTCCTATTCGGGGTCCCTCAGGGCACGAGCGAGCTGGTATGCCATCCAGGCATGGGAGAGCCCGATCCCTCACCGATCGTGGGATGGGAATACGAGTGGGGCGCGGAGCTCGAAGCGCTTACGAGCCCCGAGACCCGACGGATCGTGGATTCGCAGGGGATTGAGCTGACGACGTTCGCGGACCTGGCGGCGCTGCCGGTCTAGGCGCCCGCCCCGTCGCTCGCCTTGACCGCCGCCGGCACGTTGACGACGCCGCGACGGCGCTCCGCGAGGATGAACGCCCACCGCCTCACCGAGTCGATGAGGACCGTCCCAACGAGAAGGATCAGGATCACGCTCAGCGTCCCATCGATATGGGCGACCGTGGCGCCCTTGTCCGCGACGTAGGCGGGTGAGAGATACCGGAAGGTGTTCAGCACGCCCGCGGTCATCGTGCTCACGGTGAGGAACGCCAGCGGGATCAGCGTCACGAGCGCGTACGGCGCGGGACGCTGACGCAGGATGAACGAGGTGCCGACCGCGAGCGCGATCACGGCGAGAAGCTGATTGGAAACCCCGAAGAGCGGCCAAATGGTCTCGACGCTCCCGGTCACCGCAAGGTATCCCCACGCGATGCACACGACGGCGCCCACCAGCGACACGCTCAGCCAATTCGTCGCCGAGCCGAGCGGTGCCCACACGTTGCGCGCGACGTCCTGAAAGAGATACCGAGCGACGCGCGTTCCGGTATCGAGCGCCGTCAGGATGAAGACGGCCTCGAACATGATCGCGAAGTGGTACCAGTAGGCCATCAGGTGCCCCATCCCGGGGATCTGCCGAAGGATGTTCGCCATCCCGACCGCGAGCGAAACGGCGCCGCCGGTGCGGCCCTGGAGCGTTTCCTCCCCCACGAGTCGGGTCAGCTCGTGCAGCTGCGCCGGTTGGATCCCGAGCGCCTGGACGACTTTCGGCACGCCGTTGATGAGGAAGTAATCGGCGGGGGGGAGCGTGGTCGCCGCGACGAGCGCCATGATCGCCACGACGCCCTCGGTCAGCATCGCGCCGTAGGCGATGAACTTGATGCTTCCCTCATCGGGCACCATCCGCGGCGTGGTCCCGGAGCCGATGAGCGAGTGAAATCCACTTATGGCGCCGCACGCGATCACGATGAAGCAAAATGGAAAGACCTTCATCCCGGGGAGCACCGGGCCCGTGCCGTTGATGAAGGGCGTGACCGCCGGCATGAGGAGCTTCGGGTGCACGATGGCCACACCCAGGACGAGAAGGACGATCGTCCCGATCTTCATGTAGGTCGACAGGTAGTCCCGCGGACAGAGGAGGAGCCAGACGGGCAGCGTCGCCGCGATGAATCCGTAGACCGGGAGGAGGAGCCCCAACGTCTTCGGCTGCAGCGTGAACCACGAGACGAACTGGGACTTCAAGAGCCACGGCCCCGCGATCACCGCCGCGAGAATCAGCGCGACTCCGATCAGGCTTCCCTCCACGACGCGGCCCGGACGGATCCGATACATGTAGAAGCCGAAGAGGAGCGCGGCCGGGATCGTCATCGCCACGGTGAACGTGCCCCACGGCGAGTTCGCGAGCGCGTTCACGACCACGATGGCCAGGCCGGCGAGAAGAAGAACCGTGATGAAGAGGATCGCGGCGGTCGCGGCGCCGTGCGCCACGGGGCCGATCTCGCGACGGGCAATTTCCGAGAGCGGCGCCGCGCCGTGCCGGACCGATGCGAAGAGGATGATGAAGTCGTGGACCGCGCCGGCCAGCGCCGCGCCGATGAGGATCCAAAGCGCGCCGGGAAGGTACCCGAACTGCGCGGCCAGCACGGGCCCGATCAGCGGCCCGGAAGCCGAAATCGCTGCGAAATGATGCCCGAACAAGACGTACTTGTTCGTTTTGACGTAGTCGCGGCCGTCCGCCATCGTCGTGGCCGGAGTCGGACGCGACGGATCCACGCGCGCGACCTTGTTCGCGATGAAGGCTGCGTAGTAGCGGTAGGCGAAGGAAAAGAGAACGATTGCCGTGAGCGGCAGGACGAGCGAGTTCATGTTGAATTCGATCGCCGACGGCTCATGGGGATTGGGTTATTTCCCCGCCGGGGCTCCCGGGGCCGGGCTTCCGGCCTTGTCCTCGTGCAGCGCGACCTTGAGGATCACGATCCCGTAAGCGTCCGCCCGGTGGTAGACGGTTCCCAGCACGTCGACCTTCTTGTGGATGTAGGGCATGAGGGGATCGTTTGGATTCTTTCCGGGCAGCTCCCCCGCGATGAAATAGATCCGGTCCTGGTCGCGGTCGTAGATCGCGAGCGTCTGCCCCGAGCGGGCGCAGTCGATCGCGCACTGGTAATGCCCCGGACCGATCGATTTCGCGCCTGCCTCGAGGAAGCAGGCGGGATCCATCACCTCGCCTACGATCGTCATCGTCTTTCCGGCGACCCGCGGGCCGGCGCCTTCCGGGGCCTTCGCCGCGGCGCCATGATCATGGTGCGGGCCGGCGGCGGGCGTCTCCGCGGCTGGTGTCGGAGTTGAGGCTGCCGGGGCCGGGGTTGAGGCGGCCGGGGCCTTCGGTTTCTCGCCCGCCTTCTCGCCGGCACCCACCGAAACCGCCAAGAGGAGCGCCCCGGCAAACGCCGCGAGCGCGAGCGTGTAGCTGTTCGCGAGCTTCATTTACGACTTCCTTTCCACGAGATCCGATCCCGAGCGCGGCCCCTATTCCGTCGGCACCGCCGTCGGGCTGTAAGGCTCCACGGAGGTGACCTTGATGCCCGTGGCCCCTCCCCGCGAGTAGACCCGCCCCTTGACCAAAACCGTCTGCCCGACGTAATCGATCAATCCCTTGTTGGGATCCTCGCCCGGCTTATCCGTTGCCACCATGTAGAGCTTTTGTGTCTTGTTCTCGACGATCGCAAGCACCTGCCCCGCCTTCGCACAGGCGATGGCGCACTCCTTGTGCGAAGGACCCTTCGCGCCGTTCACGATCCAGCAGGCGGGATCCACCACTTCGCCGATGATCGACCGTGGACCTACCTTGGCGGCTGTCCCTTCCGCCTTCGTCGCCTTCGCGGTCGTGGCCTTCGCGGTCGTGGCCTTCGCGGTCGTCGCCTTCGCGGTCGCTTTGCCGGCTGCCGCTGCGGGTGCCTTGGCCGGTGCAGGCTTGGGCGGCGTCACCTGCACGGTTCCGGTGGTCGCAGTCCCCTGCGCGGCGGCCCGGCTCGTCATCCACGATGGAACCAGTGCAAGGACGAGAAGGGCGAACGTCATCCGAGTCTTCATCCAAACCTCCATGGAATTGCGGGCGACGGAGAAGCGATAGCCTCGATTCGGAGCCTAACAGAGTTCCGCGACCGGCCACAAGACGCCCGAAGTCGGGTTCCTTGCCCCGAATCAAGCGGCCAGGACTCGGTCACCTGGCGTCGCGTTCGATCTCCGCGAAACCTCGCGCAAGAACCCCTTCGGCGGGTTTGCGTTGCGGCGAGTACTCGGTGTCCGCGGGGCCACCGGCGCGCGCGTAGTCGGGGTGCCATTTCCATATGAATACACCGCGAATCCCCGGTTGCTCTGGCAAAACCCGAAAGAGCGCCGCATAGCAGCGCGCCTGGGTGTCGAGCGAGAGGTTGCCCGCGAGATCCCACTCCCAGGGCCGGCTCGCCGCCGTGTCCAGACTGTGATAGCCGATCTCGGTCAGAACGACCGGCTTTCCCCACCGCCGCGAGACCGTGCTCAGGTCGGCGAGCGGTTGGCGCCATGCCCGCACGAGATCCGTGAGCTCCGGATCGCGCCGATGGCTGAGCGGGTAATACGCCTGGACGCCGATCCAATCGAGGGCGTCCCAAAACGGTACCTGGTGCAGGTCCGCCGCCCAGTTCG
>WNFK01177702.1_pt1 | contig 74791 bp, 79 predicted proteins | sample 5400281 | NCBI WGS metagenome assembly WNFK01 (sample SAMN13153350, study PRJNA577476) | soil metagenome | isolation source: 20 cm soil on Douglas fir-dominated hillslope | place: USA:California | collected 2013-09-17
AGGCCCAGCAGCGTGCCGAGCACGTCACCGTCGGGATGGACGTGGCCCAGCATGAGGGCCGCGCCGCGGGGCCGGCGGAGGGCGTCGAGCAGCTGCGTGGGGGGCTGCTCGGAGACCACGGTGACACCGGCCGGCGTGGGATCGCTCACGTCACTCGCTCTCCGGAGCGTCGGGCGCCTTCGAGCGCAGGTCGGCCAGGAGGGCCTGGATGTGCGCGGCGTGCTCCATGGAGCGGTCGGGGCGGAAGAGCAGCTCCGGGGTCGTGCGCAGGTCGAGGTGGCGGCGGAGCCAGCTCCACACGAAGCCGCGCGCGCTCTCGAGGGCCTTGAACGAGGCGGCCCACTTGTCCTCCGGCCCGAGGACCGAGAAGTACACCTTCGCGTGCTTGAGGTCCGGGCTCGTGTCCACCTCGGTCACGGTGACGAAGCCGAGGCGCGGGTCCTTGAGCTGACGCTGGACGAGCATCGAGATCTCTTCCTTGATCAGCTGGTTGACCCGCTCGAGCCGCTTCGCTTGCATTTAAAGTATCTCGACCTGCACGTCGGTCACCCAGCCGTCGACGTGGTCCTCGATGTAGTCCATGGCCTTGGAGATCACCTCGTTGGCGTGGCGCGAGTCGCCGGACACGCACGCGAGCGCCAGGGTCGCGCGCTGCCACACGTCGTGGTGGTCGACCTCGGCGACCGAGATCTCGAAGCGGCGGCGCAGGGTGTCCTTGAGTCCCTTCAGGGCGTGGCGCTTGCCCTTGAGCGATCCGATGTCCGGCAGGTGCAGCTCGACGGTGCCGACCGCCACCCGCGCTCCCGACACTGGTCGACGCCCCTACAGGGTGCGGGCGACCTCTTCGGTGGAGAAGGCCTCGATGACGTCGTTGGGCTGCACGCCCTTGATGCCCTCGATACCGATGCCGCACTCGAGCCCCTGCAGCACCTCCCGCACGTCGTCCTTGAACCGCTTGAGCGAGTTGACGGTGCTCTCGCCCAGCACGGTGTCGCCGCGCTTGATGCGGGCCCGCGCCCCGCGGACCATCTTGCCCTCGGTGACCGACGAACCGTAGATCGTGCCCACCTTGGAGATCGGGAAGAGCTGGCGCACCTGCGCCCGCCCCAGCACGACCTCGCGGATCTCGGGGGCCAGCATGCCGGACAGCGCCGCCTTCACGTCGTTGATCGCGTCGTAGATCACGTTGTAGCTGCGCATGTCGACGCCGTTGGCCTGGGCCTGGCTCGTCGCCTTGGGGTCCGCCTTTACGTTGAAGCCGAGCACGATGGCGTTGGAGGCGGAGGCGAGCATCACGTCCGATTCGGTCACCCCGCCCACCGAGCTGTGGATGACCTTGAGCTTGACCTCGTCGGTGGACAGGCGCTCGAGCGACTCGGTGAGGGCCTCGACCGAGCCCTGCACGTCCGCCTTGATGACCAGGCGCAGCTCCTTGACCTCGCCCGCCGCGATCTGCTTGTGCAGGTCCTCGAGGGTGATCCGGGTCGCGCCCTTGCCCTTCAGACGGTCGCGCTCGCTGCGCACGGTGGCGATCTGCCGCGCCTTGCGCTCGTCGGAGACCACCAGCATGGTGTCGCCCGCCTGCGGCACGCCGGAGAGGCCCAGGATCTCGACCGGGTCCGACGGGCCCGCGCTCGCGACCTTCTTGCCGCGGTCGTTGAACATCGCGCGCACGCGGCCGGCGTGGGAGCCGACCACGACCGCGTCGCCTTCCCGCAGCGTGCCCGACTGGATGAGGGCGGTGGCCACCGGACCGCGCCCGCGATCGAGCCGGCCTTCCACGATCACCCCGCGCCCGGACCGCCCGGGGTTGGCGCGCAGCTCGAGGATCTCCGCCTGCAGCGCGGTCATCTCGAGGAGCTGCGGGATGCCGTCGCCCCGCTTGGCCGAGGTGTGGATGAAGATGGTCTGACCGCCCCAGTCTTCCGGCACCAGGCCCTGGTTGGCGAGCTCGCGCTTGACCCGGTCCGGATCGGAGCCCGGCTTGTCGATCTTGTTCACCGCGACCAGGATCGGCACGTTGGCCGCCTTGGCGTGGTTGATCGCCTCCACCGTCTGCGGCATCACCCCATCGTCGGCCGCGACCACCAGGATCACCATGTCGGTGGCCTGCGCCCCACGGGCCCGCATCGCGGTGAAGGCCTCGTGGCCGGGGGTGTCGAGGAAGGTGACCTTGCCGTGGCTCGTGTCCACCTGGTACGCGCCGATGTGCTGGGTGATGCCGCCGAACTCGCGCTCCGCCACCTTGGTGGTGCGGATCGCGTCGAGCAGTGACGTCTTGCCGTGGTCGACGTGGCCCATGACCGTGACCACCGGCGGCCGCGTGCGCATCTGCGCCGGGTCGGACTCTTCCTCCTCCAGCAGATCGCCCTCGAGGGAGCGGACCTCCACGTCGAAGTGGAACCGGTCCGCGACCAGCTTGGCCGCGGTCGGGTCGAGCACCTCGTTGACGGTGGCCATGACGCCCAGCTCGAGCAGCGCCTTGATCACCTCGGTCGACTTCCGCCGCATTCCGGCCGCGAGCTCGCCGACCGTGACCGACTCCGGCAGCTTGATCAGCTCGCGCTTGATCTCCTGCGGGGGCTCGGGCGGCGGCGGGATCGGGAGCGACGCCGGCCGCGCCGGCGCGGCGGGTTCCGCGGGCGCGGCCACCGCCGCGGCGGCCGGCCGCGCCGGGATCGGCGGCGCGGCGGGGCGCGGGGGGACCGGGGCGGCGGCCGGACGCGGCGCCGCGGCCGGCGGCACCGCGGGACGAATCGGAGGCGCCGTCGGCGACATCGGGCGCGGCGGGGCAGCGGACGCCGGACGCACGATCGGCGGCGCGGGGCTCACCACCGCGGGCCGCGCGGGCGGCGCCGGCGCGGGCGCCGGCCGGGGCGCCGCGGGCGGGGAAGCCACGGTGGCGGCCGGCGCGATCGGTGGCGCGGGGGCGATCTCGGGCGGCGCCGGCGGAGACAGCGGGGCGGGAGCGGGACGGAAGATCGTCGCCGCGGGCTTGACCAGCTCGGGCCCCCGGGCCGGCGACAGCTCGACCACCGCCGCCGCGTCCTCGGCAACCTTCCCGGCGGCTTTCTTGCTGCGAGCAGCACCTTCGCCCGCGGCCTTCTTCTTCTTGGGTGCCGCCGCGACCGCGACCTCGTCCCCCTCCGCCGCCTTGGGCTTGGGAGCGCGCTTGGGCTTCGCCTCGGCGGGCAGCTCGCGGCCGCGTCCGAGCTTGACCCGCAGCTCGTTGGCCTGCGCGGCGAGGAGCGGGCTCATGGCCCGCATGCCCTTCTGGCCCATGCCCTCGAGCGCGACGATCAAGTCCTTGCTGGTGACGCCCAGCTCCTTCGCCAGGTCGATGACCTTTACCCGTGCCGCCACGCGCGATTACCTCCCCTTCCAGCTCGCGAGCCAACTCGCGAGAATGACTACCGGACTCTCCTGCGGCGGCCGGCTCGGCCGCTTGAACGCGTGGCCCAGTCGTCCCGCCTGCAGCGCCTTCTCCATGCATTCGACGGCGGCGCACATGTACGCGCCTCGCCCCGCCGCGATCCCCTCACGATCCACTCGTACCTCGCCCGTCTCGTCGCGTACCAGCCGGATCAGCTCAGCCTGCGGCCGCACCGTCCGGCACGCGATGCAGGTCCGCTTCGGCCGACCGCCCCGCCCGCTCAGCGCTCGAGCGGGCTCGGCTCGACCTCCGACCCCCCATCGCCCTCGACCGCGGCCGACGGCTCCGCGGTCGACGGGGCCGGGTGCTCCGCGATCCATGCGGTCGCGGCGGCCAGGATCGAGGAGGCCTTCGTCTCGCCCACGCCCGGGAGCGCCTGCAGCGCGGGCAGGCCCGCGGCCACGATGCGGGCCGGCGAGTGCAGCCCGACCTCGACCAGCTTCTCCACGAGCTGCGGTCCGACGCCGGGCAGGTGGACCAGGGTCTGGCGGCCCTCGGCGCGCTCTTCCTCGTCCCGGCGCCGCTCCTCCTCGATCTCGCCCTCGCTCTTGATGTCGACGCGGAAGCCGGTGAGCTTCGCGGCGAGCCGGGCGTTCTGCCCCTTCTTGCCGATGGCGAGCGAGAGCTGGTTGTCGGGGACGACCACCAGCACCGAGCGCAGGGCGTCGCCCTCCTCGCCCTCCGGCCGCTCCTCCACCGTGACCGAGGAGACCTTGGCCGGCGAGAGGGCGCGGGCCACGAAGACCGCCGGGTCGGGCGACCACTCCACGATGTCGATCTTCTCTCCGCGCAGCTCGCGGCTGATGACCTGGATGCGCGTGCCGCGCAGCCCGACGCACGCCCCGATCGGATCCACGTCGCGCTTGGTGGACGACACCGCCACCTTGGCGCGCTCGCCCGGCTCGCGGGCCGCCGCCTTGACCAGCACGATGCCCTCCGCGATCTCCGGGATCTCGGTCTCGAACAGCCGCACTAGGAAGCCGGGATGCGTGCGCGACAAGAGGATCTGGGGGCCCTTGGCCGTCTTCTTGACTTCCAGCATGTAGGCCCGCAGGCGGTCGCCCGGGTTGTAACGCTCGCCCGGCAGCTGCTCGCGCTCGGTGATCACCGCCTCCGCCTTGCCCAGCTCCACCACCACGTTCCGCTTCTCGATGCGATGCACCGCGCCGCGGACGATCTTCCCCTCGCGGTCGATGAACTCGGCGTAGACCGCGTCGCGCTCGGCGTCGCGGACCCGCTGGAGGATCACCTGCTTGGCGGTCTGGGCCGCGATGCGCCCGAACTCCTGGGGCGCGAGCTCCTGCTCGATCTCGTCCTCCATCTCGACCGCGGCGTTGAGCCGCCGGGCCTCGTCGAGGGTGATCTCGAGCTTCGGGTCCGTGACCGCGCCGACCACCTTCTTGCGGGCGAAGACGCGCAGGCTTCCGGTCTGGCGGTCGATCTGCATCCGGACGTTGTCGGCCGCGCCCATGGTCTTCTTGGACGCCGACAGCAGGGCAGACTCCAGCGCCTCGAAGAGGACCTCTTTCCCGATCCCCTTCTCGCGGCCGATCTGCTCGATAACGTAGATGAGATCTTTGTTCATCATCCCTTGGTCCGCCCAAACGCCTGAAGCTGCAGGCGCGCTTTCGTCACCAGCCGGCGCGGTACCTCGCGCCGTGTTCCGGCACCTTCCTCCAGCATCAACGCGGCCGGCGAGACGTCCACCAGCCGTCCCGCGAACTCGGTCCGCCCGTCCACCGGCTCGCCGACCCAGCAGTGCACGTCGCGGCCGACCGCCCAGCGGAGCTCGCGATCCTTCTTCAGCACCCGATCGAGCCCGGGCGAGGACACCTCGAGGTCATAAGAGGGCTCGATCAGCCCGGAGACGTCCAGCACGTCGCCGGCCTCCCGGCTGAAGGACTGGCAATCCTGGATGCCGACACCGCCCGGCTTGTCCACGAAGAAGCGTAGCACCCAGCGACGCCCCTCGCGGTGCCACTCGGTATCCACGAGGTCCAGGCCGCGCGAGGCGAGCACCGGCGCCACGACCGCTTCGATCCGGTCGAGCCACTGTGCATCATCCACCATGCCCTGCCCCCCAGAAAAAAAAGTGGGCGACCGCCCACTTTTTTCAGGACTTTAGCACAGGGATCTGACCCCCGCAAGGGGACGGAGACGCAGATGGTCTATGAAATCGTTTGCGCCATCTCCCGGATCACGCCGACGACCTCGGCCTTGGGCACCCGGCGATCCGCCCGCGTGGCGCGCTGGCGCACCTCGACCACGCCCTCCTTTGCCAGGGCATTGCCGATGGTCACCCGGATCGGCACCCCGAGCAGGTCGGCGTCCTTGAACTTCACCCCCGCCCTCTCCTCGCGGTCGTCCATCAGCACGTCGAATCCCGCCGCCCGGAGCTCCCGGTACAGGTCCTCGGCGGCCGCCATCTGTCCGGCATCCTTGACCGAGACCGGCACCAGGTGCACGTGGAAGGGCGCGATGGCCCAGGGCCAGACGATGCCGTCGGCGTCGTGACGCTGCTCCACCGCGGCGGCGGCGATCCGGGCGGGGCCGATCCCGTAAGAGCCCATCACGATCGGCTGCTGCTGGCCGCGCTCGTCCAGGTAGGTGGCCCCCAGCGGCACCGAGTACTTGGTGCCGAGCTTGAAGGTGTTGCCGATCTCGATCACCCGCTCGATCCGGAGAGGCTTGCCGCAGCTCGGGCAGCCCTCACCGGCCAGGGCCACCTGCAGATCCGCCCACTCGGCGGCGAAGTCCTGCCCCGGCCTCACGCCGGTCACGTGGAAGCCCTCGCGGTTGGCCCCCACCACGTAGCGGCCCTCCCGGAGCGACTCGTCGGCGATGATGCGGGCGGCCCGGACCTCGAGCGGCCCGACCGAGCCCGGGGCCACCCCGAGGGTCTTCTGGAGCTCCTCGGGATGGGCCGGTCGCGCCTCGGCCTTGAGGGCCCGGGCGAGCTTGCGCTCGTGGAGCGCGTGGTCGCCCCGCACCAGCGCCAGCACCGGCCCGTCCGGCCCGATGAAGACCAGCGTCTTGATCGTGGCCGCCGGATCGATCTTGAGCTGGGCCGAGACCTCGGTGATGGTGCGTGCGCCCGGCGTCGCCACCTCCTCGCGCTTGGCGTCCGACAACGGGGCGGCGCTCGGCACCCCCCGGGCCAGCTCGACGTTGGCGGCGTAGCCGCACGCCTCGCACAGGGCCACCTCGTCCTCGCCGGCCGCGCTCGGAGCCATGAACTCGTGCGAGCCCGAGCCGCCCATCATGCCCGGATCCGACTGCACCACCACGTAGGTGATCCCGCAGCGGTCGAAGATCCGGCAGTAGGCATCCTTGTGGGCGTGGTAGGAGATCTCGAGCGCGGCCGCGTCCGGATCGAGCGTATAGGAGTCCTTCATGAGGAACTCGCGCGTGCGCAGGACTCCCGAGCGCGGGCGCGCCTCGTCCCGCTCCTTGGTCTGGATCTGGTACCAGATCTGCGGAAGGTCGCGGTACGAGCGGATCTCGCGCGCGGCCAGCCACGCGATGACCTCCTCGTGGGTCATGCCGAGGCACATGTCGCGCCCGTTGCGATCCTTCAGCCGGAACATCTCGTCGCCGATCCCGTCCCACCGCCCCGACTGCTGCCAGATCTCGGCGGGGAGCAGCACCGGCATCTCGATCTCCTGCCCCCCGATGCCGTTCATTTCCTGGCGGAGGATCGCGTTGACCTTCTCGATCACGCGCAGGCCCAGCGGCAGGTGCACGTAGAGGCCGGCCGCGAGCTGCCGGACGAGGCCGGCCCGCACCATGAGCTTGTGGCTGATGGCTTCGGCGTCGGCGGGGTCGTCCCGGAGCGTGGGGATCAGCGACCGGGTCCAGCGCATGGCGGGCCTAGCTCTTCGCTTTCTCTTTGACCTTGTTCGCGCCCTTGACGCCCGGATCGTAGATCAGGCGCTTGACCGGCACCCCGTTCAGGATGTGCGACTCGAGGATCTCGGGGAGATCGCTCTCCTGGACCCCCGCGTACCAGACGTTCTCGGGGTAGACCACGACCATCGGGCCGTGCCCGCACTGGGAGAAGCAGCCCGCCTTGTTCACCCGGACCTCGACCTGGCGCCCCGCGGTGGCCACCCCGGTCCTGAGCGTCTTCACGTACTTCTCCACCTCGCCCTGGACCGGGCAGGTGTCCCCCGCCGTGCACACGAAGACGTGCCGCTGGTACTGTCCCATCAGAAGAGGCCGATCCGCTTGAAGTCGTTGTAGAACGCGAACACCATGAGGAGCATCAGCAGGGCGAAGCCGACCTGCTGGGCGACCTCTCGCTTGCGCACCGACAGCGGCCGCCCAAGCACCGCCTCGAAGGCGAAGAAGAGCAGGTGGCCGCCGTCGAGCATGGGTACGGGCAGCAGGTTGAGCAGGAACAGGTTGATGCTGATCACCGCGGTGAAGAGCGCGAGGCTCACGATGCCCTGGCGCGCCTGCTCCCCCGCGGTCTTCGCGATCTGGATCGGGCCGCCGATATTGCTCCGGTCGAGCTGGCCCACCACGATCTTGTAGAGCCCGATCGCGGTCTTCATGGTGACGTCACCCGACCAGGCGACCCCCTCCCAGAGCGCGGAGATCGGATTCGACCGCACCATCGTCACCGAGCCGCCCGGGCGGATGCCGACTAGGCCGACCTCGGTCTCCTTGCCGTCGGCTCCCGGGATCTTGCCCTTCTTCGGGGTCACCGTGATCGCGAGCGTCTCGGCCCCCCGCTTGACCTCGAGCCTCGTGGGCTGCCCCGCCCGCTGGTGGATGCGCTCGGCCAGCTCGTCCCAGGAGAGGACGGGCTGCCCTTCGAGCGCCACCACCACGTCGCCCGCCTTGAGCCCGGCCTGATCCGCCGGGTCGCCGGCGACCGTGTCGCCGATGGCGGCGGGGATGTACGGGCTCGCGCCGATCTCCCAGACGGTCTGCTCGTCGCCGAAGAGATCCTTGCGCTTGGTCTGCGCCGGAGTGAGGGCCACCGTGCGCTCGCCCGCCGGCCCCTGCGCCGTGACCTGGAGCGCACGCCCGCGCGCGGCCTGCACGATGCGGGCGAGATCCTCCCAGTACTGGACCGGCTTGCCGTCGATCGCGACCAGGCGGTCGCCGGTCTTGAGCCCGGCCTGCGCGGCGGGGCTCCCGTCGGTGACGCGCCCCACCAGCGCGGGGGCGACCGGCCGTCCGACCAGCATGAACATCAGCCCCGCGATCACGGCGGCCAGGACGAAGTTCATGGCCGGTCCCGCGAACACGATCAGGAAGCGGGCCGCGAGCGGCTTACCGTTGAAGGCCTTGGCCGGGTCGATGGTCGTACCCTTGCCGCCCTCGAGCGGGTTCTCGTCGTCTCCCATCATCTTGACGTAGCCGCCCATCGGAATCGCGGACACGCAGTACTCGGTCTCCTTGCCGCGGAACCGCCAGAGCACGGGGCCGAACCCGATGGAGAACCGCTCGACCCCGACCCCGGCGAGACGGGCCATCAGGAAGTGGCCGAGCTCGTGCACCACGATCAGGATCCCCAGCACCACCACGAACGACACGAGCATCTGTACCGTCGCCACCGAGCGCCTCCTCTATCTCACCGCCGCGGCCACCGGGCCAGGAAGCCACTCCCGCACCGTGGCCCGCGTCCGGGTATCGACGTCCACACACGTGTCGATCCCGTCGAGGGCCCGCGCGGGCACCCGCGCCAGCGCCTCGGCGATCAGCTCCGGGATCTGGGTGAAGCGGATCCGGCCCTCCAGGAACGCGGCCACCGCGATCTCGTTGGCCGCGTTCAGGATCACCGGCGCGCAGCCCCCTTCGAGCAGCGCGCGCCGCGCGAGGGCCAGGCACGGGAACCGCACCGCGTCCGGCGCCTCGAAGGTGAGCGAGCCGACCCGGGTGAGGTCGAGCCGCTCGGCCGGACAGGGCAGCCGCTGCGGGTAGGTCAGCGCGTAGAGGATCGGGATGCCCATGTCGGCCACCCCGAGCTGGGCGATGACCGAGCCGTCCACGTACTCGACCAGAGAATGCACGACCGACTGCGGATGCACCACCACCTGGACCTGCTCGGGCCGCACGTCGAACAGCCAGCGCGCCTCGATGACCTCGAGCCCCTTGTTCATGAGGGTGGCCGAGTCCACCGTGATCTTGGCGCCCATCCGCCAGGTGGGATGGTTGAGCGCCTCCGCCACCGTCACCCGGGCGAGGTCGGCCGCCTTCATGGTCCGGAAGGGGCCGCCGGACGCGGTGAGCAGGATGCGGCGAATCTCGGATCGATTGTGGCCCTCGAGGCACTGGAAGACCGCGCTGTGCTCGGAGTCGACCGGCAGGAGCGCGACCCCGCGCTCCCGGGCCGCCGCGGTCATCAGGCTGCCCGCCATCACCAGCGTCTCCTTGTTGGCGAGCGCGACGCTCTTGCCGCTCTGGATGGCGGCCATGGTCGGCAGCAGGCCCGCGCCGCCCACGATGGCCGAGAGGACGACGTCGGCCTCCACCTCGCGGGCGAGCGTCACCAGGCCGGCCGGGCCCGCGAGCAGCTCGGGGCGCGGGGTGGGCAGGGCCCGGGCCACCGCGTCCATCGCGGCCGCATCCGACAGGGCGAGCGCGCGGGGCCGGTGACGCCGGCAGAGCTCCACGATCAGCTCCGGGTTGGACCCGCGCGCGGCCATACCCTCGACCCGGAACTCCTCCGGGAAATGCTCGACCAGCTCCAGCGTGCGCCGCCCCACGGAGCCGGTGACACCCAGCACGGTCAGCCGCTTCATGCGCCCAGAGACCTCGCGTAGGTTGCGTAGTAGAAGAGCACCGGGGTGTTGACGAGCAGGCTGTCCACGCGGTCGAGCATGCCGCCGTGCCCGGGGATGAGGCGGCCGGTGTCCTTGGTGCCGACGCTCCGCTTGATCGCGGACTCGATGAGGTCGCCGGCCTGCCCCACCACCCCCAGCAGCAAGCCCACGAAGAGCGCGCCGTGGAGCGAGAGCGCGGGGAAGAACCACGCGCGCGCCCCGAGGGCCGCGAGCGCCGACATCACGAGCTGGGCCGCCGCGCCCTCGATCGTCTTGCGCGGGCTGATCGACGGAGCGAGCTTGTGGCGCCCGAGGGTCGAGCCGACCACGTAGGCCGCGGTCTCGCCGAGCCAGGTGACCGAGACCAGGAGCAGGATCCACTCCACCCCGTGCTCGAGATCTCGCAGCCAGAAGGTGTAGCCGAGCAGCCAGTTCACGTAGCAGACGCCGAAGAGCGTGACCACCACCGGCTCCCACGCGGCGCGTCCGGCCACCTCGGCCCGGAGGAACCCGATCGCGCAGATGGCCAGGAGCACCGCGGTGAAGGTCACCCGCTCCGAGATCGGCAGGGCGAAGCTCGCGGTCAGCACCGAGCCGCCCACCAGCCCGATGAACCGCAGGGTGCGGACGCCGGCTCGCTCGAACATGCCGGTGAACTCCCACTGCCCGAGCGCGCCCACCAGCACCATGGCGGCCCCGAAGAGCCACATCGGCCCGTCGATCACCATCCACACGAAGAGCGGGAGCAGGACCAGCGTGCTGAGCAGCCGCCGCACGAGAGCGGCGGAGCGGGAGGGGCCGGCCGCCTCGACCGGGTGCGGGATGCGCACGTCCTCGGCCTGGGACATCACACTCTCCCGAAGCGACGATCCCGCTGCTGGAAGTCGGCCACCGCGAGGCAGAACTCACGCGCGCCGAAGTCCGGCCACAGGGTCGGGGTCATCCACAGCTCGGTGTAGGCGACCTGCCACAGGAGGAAGTTCGAGAGTCGCAGCTCGCCGCTGGTGCGGATGAGCAGATCCGGGTCGGGCACCCCGTCGGTGTAGAGCGCGCGCGAGACCCGGACCTCGTCGATGTCCTCCGGACGGAGCGCGCCGCGCTGGACCTCGCGCGCGAGGGTGCGGACCGCGTCGACCAGCTCGTCGCGCCCGCCGTAGTTGAAGGCCATGAGCAGGGTGAGCCCGGTGTTGGCCGCGGTGGTGTCGATGAGGCGCTGGATTCCCTGCCCCACCCGCGGGGGCACGCCCTCCGGCCGGCCGATCATCCGGAAGCGCACGTTGCGCTCCATCAGCTCGGGGAGCTCGCGCTCGATCGAGCGCTCGAGCAGCGCCATGAGGGTCGAGACCTCCTGGTGCGGGCGCTGCCAGTTCTCGGAGGAGAAGGCGTAGAGGGTGAGGAACTGGACGCCGAGCTCACCCGCGGTGCGCACGATGTTCCGCACCGCCTTCACGCCCTCGCCGTGGCCGGCCACGCGCGGCAGCCCGCGGCTGGTGGCCCACCGGCCGTTGCCGTCCATGATGACCGCAACGTGCCGGGGCACCGGGCGCGCCATGACGCGCTGTCGGAGGTCGTCCTCCGGGAGCGTCGACAACTCCGCCACCGACACCCCCGCCCCGGCCTTCGCCGCCATAGCAAACGATGTTACGTGAGCCCCCCACGGATTGCCAGTAAAAAGGCCGAAATACAGGCGAAATCGGCCCGCGCGCAGACAAATCAACCGCCGACTATCCGCCTGGCCCCGCAGTAAACGCGCGTCCGCCCGCGGGAGTAAACGAGCGTCCGCCGACATGGGGGAGTGCGGGGGCCATTTCTGGGCCCCCGCAGATGAAGAGACTGAAGAAGTAAACGGTTGTCCGCCCCGGTCGCCCGCGGCGGTTGCCCGCCTACACGGTAAGGACTTCCTGCTCCTTCTTCTTGGTGAGCTCGTCGATCTTGGCGGTGAAGCGATCGGTCGCCTTCTGGATCTGGTCGTGGCCGCGGCGCTCCTCGTCCTCGGAGATCTTCTTCTCCTTGGCGAGCCCCTTCATCTTGTCGTTGGCCTCGCGCCGGACGTTCCGGATGGCGACCCGCGCGTCCTCCGCGAACTTGCCCACCGACTTCGCGAGCTGCTTGCGCCGCTCCTCGGTCAGCGTCGGCATCGTGAGCCGGATCACCTTGCCGTCGTTGCTCGGGGAGAGCCCGAGGTCCGACTTGACGATCCCCTTCTCGATCTCCTTCAGCTGGGTGGCGTCCCACGGCTGGATCAGGATGGTGCGCGGGTCGGGCACCGACACCGAGGCCACCTGGTTGAGCGGGGTCGTGTTGCCGTAGGCCTCGACGCGCACCCCGTCCAGGAGCGCCGCGTTGGCGCGGCCGGTGCGCACGCTCGCGAACTCCCGCGCGAGCACGTCGACGGCGGCCTGCATGCGGGTCTCGAGATCCTTCTGCACCGCTTGTTGCGTCATGGCCTACCCCTTCGCGGCGATCGCGTCGGTGGAGACGACGGACCCGACCGGCTCGCCCGTGACTATCCGTCTGATGTTGCCGCTTCGCGTGAGGTCGAAGACCACGATCGGCAGCTTGTTGTCCATGCACAGCGAGATGGCCGTGGTGTCCATCACCTGTAGCCCGCGATTGAGCACCTCGATGTAGCCGACCCGCGGGAGCCGCACCGCGGTCTTGTCCTTGGCCGGATCGGCGGTGTAGATCCCGTCCACCTTGGTCGCCTTCAAGATCGCCTCCGCGCCGATCTCCACCGCGCGCAGGGCCCCCGCGGTATCGGTGGTGAAGAATGGATTCGCCGCCTGATGTAGGGCTCGGCCACCGCGCGCATCTCGATCGCGGAGAGCACCCGGGTGGGCACGCCCGCCTTCTCGATCGCATCCTGAAGGGCCAGCGCGTTGATCACGGTGGCGAGCATGCCCATGTAGTCGCCGGTGGCGCGGTCCATGCCGCCCGCGCTGGCCGCGATGCCGCGGAAGATGTTGCCGCCCCCGATGACCACCGCCAGCTCGACGCCGAGCCGCACCACCTCGGCCACCTCCTCCGCGATGCGGCTGATGACGTCGGGATCCATGCCGTAGCCCTGGCTGCCCGCGAGCGCTTCGCCCGAGATCTTGAGCAGGACGCGCTTGTAGGCGGGAGCCGCGCCGGCGGCCATGGAGGCCTAGCTCTCGCCCACCTGGAAGCGGGCGAAGCGCTTGACCACGATGCGCTCGCCCATCTTGGACGTCGACTGGTCCACCATGTCCTTGAGGCGGGTCTTGCCGGACGCGTCACGGATGAACGGCTGCTCCAGCAGGCAGGACTCGGCGTAGAACTTCTCGAGCTTGCCCTCGATGATCTTGTCGACGACCTGGGGCGGCTTCTTCTGGTCGGCCATCTGCTGCCGGTAGATCTCCCGCTCCTTCTCCACCACCGCTCCCGGCACATCTTCGCGCGACACGTATGACGGATTCGCGGCCGCCACTTGCATCGCCACGTCCTTGACCAGCTGCTGGAAGTCGTCGGTGCGGGCCACGAAGTCGGTCTCGCAGTTGATCTCCACCAGCACCCCGATCTTGCCGCCGGCGTGGATGTAGGAGGCCACCACCCCGTCCTTGGCCTCGCGGTGGGCCTTCTTGGCCGCGTCGGCCAGGCCCTTCTTGCGCAGGTGCTCGATCGCGCCCTGCATGTCGCCCTTGGAGGCCTCGAGCGCCGCCTTGCAGTCCATCACTCCCGCCCCGGTGCGCTCCCGGAGCTCCTTCACCTGTTCCGCCGAGGATGCCATGCCGTGAGTGTCCTCGCCTCGGGGCGTCAGGCGCCCGGCTCCGCCGTCGCCGACATCTCGGCCTCGGTCACCAGCGGCAGGTCCGGCGAAGCCGGGATCTCCTCCACCTCCTGCTTGGCGAGGGTGCCGCTGCCCTCGATGATCGCGTCCGCGATGCGCGAGGTGATCAGGCGCACCGAGCGGATGGCGTCGTCGTTGCCGGGCACCGGGTAGTCGATCCCGGAGGGGTCGCAGTTGGTGTCCACGATGGCCACGATCGGGATCGCGAGCCGGCGGGCCTCCTCCACCGCGATCGACTCCTTCTTGGGGTCGATGATGAAGATCGCGGAGGGCAGCCGGTCCATGCTCTTGATGCCCACCAGCGCGCTCTGGAGCTTGGCCCGCTCGCGCTCGAGCCCGATGACTTCCTTCTTGGGCAGGCGTTCGTACTCGCCGGTCTCGCTCATCTCGTCGAGCTTCTTGAGCCGCGCGATCGACTTGCGAATCGTCGTGAAGTTGGTGAGGGTGCCGCCCAGCCAGCGGTGGTTGACGTAGAACTGCCCGCAGCGGGCCGTCTCCTCCAGCACCGTCTCCTGGGCCTGCTTCTTGGTGCCCACGAACAGCACGGTGCCGCCGTCGGCGGCGAGGTCGCGCACGAAGGCGTAGGCCTCGCGGAACTTCTTGAGGGTCTTTTGTAGATCGATGATATAGATGCCGTTGCGCTCGCCGAAGATGTACTTCTGCATCTTCGGGTTCCAGCGCTTGGTCTGGTGGCCGAAGTGCACCCCGGCCTCCAGCAGCTCCTTCATGGTCAGCGATGCCATGGTCCTGCCGTCCTTTCCGTCGTCGTTCGGTTGGCCTCCGGTCGCGAGCGGCCGGCCCCCGGAAAGGGGGGCGACACTTCCCCGGGGGCCGACGCGGCCCGCGGAGACCGAAGCTCGCAACCGTGCGTGTTAGGTCGTGTACTTCGCGTTGATTCGAACGTACTCCTCACTGAGGTCCGATGTCCACACCGCGTCCTCGCCCCGTCCCAGTTCCAGGTCGATGGCGATGGTGTAGCTCGTCCCGCCCATCACCTCGTGAATCCGGTCGAGGCGGGCTCCCGCCCGCAGCATCCCCTTCTCCACGAGCAATTCGCCCCCGATCGCGATGGCCACCCGGTCCGCGGCCACCCGGGCCGGGCCCTTGCCCAGCGCCATCATGATGCGGCCCCAGTTGGGGTCGGCGCCGTTGATCGCGGTCTTCACGAGCGGCGAGTTGGCCACCGAGCGGGCGGCCAGCACCGCCTCCCGCCGGGTGCGGGCGCCGCGCACCGCGATCTCCACGAGCTTCGTCGCGCCCTCGCCGTCCTCGACGAGCATGCGGGCGAGGCGCTCGGTGATGGCCTCGAGCGCGCGCGCGAACTGGCGCAGCCCCTTGCCTCCGCGCTCGAGCGACGCGTTCTCGGCCAGCCCGTTGGCGAGCAGGGCCACCGTGTCGCTGGTGGACTGGTCGCCGTCCACCGTGATGCGGTTGAACGAGCGGTCGACCGAGCGGCGGAGCACGCGGGGCAGCGAGTCGCGCGCCACCATCGCGTCGGTGGCGAGGAAGCAGAACATCGTCGCCATGTGCGGCTCGAGCATGCCGACGCCCTTGGCGATGCCCCCGATGGTGACCGGCCGGCCCGCCACGTCGACCCGCAGGGCCGCTTCCTTCGGCCGCGTGTCGGTGGTCATGATGGCCTCGGCCGCGAGCCGCCCGCCCTGGGGCGAGAGGCCCTTCACCAGCTTGGGCAGCCCGGCTCGGATCTTGTCCATCGGCAGCGGCTGGCCGATGACGCCGGTGGAGGCGATCAGGACCTGGCGCGGCGGGATGCGCAGCAGCTCCCCGGTGATCCGGGTCATCTCGCGCGCGTCCTTCACCCCCTGCTCGCCGGTGCACACGTTCGAGCAGCCCGCGGAGGCGAGGATCGCCTGGGCCCGGCCGTCACGCACGTGCTCCTGCGAGACGAGCACCGGCGCGCCCTTGATCTGATTGGTGGTGAACACCGCGGCCGCGCGCGCGGGCGACGACGAGTAGACGAGGGCCAGATCCTTCTTACCGCTCGGCTTGATGCCCGCCGCGATGCCGGAGGCGAGGATGCCGGGCACGGCGGTGATGCCCCCCTCCAGCCACTGAAAGTCCGCCATGCGGGCTACGGATACACCGGAGGCGCTTCGAGACCGGTCCGCTCGTCCCACCCCATCATGATGTTGAGGCTCTGGATGCCGTTGGCGGAGCCGCCCTTGCCCAGGTTGTCGAGCGCCGACACGCACACCGCGCGCTTGGTGCGCGGGTCGGCCACCACCGTGACGTCGCAGTAGTTCGAGCCCACCACCGACCGGGTGGTCGGGCGCTGGCCCTCGTCGAGCACCCGCACGAACGGCTCGCCCGCGTAGAACTCGCGGTAGAGCGCGACCAGCTCCGCGCTGGTCGCCGGCCGGGTGAGCGGGACCGACGCGGTCGTGAACAGGCCACGGTTGAGGGGAACGAGGTGAGGGGTAAAACTCACGATCACTTGCTGTCCCGCGAGGGCGGAGAGCTCCTGCTCGATCTCCGGCGTGTGGCGATGGGTGGCCAGGCCGTAGGCCTGCACGTTCTCGTTGGCCTCGGTGAAGAGATACATCGGCTCCGCCTTGCGCCCCTGCGCTCCGGCCCCGGTGACGCCGGACTTGCCGTCGATCACGATGCCGTCGACCGCGCCCCGACCGCTCTTGAGCAGCGGTGCGGTCGCGAGCACCGCCCCCATCGGGTAGCAGCCCGGCGAGGCGACGAGCGAGGCGCCCGCGATCTGCTTGCGGTGCAGCTCGGGCAGCCCGTAGACCGCCTCCGCGAGCCCCGCCGCGTCCTCGTGCGGGGCCTTGTACCAGGTGGTGTAGAGCGCGGCGTCCTTCAAGCGGTAGTCGGCCGAGAGGTCGATCGCCTTCCGGCCGCTCCGGCGCAGCACCGGCATGAGCCGCTGCGACTCCATGTGGGGCAGCGCGAGGAAGACCAGGTCCGATAGGGCGGCGAGCCGCTCGGGGTCGATGTCCTGGAAGACGAGGTCGCTGAGCCCGCGCAGGTGCGGGTAGCTCTTGTCGAGGCGCTCGCCCGCGAGGCGCTCCGAGGTGACCGCGGTGATGCGCACCTTGGGATGCACGGAGAGCAGACGCAGCAGCTCCGCGCCCATGTATCCGCTGGCTCCGGTGACCGCGACTCTCAGCATGGCCGGATCCGCGCGCGGGCTACCGCTTCGAGTACTGGAACTTCGACCGGGCGCCCGGCTGGCCGTACTTCTTGCGCTCCTTCATCCGCGGATCGCGGGTGAGGAGGCCGGCCCGCTTGAGCGTCTGGCGCAGCTTGTCGTCGAACTGGAGCAGCGCCCGCGCGATGCCGTGGCGGACCGCGCCGGCCTGCCCGGTCGGCCCGCCGCCGCCCACGTTCACCATCGCGTCGAACTGGCCGAAGGTGTTGGTGAGCTGGAGCGGCTGGGAGATCACCATCCGCAGCGTCTCGCGCGGGAAGTAGTCCTCGAAGGGGCGGCGATTGATCAGGATGCGGCCGTTGCCGGCGCGCAGCCACACCCGCGCCACCGACGTCTTGCGGCGTCCCGTTCCATAGAAGCGAGTGACGACGGCCATGGGGCTCCTCAGCGGGCGCGCGCGCGCGTGGCGAGCGGCTCGGGCTTCTGGGCGGCGTGGGGATGGTCCGCCCCTTTGTAGACCTTCAGCTTCTTGGCCATCGCGCGGCCCAGGCGGCCCTTGGGGAGCATGCCCTGCACCGCCCACTCGATCACGCGCTCGGGATGGGTCTTGATCATCCGCTCCGCGCTCACCTCGCGGAGGCCTCCGATGTAGCCGCTGTGCCAGCGGTAGATCTTGTCGGTCAGCTTGCGCCCGGTCAGGTGGATCTTCTCCGCGTTGATGACCACCACGTGGTCGCCCACGTCGAGGTGCGGGGAGAACTGCGGCTTGTGCTTGCCCCGGAGGACCGTCGCGACCTGGGTGGCCAGACGGCCCAGCACCCGGTCACTGGCGTCGACCAGGAACCACTTGCGCTCGACTTCCTCTTCCTTCGGCATCAGCGTCGTCATGATCTCGTCCGGAGTCCCCCGTTGAATGGCAACGGGTAATCATAAAGGAACGGCTCTACCCGGTCAACTGCCAGGGTCAACTGCGAGACCGTCGTGGGCGGGGCCGGGCCGCGGCCTTGACCGGCTTGGCCGTCTTGGTCTTGCCCGGGAAGGGGCAGAGGGCCTCCACCGGGCAGGTGGGGCAGGCCGGCTTCCGGGCGAAGCAGACCCGCCGGCCGTGGAGGATGAGCAGGTGGCTCGCCTGGGTCCAGCCCGGCTGGGGCAGCACCAGGCAGAGCTGGTCGTGGATCTTCTCGGGGTCGTCCCCCCGGGCCAGGCCCAGGCGCTGCGAGACCCGGAACACGTGGGTGTCGACCGCCAGGGCCGGGATGCCGAAGGCGTTGCCGAGCACCACATTGGCGGTCTTCCGCCCCACCCCGGGCAGCGCGACGAGCTCGTCGAGGGTGCGGGGCACCTCTCCACCGTGACGCTCGACGAGGGCCCTCGCCATCCCGGAGATCGAGCGGGCCTTGGCCCGGAAGAACCCGGTCGAGTGGATCAGGCGCTCGAGGTCCGGGAGCGGCACTCCGGCCCAGTCCTGCGCGCGGCGGTATCGCGGGAACAGCTCCGCGGTGACCGCGTTGACGCGCTCGTCGGTGCACTGCGCCGACAGGATGGTGGCCACCAGCAGATCGAGCGGGGTGTCGAACCTGAGCTCGGTGCGCGCGTCCGGGTAGACGCGGGCGAGACGGCTCAGGATCTGGCGGGCGCGCGCCTTCTTGGCGGGCAGGCTCTCGGCCATCAGCGTGACTCCTTTGGCAGGCAAGACGGATCCGGATCTCGACCGATCTCGACCCGCCCTGCCCCGATGGAGATCGGGGCGACCGACACCGCCATGGGCAGTCGACGCAGGCGCGGGGTCGGGTCGAAGTTTCTCACGATCCAGCGCACAAGGAGACCGGGCAGGCGCACGCCCCCGTAGCTGACCCCGTCGACGTGCAGGGTGAACGGCGCGGGCGCAGGCCCCGCGCGGTGGTTGGCGTGGTCCCACTCCGGCGGGCGTCGATCGATGGAGAGCCAGACCCGGTCATCGGCCCGGCGCGGGTTCGGCCGCGCGGGCGACCAGCAAGATCGAGATGCCGAAGGGCAGGGAGACGAAGCGCAGGAGGGTCGCCTCCGCGCCGAAGCCGCGGGCCAGCATCCGGTTCACGAGCGGGGCGGGACGCTCGAGATCGTAGCTGGGCCGGTGCAGCGCCGCCCGCACGAACCGCATCGCCATGATCGGCGGCGCGAGCAGCGTGTTGAAGTAGGTGACCCGGTCGACCGCGAAGCCCGCCGCCCGGACCACGGCGCGCAGCGAGCCCGCGGTGTAGCGGCGCCGGTGGCCCAGGAGCTCGTCGTGACGGCTCCAGAGCCAGGCGTAGGCGGGCACCGTCACCACCAGGCGGCCGCCGGGCGCGAGCAGGCGGCGGCACGCCCGCAGGGCGCCCGCCTCGTCGGTGACGTGCTCGAGGACGTCGAAGAGACACGCCGCGTCCCACCGCCCCGCCTCGAGCGGGATGTCGTCCGGCAGCGAGCCCGCCCGCACGTCGAGGCCGCGCGCTCGCGCGATCTCGCGCAGGACGGGATCCATCTCGACCCCGACCGCGGTCCCGAGGCCCGCGAGCGCCTCGAGCAGGCCGCCGCTGCCGCAGCCGACCTCCGCCACCCGGCGGCCGCCGCCCGGCAGGAGGCGGGCCATCTCGGCGAGGAGGATCGCGCGACGGCCCTGGAACCACCAGTGGGCCCGGTCCTCCTCGGCGTGCACCGCGGCGTAGGCGGGATCCATGGTCAGGCCGCCCCGTCGAGCGCCCGCCGGATGGACTCGATCCGCTCGCGGGCCGCCGCGGGAGTGAGCGGCGCCGGCTGATGGTCGACGCGCCAGATCGGCGAGCGCAGATCCGGGTCGGCGGGCAGGCGCGGGACGAGGTGCCAGTGGATGTGCGGTACCTGGTTGCCGAGCAACTCGTAGTTCATCTTCACCGGCCGGAAGACGCGCGCGAGCGCCTCGGCCACGCGGCTCACCTCCTCGAGATGAGCCCGGCGCTCCCCCGCCTCGAGCTGGTAGAGCTCGGTGGCGTGGCGGCGCAGCACCAGCAAGACGTAGCCCGGGAAGAACTGGTCCTCGTGGAGGAAGGCGCGCGAGGTCTCGAGCTCCGCGATGAGCCGGGCGCCGGCCGCGCCGTACTTGCCGCACATCACGCAGGCCGGGGCGGTCACCGGCGCTCGGACAGGAACCGCCCGATGCGGCCCATCGCCTCCTGGATCCGCTCGAGCGACTGCGCGTAGGAGAAGCGGAGGTAGCCCTCCGCGTTGCGGCCGAAGTCCACCCCGGGAGTGACGCCCACGTGCGCGCGCTCCAGGATCTCGAACGCGAAGGCGAGCGAATCGCCGGTGAAGCGCCGGGCGTTGGCCAGCACGTAGAATGCGCCGGTGGGTGGCGCGCCCACCCCGAGCCCGATCCCGCGCAGGCCGTCGACCATGACCCGTCGCCGCTCGTCGAAGATCCGCCGGAAGCGGGCGCTCTCCTCGCCCGCCTCGCGCAGCGCGGCCAGGGCCGCCCACTGGACGAACTCGTTCGTGGAGATGAAGAAGTTGCCGTGCATCGCGGTCAGCGCGGGCATGAAGGCGCGGGGCGCGATCAGGTACCCCACCCGCCAGCCGGTCATCGCGAAGGCCTTGGAGAACCCATTGAGCACGAACGCGTGGTCGGTGAACTCGAGCACGGTATGCTCCGGCCCCTCGTAGGTGAGCCCGTGATAGATCTCGTCCGACACCACCCAGGGGCCGATCCGGCAGAGCGCGGCGAGGCGCTCCGCGCTCAGCACGGTGCCGGTGGGGTTGGCCGGCGAGTTGACCAGCAGGGCCTTGGTGCGCGGGGAGAGCCGCGCGGCCACCGCGTCCGGCCGGTACTGGAAGGCGTCGGACTCCTCCACCGGGACGTAGATCGGCTCGCCCTCCGCGAACTTCACGAACTTGGGATAGCAGGCGTAGTACGGGTCGGAGAGGATCACCTCGTCGCCGCGGTCGAGCAGCGCGCCGAAGAGCAGCAGCATGGCCGGCGAGGTCCCCGCGGTCACCAAGACCTGGTCCGGCGAGACCGTCACCCCATAGCGGCTGTGGTAGTGCTCGGCGATCGCCTCGCGGAGGGGCAGGATGCCGAGGGGGTGGGCGTAGCGGGTGCGCCCATCCTTGAGCGCCTTCTCGGCCGCCTCGCGGATCACCGCGGGGGTGTCGAAGTCGGGCTCCCCGAACTCCAGGTGGATGACGTCGATCCCCTGCTGCTCCAGGGCCTGCGCGCGCTGGAAGACCTCCACCGCGAGGAACGGCTCGATCTCCTGCGTCCGCCGCGCGATCACGTGCGCCCTCCATCCGGAAGCCGCGCGAGCCGCCGCCGCGCGGCCAGCACCTCGCGCAGCATGCGGGGGCCGTCGCGCAGCACGCCGACCTTGGAGCCGGGCTGGTCCGCCCAGTTCACCGGCACCTCCGCGATCCGGTAGCCGCGGCGCTGGGCCAGCAGGAGCAGCTCGACGTCGAAGCCGAACCCGTCGGTGCCGAGCCGCGGGAACAGCGCCTCCGCGACCGTGCCCCGGAAGAGCTTGAAGCCGCACTGGGTGTCGACGACGTCCACCACCCCGAGTCGCCGCACCAGGAAGTTGAAGACGTGGCCCGAGAGCATGCGGTGGGTCCGCACCTGCCGGGCCACCGCGGGGTCGTGGAGCACCCGCGAGCCGACCGCGAGGTCGGCGCCCGCCGCGATCGCCGCCTCGAGGCGGGCCACCTCCGCGATCGGGGTGGCCCCGTCGGCATCCGCCATCAGGCGGAGCGCGCCGACCGCACGGGCCATGCCGACGCGCACCGCGTGCCCCTTGCCCCGGTTCCGCTCGAGCGCGTGGACGATTACCCCCGCGCGGCCGGCCGCCACCTCGCCCACCCGCTCGGCGGTGCCGTCGCGGCTGCCGTCGTCCACCACGATCACCTCGTACGCCTCGTCGCGGCCCTCGAAGTAGGCCTGGACGTCCTTCAGGTACCCGGGCAGGCGCACCGCTTCGTTGTAGGCGGGGATGACCACGGACCAGCGGAGGGCGGGACGGCTCACCGCGGTGGCTAGGCCCAGGGGGCGTCGGCGCGGCGACGCCGCCGGGCCACGCCGGTCTTCTGCGCGGCCTTGGCCACCTCGCGTGCCACCGCGGGCGCGACCTTCTTGTTGAACACGCTCGGGATGATGTACTCGGGGCCCAGCTCGCCCCGCCCCACGCAGGAGGCGATGGCGTGGGCCGCCGCGATCTTCATCTCGTCGTTCACCATCCGGGCCCGGGAGTCGAGGAGGCCGCGGAAGAATCCCGGGAAGCAGAGCACGTTGTTGATCTGGTTCGGGTAGTCGGAGCGGCCGGTGGCCATCACCCGCACGTGGCGCTCGGCCTCCTCCGGCTGGATCTCGGGCACCGGGTTGGCCATCGCGAACACGATGCGGTCGCGGGCCATGCTCTTGACGTCCCGGACCGTCAGCACCCGCGGCACCGAGAGGCCGATGAACACGTCCGCCCCGCGGATCGCGTCCGATAGCCGGCCCTTGACGTTCCGCGGGTTCGTCGCGGCGGCCACCCACGTCTTCATGAAGTCCATGCCCACCGGCCGGCCGCGATAGATCGTGCCGTGCTCGTCGACCCCGATGATCTGGCGCGCGCCCAGGGAGAGCAGGATCTTGATGGTGGCGGTGCCCGCCGCGCCGACCCCGGAGACCACCACCTTGATCCGGCGGATGTCCTTCCGCACGATCTTGAGCGCGTTGAGCAGGGCGGCGAGCACGACGACCGCAGTGCCGTGCTGGTCGTCGTGGAAGACCGGGATGTCGAGCTCCTTGCGCAGCCGCTCCTCGACCTCGAAGCAGCGGGGCGCCGAGATGTCCTCCAGGTTGATGCCGCCGAAAGCGGGCGCGATCATCTTGACCGTCTCCACGATCTTGCCCGGGTCCTTGGTATCGAGCGGGATCGGAAACGCGTCGACGCCGGCCAGCTCCTTGAAGAGCATGGCCTTGCCCTCCATCACCGGCATCGCGGCCTCGGGGCCGATGTCGCCGAGTCCCAATACCGCGGTGCCGTCGGTGACGACCGCGACCGCGTTCTGCTTGATGGTCAGGGTGAATGCCCGGCTCGGGTCGTCCTTGATCGCGAGGCAGACCCGGGCCACCCCCGGGGTGTAGGCCATGCTGAGATCGTCGCGGCTGCGGATCGGCACCTTGCTGTGGATCTCGATCTTGCCGCCCAGGTGCATCAGGAAGGTGCGGTCCGAGATGTTGGCGATGCGGACCCCGGCCGTCGACTTGACCCGGTCGGCGATGTCATGGGCGTGACGGCTGTCGCGGGCCTTGATGGTGATGTCACGGAGCACCCGCTCCCCGGTCATCTCGACCAGGTCCACCGCCCCGATGTCACCGCCGGCCTTGCCGATGACCGAGGTGACGCGGCCCAGCATGCCGGGCTTGTTCCGGATCTCGAGACGGACGGTGAAGCTGTAGGAGGCGCTGGGAGCGACGGCCATCAATTTCTCACAATCAGCAATCTCTCATCATGGCGGGCATTTAGACGGTAAGACCCACCCCACCTGGAGTCAACTTATTTCCGCCCCGCAAGTTGACCGGCCACCGCGCGCCGTGGTATTCCACCCTGTGCTCGGACCACGAAACCTGGTTGTCCTCCTTTGCGTCCTCGTGGCCGGAGCGGCCGCCCCCTCGCGCGCGTGCGCCGATACGCAGCGCTTCACCGTCGAGTCGGCGAAGAGCCGCGTGAGCTTCGACGCCTTCCATCCGTGGACGATCGGCGTGTTCTCGGCGGCCAGCGAGGGGCCGACCGGCGAGTTCGAGATCGACATCTCCGACCTCCGCCAGCCCGTCAAGGGCGGGCTCACCGTGTCGGCGGCTGGCTTTCGGTCGGGAGACAACGGCCGCGACAAGGACATCCGCCGAGCGCTCGACGTAGACCATCATCCGGAGATCCGGTACCGCATCGACAAGATGGACAGCTCCTTCCCCTCGCTGGCCGAGAACAACGACGTGATCCTGACCATCCACGGGGTGCTGTCCGTCAAGGGCATCGAGCGCCCGACGACGTTTGCGGGCCGGATTCGCCTCCGGCCCGGGGGTGCGCTCTGGATCCGGGGCGAGAGCTGGCTGAAGCCTCGAGACTGGGGAGTCCCCCTGATTCGCTCCTGGCTGGTCAGCATGAAGGACAGCGTGCTCGCGCTATTCGACCTGACCCTGAACAAGTCCCAGTAAGCGTCCGGTATCTCATACCTTCCGAGAGCAACGGCTGACCCTCGACCGGTCGGCCGCCATAGCCTCGCCGACCCCTGAATTGAATACGCGCCCTTCCGGGCGCGTCTGCTTGGAACGGCGCGGAGTTGCGAGGAACGATCCCCATCGTTCACCGGTTTCTCGATCAACCCGTGGCCGGTGGTGTCGGGCGCTGCAACCGAAGAGCACCGCACACCATCTAAACGACCGAGGGCGGAGCCGAAAAGGACGACCCAGGGAAACAATTACCGGCAGCATCCCGACGAATACGAGGCCGTAATGACTTTTAGAGAGACCGACAGCATGACCGCGATCGAGACAGGCCAATTCAGAGGAAGCTCGACGGAGCCAAAGCGGCGCGGGCGTCAGCCCCAGATCCCGAGCAAGGGCGCGAACCCCCCGGTGGACGACGAGCTGGATCGCGTGGTGGACACCGCGGTCGAACTGGACGAGACGCCGGCCCTCTCGGAGGAGGCGCTGCGTCCGTCGGCGTCGCCCGCTGAGGACCCGGTCCGCCTCTACCTCAAGGAGATCGGCAAAGTCTCGCTCCTGAAGGCCGAGGAAGAGGTCACGATCGGCCGTCGGATCGAGGTCGGCCAGATCGCGCTGCGGCGGGCCCTGGGTCGAGTGCCGTTCGCCACCGCCAAGCTGCTGGCCCTGGTGGACCGGGTGCGCCGCGAGGAGGTCCCGCTCGACGACGTGATCCTGCTCCCCGAGGGCGGCGAGCCCACGCCGGGCGAGGTCCGGTCGAGCCTCTCCGCGTTCGCGCGCGTCCGGCGCCTGGAGCGTGAGATCGAGCGGTTGCAGACCGCGCTCGTCGACAAGCGACGGAGCAAGACCACGCGGGCCAACTACAACAAGTGGATCGCGCAGAATCGCGCCTCGATCCAGTCCGTGCTGGAGAACCTCCCGCTGAAGCCGGCGCTCGCCGACCAGCTCGTGGGCGACATCCGCCAGCTCGTCAAGAGCATGGGTGCGAACAAGACACGCTCGGAGCTGCGCCAGCTCGAGCAGACCGCGGGGCTCGGCCGCAAGGCCCTGCTCGCGTCGCTGAGCGATATCGAGGAGCACGACCGGGTGGTGCGGCAGGCCAAGAAGGAGCTGATGGAGGCCAACCTGCGCCTGGTGGTCTCGGTGGCCAAGCGCTACCTGGGCAGCGAGCTCTCGCTGCTGGACCTGGTCCAGGAGGGGAACATCGGCCTCATGAAGGCGGTGGACCGCTTCCAGTACCGGCGCGGCTTCAAGTTCTCGACCTACGCGACGTGGTGGATCCGGCAGGCCATCACCCGCGCGATCGCGGACCACTCGCGCACGATCCGGATCCCGGTGCACATGGTGGAGACGCTCAATCGCATCTCGCGGGTGAACCGCTCCCTTGTCAACGAGATGGGCCGCGAGCCCACCCCGGAGGAGCTGGCCCAGCACACCGGCGTGCCGGCGCGCAAGGTGCGGCTCATCCTGGAGTCCTCGCGCAAGCCGCTCTCGCTCGAGACCCCGATCGGGGACGACTCGGAGCTGGGCGACTTCCTCGAGGACAAGGCGGCGGAGTCGCCCAACGACAACCTGATCACCCAGGACCTCACCACCCAGGTGGAGCGGGCGCTCAGCACCCTGTCGGCCAAGGAGAAGGAGATCCTGCGCCTGCGCTTCGGCATCGGCGAGGCCGGCGAGCACACGCTCGAGGAGGTGGGCCGCCGCTTCTCGGTGACCCGCGAACGGATCCGCCAGATCGAGACCAAGCCGCTGCGCAAGCTGCGCCACCCCCTCCGCGGCCGCGCCCTCCGCGCCTTCGTCGAGAACTAAGCTCGGAGGGGGGCTGACGCCCCCCTTCCGAACCTCCCCCCGACAGCGGGATGCGCGGGCGGAGCCCGCGCTCGAAACGGACTCCGCCCGCGCGTTGCGTCCTAGTGGATTAGCTTGGCGTACTGGTCGAGGAGCGGGAGGATCACGTCGCGCCCCTCAGAGGGTAGCCGGAGGATCGACCGGGTGATGCCGGCCCCCGCAAAGCTCTCCAGGGTGGCCTCGTCCGGCTTGGCCCCGAACACCGAGACCGAGATGGTCTTCATGTCGCGCCCCGCCCGCGCGGCGCGCGATTGAAGATCTTTGAGCCCGGCGAGGATCACGTCGCCCGCCCGGCCGCGCGGGAACCAGCCCTCGCAGAAGTCGACGACCCTCTGCAGCGTGTGACCGCTCTCCCCGCCCAGCAGCACCGGGGGATGCGGCTTCTGGGCCGGCTTCGGCCAGGCCCAGATCGGGTCGAACTTCACGTGCTGGCCGTGGAACTGGGCCTCGTCCTTGGTCCAGATCTCCTTCATGGCCAGCACCTGCTCCCGCATCCGCTTGAAGCGGCTCTTGAACTCGGTGCCGTGATTCTCCATCTCCTCCGCGTTCCACCCCGCGCCGATGCCGAAGAGGAACCGCCCGCCCGACAGCGCGTCGAGGCTCGCCACCTCCTTGGCGGTGGTGATGGTGTCGCGCTCGATGATCAGGCAGATGCCGGTGCCGATCTTGAGGCGCGTGGTCACCGCGGCGGCCGCCATCAGCGAGACGAAGGGGTCGTAGGTGTGCGAGTACTCCTTGGGCAGCTGGCCGCCACCCGGGAACGGAGTGCGGCGGCTGGCCGGGATGTGGGTGTGCTCCGGCACGAACAGCGACTCGAAGCCGCGCTCCTCGGCGGCACGGGCCAATTCGTCGGCCCGGATCGCGTAGTCGGTGGCGAACATGCAGATTCCGATGTGCATGACTGTCTCCTTTCAGGTCAGACCGGCATCACGCCGTGTCAGCCCTTGACAACCGCGACCCGGTACGTGTTGATGCCGGTGTCGGGCGGCGATCCGCTGATCATGGTGATCATGGTCGCGGCCTCGCTCCGGTGGTGGGTGGCGTGGTTGACCACGTGGTGCAGCAGGGGGCCGAGCGCGACCCGGAACGCCTTGCCCTCGGTGTTCTTGTAGTCGACCGGCCGCGTGAGGTCGGCCTCCCCGAGGCCGGCCAGAAAGCTCCGCTGCTCGGCCTCGAGCGCGTCCCAGCGCGTGCGGAGGTCGGCCACGGTGGCGAAGTCGGCGTCGCCCAGGAGCCGCCCCGGCGACGAGCCCTTCCAGCGGGTGAGCCAGACGTTGTCGGCGCCGTAGATGTGGGCGAACATCCCCTTGAGCGTGGGGAAGCTCCAGTGCTTGCCCATGTCCCGGGTGACGCCGTCCCCCAGGTCCACGGCCAGGCCGAAGAGGCGTCGGTTCGCCCAGTGATGATAGTCGTAGTGCTCCCGGATCAGCGCGACGGACATGGCGTCTCCTCCTCCGGACGGCGGCTCAGTCGAGGACCGCGACGGTGTCTCCCTCCTGCACCGTCTGCCCCTCGCTGACCTTGATCTCCCGCACCTTGCCGGCGCGCGGGGCTTCCACCGGGATCTCCATCTTCATGGACTCGAGCACGATGACCGGGTCCCCGGCCGCCACCGCGTCGCCCGGCTTGGTCGTGACCTGGAAGACCACGCCGGTGATGTGAGCCTTGACGTCCTCAGACATTGAGCGCTCCTTGTCGTGCCACGGAGGGATGCGAAGCGGGGGCATTCTCTCACATCCGGCCGGGAGCGGGCCGGCCGCCTAGTAGGGCAGGCTCTCCCGGCCCAGGAGCTCGCGGGCCACCACCATCTTCATGACCTCGGCGGCGCCGTCGCCGATCTCGAGCCCGATGACGTCGCGCATCCGCTGCTCGAACGGCAGCTCGTCGGTGTAGCCGTAGTGACCGTGGAGCAGCAGGCACTGGTGGATGGTGTCGACCGAGAGGCGCGGCCCCCACCACTTGGTCATGGCCGACTCCTTGGTGTGGGGCCGTCCCTGATCCGCGAGCCAGAGCGCGCGGTAGCAGAGCCAGCGGCAGGCTTCGAGGTGCGTGGCCGCCTCCGCGATCGGGAAGGACACCCCCTCGAACTGCGCGATCGGCCGGCCGAAGGCCTTCCGCTCCTTCACGTAGGCGATGGTCTCCTCGACCGACTGCTGGGCCACACCCAGGCAGGCCAGCGCGATGCCGATGCGGTTGTAGTCGAAGCCCTGCATGACCTGGTAGAAGCCGGTGCCCTCCTCGCCCAGCCGGTGCGACGCGGCCACCCGGACGTGGTCGAAGGCGAGCACCGCGCGCGCGATGGCACGGGTGCCCATGTCCCGCAGCGGGCTGCGCGAGACTCCGGGCGCGTCGAGCGGCACCAGGAACGCGCTGACCCCGCGGGCCCGGCCGGCCGGGTCGGTCCGCGCGAAGACGATCGCGGCCTGCGCCACCATGCCGAGGCTGATCCCGGACTTCTCGCCGGTGATCACGTAGTGGTCGCCCTCGCGCTCGGCCCGGCAGGCCAGGTTGGCCGCGTCCGAGCCCGCGCCCGGCTCGGTGAGCGCCAGGGCCACCACCGCCTCCCCGCGCGCGGTCGGGGGCAGCCAGCGCGCCTTGATCTCGTCCGACGCGCTCCGGCCCAGGATCTGGCCGGCCAGGCCCGCGAGCTGGATGCCGTAGGTGCAGGCGAAGTCGCCGCGCCCGATCTCCTCCATTGCGATGCCGTACGTGACGAAGTCGGACTCCTGCCCGCCGTACGCGACGGGCACGCGCAGGCCCAGCAGGCCCAGCTCGCCCATCCGGCCCCACGCCTCCCACGGGAACTGTCCGCTCCGGTCCCACTCGGCGGAGTGCGGGGCCAGGTCCCGCCGGGCAAACTGGCGCAGGATGCGGATCAGCTCGTCCTGCTCGGGCGTGAATGCCAGGTCCATCACGGCCCCGGGAAGACCGGCTTGCGCTTCTCGGCGAAGGCCCGCAGCCCCTCGGCGGCGTCGGCCGAGCGCATGTGCTCGGCCACCAGCCGGCGCTCCAGCTCGAGCCCGTCGGCGAGATCGCAGTCGAACGCGCGATTGACCAGCGTCTTCACGGTCCGGTTGGCGGAGGCGCTGCCCCCCGCGAGGGCGGCCGCCATCTCCTCCACCGCAGCGGCCACCGTGCCCGCGGGGACGACCCGGTTGACGAGGCCCCACGCGAGGGCGTCGCCCGCGCCCAGCCAGCCCCCGAGGAGCATCAGCTCCTTCGCGCGACGGGCGCCGATGAGCCGCGGCAGGCGCTGGCTGCCCCCGCCGCCCGCGACCAGGCCGAAGTTGGCGTGCTGGTCGCCGAGCCGCGCCGCCTCGTCGGCGACGACCAGGTCGGCCACCAGCACCAGCTCGAGACCCCCGGCGAGCGCGAGCCCGTGCACGCCAGCGATGACCGGGACCGGCAGGGCCTCGATCCGGTCGAACACGCGATGCCAGAGGCCCATGAAGGCGCTCCAGCGCGCCGGATCGGGCGAGAGCTCCCGCACCGCGCGCAGGTCCGCCCCCGCGCAGAACGTCCGCCCGGCCGCGGTGAGGGTGACCGCGCGCACGCCCCCGTCGCCCTCCACGAGCGCGCACGCCCGGTCGAGATCCTCGAGCAGCTCGGGGCTGATCGCGTTGAGCTGGGCGGGGCGATTGAGGGTGATGCGCGCGATGCCGCCGTCGGTCGCGCAGGTGATCGCTCGAAAGTCCCTGACTCTTTCCATGACTCTCTCCCGCCTCACATCATCGTGTAGCCGCCGCTCACCGACACGGTCTGTCCGGTGATGAAGGCGGCCGCGTCGGAGGCGAGGAACACCACGGTGGGGGCCACGTCCTCCGGCTTGCCGACGCGCCGCAGCGGATAGGCCTTGGCGATGCGCGCCTGCATCTCCGGCGTGCTGAAGGTGCGGTTGGCGTCGGCGGCCCACATGCTCAAGCCGCCGAAGTCCTCCTCGGTCGCCGGGATGGTCATGCCCGGGCACACCACGTTGAGACGGATGCCGTGGCGGCCGACCTCGCGGGCCAGGCTCTTGCTGAGGGCGATCACCCCGGCCTTGCACGCCCCGTACACCGCCTCGCGGAACTCGCCCATGCGCCCGGCGTCCGACCCCATGCTCACGATCACGCCGCCCTTGCGGGCGATCATGCCGTCGAGCACCGCGCGCGTGCAGTTGATCATGCCCCAGAGATTGAGCTGGATCTCGCGCTCCCACTCCGTGCGCTCCTTCTCGACGAAGAGCCGGTCGTAGGTCCACCCCACGTTGTTCACGAGCACGTCCACGCGGCCCGCGCGGCCCTCGACCTCGCGGACCATGGCCTGGACGGACGCCCAGCGCGTCACGTCGGTGGGCACCAGCGTCGCGGACGCGGCCCCCAGGCCCCGGGCCTCGGCCACCACCTTGCCGCCCTGGCCCTCGTCGATCTCGGCGACGGTCAGGTGCGCGCCCTCCCGCGCGAAGGCCAGGCTGATGGCGCGCCCGATGTTCGACCCGCCCCCGGTGACCACCACGCTCTTGCCCTCGAGATTGAGATTCATGCCGGCCTCTCCATGCGCTGGGCGATCAGGTCGCGAAGCTTGTACTTCTGGATCTTGCCGCTCGGGGTCGTGGGGAACTCGGAGACCAGCTCGAGGCGCTCCGGCAGCTTCTGGCGCGCCAGCTCGTGCCGCTCGAGGAACCCGACGATCTCGGCGAGCGTGAGCGTCTGCCCCTCCCGGGGGATCACCACCGCGCACGCCCGCTCGCCCAGACGGGGATCGGGCATGGCCACGATGGCGACGCCCGCGATCTTCGGATGAGTGTAGAGCAGGTTCTCGACCTCCACGACCGGGATGTTCTCCCCGCCCCGGATGATGATGTCTTTGGCTCTCCCGGTGATGGCGAGATAGCCGTCGCGATCGATGGTGGCGCGGTCCCCGGTGCGGAACCAGCCGTCGGCGGTGTGGGCGTCCGCGGTAAACTGCGGCCGCCGGAAGTAGCCGACGAACTGGGCCGCTCCCCGGGCCAGCAGATCACCCTCGGTCCCGATGGGCGCCGGGGCGCCGTCGTCGTCGACGACCCGCAGCTCCATGCCCGGCAGCGGAAAACCGTCGCTGCCGCAGATCTTCTCCTCCGGGTCCCGCAGCCCGTTGCACGTGACGAGCCCGTCCTCGGTCATCCCCCACCCCGCCGAGACCACACAGCCGAGCCGCGCCCGCGCGTCGCGCACCAGCGCGCGCGGGATGGGCGCGCCCGCCGCGATGAACAGCCGGAGCGAGCGCAGGTCCTGCCGCACCTCGGCGTAGGTCAGGTCGCGCAGGAACGGGGTCGCCCCCATCGTCAACGTGACGCCCTCGGCCTCGATCAGCCGCGCCGCGTCCTCCACGTTCCAGATATCCATCCACACCGTGGTGGCGCCCAGCAGCAGGTTGAGGCAGTAGCCGAAGAGAAACCCGGTCTGGTGGCCGACGGTGGACGCCATCAGCATCACGTCCCGGTCCGATAGCTCGAGCCGCTCGATCGCCCGGTGGAGCGTGGAGAGCGTGGTGTTCTGGGTGTGCATCACGCCCTTCGGCTCCCCCGTGGTGCCGGAGGTAAACACCACTTCATGGACCGCGTTGGGGTCGGTGCCGGGCAGCGGCCGGCGATCGCTCCGCGCCTCCCACGGCTCGTCGGTGAGGGCCGCGAGCGGCGTGGTGCCGTTGGTTCCGTCGCCGCGGGCCACGAACACGGACCGGAGCCGGGGCAGCGCGGGCCGGAGCGCGTCGAGCATGCCCGCGTGGTCGAAGCCGCGGAAGCGGGCCGGCACCACCGCCACCTGCGACTCCAGCAGGCCCAGCATGAACCGCAGCTCGCTCGCCCGGTAGGTCGGCGGGATCGGGTTGACCACCGCGCCGAGGCGGAGCGCGGCCAGGAAGAGCACGACCACCTCGTTCCAGTTCGGGAGCTGGCAGGAGACGACCCCGCCCGGCCCGAGCCCGTGCGCCCGCAGGCCGTGGGCGACCCGGTCAACCGCCCGGGCCAGGTCCTCCCACGAGCACCGGCCGCGCCCGTCGACGAGCGCGGTCCGGGAGGGGCGCTCGCGCGCCCACCGGTCGAGATAGCCCTCGAGACTCTCGTCGCGCCAGTGACCCGCCCCGGTCATGGCCCGGATCCGCGCGTCGGTGAGAGTGGTGTCCATGCCCGCCCCCGGGGAGACCGCGCCTTAGCTGAAGGCGCCCTGCTCGATCAGCTGCGTGTGCACCGACCCGGAACGGAAGAGGTCGCTCCGCATGACGCGCTGGTGCAACGGGATCGTGGTCTTGACTCCCTCGACCACGAAGGCGTCGAGCGCCGCGGCCATCCGCGCGATCGCCTCGTCGCGGTCCCGGCCGGTGGTGATCAGCTTGGCCAGGAGCGGATCGTAGTGCACCGAGACCTCCACGCCTTCCGCCACGCCGCACTCGAGCCGGACGCCCGGCCCCTCCGGCAGCACTAGCCGGGCCAGCCGGCCGGGGGACGGCATGAAGCCCTTGGCGGGATCCTCCGCGTAGATCCGGCACTCGATGCTGGCGCCACGCTGGGGGATCTGGGCCTGGGTCCACGGCAGCGGCTGGCCCGCGGCCACCCGTAGCTGCGCCTGCACCAGGTCGAGCCCGGTCACCTCCTCGGTCACCGGGTGCTCGACCTGCAGCCGGGTGTTCATCTCGAGGAAGTAGAACTCGTCGCCCACCACGATGAACTCCATCGTGCCCGCGTTGACGTAGCCCACCGTGCGGGCACCGGTCACCGCGGCCTCGGTCAGACGCGCCTTCAATGCGGCGGGCAGGCGCGGGGCGGGGCTCTCCTCGACCAGCTTCTGGTGCCGGCGCTGGATCGAGCACTCGCGCTCGTGCAGGTGGACGACGCTCCCGCTCGCGTCGCCGAAGACCTGGACCTCGACGTGACGGGCGCGCTCCACGTAGCGCTCCAGGAAGAGGCCCCCCGAGCCGAATGCGGCCTGGGCCCGTCGCTGGGCCGAGGCGAACGCGGCGGGCAGCGCCGCCTCGTCCGCGACCTTCACCATGCCGATGCCGCCGCCGCCCGCGGCCGCCTTGAGCATCACCGGGTAGCCCGCGCGGGCCGCCGCCTCGCGCGCCGCCTCGACCGACTCCACCGGGCCGTCGCTGCCCGGCACCACCGGCACCCCGGCCGCGGCCATGAGCCGGCGCGCCGCGATCTTGTCGCCCATCCGCTGGATCACGCGCCAGGACGGCCCCACGAAGATCAGCCCCGCGGCCTCGCAGGCCTGGGCGAAGCGCCAGTTCTCGGAGAGGAACCCGTAGCCGGGGTGGATGGCCTGGGCGCCGGTGCGGCGCGCGGCGTCGAGGATGCGCTCGATGTCGAGATAGCTCTGGCGGGCCGGCGCGGGCCCGATGGCGACGGCCTCGTCGGCGTCGGCCACGTGCGGCCAGGACTGGTCGGCGTCCGAGTAGACCGCGATGGAGTGGACGCCGAGGGCGCGGCAGCCGCGGATGACCCGCCGGGCGATCTCCCCCCGATTCGCGACCAGGACGCTCTGCAGCACGGCGCCTCAGGCGGTCTGCGCGGCGGAGGCGACGACGGGCTCGAGCGCGGCGACGCGCCAGCCCGCGCCGGTGAGCACCCAGCGGAGCAGCAGGGTGAGGCTCTCGGCGCCACCGTCGAGCTGGAGCTTCACCAGGCGCTGCTGCCCTACGCGCGCGAACGCCACGACGCGATGGCGGCCCCCGCGTGCGGCGAGCAGGCGGCCCTGCAGATCCGGACCGGTCTCGACCGCCGGCTCGAGCCACCGGCGCGCGCCCTCCGGATCGCCGGTGGCGAGCGCGTCGCCGAAGGCCCCGAGGGCCGCGGCCAGCTCCGGCGCGATCGGCCACGCCCCGGTGGCCTGCTCGAGCCGGATGAACTCGCGCGCGTCGTCGCTCAGCGGCGCGGCCGTCGCGCCCGTGACCGACGCCCGCGCGAGCGGGCCCGCGCCGGTGACCCCGCCCGCCGCCTCCAGGAGCGCCCAGAGGCTCGCCTCGGCAGCCCGCGCGCGGGTCTCGAGCGCGGGCGTCCGCAGCAGGTGGCGCAGGATGGTCTCGCCCGCCGCGACGTGACGGCGCTCGTCGTCGATGCCGCGGGTGAGGATCCGGCAGGTCGGCGGCTCGTAGACCGCGTTGGCGTTCGCCAGGTGCGCCTCGTAGGTGGCCAGCAGCTGCGGCTTGAGCACCCGGTACACGCCCACCACCCGCTCGATCGTCTCACCGGGGGCCTCCGCGGCCTCGAGCGCGTCCATGAACACGACCAGTCGCGCATTGGCCGGCTCGGAGACCTGGGCCGCCGCGCGCAGCTCGGGCAGCCGCTTGCCCCACAGGTCGGCGTGCTGCGCGTTGTCCCAGACGTGGCGGCCGAGCAGCAGCTTCACCGACAGCTCCGGGGTCAGCGCGATCCAGCCGCCGAGGATGCGCATCATGCGCTCGACCGCGTAGCGGTAGTGACGGACGGTCCGCGCGGACTCGTCGACCTCGAGGAAGCCCGACAGGGGATGGGTCATGGCCGGCGGGGCGGGTCTAGTAGACGGCCGAGCGCTGCATCGTCCGGATGAACCGGGCGATCTCCTCGTCGGTGAACCCGCCCTCGCGCCGGGCCTCGGTGGCGATGGAGATCGGCACCGCGTCGTGCTCGCCTTCCCGCCGGATCCCGCCCAGGTTGAACCGCTCGTCGATGGTCTCCTGGAACTCCACTGCGCGGCGGCGGCGCTCGGGATCGCCCTCGGTGAGTCGGGTGAGCCACTTCGAGCCCATCCGCACGTGGGTGATCTCGTCGGCCAGCACGTAGTCGACCGCGCGCTCCAGGATCGGGTCGCCCATCTTGCGCGCGATGTGCACGAGCTGATTGAACACGTCGCAGGCCAGGCCCTCGAGGCCGCGATTGACCCCGGCCACCCGCGCCGCCGCGTCCTCCGCGCAGGCGCACCGCCACAGGATGGTGGTCTCCGGGAACTCCCCGATGTAGCCATCCAGGTGTTCGAGGAGCCGCACGTAGATCTCGACGTGGCGCGACTCGTCCCAGACCTGCCGGGCCATGTCCATCGTGAACTCCCACGGGGTGTCCGGGAAGTCGTACACGGAGCGCCCGGCCCCTTCCATCGCCTGCAGCTCGCCCACCATGATGCCGTGGACCCGCTCCTTGATGGAGTCGCGCGAGAGCAGGTCCGGGAACGGCGGCAGGCCCTGGTCGACCTTGAGCTGCGCGACCTCGCGGGCCCGCATCCGCACCAGGCGATCCTCGCGGGCCAGCTTGTCGTAGGCGATGAGGCGTTCCATGGGCCGCTCCCTCCCGGAATGAACCGCTGTTCAGCGAAGTCTAGCCGAAGCCTATGTCGAAGGCAACGGGGAGCCGGCCGGTCCCTCGAGCGGCCGGGCGCCGCGCCGGCCGCGCAGGAGGCTGGCCGGGCGCAGGGAGCCCTCGCCGTAGCGGGAGGTCACCCGGTCCATCGCGCGCGCCAGCCGCTCGCGGCGCATCGGGTCGGGGCCGAGCAGCGAGAGCTGGCCGGCCGCGGCGGGCCCGAGCCCGGATGCCGAGAGGCCGATGAGGCGCACCGCCTGGCGAAGCGGGATGCGATCCAGCAGGGCCCGGGCGCGCTGGTAGATCACGAGCCCGTCCTGGGTCGGGTCGTCGGTGTGGCGACGGGTGAGCGTCGAGAAGTCCGCGAAGCGGAGCTTCAGGGTCACGCAGCGGGTCGCGTAGCCCCCTTCCCGCAGCTCGCGCGCCACCCGCTCGGCCTGGCCGCGCAGCGTGGCGGCGAGGCGCTCGACGTCGCGATGGTCGTGACCGAAGGTCTCCTCCGCGCCCATCGACTTCGGCGGGGCGAACGGCTCGACCGCGCGGTCGTCGAAGCCGCGCGACAGATCGTGGAGACCGCGCCCGCTCGACCCGAAGCGCGCCTCCAGGTACGCGACCGGCACCGCTGCGAGCTGCCCGATGGTGGTGACCCCCATCGCCTCGAGGCCCTCCGCGGTGACCCGGCCGACGCCCCAGAGACGCGAGACCGGCAGCGGCGCGAGGAAGTCGGCCTCGGTGCCCGGCCGGACCACGACGAGCCCGTCGGGCTTCCGGAGGTCGGACGCCACCTTGGCCACGAACTTGTTGGCGGCCACGCCGACCGACGCGGTCAGGCGGAGGGTCGCCGCGATGCGCCCCTTGATCGTCGCGGCGACGGTGGGGCCGTCGCCCGAGAGCCCCTCGGTGCCGGTAACGTCGAGGAAGGCCTCGTCGATGGAGACCGGTTCCAGCAGCGGAGTGAACGCGGCCAGGATGGCCATGACCTCCCGGGAAACGGCGGCGTACTTGTCCATGTCGACCGGGACGAACGCCCCGTCGGGACAGAGCCGCGCCGCGCGCCCGATCGGCATCGCAGAGTGCACGCCGAACCGCCGCGCCTCGTAGGAGGCGGCCGAGACCACCCCGCGCCCTCGTGGGTCTGCTCCCACGATGACCGCGCGCCCCCGCAGCTCCGGCCGATCGCGCTGCTCCACGGACGCGTAGAAGGCGTCCATGTCGACGTGCAGGATCGTCCGCGCCACGGTGTTGTAAACGGTTGTCCGCCGACTTGGGGGAGTGTGGGGGCCTTTTCTGGGCCCCCGCAGATGAAGAGCTTGAAGAACTAAACGGTCGCCTATGCCCGCTGCTGTGCGCCCGTGCGCCCGCGCCACTTGTCGATCGACTTCTTCGAGAAGAGCCACTTCCCTTCGTGCTCCAGTGCGGGGATGCGGCGCTCGACGGCCATGGTGGCCACCGTCTTCTCGTCCATGGCCAGATAGCGCGCCGCTTCCTTCACGTCCATCGTGTCCTTGGGCAGCATGTCCTTTGGCAGCACCGGCGATCGCCTCCTGTCGTGGATCAGTCTGCGCGGGCGCCCGACGTCGCGTCGGACGCCTTCTTGAGCCGCTCGATCTCCGCTTCCAGGGTGTGGATCCGGTCGAGCATCTGCTCCAGGGTCCGCGCCAGGGGATCCGGCAGATCCGCCTGGTTGAGGTCGATGGCCCCGGTCACCCGCTCGCCGTTGCGGAATGTTATGCGACCCGGCACCCCGACCACAACACAGTTCTCCGGCACCTCGCGCACCACCACCGAGCCGGCCCCGATCCGGCTCCCCGCCCCGATGGTGAACGCGCCGATGATCTTGGCCCCCGAGCCGATCACCACGTTGTCGCCGATGGTGGGGTGCCGCTTCTCGCGCTTGACGCTCGTGCCGCCGAGGGTGACCCCCTGCAGGATGCTCACGTTCCGGCCGACCTCGGCGGTCTCGCCGATGACCACCCCCATACCGTGATCGATGAAGAGCCCCGGTCCCAGCACCGCGGCGGGGTGGATCTCGATGCCGGTCAGGAAGCGGGCCACGTGGGACACGAAGCGGGCGGTCAGCCGCCACCCGCCACGCCAGAGCGCGTGGGCCACGCGGTGGCTCCAGATCGCGTGCACGCCCGGGTAGCACAGCACGACCTCGAGTGCCGAGCGGGCCGCCGGGTCGCGCTCCCTCACCGTCCTTACGTCTTGCCGCATCCGATCAAACATTCGGCTCGCTCCTTGTCCGGCTCCGATCGAGCGCGTCACGCGCGGCCGCCCGCAGCCCCAGCACCGCGACCTCCGCGGCGTGTCGCCGCGCGTCCGGCAGCCCGCCCACCGCCGCCTCGACCCGCGCCGCCGACAGCTCGAGCAGCTCCTCGAGCCCGCACGCCGTCGCCACCTCGGTCGCCGCGCTGGCCGCCGCGATCGTCGGCCCGCAGCCGTAGGCCTGGAACCGCGCCTCCACCACCCGGCCCTCCCGGACCCTCAGGTGGAACCGCACCAGGTCCATGCACTCCTTGTACTCCCCCTCCCCGACCCCATCGGGATCCCGCATCCGCCCCGCGTTCCGCGGGTTCCGGAAGTGGTCGATGAGGGCCGGGCTGTACTGCACCGGCGCGCCCGGGCTCGGCCGCCCTCAGGCCCGGACCGGCATCGCGCTGCGCAGCTTGGCCACCAGCGGCTCCGTCGAGTCGAGCACGTAGTCGATGTCCTGGGCGGTGGTGCTCCGTCCGAGCGAATGCCGCACCGCGCCCATCGCCCACTCGACCGGCACACCCATCGCGACCAGCACGTACGACGGCTCCACGTTGCCGGAGGTACACGCCGAGCCGGCCGACACGCCGATGCCCTTCAGATCCAGGCCGAGCACGATGGATTCCGACTCGACGTGCCGGAAGCAGACGTTGCAGGTGCCGGGCACCCGCTCGGTGGGATGGCCGTTGAGCCGGACCTCGGGTACCCGGGCCTTCAGACCCTCCCAGAGCCGGTCGCGCAGCCCGGTCAGCCGCTGGCCCTCCTCGACCATGTCGCGGCCCCGGATCTCGACCGCCTTGCCGAAGCCCACGATGCCGGCCACGTTCTCGGTCCCGGCCCGGCGCCGCCGCTCGTGCTCGCCACCGTGCTGGAGCGAGACCATCTTGGTTCCTTTCCGGATATACAGACCGGCTACTCCCTTGGGCCCGTAGATCTTGTGGCCCGAGAACGACAGCATGTCGATGTTGAACGCGTCGAGATCGATCGGTACCTTGCCGAAGGTCTGCACCGCGTCCATGTGGAACGGGATGCCGCGCTCGCGGGCGATCGCCCCGAGCTGCCGCGCGGGCTGGATGGTGCCGATCTCGGAGTTGGCGTGCATGAGCGAGATCAGGATGGTATCGGGACGGATCGCCCGCCGCAGCGCGTCCGGGTCCACCATGCCGTGGCCGTCCACGTCGAGGTAGGTGGCCGCGAAGCCCTGCGTCTCCAGGGTCTCCACCGCGCGCAGGACCGCGTGGTGCTCGATCCGCGAGGTGATGATGTGGCCCCGGCCCCGGGCCATCGCCACGCCCTTGACCGCCATGTTGTCGGACTCGGTGCCGCCGGAGGTGAAGACGATCTCCTCCTTGCCGACCCGCAGGAAGTGGGCGACCTGCTCGCGCGCGGTCTCGAGGCCCTCGCGCGCCTCGCGGCCGAAGCCGTGCACGCTCGACGGATTGCCGAACCGCTCGCTGAAGTACGGCAGCATCGCCTCGACGACCTCCGGATGCACCGGAGTCGAGGCATTGTGATCGAGATAGACCTGTCGGTTCATTGACGCTCCCCTTTCACGATGTTACGCTGCGCCCGCATGGCCTCGGCCAGACGGAAGCTCGGCCTGATGGTGTCCACCGCGCCCGACCACCCGAACCTCGAGACCGCGCTCGGGCTCTCGAAGGCGGCGCTCGACGGGGGCGGAGACGTGTACCTCTACCTGATCGACGACGCGGTCGCCGCGGTGGAGGACGAGCGCCTGCAGGCCCTCGCCGATCGCGGGCTGAAGCTCTTCGTGTGCGCCTACGGCTGCCAGAAACGGCGCCGGCCCCTGTCGGACCGCGCCACCAACTGCGGCCTGGTGGTCCTCACCGACGTGATCAACGGCACCGACCGCTTCGTCTCGCTGAACTAGCCGTCGCGTGAGCCAGAACCAGCCCACCCTGGTGGTCATCTCCGAGGACCCGCGCGTCTCGCACCGGGCCAACGAGGCGATACGCATCGCGCTCGGGATCGTGGCGGGTGACAACGAGGTCCACGTCGTGCTCACCGGGCCCGCGGTGCACCTGCTCGACGAGGACACCGACGACCTGGTCGACGGCGACGACATCGCGAAGTTCCGCGCCGCGCTCAAGAAGCTGGGGGTGACGTTCCACGTGGAGGGCGCGCTGCCCACCGCCCCCGGCTGGAACGCGGACCGCCATCCGGTGGACTCGGTGAGCCGGGCCCAGATCGCCGCGCTGGTGCCCCGCGCCACGCGGTACCTCGTCTTCTGATGCCCGCGTTCCTCCATCTCCTCAAGGCGGACTCGGCCTCCCCCCTCGCCGCCTCCGTCATCGAGTCGAACCTGGCCGAGCCCGACGCCCGCGTCACGGTGGTGCTGCTCGACGGCGCGATCGCCCCGTCGCTGCCCGCGGGGGTGACGATGCGTCGGCTCGCCGACGGCGAGCTCGACTACCCGGGCCTGCTCGACCTGATCTTCGCTCACGACCACGTGATCACCTGGTAAACCCCCTCACCCTTTAGCCCCTCACCCTACCCTCTCCCCGGCGGGGAGAGGGAGAGGCTAGCGGTCCTGGTATTCCTCGTGCCATTTCATCTGGATGGCCTCGAGGATCCCCTCGTTCGAGTTCTTGGCGTCGTCGCGGAACCCGGGGAGCGCCACCACCCACTGGTGCAGGTCGGTGAACCGCACCGTGAGCGGGTCCACGTCCGGATGCGCGTCCATCAGGGCGAGCGCGATGTCCTCCGCGTCTGTCCAGATCATTTGGGCCAGCTCATCTGGACGACCTCACTTGGGAATCTCCACCACCACGTCCCCGCGCACCACCGCCTGGCAGCCGAGGCGCGAGTGCAGGGTGAGGCCCTCCGCAGTGTCCAGGCGGTCCTCCTCGTCCTGCTCCATCGGCGAGAGGTTCCCCTCGCCCTCCCGCACCACCACGTGACAGGTCGTGCACGCGCAGCTGCCCCCGCAGTTGTGCTCGAGGTGGATGTTGTGGGCCAGCGCGATGTCGAGCAGCGAGCCGGGGCGGCCGTGATCGGCGAGCGGATACTTGGCGTCGTCGACCTCGACGGTCCGGTTGAGCGGCAGGAACGTCACCTTGTGCACCGCCATCTATGAATTCTCCAGGAGCCGATCGGCCCGCTTGGAGGTGACCGCGTCCTTGATCGCCGCCTCCATCAGGCGATCCGCGAGCGGCGCGGTGGCCTGGTTGAGCTCGATCGTGCGCTCACGGATCTGGTCCCGGTCCGTACCCGCCCGCGTGGTCCGGAGGAGGGCCATCGCGGCCTCGATCCGGGCCCGCTCCTCCGCGGTGGTGATGCCGCCCGCCTGGCGCAGCGCGCGCTCCACGTGGTTGATCACGGTGTCGGCCTCGGTCTGGGTCTCGATCAGCAACCGCGCGTTGACGTCGTCCTCCGCGTAGGTATAGGAGTCCTCCACCATCTGCTCCACCTGGGTCTCGGTGAGCCCGTAGGTGGGCTTGACCTCGATGCTGGCCGCCTTGCCGGTGCGGAGCTCGCGAGCCTGCACCTGGAGGATCCCGTTGGCGTCGATCAGGAACGTGACCTCGATCTTCGGCATGCCGGCCGGCATCGGGTCCACCCCGGCCAAGTCGAAGCGCGCGAGCGAGCGGTTGTCCTTGGCCAGCTCCCGCTCTCCCTGCAGCACGTGGAGGTCGACCGCGGTCTGCCCGTCCACCGACGTCGTGAAGTACTCCTTGGCCAGGGTCGGGATCGTGGTGTTGCGCGGGATCAGCACGCTCACGATGCCGCCCAGGGTCTCGATGCCGAGCGAGAGCGGGGTCACGTCGAGGAGGAGCATGTCGGTGATGCCGCCGGCCAGGATCTGGGCCTGCACCGCCGCCCCCAGGGCCACCACCTCGTCCGGGTTGAGCCGGCTGTGCGCGGGCCGACCGAAGAGCTCGGCGACCCGCCGCTGCACGAGCGGCATCCGCGTGGAGCCGCCCACCAGCACCACCTCGTCCACCTGATCGGTCCCCAGCGCGGCGTCGGTCAGGGCCTGCCGGCACGGGCCGAGGGTGCCCGCCACCAGCGGCTCCACCATCGCCTCGAGATCGTCACGGGTGATGTCGCGGTGATAGGCGAAGCGCTCGAACGGGATCGTGAGCACGGTGCGTTGGTCGAAGGAGAGCCGGCACTTCGCGGCCTCCGCGCCGAGCCGCAGCTCCTGCATCGCCTCCGCGTCGCCGGACAGATCGACCCCGTGTCGGGCCTGGATGTCGGCGAGCAGCCAGTCCACCATCGCCCGGTCGAAGTCGTCGCCGCCCAGGTGGGTGTTGCCGTTGGTGGCGAGCACCTCGAAGACGCCGTCCTTCACGCGGAGGATCGAGATGTCGAAGGTGCCGCCGCCCAGGTCGTAAACCGCGATCACGCCCTGGGCCATCTTCTGCAGCCCGTAGGCGAGCGAGGCCGCGGTGGGCTCGTTGACGATGCGCAGCACCTCGAGACCCGCGATGCGCCCCGCGTCCTTGGTGGCCTGGCGCTGGGCGTCGTTGAAGTAGGCGGGGACCGTGATCACCGCCTGCTCGACCGGCTCGCCGAAGTGGGCCTCCGCCCGCTGCTTGAGCGCGCGCAGCACGTGGGCCGACACCTCGGGCGGGGTCACCTCCCGATCGCCGATGCGGATGCTCACCACCTCCGCCTGCGGGGTCACCGCGAAGGGCAGGCGGGCCAGTTCGTCCTTGACGTCCTCGTAGCCGCGGCCCATCAGCCGCTTCACCGAGTAGACCGTGCGCGCCGCGTTGCGGGCGAGCTGGCGGCGGGCCGCCTCGCCCACCACCACCCCGCCGGGTGTCCACGCCACGATGGAGGGGAGCAGGGTGCGCCCTTCCGCGTCCGGGATCACCCGCGGGATGCCGCCCTCCACGTAGGCGACCAGGCTGTTGGTCGTCCCCAGGTCAATGCCGACGATGCGAGACATGGCTCTCTTCACGCTCCCCCAGCGCGTCACTCAGGTCGTCGATCACGGTGCGCAGATAGGCGCGAGTGGCGAGCCGCTGCTTGAACCACTCGAGCAGCGGCTTGCGGTCGCCCCCTTCGTCGACCAGCCGGTCCCAGTCCTCCGCGCGCCCGACGATGGCGTCGGCCTCACCGGCGTAGCGCGCTTCGAGCCGGGCCCGCTCCTCGCGAAGCCGGGTGCCGGCGTCCCCGTCGAGTCCCTCCGCCTTCGCTTCCGCCAGCGCTTCCTGGACCTCCAGCATCTCCTCGAGCAGCTCGCGCGGCGCCTTGGGCTTGTCGGTGGCACTCTCGCGGACCTCCCGCCCCTCCTCCAGCGCGATCAGGTACTCCACCCGCGCGAGCGGATCCCGCAAGGCGCGGTAGGCGCGGTTGACCTGCGCGGAAGCGGCCAGCGCTTCCGCCTGCCGGGCCTCCTCGGCCCCGTGGTGGAAGTCGGGATGGTGCTCCCGCGACAGCTCGTAGAAGCGCCGCTGCAGCGTGGGCGCGTCCACCGCCAGCTTGCGGGGCAGCCCGAACACGGTGAAGTAGTCGGTCATATCAGTCCTTGATCAATCCCTGAAAAGAACAACGGGCCCGTCGGGGGCCCGTTGTCTCCGTCTCTCGAGCCGGGCCCTAGGCCGAGAACGATGTGCCGCAGCCACAGCTCGATTTCGCCTGGGGATTGACGAAGGTGAAGCCGCCCGTCAGTCCCTGGGTGACGTAGTCGAGAGTGGTGCCGTTGAGATAAAGGTAGCTCTTGGCGTCCACCACGACCTGCACCCCGTCGATGTCGAACTTCTTGTCTCGGGGGCCGGTCTCGTTGTCGAACTCCAGCGAGTACGAGAGGCCGGAGCAGCCGCCTCCCTTGACCCCCATCCGGAGATACACGCTCTCCAGATTCTGGGTCTTCATCAGCTCCTTCACCTGCTTCACCGCCGTCTCGGTCAGCGCCAACGCCATGGCGTGGGTCTCCTTGTCCCCTCTCTTACGACGCGTCCCGGCCCGCGGGGGCTTCGCTCCTGATCCACTTCTCCTTGTAGTCCTGGAGCGCGGCCTTGATCGCGTCCTCGGCCAGCACCGAGCAGTGGATCTTCACCGGGGGCAGCTTGAGCTCGCTCACGATGTCGGTGTTCTTGATCTTGGCCGCCTCGTCCACCGTGCGGCCCTTGAGCCACTCGGTGGCCAAGCTCGACGAGGCGATGGCGCTGCCGCAGCCGAACGTTTTGAACTTGGCGTCCTCGATCACGCCGGTCTCGACGTTCACCTTGATCTGCAGCTTCATGACGTCGCCGCACTCCGGCGCGCCCACCAGGCCCGTTCCCACCCCCGGGGTGTCCTTGGTGAAGGACCCCACGTTGCGCGGGTTGTTGTAGTGGTCGACCACCTTATCGCTGTAGGCCATGTTGGTAGAGCCTCCCTGGGCGTTGTTACTCTGCCTTCCAGTGAATCGACTTCAAGTCGACGCCTTCCTTGGCCAGTTCGTAGAGCGGCGACATCTCGCGCAACCGGTGGATGACCTCGATCGTCTTCTGCGCCACGAAGTCCACCTCTTCCTCGGTCGAGAAGCGATGCAGCCCGAACCGGATCGAGGAGTGGGCCAGCTCCGAGTCCACCCCCAGCGCCGAGATCACGTACGACGGCTCGAGGGTCGCCGAGGTGCAGGCCGAGCCCGAGGCGAGCGCCGCCTCCCGGTTGAGGCCCATCAGCACCGACTCCCCCTCGACGTAGGCGAACGAGATGTTGAGGTTGTGGGGCAGCCGCCGCTCCGGGTGACCGTTGACGTAGGCCTCGTCCACCTTGGACAGGATCTGCTCCTGCAGCCGGTCCCGCAACGCGGCCAGGCGCTTGGACTCCTCGCCCATGACTTCTCTACAGATTTCCGCGGCTTTTCCGAAGCCCACCACCAGCGGCACCGGGACGGTGCCCGAGCGCATGCCCCGCTCGTGGCCGCCGCCGTCCACCATCGGGGCCAGGCGCACCCGCGGGCTCTTGCGCCGCACGTAGAGGGCGCCGACGCCCTTCGGGCCGTAGAGCATGTGGGCGGTCGCGGAAAGCAGGTCTATACCCATCGCCTCCACGTCGACCGGGATCTTGCCCACCGCCTGGGTCGCGTCGGTGTGGAAGATGATCCCCTTCTCCTTGGCCAGCTTGCCCAGCTCCGCCACCGGCTGGATCGTCCCGATCTCGTTGTTGGCGACCATCACCGAGATCAGGACCGTCTTGTCGGTGAGCGCGGCCCGGACCGCCTCCACGTCCACCAGGCCCTCGCGGCCGACCGGGACGTAGGTGACCTCGAAGCCCTGCCGCTCGAGCCGCTTGCAGACGTCCAGCGTCGCCCGCTGCTCGATGGTGGTGGTGACGATGTGGTTACCCTTCTCCCGATACATCTCGGCCACGCCCTTGAGCGCGAGGTTGATGGCCTCGGTGCCCCCGGAGGTGAACACCACTTCCTTGGGGTCCCGCGCGCCGATCAGCTTGGCGATCTGCTCGCGCGCCTTGTCCACTCCACCTTCCGCCTCCCAGCCGAAGGGATGGTTGCGGCTCGCGGGATGCCCAAACTTCTCGGTGAAGTAGGGGATCATCTCCTCGAGCACCCGCGGATCCACCGGGGTCGTGGACTGGCTGTCCATGAAGATCGGAAGCTTCAACGCCATTGCGATGTCTCTCCTAGTGAATGCCCGCGAGCGGCATCACCGTGACGGCGGGGTCGGCCGCCAGCTCCGCGAGCGTCATGCTATCGAGTACGTGCGTGATGCTGGCCTGGATCTTCTGCACCGGACCCCGCAGGTTGCAGCGCGCGAACTGCGGGCAATCGTCGTGTTCGGTCATGCAGCTCACCACGCTGAGCGGCCCCTCGAGCGCCCGGACCACCTGGCCCACCGTGATCGCCCCCGGCCGGCGCGTCAGCACATAGCCGCCCTTGGGCCCGTTGTGGCTCGTGATGAGCTTCTTCTTCGCGAGCTGCTGGACGGCGATGCGCTTGGCGCTCACCGCTCCGTCGTCTCCGTGGGAGGCGATGAAGTGGATCGCCATCAGCCCGTAGTCCGCCCGCTTCGTGAATCTCAGCACGCCTGTCCCCTCTACCCGACGTTCTATGCCCGCCTTCTATATCCGACCTTAAGGATCTCCGATCCGTACGGTCGTACTCTGCCACCCGGGTGGCCCCTTGTCAAGGTGAAGAGGACTTTGGCCGTTGGGGCCTGGCCTTACGGCGGTCCAACCAGAGGGGCCCGGCTTAGAGCCAGGCGTCGCGGAACTGCTTGGCGGCCTCCTCGGGCGGGGTGTCGTTGACGTGGATCCCCCCTACCCCGTTGGATCGGTCGGGGGTGGTGCAAACCTCGATGTGCCAGTGGTAGTCGTCGGCGATGGTCGCCCACTCCCCGGGCAGGATCTTGGCGGTCAGGTTCGGGGCGGTATAGAGCGTCATCTCGAACGCCGGATCGCCCATCTTGGCGGCCAGGGTGCGGAAGAGGCCCCCGAGGATCCCGGCCAGGTCCGCCACCACGTCCCCAGACAGCGAGCCCTCGTAGAGGCAGTTGTGCTGGCGCGGCAGGATCCACGTCTCGAACGGAGAGCGGGCCGCGTAGGGGGAGAGGGCGAGGAAGTGATCGGTCAGGCGCACCACCCGATCCCCGCCCGCGATCTCCTGACGGAGCATGTCGCAGTACACGCACCGCCGCTTGTACTCGTAGTGCTCGCGGCACTCGCGGAGCTTGCGGCGGACCTCGTCGAAGATAATCGGGATCGCGGTCAACCGCGAGTACGGATGCGTGATGCGCGAGCCGTGCGCCCGGTGACGCCGCGTGATGAGAATGTCGCGGATGCTCGGATCGCGCTTGAGATCGCGGATGCGCTCGCCGTACATCCACAGCACCTGCTCCCACTGCGCGTCACCCAGGGTCGCGGCGGTGTCGTCGTGGTTGGGGCTCTCGACGATCAGCTCGGTGGCGCCCCGCGGCGAGATGCGATCGTAGAGCCCGACGCCCTCGCGGACCAGCTCCTGCTCGATGCGGAAGTACGGATCGGCCTCCGGGATCACCCGCACCGACCACCCGGGCCCGTCGGACCCCGAGCCCTCCTTGCGATAGGCGAAGATCTCGTGGGGCGTGAGCGCTTCGTTGCCGGGGCAGAATGGGCACGCCGACGACGCGGGCGGCTTGCCGCCGGGACGGACGAGCACCCAGCGTCCTCGAGTCGGATCCTTGCGCAGATCGCTCATCACTGGGCCACCATAGGAAATGCCCCCCACTAAGTCAAGGAGACGCGGGGACGAGTCCGCTCGCGCGGGGCGGGCGCCGGGCTAGCGCCACGCAAGCCCATCCGGATCAGCACCTCGCGGAGCGCCGATCGGCGAACCAGGCCGTCGACGTGATGCAGACGCGCGGGGACTACGGAAGGGCGACGCTGGTACCGTCGCCGCTCGTGGTGATGGTGAAGGTGCCGGCGGTGACGTTGGGGGTGTAAGCGTAGCTCGCCCACCCGCCGGGAGCGGCCGGGACCTGGGCCATGAAGGGTCCGCCCGGCTGGCCGAGGGCATTGGTCGACACCGAGGTGAGCTGCGTGAGCGTCGAGGGAATCCGCCCCATGTGGGCGCCGTAGACGCTCACCGCGGACGCGAGCGTGCGCGAATCCGCCTGAGCCTTGGCGAGCCGCCCGCGCGCCTGCACGTTCGAGTACAGTGGGATCGCAATCGTGGCGAGGACGCCGATCACGGCCACGACGACCATCAGCTCCACGAGCGTGAAGCCTCTCTCCCTACCCGATGACCTGCGGATCACGATCGTCCCCTCCAGAGTGGGCGGCAAATGCCTCAACACGGAGCAAGACAGGGGCCACCGAGCTATCTTGTTGATTTAACGTCTCTTGGCGATTCGAAGCTGACGCGTCGAGGCAGGGGAAGTGACTGAAACCGGCGGTATCATGGGCGAAGTCTCGAGCGGGCCCCTACCGTCGCCTCCAGCTCCAGAGCAGCTTCCAGGCGAGGCGCACTATCGCGTCTCCCGTATCCATCCACCCGCGCCTACGCATACCCCTAGCCTCGCACAGGGAGATTTCCCGCGCCGCCCGCTCTTCTGCGCGCTGGGCTGCGCAATGCTCATCGCGTCGTCGAGGCCGGACCGCGCGCGAGCAGGGTGGCCAGGCTCGCGATGAGGGCCTTCACGCTGAACGGCTTTCGCAGGGTGGGCCGGCCCGAGCGCTCGAGGAACGCCTCGCTGTCCGCGTCCGCGATCTCGCCCGTGATGAAGATCACCCGGGCCGCGAGCCTCGGGAGCTCGCGCTCGACGCGCTCGAACAAGGCGCGGCCCGAGAGGCCGGAGAGACGCAGGTCCACCGTGATCACGTCGAACTCCTTCGCGTCCTCGTCCAGGAGGCGCCAAGCGCTCCCGGCATCCGCAATCACGGTCACGTCCAGCCCCAGGTCGGTCAGGAGGTCCCGCAGCATACCCGCGACGTGAGGCTCGTCCTCGACCACCAGGACGGTCCCGCGACGTAGCGGCGGGCTCTCCGGGTCGGGGCGCGGCGCCTCGGGGATCGGGCCCCGATGCGCGGGAAGCTCGATCGCGAAGGTCGCCCCGTGGCCCGCGATGCTCTCGGCGATGAGCCGCCCCCCGTGGTTCTGGACGATGCTGTAGGAGATGGACAAGCCCAGCCCCGAATTCTGGTTGGCGCCTTCGTCGAGAAGAACGGCTCGAAGATGCGCGGCAGGATGTCGGCGGGGATCCCGGGTCCGGTGTCGGCGACGCTCAGGCGCACCCGCGAGTCGTGCACGCTCAGACCGATCGCGATGCGGGGCGCCGAGGTGACGGCCGCGACGGCCTGCTCGGCGTTGATCACCAGGTTGAGCACGACCTGCTCGAGCTGCCCCGCGTCGCCCAGCACGAGCGGCACACCCTCCGGAAAGTCCTCCATCAGCTCGACCCCGTTGAACCGCATCGCGTCGCGGCGCAGGGACGTCACCCGCGCCACGACGTCGCGAAGGTCCAGCGCGGCCACGTCGTGGGGCTGTGGGCGGACGAACGTCTGCAGACCGCGCACGATCGTGGCCGCGCGCATCGCGCAATCGGCGATTTTGGCAACCCGCTCGAGCTGGCCCGCATCCGAGAGGCGACGGCTCAGCATCTCGGCCTGCCCCATGATGGTCGCGAGCGGATTGTTGATCTCGTGCGCGATCCCGGTCACGAGCTGACCGACCGCGGCGAGCTTGCCCGCCTGTACGAGCTGCTGCTGCGTCGTCTCGAGCTGATGGAGCTGCGCGTCCAGCTCGGCGTAGAGGCGCGCATTCTCCAGCGAGAACGCGGCGTGGTCCGCGAAGGCCTGGGCGAGATGGACCTCGTCGTCGGTGAAGGGCCGTCCCGCCACGTCCGCCACCCGGAGCGCGCCGATGACGGTGCCGCGCACGATCAAGGGGACCGCGCACGCCGCGCGGTGATTGGATTCGAGGAGCCGGGCCTCGAGGTCGGGGGGCATCGAGATGCCGGGCTCGGCCAGCACGTCCGCCGTGATCACGACCTCGCGCCGCGAGACCGCCTGGCCGGTGGCCCCCGCTCCGGCGGGAAGGCGGGTGCCGAGCGGGAAGCTCCGGCGGTCGATCCCGATGGTCGCGACCGTCACCAGATCACCCGACGCGGGATCGCGCCGGAACAGGATTGCGGTACGGGCCCCGAGCAGGCGGACGATGCTGTCGGCCGTCCGCTCGGCCACCGTGGTCGGATCGAGGGTCCCGGAGAGCTCGCGCGCGAGATCGGCCAGGGCCGAGACCCGCTCGGCCTGTCGGCGCGCCGCCTCGGCCTCCCGATGGGCGCGGATGTGTCGGTCGACGCGTCGGACGAAGCGCAGCAGCCGGTACTGCGCGTACGAGCAGATCGCGGCGGCGAGGCCGATCAGGATGGCGGTGGACACCATCGCGCCGACGCTGACGCCGGCGAAGTGCTGCAACAGGACCTCGTACACGACCACCACCACCGCGGTGAAGATGACGTACCAGTGCTGCAGGGAGAACGCGGCGAGCATCACGAGGAGGACGTAGACCCCGACCGTGAATCCGGCGACCCCGCTCGGATTGCTGGTCGGGAACGTCGCCCACTGGAGGAAGAAGACGATCGGCGCGTCGAAGAGCGCGACCGCCATGCCGGAGGCGAGCACGATGCGCTCGGAACGCCGGCTGACCAGGAAGATCGCGGTGGTGGCGAGCCAGTAGAGCGCGACGAGCAGGAGATTGCCGGACCACGCCGGCATCCGGAGCAGCCCACCGAGGACGAGAAACAACAGGAAGAACGCGGAGACACCCCAGAAGCGGACGGTGTTGCTACGCCGGGCGTTCTTCAGACGTTCGCGGGCCAGCTCGCGTTGGAGCGAATCACGGGGTCCGTGAGTCTCCACCACGCGTCGAGTATATCCCCGGCGATAGCGGACGCCTCCATTCGGCCCGTCCGCCGGCGGCCGGGTGCGTGGCCGAGCTATGTGCTAATCTTGGGGCATGAGCGACCAAGCGACGAGGGTCCGAGTCTTCAGCAGTCCCACCTGAGGGCCCTGCAAGGCGGCGAAAGAGTATCTTTCGTCTCAGGGGGTGGCCTTCGAGGACATCAACGTGTTGGCGGACGCCGACGCGCGCGACGAGCTGGTCAAGCTCACCGGGCAGATGTCGATCCCGGTGATCGTGGTCGGCGATCAGGTGGTGCGCGGCTTCAACAAGCCCGCGCTCAAGAGCCTGCTCGGACTCTAGTTCCCCTGCTGCTTGAGCTTCTTCAGGTGCAGGCGCGCGACGTCGACCCAATCCTTCTCTGACGGCTGGCTACCGGCCAGGCCGATGTAGCGCTCCCAGAGGCTGACCGCCTCCTTCGGGTCGACCTTCTCGTAGACGAGGGCCAGGTTGTAGAGGGCGCCGGTGTTCTTGGCGTCCGCGTCCACGACCTTGCGGTACTCCTCGATGGCTTCCTTGTAGAGGCCCTTGTCCTCGTACACCTCGGCCAGGCCCATCCGCGCGTCGAGGTAGCCCGGGTCGAGGTCGATCGCCTTCTTGTAGGCGGTCACCGACTCGTAGTAGAGCCCCTTTTCCGAGTAGTAGATCTTGCCCAGGCTGACGTGGACCTTGGCGTTCATCGGGTTGTACTCGAGCCCCTTCTGGTACGCGGCCACCGCCGGGTCCACCTCGCCCTTGGCCGCGAGCGCGTCGCCCAGGCCGACGTGGGCCTCCGCGTAGAACGGCCGGAGCTCGATGGCCTTGGCGTAGGCCTTGATCGCCTCCTCGAAGAGCCGGCGCGGAGCGGTCAGGTAGAGATCCCCGAGGGCCTTGTACGGCTCCGCGTAGGTCGGATCGAGCTGGGCCGAGGCCCGGAACTGGGCGGCTGCCTTCCAGCGATTGCCGAGGTTCTGATGCACCACGCCCAGGGCGTACTGGGCCGCCACGAACTGCGGGTCCGCCTCGATCGCCCGACTCAGGAACTCCACCGCGGCCTCGTTCGCGTCCTGGGTGCCGCGATAGCTGGCGTGGCGGCCTCGCACGTACAGCTCGTACGCGCGCACGACGCCCGTCGGGGCGGCCCACTTCTGGGCGCGCGCCAGCTCCACGTCGCTGGCGGGAGCCTTCAGCGCCTTGAGGTAGGCGGCGGGCAGCGGGCGCAGCCGGTCGAGGAGCTGACCCTCCGCCACCGCGAAGGTGTCGAGCGCGCCCCGCTCCACCTTGTCCCCCCGGAGCTCGAGGAAGCGCGGCTGGACGATCAGGTCCGAGCCGGTCCGCTTCACCTCGCCAAAGAGCGCGAGATCGGCGCCGAGCTGCTTGGCCGCACTCGCGGTGGTCGTCTCGTCCCACGCCTCCGGCTGCGGGAGCGCGCGGACCCGCTCGCGGTCGATCTGGACCAGGCCGGGCACGTGCACGAGCGCGAGCATCAGCGACTGCGCGATGCCCTCGCCGATCCACTGCTCGTCGCGGGTGAGATCCACGGTAGTGAAGGGCAGGATCAGGACGTTGCGCGGCTTGGACGCGGCCTCCGCGCCCCCCGCGCCCAGCAGCGCGAGCAGCAGCGCGGAGACGACGGCCCACCTAGCGTTGGTCAGCGCTCTCATGTCCTGGTCCTCCCTTTGCCCGGCCCGCCCGCACCCGCGCCCACAGCCGGCCGAGGCCCACCGGCCCGATCCGGCGCAGCGCGATCTCGGGAATCAACAACACCGCCACCATGCCCACCAGCCACGGCCAGATGTCCACGCTGAGGCGCGACTTGTGCCGGTTCTGCAGGAACGCGTCCTTCGGCTCGGCCAGGATGCCGCCCCCGGTGAGCTCGGTCAGCTCCCGCAAGAACGACTCGTCCACGCCCAGGTCGCGGAACTCCTGGCCGTACGGCACCACCAGACCCGCGAGCTGCGAGCCCACCATCTGATCGGCGCGTCGCTGCGCCATGCCGACCAGGTACACCCCCTCCTGTCCGGCCGGGAAGCGGCCGCGGTACCGGCCCGGCCCGACCTGCTCCAGATCGATCACGGTCCGGGTCTTGTCCGGGGCGACCACCCCGACCTGGGAGTCCAGGAAGTTGATGAACTCCCCCTTGGGATCGATCGCGTCCACCGTCACCTCGCCGACGTTGTCGGTACGGGAGACCGTGGCCACCGTATCGCTGCGGGTGCCGGTGCGCAACGCCCACCGCGTCACCTGCGACCAGAACTTGTTGAAGCCGCCCCAGCGCACCCACAGTACGCCCCACTTGGCCTTGGCGTCGGAGGTGAAGGCGACCGAGCGGCCGAGCCCGTAGCGCCAGGTGGCGAGCAGCGGATCCTCCTGGTGGGTCATCAGCACCAGGTCCGCGTTCGCCTTCATGCTGGTGGCCACGTACCCGCCCAGCGGCGGCGCTTCCTTCCAATCGATCTCCTGGATCGCCTCGTGGGCCGGGCTCGCCACCACCGCCTTGAACGGCTGCTCGACGAGGGACGCCTTGGAGGCGAGCTGCGTCTCCAGGGTGAAGATGCGCGGGATCGTGGCGTCGTCCTCGGTGTAGTAGAAGCGGCCGCGGCCCCACTTCGCCACGTCGACCATCAGGGGCACGTCCGCGTCCTTGCCGATGGCCACCGTGGACACCGTGATCTTGTCCTTGGCCATCCGGCGCAGGAGCCCCGAGAAGTCGCCGCGGGTCATCTGACCGTCGGAGAGGAAGATGACGTGCTTGAGGAGGGCCGGCCGGTCGAAGAGGACCTGGTACGACTCCTTGAGGGCCGGGTAGCCGTCGGTGCCGCCGCCCGCCTTGATGGTGGCGATCGCATGGTGGATGGACTGCTTGTCGCGCGCCGGCTTGAGAGGCGAGTCCCAGATGAACTCGGTGTCCCAGCTCATCACCCCGACCTCGTTGCGCTCGTCGAGGAGATCGACCACCAGGTGGGCGGCCTCCTTGGCGATGTCGAGCTTGGTCACCTTCTCGTCGGTGGTCATGGCCATGGAGCCGGACCGGTCGATCGACAGCACGACCGCGAGGCTCGGGATCTCGATCTTCTGCTTCACCTCCATCGTCACCGGCAGCGCTTCCTCGATCGGCGTGCGGTAGTAGCCGCCGAGGCCGAAGCTCTCCTCGCCGCCCAGCATGATGAGGCCGCCGCCCTGCTCGCGGACGTAGTCGCGGATGTTCTCCATCTGCTTCTTCGTCATCTTGAGCGAGGAGACGTTGGACAGGACGAGGCCGTCGTACTTCTGCAGGCCCGCCATGTCCTTCGGGATCTTGTCCGCCTCCACCACCGTCACGTCCACGTGCTGCGAGCGGAGAGCCGCGGCCAGGGCTTGGGCCTGGACGCGGTCCTTCTCGGCGAGCAGCACCTGCGGCCGCCCGCGCACCACCAGGGTGCCGAGCGCGCGGTTGTTCTCCTCGATGGTGTCGCCCTCCACGTCGAGCGCGGCCTGGTAGACGTGGATGCCGCTCTGCTCGAGCGACTGGCGGTAGGTGTACACGTTCTTGCCGGGGGCGAGGCGCACCACCTGCGAGCCGAGGAACTCCCCGTTGCGGTAGAGCGAGAGCCGTCCCTGCGCCTCCGCCTGGCTCCAGGCCACCACCTTGGCCTGGAAGGGCTCGCCGAACTTCACCTCCTGGGGCAGCACCATCGACTCCACCACCACTTCCTGCGGGAAGGTCAGCGGCGCCGGCACGTAGTAGATGTCGGCGCCCGCGTCCTTGGCCGCCTGGGCCACCGCGAGCGCGTTGCCCATGTTCTGGCGTCCGTCGGTGAGGAGCACGAAGCGATTGGCCTGGCCGGGCGGCGCGGTGGCCAGGCCGAGCTGCAGGGCCTGCGCGAGATTGGTGCCGCGCCCGGGGACGTGGGCCTGCGGCCGCTCGATCTTCGAGGTCGGGCGCAGCGGCTGGTCCACCATCGCCTCCTCCCCGAACACCACCACGCCCGCCTGATCGCCCGGCTGCATCGCGGCGACCGACTGGGCCGCGAAGCGGTACCCGCTCTCGCGCGCGGCCAGGCTCACGCTGTCCGACACGTCGAGCAGGAACGTGACGTTCAGGCGGTCGGCCCAGCGCGGGATCGTCGGCTTGGTCAGCGACAGGAGCAGCACCGCGAGCAGCGCGCAGCGCAGGCCGAGCGCCCACCGGTCGCCCAGGCCGCGGGGCAGCCCGAGACGGCCCCCGGTCTGGCGCCGCCAGTAGAGGAAGCCCTCGAGGGCGAACAGCAGCAGGGCCAGCATCACGAAGAACGGCCACAGCTCGCGCTGGATCAGCACCGGCGGGGACTCGGGCCGCACCCCCTCCACGAAGGTCGGCACCGGCTGCGGGGTGAGATCCGACTCGTCGGCGTTCATCAGGTTGACCGCGACCTTGGTCTCGCCGCGGCCGGTCACGACCGCGTAGATGCCGACCTCGTCGGTATCCGTGAAGCTCGCCATGCCCCGGTTGACCTGGGCCCGCACGCTACGCCCCGACGGGGTGCGCACGGTGGCGGTGGTCACCCCGTGCTCCACCGGCAGCAGGATGGGCTGGCCCGCCTGCAGCTGGAGGCTCGACTGGTCGAGGCCGACCGGGCTCAGCCAGCGCAGCCCCTTGGAGAGGATCAGGGGGAAGGCCACCCGCAGGGGGAAGTCGGTGCGGAAGAGATCGAAGCCGAAGAAGAGCGCCTTGCGGTCGCGCTCCTCGAGGGCGTAGATCAGCGGGCCGCCCACCGCCTCCACCAGCGTCTTGCCCGCCGCGACCGGCCGGACGCGCATCGCGTCCTCGATCGTCACCTTGGCGAAGTCGATCTGGCGCATGATCGGATGCGTCCGATCCCAGTCCATGATGGTGGGGTTGTCGAGCCGGCCCAGCACCTCGAGCGGCACGTCGGTGGGCACGGTGTTGACGAGCACGAACCGCCCGTTGCCGAGCTTGGGCGGGCTCACGCTGTCGACCACCACCACGTCGAAGCCTTCCATCCCGCCCTGGTAAGCGTCCGGCTTGCGGACCTCGAGCTTCACCTGGGGATCGGTGTGGAGGACCTTCTCGAGGAACAGGTTGCCCGGGCTGACCAGCAGCACCGAAAGGGTCCGGGGCGCCGGGATCACCGCGTAGGCGACGTTGTCGGCGTCGAGATCGTCGGAGACGTCGAGCTTCAGCTTGAGGACCCCGCCCCGCTGCTCGCTGAAGGGCACCACGATCGCGCGCCGCACCTGGGGGTCGAGGGTGAGCGTGCGCTCGGTGAGGGTCTCGTCGTCGAGGGTCAGGCGGAGGGAGAAGCTCTGCCGCTCGGAGGAGAAGTTCCCGACCGAGAAGAAGGCCTGCGAGTTGTAGGTACCGAAGTAGTTGCGCCGCACCGCGAGGCTCGTGATGCCCACGTTGTGGGATCGGCGGCCGACCCCGGTCCAGCGCACCCGCACGTCGTCGCCCTGCGCCTGTGCGGCCTCGGGGTGCGCCCCGTCGGTGAAGACATGGATCTCGGCCCGCGGATCCGCGCCGACCAGGGCCCGCGCGGTGCGCAGCCCCTCCGCGAGGCGGTTCGGCAGGTCGTGCCCCTCCATGGACCGGAGGGCGGAGGCCACCCGGTCGTGCTCGCGCGTGAACGGCACCACCACCTTCGGCTGCACGCCCGCCTCGACCACCATCACCTCGGCGCCCTCGCCCAGGCGCCCGAGCAGCCCCAGCGCGGCCCGCTGGGCCTGCCCGAAGCGCGAGGGAGAGACGTCGGTGGCCTTCATGGACGCCGAGGTGTCCATGACAATGACAACCCGCTTCGCCCCCTGTCCCATCACGGTCACCGCGGGCCGGGCCAGCGCGACGGTGAGCGCGAGGAGGGCCAGGATCTGCAAGATCAGGAGCGGATCGCGCTGCAGGCGCTGGAAGAAGGTGGAGGCTTCGCGGTCGCGCAGGGCCGCCTGCCAGAGCAGGAGGCTCGAGACCGGCATCTGCCGGCGGCGCACCTTCAGGAAGTACAGGAGCAGCAGCGGCACCGCGAGGGTGCCGAGCAGCAGCGCGAACGGGCTCAGGAAGTTCATGCCAGCAGCAGTCCCTTGAGCTGGCGGAGCATGAACTCCTCCACCGGGCTATCGGTCACCACGCGGTGATAGGCGATCTCGTTCCCACGGCAGAACTGCTCGGCGCGCTCGAGGAACTCGCGCAGCCGCTGGTGGTAGCCGCGCAGGGCCTCGCCGTCGAGCGTCAGGTCGCGCAGCTCGTTGGTCTCCGCGTCGAGCAGCCGCAGGTCCCCGCCGAAGCCGGGGTTCATCTCGTCGGGGGCGAGCACGTGGATGACGTGCACGTCGAAGCGCCGCTCGAGCAGGGCCTTGAGCCCGCGCTCGTAGCCGCCTGGATCCATCAGGTCCGAGACGAGCACGGCCAGGCCCGCCTCGCGCGAGCGGAGGGCGTAGGCGGAGAGCCCCTCGTTGAGCGAGGTCGCGCCGCCGGGCTCGAGCCGCCCCAGGAAGTTCATGAGCGGAAGCACCTGGCTGCGCCCGCGGGCCGGGTTGAAGCCCTCCGCCATCCGCTCCCGCACCACGCCCACCCCGACCCGCTCGAGTCCCACCAGCCCCACGAAGCCCAGCGCGGCGGCCAGTCGCGCCGCGTGGTCGAGCTTCGAGGGGTCGCCGAAGCCCATGGAGGCGGAGGCGTCCACCAGGAGGTGCAGGCAGAGATCCTCCTCGTCGACGAAGAGCTTGAGGTAGAGCCGGTCGAGGCGAGCGTAGACGTTCCAGTCGACGTAGCGCAGGTCGTCGCCGACGCCGTACGGGCGGTAGTCGGAGAACTCGACGCTGATGCCCTTGCGCGGGCTGCGGCGCTCGCCCTTGACCCGCCCGCGGAACGACCGGCGGGAGAGCAGGCTCAGGCGCTCGAGCTGGGTGAGGAAGTCGGCGGACAGCAGCTCCTGGCCCGCGCGCACGGTGGCCACGCCGCTATTTCTCATCCAGCGACTGGAAGTACTCCTTCACTTGACTCTGGAAGTCGCGCGGCACCTGCTCCCGCGCGATGGATTCTTCCATCATCTTACGGTACTGCCCGAGCACGCCCATGTATTGCAGCCGCGAAGGCATCTGGGCGCCGCGCCCCACCATGTTGGTGTCGATGCCCTGCTTCCGCCCGGCCCGCGCCTCGCCCTCGACCCCCACGTCGAACGGGCTGCCGCGCAGCCGCGCGGTGGCGTCGCCCTTCGGCGCCCCGCTCTTGCCGCGCCCGGGCAGCAGGCCCTCGCCCTCGGGAAAGTCGCCCTCGTCTCCCGGCCCGCCCGGCTGCCCGCTGCCCTTGTCGCCGCGCTTGCCGCCCCGGCGCTCGCTCTCCCGCCCGCCCTTCAGGCCCTTGCCGTCGCGGCCGCGCTCTTCCATCGAGCGCATCTTGTTGAGCGCGCGCTCCATCGCTTCCATCGCCTTGTCGGTCTGCCCGCCCTCGAGCGCCTCCATGCCCTCGTAGGCGTCGCCCGACCAGTTGCCCTGCCCCTGCCCGCCGTTCTTGCGTCCGAGCCGCTCCATCTCGCCCAGCAGCTCTCGCAGCTTCTCCGGCGAGACCTTCTTGTTCGGGTCGAGTCCGCCCCGCAGCGCCTTGGCCTTCTGGAAGACCATGCGGGCCTGGCTCTGGGTGAAGTCGCTCTGGAGGTCCGGCAGCCGCTCGAGCGAATCGAGCATGCGGAGGCGCTCGTCGCCCTTCTTGAGGAACGAGTTGAAGTCGGGCGCGCGCCCGCCCAGGGAAGTGTCCTTGAACACCGCGGCCAGGTCGCCCGGCTGGCTCTGCCCGCCGCCGCCCAGGCGCGGGCTCAGATTGCGCTCCTGCACGTCGGTGCGCTGCACCTGGTCGCGCCGGGTGGCCTGCTTGCGCTCCGCCTGCTGGGCCTCCCCGCTGCGGTCGACCGCCGCCTTCTCCTCGTCCTCGTCGCGGGAGACCGAGAAGTTGGGCAGACGGGCCTGGGGAAGCGGGATCGGCGGCGCGGCCGCGAGCACGAGCCCGAGGATCAGGGGGACCGGCACGAGCCGGGCCTCGCGCGGGACCCGCCGCGGGATGATGCGCCGGGCGCCGAGCTGCCCGGCGCGCGTCGTCGCGTCGGCCACCAGCGCGTCCACGATCGGCGTGCGGTCGGGGCGCTCCGCCCACTCGAGCGCGGTGCTGATCCGCTCTTGCAGCCCGTAGCCGCGATCGGCGAGCCGGGCCGCCTCGGCGGCGGGGAGCCTGAGGAGGAGACCGTAGCCGGCGCCCGCGGCCGCGCCCGCGAGCAGGAACAGCCCCGCGCCCGCGTAGCTCCACGGGCCCAGCGACTCCTTGAACAGGAGCGGCAGCACCGCGGCCACCGCGCCCCAGAAGAGGCCGCGCAGGCCGTAGAACTCCGCCCGCCGCAGCCGGATCTGCCGGGCGACGTCCGCGACCAGCCGCTCGATCACCGTGGGACCGGGCATCGACTGCCTCCTCTCTACCTCAGGAACACCTCTTTCCCCGTCCCACTCATCGCCTCGGCGGCCTCGACGATCTGGCCCACGAGGTCGTCCACGTCCACTCCCGCCGCCTCACCCTCGAAGTTCAAGATGAGGCGGTGACGCAGGGCGGGCAGCGCCATCGCCCGCAGATCGTCGACGCTCACGTTGAACCGGCCGTCGGACAGGGCGCGGACCTTCGCGCCGAGCACCAGCGCCTGCGCGCCCCGCGGGCTCGCCCCGTAGCGGATGTACCGGCGGGCCGACTCGGGCGCCCGCTCCCATTGGGGATGGGTGCCGAGGACGATGAAAGAGGCGAGGTCGCGCACGTGGGTGGCGATCGGGATCTCGCGCACCAGCTCTCGCATCGAGAGCACCTGCGGCCCGGTCAGGACGCGCCGCACCTCGACCGCGCGCACGTGGGTGGTGCGGTCGATGATCTCGGTCAGCTCCTCGAGGGCCGGGTAGCGCACCCGGACCTTGAACAGGAACCGGTCGAGCTGGGCCTCGGGGAGCGGGTACGTGCCCTCCATCTCGATGGGATTCTGGGTGGCGAGCACGAAGAACGGCGACGGCAGCGGGTGCCCGGAGCCGGACACGGTCACCGCGCCCTCCTGCATGCCCTCGAGCAGGGCCGACTGCGTCTTGGGCGTGGCCCGGTTCACTTCGTCGGCGAGCAGGATGTGCCCGAAGATGGGCCCGCGCTGGAACTGGAAGTGCTTCCGCCCCTGCGCGTCCTCCACGATGATGTTGGTGCCGATGATGTCGCCCGGCATCAGATCCGGCGTGAACTGGATGCGCGAGAACGATAGCTCGAGGCTCTCGGCAAGCGTCTTGATCAGGAGCGTCTTGCCGAGACCCGGCACGCCTTCGAGGAGCACGTGGCCGCCCGCGAAGAGGCCGATCAGGACCTGGGTGACGACCTCGCTGTGGCCGACGATGATCTTGCCGACCTCGGCCCGGAGCGACTGGTAAGCGTTGACGAACTCCGCGACCCGCTGCTCCTGGGACTCGCTCGACACGGGAGGCTGCGCCATGAACGGCTCCTTTCCCGCCTTGGAATTGACTCATCATAGGGGGGCGTCCCACCCCCGTCAACTACTTGCCCCCGATGCGGTTGCGCAAAGTCTCCCGCGCTTGCCCTCCGCGTGTGCGACGTGCCGAAAATTCACTCAACGCGTCGCGCGGAGAGCGCTCGAAACCCCATCGGTGGGCGTTCCTCGCGCGCGCCCGAGCGCGAGCAAGGCAAGGAGCGTGCCGCGAGCGCCTAGTTGACCGCGGGTGTCAGCCGCGTGTACGCGGCAAGATAGCCGTCCGTCTCACGGTCGCGGCCGAAGCGCGCGCTCACGCGCTCGCGGCCGGCCTGGCCGAGCCGGGCGCGGAGGTCGGGATCCTTGAGCAGGCGGTCGGCCTTGGCGGCCAGCTCCTCGGGCGTGCCGAACAAGAGCCCGGTGACCCCGTCCTCGACGAGCGAGCGGTTGCCCGGGATGTCGGAGGCGAGGACCGCGCGGCCGAGCGCCAGCGCCTCGAGCACCGAGTTGGCCATGCCGCCCTCGGAGAGCGAGCAGTTGAGCACCACGTCGGACAGCTCGAGCAGGGCCGGCATGCGGTGATGCGGCACCGCGCCGATGTGGCGCGCCCACGGGTAGGACGGGAGCGTCCGCAGCAGGCCCTCTCCGACGGCCGGATCGAGGATCGGCCCGACGTAGATCAGCTCGAGCCCCGGATACTCCGCGAGCAGGCCTTCGAGCGGATCGAGGGGCAGGAGCGGACGCTTCACGCTTCGGATCCCGGCCGGGAACAGCACGAGCGGGCCGGGCGCCCGCTGCAGCGTGGCGGCGGGAGCCCAGTGCCCGGCGGGAGCCGCCTCGAAGGCGGCGCTCTGGGGAATCACCACGAGGCGACCGGCCACCTCCGGCAGGGCCTCCACGATGACGGTGGCCATCGACTCGTCGAAGACGCTGATCGCGGCCGCGCCCTCCAGCACCCGGCGCACGACCGGGGCCGAGTCCGGATCGAGGAGATCCTGGTTGACGTCGGTCCCGGTGACGGTCACGAGCAGGGGCGCGCCAACGCGACGGGCCAGGCGGAGCGCGGCCGGACCAGTGCGGAGGGCGTGAAAGGCGTGCACGACCGCGGGCCGGAACTGGCCGATCTGGTGCTCGACCGCGGTCTCGGGCGCCACCGACAGATCCCAGACGCGCAGCTCGACCCCGCGCTCTCGAAGCCCGCGGGCGATGCGGTCGACTGTGATCGCGTTGCCTCGAACCGAGGGAGCGGCGAACGGCGTCACGATAGCCACGCGGGCGGCCATGGGTGCGACGAGCCTACACTGGGGCCGCGCGGGAAGGCAATGCGGCCGGGGGCCCCGCGGGCAAAGACCGACTTGCCTCGGCGCGGACGTGTGTTAAGGTTGCGTCACAAGCCCAGTGCCTCAGCGGTGAGGGAGAGCGAATGGACGGATCCTCGCGGGAAATCGGGTGCCCGGAATGCGTGGAGCTCCTCGCCGACTACATCGACGGTACCCTCCCACGCGACCAGACCGAGCTGCTCGAGTGGCATCTGGATGGGTGCCCCCCGTGCGTGGCCTTCGTCAACACGTACCGGGGGACCGTCGACGCCGCCCGCCGCCTCCGTGAGACCCCCGAAGCCAAGCTGCCGCCCGAGCTGCGCCAGAAGCTGATCGCCTTCCTGAAGCGCTCCGACGCCGCGCGCTAGACCAGAGCCAACCCCGCCTCCGCCGTCACCACGCCGACGTCCCACACCGGCTCGCCGCGCCGCGCGAAGCCGTCCCGCACCGTCCCGGCGCGTCCGGCCTCCACCGCGAAGAGCAGCCCACCCGACGTCTCCGATTCGCAGAGCAGCTTGACCAGAGCCTCGGGCACGGCGGGGTCGATGCGCAATTGTCCGCGGGCGCCGAGCGCGTCCTCCAGGTAGCGCCGGTTGCGGCCCATCCCTCCGCTGAAGGTGCCTCGCTCGGCGAGCGCGAGCGCGCCCGGCAGGAGCGGCAGGTCGCGACTCCGCAGCGTGAGCCCGGCGCCGGAGGCCTCCACCATCTCGCTCGCGTGGCCGAGCAGGCCGAAGCCGGTGATGTCGGTCGCGCCGCCCGCGCCCGCCTCCTGCGCGACCTCGGCCGCGGCCCGGTTCAGCCGGAGCATGCTCTGCACCGCGCCGTCCAGCACCGCCGGCTCGCAATCGTCGTTCTTGGCCGCGGTGGCGATCACCCCGGTGCCGAGCGGCTTCGAGAGGAAGACGCGCTGGCCGGGCCGCAGGCCGCCCTTCACGAGGATCCGGCGCGGGTCCACGCGGCCGGTGACGCAGAGGCCGTACTTGGGCTCGGCGTCCACCACCGTGTGCCCGCCCGCGATGACGCCGCCCGCCTCGCGCACCTTGTCGGCGCCCCCCCGGAAGACCGCCGCGATGATCGCCTTCGGCAGGTCGCGGGGGAAGCCGGCCACGTTGAGGGCGAAGAGCACCTGCCCCCCCATGGCGTAGACGTCCGACATCGAGTTGGCCGCCGCGATCGCGCCGTAGAGATACGGGTCGTCCACGATGGGCGGGAAGAAGTCCACCGTCTCGACGATCGCCACGTCGTCGGTCACCCGGTAGACCGCGGCGTCGTCGCTCCGGCCGAGGCCGACCAGGAGATCGGCGTGCTCCTCGTGGCGGAGGTCGCCCAGCACGTCCTGGAGATCTCCAGGACCCATCTTCGACGCTCACCCGGCGCAGGCCGCGTAGGCGGTGAGCCGGATCTGCTTGCCGGTCTTCGGATCGATCAGGCGGGGATCCATCGGGGGCGGGACCGACGGGAGCGCGGCGTCAGCTGGCCTCGGTCTCGACGAAGGCCCGGAAGGCCTCGGCGAGGGGGGAACGACTCCGTTCCCGATGCGTGGCGAGATAGAAGGCGCGGGTGATCGTGAGGTCCTGGACGCGCAGCCACCACACGCTTCCGGCACGGCACTCCTCCTCGACCGCCCGGCGCGACAGCATCGACCCCCCGACCCCCGCCTTGACCGCCTGCTTGATGGCCTGGGTCGAGCCCATCTCGCCCACGACCCGGAACGCGCCGATGTCCGTTCCCGCGGCGGCCAGGGCCGACTCGAGTGCGGCCCGGGTGCCCGACCCCTGCTCGCGCAGCAGCAGCGGCTCGGCGCGCAGCTCGTCGAGCGTCACCAGCGGGCGCCCCTGCCAGGGATGCGTCGCGCCCACGATGAGCACGATGTCGTCGGGCAGCAGCTCGCGGTACTCGATCGCGCGATGGCCCGAGCGCGCGCCGACCACGCCCACCTCGGCCCGGCCCTCCAGCACCCACTCGGTGACCGCCTGGCTGCCGCCGATCAGCAGGGTGATGGCGATCTCCGGGAACTTCTCCTTGAAGCGTCCGATCAGGGCCGGGAGGATGTACTCCCCCGGGATGGTGCTGGCGCCCACCAGCAGATCTCCGCTCATCCGTCCCTGGAAGCGCTCCATCGCCTGCCGCGCCTCGCGCGACAGCGCGAGCATGCGCTGCGCGTAGCCCAGCAGCAGTGCGCCGCCCTTGGTGACGGCGGCCCCGCGGCCGAGCCGGTCGAGCAGGCGCACCCCGAGTTCGTCCTCCAGGGTCCGGATGTGCTCGGAGACCGTCGGCTGGGTCAGGAACAGGGCCTGGGCCGCCCGGGAAAACGAGCCGAGCTCGGCAACCTTCACGAAGATCTCGAGCTGGCGCAGATCCACGGGGCGAGTATAGGAGCGAGGCGGGGCTCTGTCCAGCGAGGTCAGCCGGAACGACTCAGCCGGAACAGCAAAGGGGCCCGAAGGCCCCTCCGACGTGCACGCGACGCGTGATGGCGATCAGTGACAGCCGCAGCCGCCTCCGCAGCACCCTCCGCCCCCGCCCATCGGCGCGGCCGACGGATCGCTCGCGCGTCCGCCCACCTTCACGCCGACCACCGAGAGACGACGGCTGACGCGATCGCTCTCGCACGACGGGCAGGCCACCGCGGTCGCCACCTGCATGAACTTCTCGAACTGCGCTCCGCAGGCCAAGCACCCGTATTCGTAGATCGGCATGGTACGCCTCCGGCTCCTCGGGCTGACGCGCGGCTACTGGCCGCCGCGCTGGACGTAGCTCTTCACGAACTCCTCGGCGTTCTCCTCGAGGATGTCGTCGATCTCGTCCAGCAGGTTGTCCAGCTCTTCCTTGATCTTCTTGCCCTTCTTGGAGAGGTCGGCGCTACCCGCGCCGGCGTCGTCGCCGCCCTCGTTGGGCTTGGTCGGCCTCGTCTCCTTCTTCTTCTGCTCAGCCATCGGACGTCACCTCCTGGCCCCGCGTACGCGGGACCGGTCTCAGGGCCTAGACGGTCGGAAGCACGATCCCCTGCTGGCCCTGATACTTCCCCTGCCTGTCAGCATATGACGTCTCGCAGGCCTCGTCCGATTCAAAAAACAGGACCTGCGCGATGCCCTCGTTGGCGTAGATCTTGGCCGGGAGCGGGGTGGTGTTGCTGATCTCGAGGGTCACGTAGCCCTCCCACTCCGGCTCGAACGGGGTCACGTTCGTGATGATGCCGCACCGCGCATAGGTGGACTTCCCCACGCAGATCGTCAGCACGTTGCGGGGGATCTTGAAGTACTCGACCGACCGCCCCAGCGCGAAGGAGTTGGGCGGGATCAGCGCCACCTCGCCCTGGTAGTCGACGAAGGAGCGCGGGTCGAAGGCCTTGGGATCCACGATGGTGGTGTTGATGTTGGTGAAGATCTTGAACTCGTCCGCGATGCGGATGTCGTAGCCGTAGGAGGACAACCCGAAGGAAATCCCGCCCTTGCGGACCTGGCGGTCCTCGAAGGGCTTGATCATGCCCTTCTCCAGGGCTTGCCGCCTGATCCAGCGGTCACTCTTGATCACGGATACACCTTGCTCAGATCGTACTGCCTGCCGAGACGGCGAGTCAAGTCTGGGGAAGCCGTTCCCACGTCGCACCGCTCGCGTCGACCGGCAGGTGGAGCGTCCGACCCTCGATCCCGGCCCCGCGGAGGGACCGCTCCATGGCCCGGGCGATCGACTCCCCGCCGTGCCGCCGCACCGCCGCGAGCATGGCGGGCCCCGCGCCGCTCAGGACGCAGCCGAGCGCGCCGGCCTCGCGCCCCGCCGCGGCCACCGCGTCCATCCACGGGAAGAGCCGGAGGCGATAGGGCTGGTGGAGCCGGTCCTGCATCGCCAGCGCGAGCAGCTCGACGCGGCCCGCGGCGAGCGCGGCCAGGAAGAGGCTCACGCGCTGCACGTTGAAGATCGCGTCGACGCGCGGCACCGACTCCGGCAGCACCGCGCGCGCCTCGCGGGTCGAGCTCTCGGTCTCGGGCACCAGCACGACCCACTCGATCTCGCGCGGCACCGCCAGGCTCACCGCGGTGACGCGCGGGCCGTCCGCGCAGGAGACGGTGAGCCCGCCCAGGAGCGCGGCGGCCACGTTGTCCGGGTGGCCCTCCGCGCGGGTGGCGGCAGCGAGTAGCGCGTCGCGGTCGAGCGGCTCGCCCATGAAGGCGTTGGCCGCGACCAGCCCGCCGACCCACGCCGCCGCGCTCGAGCCGAGGCCGCGGCTCAGCGGGATGCGGTTGACGCAGCGCAGGCGCGCGCCCGGGAACGCGCGGCCCGCGATCTCGAAGGCCAGCGCCGCCCCGCGCGCGACGACGTTCTTGGCGCCCGCGTCGAGGCGGCCGCTCCCCTCGCCCTCCACCGCGACCGAGACGCGGTCGGCCTCCTCGAGCGTGACCTCGTTGTAGAGCGCCAGCGCCAGGCCCAGCGCGTCGAATCCGGGACCGAGGTTGGCTGAGGTGGCGGGCACCCGCACCCGGACGCGCATGGCAGAGAGATTACCCGCTTTCGCGGAGGCCGCCTAGAGCGGACCGAGGTAGAATGCGAGAGAAACGAGCAGGCCGCCATGCCGAGGACCCAGATCGAGCCGCAGTTCATCGTCGAGCATCTGTCCATCCTGGACAGCGACGGCAACCTGGACTCCGCCCTCGAGCCCCCAATCGCCCCCGACGAGCTCAAGCGCCTCCACCGCGCGATGCTCCTCGGCCGCCGCTTCGACGAGCGCATGCTGCGCCTGCAGCGCCAGGGGCGCATCGGCACCTTCGCGCCGATCAAGGGCCAGGAGGCCGCCCAGATCGGCAGCGTCGCGGCCCTGCGACGCACCGACTGGATGGTGCCGTCCTTCCGCGAGACCGCCTCCATGCTCTGGCGCGGCTGGACCATGGAGAAGCTCCTGCTGTTCTTCGCCGGCTATCTGGAGGGCGGGCAACCGGCGCCCGAGCAGCGCGATCTGCCCATCTGCATCCCGGTCGCCACCCAGCTGCCGCACGCGGTGGGCCTGGCCTACGCGGCGCAGTATCGCGGCGACGACGCGGTGGTGATGGCCTACTGCGGCGACGGGGCCACCTCGGAGGGCGACTTCCACGAGGCGATGAACTTCGCGGGGGTCTGGCACGTGCCGATGGTGTTCCTCATCCAGAACAACCAGTGGGCGATCTCGATCCCGTTCAAGAAGCAGACCCACTCGCGTACGATCGCCCAGAAGGCCCTCGCCTACGGCTTCCCGGCGCTGCAGGTCGACGGCAACGACCTGCTCGCGGTCTACGCCGCGACGCGGGAGGCGGTGGAGCGGGCGCGCCGCGGCGAGGGGCCGACGCTGATCGAGTGCGTGACGTACCGGCTGGGCGTGCACACCACCTCCGACGACCCTACCAAGTATCGCTCGACGGAAGAGGTGCAGGCGTGGGAGCGGAAGGATCCCCTCACCCGCTTCGGCGCGTATCTCCAGAAGCGGAATCTCCTCGCGGCCGGCCTCGAGGAGGAGGTCGACGCGGAGATCGCCCGCGCCGTCGCCGCGTTCGAGGCGATCGGTCCCCCCGACCCACTCGCCATGTTCGACCATGCCTACGCCAAGCGGACCGCCCCGCTCGAGGGACAGCGGGCCGAGATGCAGGCGCGCCTCGCCCGGGCGCCCGACGCAGCGCCGGGGCCGGTCGCGCCCGCGGCGGGAGCGGAGGGCGCGGCCGGGACCGCGCCGAGCGAGGGTCAGAGCCCGCCCATGCGGGGACAGAGGCGGCCGTGGCGAAGCTGAACATGGTGAAGGCCCTCAACCTGGCGCTCCTGCAGGAGATGGAGCGCGACCCCGACGTGCTCGTCATCGGCGAGGACGTGGGCGTCGACGGGGGCGTCTTCCGCGTCACCGAGGACCTGCACCGCAAGTTCGGCGGCACTCGCGTGGTGGATAGCCCGTTGGCCGAGGCCGGCATCATCGGCGCCTCGGTCGGCATGGCCCTCTACGGGCTCAAGCCGGTCTGCGAGATCCAGTTCTCCGGCTTCGCCTTCCAGTGCTTCCACCAGATCGAGAACCACGTGGCGCGCTACCGCATGCGCAGCCAGGGCCGCTTCGGCTGCCAGATGGTGGTGCGGATGCCCTACGGGGGCGGGGTGCGCGCGCTCGAGCACCACTCGGAGAGCGAGGAGCAGTTCTACGCCCACGTGCCCGGGCTCAAGATGGTGATCCCCTCCGGCCCGCGGAACGCCCGCGCCCTGCTGGCCGCGGCCATCCGCGATCCCGACCCGGTCATCTTCTTCGAGGCGAAGGCCCTCTACCACGCGGCCAAGGAGGACGTCCCGGACGAGATCGAGACCATGGAGATCGGCCGCGCCCGCGTGGACCGTCCCGGTGCCGACCTGACCCTGATCGCCTACGGGGCCATGGTCCGGGTGGCTCGCGAGGCGGCCGAGCAGCTCCACGCCGAGAGCGGCGCCGAGGTCGAGATCGTGGACTTGCTCACGATCTCGCCGCTCGACCGCGAGACCGTGGCCGCCTCGGTGCGGAAGACCGGCCGGGCGGTCGTCGTGCACGAGGCCCCGCGGAGCTTCGGCCCCGGGGCCGAGATCGCGGCCAGCATCATGGAGAGCGCGTTCCTGTCGCTCGAGGCGCCGGTCCGGCGCGTGACCGCGAACGACCTGCCCTTCGTGGGCTTCGCCCGCGAGCGCGCCAACGTCCCCGATGTGCCCCGCGTGCTCGCGGCCTGCCGCGAGACGCTCGCCTTCTAGATCTCCGATATGGCGCGCCAGTTTACCCTTCCGGACCTGGGAGAAGGCCTCACCGAGGCGGAGATCGTCGCCGTGCTGGTCCGCGAGGGCGACGTCATCCGGGAGGACGCGCCCCTGCTCGAGGTCGAGACCGACAAGGCGCAGGTCGAGATCCCGTCACCGATCGGGGGCCGGGTAGAGAAGATCCACGTCACACCCGGGCAGACCGTGAAGGTCGGGGCCGTGCTCGTGACCTTCTCCGACAACGGCGCTCCGGTCCCGGCCGGCGCCCCCGCCGGGCCCACCGCTTCCACGCTGCGGCCGCGGCCGACGGCGGCGACGCCGAACGCGCCCGCTGCGCCTCCGCCCGCGCGCGCGACCGTGCCCACGGGTGGACCGGTGGCCGCGACGCCGGCCACCCGCCGGCTCGCCCGCGAGCTGGGGGTGGAGCTCCGCGCGGTCCGGGGCAGCGGGCCGGAGGGCCGCGTCCTCGACGCCGACGTGCGCGCGGCCGCCGGGGCCCGGCCCCAGGCGGCGCTGACGGGCGCGCACCCGCAGCCAGCCGCGCCCGCGGTCCGGGACGCGGCCCCCACGGGCCCGGCCAGGCCCCTGGCCGCCATCGGGCTCGAGCCGCCGCCGCTGCCGCGCTTCGAGCAGTGGGGCCCGGTCGAGCGCGCGCCGCTCTCGCACCTGCGCCGGACCATCGCGGAGCGCATGACGCTCTCGGCCACGCTGATCCCGCACGTGACCCACTTCGACCGGGCCGACATCACCGATCTCGACGCGATCATCACCCGCAACCTCGAGCCGGCGCGGGCCCGCGGCGTGACGCTCACCTTGACCGCCTTCCTGCTGAAGGCGGCCGCGCTCGCGCTGCGCGCCCATCCGCAGTTCAACGCGAGCCTCGACCCGGCCGCGGGCGAGCTGATCCTCAAGCGCTACTACCACCTGGGCGTCGCGGTCGCCACCTCGCGCGGCCTGATCGTACCGGTGCTCCGCGACCTCGACAGCAAGCCGGTGCTCGAGATCGGCCGCGAGCTCGGCGCCCTGGCCCAGCGCGTGCGCGACGGCAAGGCCACCCTCGAGGATCTGCGGGGCGGCACCTTCACCATCACCAACATCGGGGCGCTGGGCGGCACCGCGGCGATCCCGATCATCAACTACCCCGAAGTGGCGATCCTCGGCGTCGCGCGCGCCCGCCAGGAGGCGATGGTGCGCCAGGGCCAGATCGTGCCGCGGCTGATGCTGCCGATCACCCTGACCTTCGACCACCGCGTCGCCGACGGCGCCGACGGCGCGCGCTTCGCGACCGAGATCGTGAGCCGGCTCGAGGCGCCGGAGCGCCTCATCGGAGACCTCGGCTGATGGTGATGGGCGACATGGTCGACGAGGTGGACGTCGCGGTGGTGGGCGGCGGGCCCGGCGGCTACTCGGCCGCCTTCCGCTGCGCCGAGCTGGGGCTCGAGACGGTGGTGATCGACGCCGACCGGCGCCTCGGTGGCGCCTGCCTCTTCGAGGGCTGCATCCCGAGCAAGGCGCTGCTCCACGTGGCCGCGGTGGTGAGCGAGGCGGAGCGCGCGAAGGAGTGGGGCGTCGACTTCGGCGAGCCGCGCATCTCGCTCGATCCGCTCCGCAAGTGGAAGCAGGAGCGCGTGGTGGGCAAGCTGGCGCGCGGCCTGGCGGGAGTGGCCAAGGCCAAGGGCGTGACCCTGATCGGCGGGCGCGCGATCTTCGAGGACTCGAGCACCCTGCGCATCGAGGGCGACACGCTCCAAAAGGTCCGCTTCAAGCACGCCGTCGTGGCCACCGGATCCGAGCCGAGCCCGATAAGCGGCGCCGCGCTACGCAACAACCGGGTGATGGACTCGACGGCCGCGCTCGAGCTGCCGGACATCCCGGAGCGCCTGCTCGTGATCGGCGGCGGCTACATCGGGCTCGAGCTGGGCACGGTGTACGCGACCCTCGGCAGCCGCGTCACCCTCGTCGAGATGACCGAGGGCCTGCTTCCCGGCGTGGATCGCGACCTGGTCCAGCCCCTGCAGCGCCGGATCGAGAAGCTGTTCGCGGCGGTTCACCTGCGCACGAAGGTGACCGGGCTGCGCGAGACCGGCGACCGCGTCGAGGCAACGCTGGAGGGTCAGGACCCCCAGACGTTCGATCGAGTGCTCGTCGCGGTGGGCCGCCGGGCCCGGAGCGGCGGCCTCGGGCTCGAGGCAACCCGCGTCCGGCTCACCGACCGCGGCGCCTTCGTCCAGATCGACGATCGCTGCCGGACCGACGACCCGCACGTCTACGCGGTGGGCGACGTCACCGGCGAGCCGATGCTGGCCCATCGCGCCATGCGACAGGGCAAGGTGGCGGCCGAGGCGCTAGCCGGGCAGCCGGCCGCCTTCGACAACGTGGCCATCCCGGCGGTGGTCTTCACCGATCCCGAGATCGCCTGGTGCGGACTCAGCGAAGCTCAGGCCAAGAGTCAGGGAATGGAGACCAAGGTCTCGAAATTCCAGTGGGCGGCGTCCGGTCGTGCGGCCACGATCGGGCGCACGGACGGGCTCACCAAGCTGGTCGCGGATGCCGCGTCGGGGCGCGTGGTCGGCGCCGGCATCGTGGGGCCCGGGGCCGGCGAGTTGATCGCGGAGGCGACCCTCGCCGTCGAGACCGCGGCCCTGGTGGAGGACGTCGCCGCGACCATCCATGCACACCCGACGCTCTCCGAGACGCTCATGGAGGCGGCCGAGAACCTCCTCGGCTAGCCCGGTCGTGGCCGAGTCGATCCGGGTCGTCGTCGCCCCCGGCGCGGTGACCGCGCTGCGCTATCCCGCGACGGAGCCCGCCGCCCCGCTCACCCTGGTGCTCGGCCACGGCGCGGGAGCCCCTCAGACGAGCGCCTTCATGGTCGACTTCGCGCAGGCCCTGGCCCGCCGGGGCTTCCCCACCGTGACGTTCAACTTTCCCTACATGGAACAGGGCCGCCGCCTGCCGGACCGGTCCAGCACCCTCGAGGCCTGCTTCCGGGCGGTGATCGCGGCGGTGCGCGAGCGGTCCGACGCCGCAACGGGCTGGCTCGTCATCGGCGGCAAGTCGCTCGGGGGGCGCATGGCCTCGCACGTGGCCGCCGCCGGCCTCGACAACCTGGCCGGCCTCGTCTTCCTCGGCTACCCGCTTCATCCGCCCGGGCAGCCGCAGAAGCTCCGCGCCGAGCACCTGGCGCGAATCCGGCAGCCGATGCTGTTCGTGCAGGGCGCCCGCGACGCGTTCGGCACGCCGGAGGAGCTGGCGCCGATCCTGGCCCCGCTCGGTTCGACCGTTCGCGTGCACGTCGTAGCCGACGGCGACCACTCGTTCAAGGTGCCGAAGCGCGGCGCGGTGCCCCAGGCCCAGGTCTTCGTCCAGGTTCAGGACGAGATCGCGGGCTGGCTCCGCGAGCTCGTCTGACCGCGGCTCCCGGTCAGCGGAGATCGATCTCCACGCCGCCCACCAGGTTCGCGAGCGCGTTGTAGAGGGCGGCCATGATCAGGGTCATGACGAAGCCCATGATCCCGTAGGCCACCGGCGCGAACACGACCGCCGCGATCCCAAAGAACGGACCGGCGGCGCCGCCGCTGTGGCCGAAGGTGCCCATGGCGGCGACGAGCGAGATGATCGCCCCGAACACCAGGCCGATGATCGCGTACAGCAGGCCGACCACCTTTGCGCTCGAGAGGGGCCCTACCCGGTTGATGACCATGCGCGGCCTCCAAGCTCAGGTTAGAGACGCTTCAGCAGCCACTCGGGGGTCAGGCTGATGGCCCACGAGTTCAGCACCACGTAGTAGTTCGTGGCCACCAGGATACCCACCGCGACGAGGAGCACACCCGCCACCCGCTCGACCGTCGGGATGAACGGGCGATAGCGCTTGAAGAAGCGGAGGAAGCTGCCGAGGGCGATCGACGAGAGGAGGAAGGGCAGGCCGAGGCCGGCCGAGTAGCAGAGCAGCAGCGTGATCCCCTGCCCCACCGTCTTGTCGTTGCTGGCGAGGGTGAGGATGGAGCCGAGGATCGGGCCCACGCAGGGCGTCCAGCCGATCGCGAAGGTCAGCCCCACCAGGAACGAGCCGACGAGACCGGCGGGCTTGCTGCGGATCTGCAGCTGCTGGGTCCGGCCGAAGATGCCGACGCGCAGCACCCCCGCGATGTAGAGGCCGAAGACGACGATCAGCATCCCGCCGCCGATCCGGATCCAGTCGCGGTAGTCGAGCAGGAACTGGCCGGCCATGCTGAAGGAGGCGCCGAGGCTCACGAACACCACGCTGAAGCCCAGGATGAATGCCACCGAGTGCAGGAGCACCCGGGTGCGGGCGCCCGCGGTGACCTCGTTGGTGAGGCGATCGACCGACATGCCGGTGATGAACGACAGGTACGAAGGAAAGAGCGGTAGCACGCAGGGCGAGAGGAACGAGAAGAGCCCCGCCGAGAAGGCCACCAGGACGCCCAGCGACTCGCTCACTTGAGCAGCGACTCGAAGAGGGCGTGCGCGGCCTTGCCGTCCCACTCGCGCGAGCCGTTGGCGAAGAGGACGCGCTTGCCCTGACGATCGATGATGAAGGTGGAGGGCACCGACCAGACCCCGTACGTCTCCCGCACCGCCATCTTCGGATCGAGGCCCACCGGGAAGGTGATCGCGAACTTCTTGACGAACGGGTTCACCACGGAGGCCCCCTGCGAGTCGAGGGAGATCGCGAGCACCACGAGGCCGCGATCCTTGTAGGCCCGGTGCAGCCGCTCCATGCTTGGCATCTCCTCCCGGCAGGGCTCGCACCAGGTCGCCCAGAAGTTCAGGAAGACGACCTTGCCCTTGAGCTCGGCCAGGTGGAGCGGGCGATCGTCCGGGGTGCGGACCCGGAAATCGGGGGCGTCCTTGGCCGGCTTGGGCCGGATGAGCGAGAGCGCCGCCACCGGATCCTCGGCGGGGGCCATCCGGCCGGGCAGGAGCGCCGCGGCCAGGGCGACGAGCGCCACGACGACGCGGCTTTTCACGCGGCCAGTATACACTGCGTCCCCCGCCGCCCCGGCCACCGGGGCGCGGTCGGTGCCATCGGGATTCTATGGTAGGGTGATGCACCCATGGCGGCGACGCCCCTCCCCGTGGTGACGATTCTCGCGGACGACCTCACCGGCGCCTGCGACGCGGGCTGCCTGTTCGCGGGCGCGGGGCCGGTCGCGGTGGTGGTCTCCCCGATCCGTGCCGCCGACGATCGGCCCGTGATCACCGTCGACACCGAGACCCGCGCGCTCCCCGATGCGGCGGCGGCCCACGCCCTCCGCGACGCGGCCACGCGCCTCCACGCGCGGCTCGGGGCGGGCCCGGTCTTCAAGAAGATCGACTCGACCATGCGCGGGCCGGTGGCCGCCGAGGTGGCTGCGCTGCTCGCGCACGGGCCGCCGTTCGCGGGCGCGCTGGTGTGCCCGGCCTTTCCCGCCCAGCGCCGCGTGGTGAGCCACGGTCGTCTCCTCGTCGATTCCATCCCGGTTCACGAATCCCCGATCGCCCGCGATCCCGCCTTCCGGGGTGCCACCTCGGACCTGGCCGCGCTGCTCGCCGGCCCGGCGCCGGTGGTGGCCCTCTCGCTCGACGACGTGCGCGCGGGGAGCGAGAAGATCGCCCACGTGCTCGAGCAGCACCGCGGCGCCGTCGTGGCCGCGGACGCGGAGACCGACGACGACCTGGCGAGCCTGGCCCAGGCCGCGCTGTCGGTGCCGGGCACGCTCGCGGCGGGCTCCGCGGGCCTCGGACGCGCGGTGAGCCGCGCCCTCGGGCTCCACGGGCCGGCGGTCGCCCTGCCCGCGGGCCCGGCCCGGCTCGTCGTGGTGGGCAGCCTCCACCCCGCCAGCCGCGCGCAGCTCGGGGCGCTCGGACGCGCCGGCGTCGCGGTGGTGACCGTCGACGCTGTCGGCCACGGCGACCTGGCGCCCGCGATCGCCGCGCTCGAGGGCGGGCGCCCCGCGGTCGTGGCGAGCACCGCCGCGCCCGCTGCCCGCGAGGCGATGGCCCGTCACCTGGGCCGGACCGCCGCGCGCATCCTCGACCGCGCGGCCGCGGATCTGGTGGCGGTCACCGGCGGCGCCACCGCCCACGCGCTGATCCAGGCGCTCCGGCCCCGACACTTCGAGCTGCTCGGCTCCCCCGCGGCCGGCCTCGCGCTGGGCCGCCTGGCCCTCGAGGACGGGCTCGTCCTGCCCCTGCTCACCAAGGCGGGCGGATTCGGCGGGCCGGACCTCTTCACCACGCTCCTTGGAGGAACCCCGTGACCGCTGCCCGCGTTCCCGTGCTCGGCATCACGATGGGCGATCCCGCCGGCGTCGGGCCGGAGATCATCGCCAAGGCGCTCGCCCACCCCGAGGTCGTCGCCTCCTGCCGGCCGGTGGTGATCGGCGACCGGTCGGTGATGGCGGCCACGCTCGAGCTGCTGCGCTCGCCTCTCGTCCTGCACGCGGTCTCCTCGGTGGACGCGTGCGAGTTCCGGCCGGGCCACCTCGAGTGCCTGGACCTCGCCAACGTGGAGTGCGCGACGCTGCCCAAGTCCACCGTGAGCGCCGACGCGGGACGGGCCGCCTACGCCTACATCGAGACCGGGGTGCGCCTCTGCCAGGCCGGGCAGATCGACGGCATCGTCACCGCGCCGGTCAACAAGGAGGCCCTCGCGGCGGCCGGCGTCCAGCACTCCGGCCACACCGAGATCCTGGCCCGCCTGACCGCCACCAAGGACTTCGCGATGCTGCTGCTGGGCAAGGAGCTGCGCGTGATCCACGTCACCACCCACGTGGCCCTCCGCAAGGTGCCGGACCTGGTGACGCGCGAGCGCGTGGGCCGCGTCATCCAGCTCGCGCAGCAGACCATGACCGGCCTCGGGCGGACGCGGGCCCGCATCGCGGTGTGCGGGCTCAACCCGCACGCGGGCGAGGACGGCCTCTTCGGCGACGAGGAGAAGACCCAGATCATCCCCGCAGTCGAGGACGCGCGGCGCCAGGGCCTCGACGTGTACGGCCCCCTGCCCGCCGACACGCTCTTCTCGCGCGCCCGCGGCGGCGAATTCGACATCGTGGTCGCCATGTACCACGACCAGGGCCACGTGCCGGTGAAGACCCTCGGCTTCAACTACGACGAGAAGAGCGGCACCTGGACCGGGCTCTCCGGGGTCAACGTCACGGTGGGCCTGCCGTTCCTGCGCGTCTCGGTCGACCACGGCACCGCCTTCGACCGCGCCTGGAAGGGC
>WNFK01003336.1_pt1 | contig 73576 bp, 69 predicted proteins | sample 5400281 | NCBI WGS metagenome assembly WNFK01 (sample SAMN13153350, study PRJNA577476) | soil metagenome | isolation source: 20 cm soil on Douglas fir-dominated hillslope | place: USA:California | collected 2013-09-17
GTGTCATCCCGCAGCGTCAGCCGGCCAGGCTCAGTCTGGTGCTCGCCGAATGAATTCCGCATCTGGTAGCTCGTGATGTTCGCCGCCTCCACGGACTGCTGCACATCCATCCCGAATTCCACCACGTTCAGGAAAAACTGCAGCAGGTTCTGATCCTGCGTGTCGCCGCCCTGCACCGCAAACGCCAGGAACGGCTTGCCCTCCTTCATCGCCAGACTCGGCGTCAACGTCACACGCGGCCGCTTACCCGGGACGATCACGTTGAAGGGATTGTCCGCGCTATCGACGACGAATTGCTGCCCGCGCTGGCTCACCCCGATGCCGGTATGTCCCGCGATCACGGCCGGAATCCAACCGCCGGACGGTGTCACCGAAACCACCCAACCGGATGTATCCGCCGCTTCGATCGACGTGGTCCCGCGGCGGAACGCCTCATCGAACGCCGCGAGCGCGGCGGCGTCTTCGCCACCCTCGGAGGTGGTAACCGGCCGAGGAGACCAACGCTGGAGCAGCGGCAAGTAGGGGTTGGTGCCGCCCTGGAACGGATACGGATCGCCCGGTTTGATATCCGGATCGTTGCGGTCGGGATTGATCAGCTTGGCGCGCTCGCGCGCGTATTCCTTCGACAGCAAGCCGCGAATCGGCTCATCCGGCGGAAATGCCGGGTCACCGTAGTAGAAGTCACGATCGGCGAACGCCAAGCTCATCGTCTGGTACAGCGTGTGGATGTAACGCGTGCTGTTGTAGCCCATCGCCTTGAGATCGAAGCCCTCGAGGATGTTCAGCGCCTGCAACATGGCGGGGCCCTGCGACCATGGCGGCAGCTTATAGACCTCGATGCCGCGATACTGTGTCATTACTGGCTCTTCTATTTTGACGCGCCAATTGGCCAGGTCGGGCAACGTGATGAGCCCGCCTTCCTCCTGCACTCCGCGCACGAACTCCTGCGCGATATCGCCGCGATAGAACCGCTCGTAGGCGGCCATGATCGCGTCGTGCCGGTTCTTGCCGCGGCGCAGCGCGTCCTGCTCGGCCTCTACCAGCTTGCGGAGCGTCCCCGCGAGCTCAGGCTGCCGGAAGATCTCGCCGGCCTCGGGCGCTTCGCGCGCCTCGCCGGCGTGAGGCAACATGACGGCGCGGGAGTAGCGCCACTGTTTGAGCCAGCCTTTGTTGCGCTCGATCGAATTGGCCGTCTCCTCCTCGATGGGATAGCCGTCCGCCATGCGGATCGCCGGCTCGAGCACCTCCCGCAGACTCAGCTTTCCATACTCCGCCAGCATCACCATCAGCCCACCAGGCGTACCGGGTGTGATGGCCGCGAGCGGACCGTACTCAGGCGGAAACCGCATGCCTTTGGAGCGATAGAAATCAGCCGTTGCACCGGTTGGTGCCACGCCGAGGGCGTTGATCGCGATGACCTTCTTCGTTTTTGGATTGTAGATCAGGGCTTGGGTTTCTCCACCCCACGACAGCACATCCCACATCGTCGTCACGGCCGCGAGCATCGCGCAGGTGGCGTCGACGGCGTTGCCGCCTTTCTGAAACATCATGGCGCCGGCTTCAGCGCCGAGTGGCTTGCCGGTGATCGCAACCCAGTGGCGGCCATGCAAGGCCGGCTTCTGAGTGCGCTGCGCCACGAGCGTGGTCGGAAGAACGAGGAGAGCGAGCAGTAGGCAGCGACGGACGGCCATCGGTGCTCCACGAGGAGATTGCGTGGAAGCTACCAAACTGGGACCACCTGCTCAATCCAGTCGCCGCTCGGCCGAGCGCGCGTGTGCTTCGAGCCCCTCCACCCGGCCGAACCACGCTGCGTCCTCGACGAGCGGCCGCGCCGCGCCGACGTCGTCGATCCGCAGCCACGTGCGTACCCGCAGAAACGTGTAGACCGATAGGCCGCCCCGCGACCGCGAGGATCCCGCCGTCGGAAGCACGTGATTCGGCCCGGCGCCGTAATCCCCCAACACCTCCGCCGAGCTGGCACCGATGAACAGCGCGCCGAAATGTGTGAGTCGCGGCGCGACGTCGTCCGCCGTCTGGAGGATCAGCTCGACGTGCTCGGGCGCGAGCGCGTCACACGCGGCAACTCCCTCCTCCACACCTCCCACCAGCACCACGCCGCCGTTGAGCAGCGCCGCCCGCGCGACTCCCGCGCTGGGGAGATCGCCGAGCTGGCGCGTGAGCTCGGCATCGACGCGATCGAGATGCGTGGGATCGGTGGTGACGAGCATCGGCACTGCGTCGGGGTCATGCTCCGCCTGCGCGAGGAGATCGGCCGCGATCACCGCGGGAGACGCCGACGAGTCGGCGAAGACCAGCAGCTCAGAAGGTCCGGCGAGCATGTCGATCGCGGCGCGTCCGCCCACGAGGTGTTTTGCCGCCGTGACGTACCGGTTCCCGGGGCCGACGATCACGTCACAGGGAGCGATTGGCCCGGCACCGAACGCAAGCGTGGCAATCGCGTGAGCGCCGCCCGCCGCGAGCACACCATCGGCACCGGCGACGGCCGCCGCGGCGAGCGTCATCGGGCCGGGTTTCGGGCTCGCGACCCAGATCTCGCTGACGCCCGCCGCGCGCGCCGTCACTGCCGTCATCAGCACCGAGGAGGGCAGCGGATAACGGCCCCCCGGTGCGTAGCACCCGGCCCGCTCGAGCGGCGCGATCCAGTGTCCGGCGGCACCACCCGGCAGCGCGACCGTCACGGCCGCGAGGGCACGCTTCTGTGCTTGGGAAAATCGCCGAATCCGTTCAGCGACGCGCTCGAGGCGGCCGCGATCACTCGCGGGCAAATCACTGAGCGCGCGATCGAGTATGGACCGCTCGAGGAACAGGGAACCGCCTACTGCGACCTCACCGAAACGTTCGGCATACTCACGGAGCGCTGCTTCGCCCCCCAACCGCACGGCCTCCACAATGGGTGCCGCGACCGCGAACGCTTCCGCAGGCAGCGCCGCCGCGCGACGTCGTGCGAGCTCGGCGACCGAGCGACGCGGCAACAGGCGCGCGCTCATGACTTGCCGGCCATCGGCCGCCGCGTCAGCGCGCGGTGGCGGCGCGCCAGCTCCGCCCGCACGTCGGCCAATGTGCCGCCCCCGCGCGCCAATGCGACCAGCGCCATGTAGAACACATCCGCCGTCTCGCGCACGACGTCTCCCGTTGTCTCCGCCTCTGCGAGCTCGTCCGCTTCTTCGCGCAGCTTCTCCCCCAGCAACCCCGGATCGGCCAGCAGACGCGTGGTTCCCGATTCCGGGATGGGCCTGGCAATTCGGTCGGCGAGCGTGCGCTCCAGATCAGAGAGATCGAACTCGGAAGGCCAGCACGAGCGGCGATTCAGGTGGCAGAACCCCGCTCCGCTTTGGCGGACCGTGAAGCGCAGCGCGTCGCGATCGCAGTCCAGATCCACGCGTACGAGCTGCTGCGCGTTCCCCGATGTCTCGCCTTTGACCCAGAGCGATTGGCGCGAGCGAGACCAATAGATCCCGCGCCGTTCGGCCACGGCGCGCGCCAGCGATTGCCGCGTGCTCCAGACAAGGCCCAGCGTATGGCCAGCCTCATCGCAGACCACGGTCGGCCAGACGTCGCCTCGCAACGGCTTCGTGAGCGGCGCGGCGATGGCCTCGCCGAGCGCGAGGTTTCCGGTGTACAGCGCCATACCGACCTGGCTGTCGGCGCCCATGCGATCGAGCTCCGCAATGTCGGCGGCCGTCGTGATGCCGCCCGCGGCCGTGACGCGAGCTCCACCCGCGGCGCGTAAGACCGCCTCCAGCGCCGGGCGGTCGAACCCTCCCATGACTCCTTCCCTCTCCACTTGCGTGAAGAGGAAGCCACCGACGAGCGGCGCGAGCGCGCGAACGCGCTCGAGTACGGGGACGCCGGTTTTTGTGCGCCAACCCTCCACCACGACCTCGCCGTGTTTCGCGTCCACAGCCGCGACGACACGCTCACGCGGCAGCGCGCCGCAAAACTCCGGTGTCGCGGCAGTCCCGACCATGATCTGGACCGCTCCGGCGTCGAGCCAGCGGCGCGCGCTGTCGAGATCGCGGATGCCTCCCCCGACGCGGCACGGTGCGCGGCCCACGAGATCGCGGATCAACTCGGCATTCGAGCCCCGACCAAATGCGGCGTCGAGATCCACGACGGCCACTTCGCCGGCGACCGAAAACTCCTCCAGTCGCGCGATCGGATCGCCGCCGTCCAGGACGAATTCCTCGCCACGCCGCAGCTGCACGGCACGTCCACCCATGATGTCGATGCTGGGCACGATCATCGCCGCACCTGAATCCCGCGGCCGGCAAGGTCCGCCTTGATGCCGTCCACGGTGTCGTCACCGTCGTGAAAGACGGAGGCGGCGAGCACTGCGTCCGCGCCGGCGGCGAAAGCGGCCGCGACGTGTTCCCGCGTCCCGACGCCGCCCGAGGCGATGACGGGCACGCGAACCGCTCCCGCGACCGCGCGCAGCAGCTCGAGATCATGTCCCGCGCGCGTGCCATCGCGATCCCAGCTCGTCGACAGAATCTCGCCCGCGCCCAGACGCTCGCCCTCGCGAGCCCACGCCACCGCGTCAGGTCGCGCCGACTCTCGGCCCCCCATCACCAGGACCTCCCAGCGATCCGCGGCGCGGCGCGCATCGATCGCGAGCACGACGCACTGGCAACCGAACGCCTCCGCCAGCTCGGTCAACAGCTCGGGACGGCGGACGGCGGCCGTGTTGACGCTCACTTTGTCGGCGCCCGCCGCCAGGAGCTGGCGCGCGTCGTCGACGCTCCGAATCCCGCCGCCCACGGTCAGCGGAATGCGGATCGCCTCCCGCACGCGACGCACGGTCTCGACCTGTGTATCGCGCCCCTCCGCGGAGGCGGCGACATCGAGGATCACGATCTCGTCGGCACCGTGTGCTTCGTAGCGCGCCGCGTGCTCGGCGGGGTCGCCGGCGTCGCGCAGGCCCTGGAACCGGATCCCTTTCACCACCCGGCCGTCCCTCACATCGAGGCACGGGATGATGCGATGCCGCAGGCCCCACGCCCCGTTCGCCGCCGGCACCGGGCGGGCTGTTCGCCCTGTCAGCCACCGCTCGAGGAGCGCCGCGCCGTAGCCACCGGATAGCTCGGGGTGAAACTGGCACGCGAGCGTGGGCTCGCGTTCGAGCGCGGCGACGAACGGCACGCCATGCGTGGTCCAGGCTGTCGTCCAGCCCGTCGGCGCTTCGCGCACCGCGTAGGAGTTCGCGAACGCGGCGAGGCCGGGAGTCAGCAGGCGCGCCTCCGGTTCCGGTGTCACGCTATTCCAGCCGAGATGCGGGAGCCGCATGTGCGATGGCAGCCGGCGACACCGTGCTGCGATGAGGCCGAGTCCCGCTACGCCAGGCGTCTCTTCACTCGCTTCGCACAACATCTGCATGCCGAGACAAATGCCGAGGATCGGTGTGCCGCGGGAGGCGTGATCCCGAATGAAGGTTTCAAGACCGCGGGATCGCAGCGCGGCCATGCCGGCGCCAAACGCGCCGACACCGGGCAGGACGAGGCGTGCGGCGGCACGTACGATCGCGGGATCGGCGGAGACGACGACGCCGGCGTTGAGACGCCGAAACGCACCGGCAATCGACGCGAGGTTCGCGACGCCAGAATCCACGATTGTCACGTCACTCACGGCGCGCGCCTCCGAGCGTGCCCTTGGTGGACGGCACGTCGTCGAATCCCGACACGGCGATCGCTTGACGCAGCGCCAGCGCGGTCGCCTTGAACGCGGCTTCGGCGCGGTGATGGTCGTTGTCGCCCTTCAGCAGGTCCACGTGCAAGGTCGTCCGGCTCGCCGTCGCGAGCGAGCGCAGTACATGAGCGATGTTCTCGCACGCGAGCCCGCCAATAGCCTCCCGGCGCAGGCCGAGCGCGATGTCGGAGAACGGCCGGCCGGAGAGATCCACGACCGCTCGCGCCAGCGCGTCGTCGAGCGGCGCGAGCGCCCAGCCGAACCGGTTTATACCGCGCCGCTCTCCCAGGGCCCGATCGAGCGCTTCTCCCAGTGCCAGGGCGCAATCCTCAGCCGTGTGGTGATCGTCCACCTGCAGATCGCCTTCGCAGGCCAGCGTCAGGTCGAAGCGCGCGTGGCGGCCGAGCGCGTCCAGCAGGTGGTCGAGGAAGCCGATGCCGGTCTTCACATCCGTCTTGCCGGTGCCGTCGAGATCGAGCGTCACGCGAATCGCTGTTTCGCGCGTCGCGCGCGCGACTGTCGCAGTGCGCGGGCTCATGGCAGCAGCTCCTCGAGGTCCGCCACTCGATCGAGGACGCGGGCCGCGCCGGCGCCGGTTAATGCGGCGGCCGTCGCGGTGAGGTCATCCCCGGGGGCCACGACGCCGAGCGGCACTACGCCCGCACCGGCCGCCGCGCGAATGTCATCAGGCGTATTGCCCACCATCCACGCCCGACGCACGCCGAGACGCTCGAGCGCGAGTCGGACCGGGGCCGGATCGGGTTTGCGCGCCGCGTCCTCCATGCACACGACCGCGCCGAACAGGTCCGCGATCTCCATGCGCTCCAGGAACCAGCGTGCCTCGTCGCGCGGCCGGCCCGTCACGACGGCGAGTGGCAACCGTTTGAAGAGGCGCTCGAGGAGCGCGCGCGGTACGATCAGGCGCTCACGTTCGCGCAGTCCGGGCGCGCCGTTGGTACCGAGGTACAGGTCCTGGAAGCGCGCGGTCACGGTCTCGAGATCCGCTTGGCCGCCGCCGGCAGTGACGAAGCGCTGTGTCACGATCCAGTCGTTCGCCGCGTCGCCCGCACGTAACGCGCGCTCGATGTCCTGCATTCTAATCGTCACGCTGAATGCGGCGGCCGTCGCGATCATCGCGGCGCGTTGCGACTCTCGCACGTCAGCGAGCACGCCGTCCAAGTCGAACACGATTGCCTGGGGCGCCAGTACCGTGTCGAGCGCGCTCGTGAGCCGCTCGAAGTCCGCGGGATCACCGGGCAGCGTAATCCGCAGACTCGTCTCGAGACCTGCGCGACCGGGGAAGTCGCGCACCAGAATCCCGCGAGCGACGAGTCCGTCACGGACGAACGCTGCCCGCCGACCGAAGTCCCGGAGTACGAAGTTTGCCTGGGAGGCGCGTGCAGCGACGCCACGCGCGCAAAGTAGTTCCCGCAGGTTGGCTCGCTCCGCGCTGACCTCCGTCACGTGAGCGCGCAACGCGGCGTCGCCGTGTCTCAGCTGGGACAGCGCGAGAGCAAGCGATGGCCCGGCGACGGGATATGGCCCGCCCGCGGCGCGCAACACGGCGATCACATCCGAACTCCCGACGGCGTAGCCCACGCGGCAGCCCGCGAGACCCCAGGCCTTCGACATCGTGCGGACAACGACCACGTTCGCGAGGTCGAGCACGGCAGGGCCGATATCCTCGTCCGCGTACTCGATGTAGGCCTGATCGAGCAGCACGAGGGACTGCGGCGCGGCGGCCGCGATCCGTCGCACGTCATCCCGCGATGCGACCCCGCCGGTCGGATTGTTGGGCGACACGATGACCACGAGTGCGATGCGGTTGTCGAGGCGGGCGAGGATCTTTTCGAGGGGGAACACATCGGTGAACCAGGGCACGCGCACGAGCGGCGCACCGGCGAGGGCTGCGAAGCGCTCCAGCATGTCGAAGGTCGGCTCGGGCAGCAGCACCGGGCGATCGGGTCCCGCGTACACTCGGCAGATGCGATCGAGTGCCTCGTCCGCGCCGGCGGTCACGACGACGCGCTCCGGACTCACGCTCATCCGAGCAGCGAGCGCCGTCTCGACTGCCGTGGCATCCGGGTAGCGGCGCAGCACCTCAGGATCCAGGGCTGCCAGCTCGGCGAGCAGGGCTTGTGGCGGTCGAGGCCCCTCATTGCTGTTGAGGCGCAGGACGCTCATGGCACGATCTGCGAGAGCGTGGAGACGACGACGTCGGTGCCGCCGGCCGCTTTCACCGCCGGAATCACCTGTGGAAGCAGCTCGCGCGGCACGGCAGCCTTAACTGCGAATCCGGTGTCGCCAAACAGCCGGGATACTGTCGCCTGTCGCATCGAGGGCAGGACGGCCACGACGGCGTCGAGACACGCCGCCGAGGCGTTCACCTCCAGCATCACGCGACGCCGCGCCTCGAGCACGGAGTTGATGAGCAACACGAGATCGTCGATGAACCGTCGCCGCGCAGGATCATCGAGCGCGGCGCGGTGCGCATACAGACGCGTGGAGGAGCGCATCAACTTGGCGACGATCGCGAGGTCGTTTGCTTCCAGCGTCGCACCGGTTGCGGTGTTGTCGACGATCACGTCGGCGTCTTCAGGAGGAAACACTTCGGTCGCACCATACGACCGAACAAACTCGGCGCAGAGACCGCTCGCGCTGATCCAGCGGCGCGTGAGCCGCTCGTATTCCGACGCGACGATCAGGCGACGCTTGGGCAGCTGCCCGCCTTCGAGCAACGCGACGGGAGCGGCTGCGACGAGGTCGACGGGATCGAGCCCGGTGTCGAGCAACTCGACGACGTCCGCTTCGAGCTCCGCGACCCAGTCCGCGCCCGCGAAGCCCACGTCGCGGCTGCCGAGCGCCAGCATCTCCACGATGTTCTGGGGCTTGAGCAGCTTCGCTTCGGCGCCCGGCAGGGAGACGTCGGGCCGATAGCCCCGGGCACTGGGACGCACGCGAATGCCGGCGTCACCGAGGAGGGTGAGTACGTTCTGTTCCATCCGGCCCTTGGGAAGGCCGAGTCGGATAATCGACATCGATCTGCTCCGTGTTAGCCGAGCCAGATCCCCAGGTTGTCCGATGCCGCCCCCAAAAAGCACGACGCCGGCCCTGGGGGGCCGGCGTCGGTGATGACTCAAGATCCTACACGCCTCCGGCTATCCCCCGTGGACCGAGTGATGATGGTGATGCCGGTGCGAAGAAGTACGCTTCATTGACCGTGATATAGCGCAGTGGCGAAACTGTGTCAATCTAGGATACGAGCGCGAAGGCGCGGACCGGGAAACTTCCCATCCCCTTCACCCGCGGCGGCACGGCAAAGAAGCGGAATCCCGAGTCGGGAAGCGCCACCAGGTTGGTCATGTGCTCGACGATCGCCACGCCCGCACCGAGCAGCTTCGTGTGAGTGGGACGCGTACCGTCCTTATCGTCATCGATATTGAGCGAATCGATGCCCACGAGTGCGGCTCCCGCCTGCACGAGATACTCGGCCGCGTCCCTGGTAATAAAAGGGTGCTGACCGGCCGAGTAGGTGTCGGTGCGCCAATGCGCGTCCCAGCCCGTGTGCACGAGCACGGCCTTCCTTTTTACGTCTTGCCCCTTGAAGCGGCTGCTATCGATCGGCCGCGCGGGCCCGCTCACTCGCACGACGATCCCGGGCAGGTCGGCCACGGCCTCCAACGCATAGCCGGCGATGTCGCGTCCCTCCTGGTAGCGATGGAAGGGCGCGTCGATGTAGGTGCCGGTGTTGGCGAGCAACTCGATCTTGCCGATCTGGAAGGTCGTGCCGGGGGCGTACCGCGTGGTCGAGGCGTCTCGTGTGAGCCAGTCGCTGATCGTGGGTGACGGCAGGCCGCGGTAGGTCACCATGCCGTGCTCGATCTCGTGACTCAGGTCGATCAACTGGGCCATATTCGCGCCAGTGCCTTGAGGAGTTGCCCCTCGGGCGTGGCACCGTCGGGCGCCTCCGAGAGGACGGTGACGAGCCGGCGACGCAGGAGCGGGTCGCGCGTCGCCTGGGCGGCGAACTGCACAGTCAGCGGAATGAACCACGGCGCCTGTCGCGCACCAGAACCGGCGCGCGCGACAGCGGCATACTGCTCGAAGAGCGCGAGCAGAAACGCGCCCTTGGAGGGGAAGTGGCGGTAGATCGCGCCCTTCGTGAATCCGGCAGCCAAGGCGACTTCATCGAGGGTCGCGATCTCGAAGCCACGCTCGGCGAACAGCTCGAGCCCGGCCGCGACGAGAAGCGACCGCGTCTCTGCCTTGCGGCGCTGGTGAATGATTCCCACGAGTATCTAGGATACCAATAGGGACCCGTGGCGCAAGACTCCGAGGCAAGCAAGGGCCTAAACGGATACCAGTGGGTATCGTAGATACCTCCTGGTCCCTTGACTGAGGTAAGTCTCAATCTAGGTTTGCGATTCGCACCGAGGAGAGGGAATGCCGTACATCATTGCCGAGCCGTGCATCAACGTGAAAGATCGGTCCTGCGTGGATGTCTGCCCCGTCGATTGCATCTACGAGGGGCCGGACATGCTCTACATCCACCCCGACGAGTGCATCGACTGCGGCGCGTGCGAGCCGGAGTGCCCGGTGACGGCGATCTTCCCCGAAGAGGACACTCCGCCGCAGTGGAAGGACTACATCGCAAAGAATCGCGACGTCTTCCAGGGCGAGAACCCGCCCGGAAAACCGCAGCGCAAAGGCTCGTAACTCAGAGCCGGGCCAGGAAGGCGTTGATGGCGGCGCCCACCGCTTGGGGCTGCTCGACCGGTGACAGGTGCCCCGCTTCGGGGATCAGCACGAACTGCGCGCCCGGTATCGCTCGAGCCATTTCCTTCATGCCCTCCGCCGGCGCGATTGGATCGTCGTCGCCGGCGATGACCAGCACCGGGACACGAATCTCCCCCAGCAAGGGCGTCGAGTCGGGGCGCTCGCGCATCGCGTGCAACGCGCCGACGATTCCGGGCACGTGTTGGCGCAAGATCATCGCGGTCACTTCCTGCACCACATCGGGTCGCCGTTCGCGAGTCACGCGTGCCAGGACACGATTGATGAGCTCGTCGACGACGGCGCTCATACCTTCCTGCTTCGTCCGCGCCGCTAACGCGTCTCTGCCCCGCTTCGTCTCCGGGGCGTCGGCTGCTGCCTTGGTGTTACAGAGAATTGCCGCGCGCACGCGTGCCGGAAACCGGCGCAACAATTCGAAGACGATGTAACCGCCCATCGACAGACCGCAGAACACTCCTTGCGGTGTCATCATGCCATCGAGCAAACCGGCAAAGTCAGCAGCGTACGCTGCCATCGTGTAGGCATCCGGGGAGTCGTAGCCCCTACTTGCCCCTGTGCCTGCTACGTCCGTGGCGTAGGCTCGTCGCTGCAGCACCCGCTGCACGTGGTCCCACATTCGATGATCGAACGGGAAACCGTGGATCATGATGACGGGAACGTGTGCCAAAAGACGACCCTCTGGAGTTGCGGCGCTCGCGCGAGCAAGAACCCAAATGCTTTCGCGCCGTACGTCGGATCGAGACGCACACCATGCTCGGCCGCTAAAGCGCGGGCGCGCTCGCCCTGCTCGGTTGGATGACCATAGCCCTTCCCCATCGCGTGCACAACGCGCACACGAATCGCGTCTCGCGGAACACTGAACTCGATCCTGGCGCGACGTATCAGCGCCGCAGTTTTGCGCGCCAGCCGCACCGTGCGCCACCGATTGGCGACGATGCGCGGAGCGACACGCACCGCAACGACCTCGGTGGACCAGCCGAGCCACGCCAGGCCCAACGCGATGCCGGCCGCGGTGCCGCCGGTCCCGAGCGGTACGACGACTGCGTCGGGTGGCGCGTCGAGTTGCGAGTCGAGCTCGAGCGTCGCAAGGAGGTGGCCGATCACCGCTCGGGGATCCGCGCCGCCACCCGGAATCCACCGCGGCTTTCCGCTCCCAAGATCCCGCGCAGCTCGCCACGCGCGCAGCACTGCCCACGGCAATGTCATCACGGACGAAGCGCGAACGACCAGATCGGCCGCGCCTTCCGTCGCCGCGGCAACGGCGCGACTCGTCTCGGTCTCGGGTTGCGGAAACGTCGCCACCGCGGTGCGGTACCCCTGCGCTCGTGCGGACCGCGCCGTCGCCATGCAGTGGCTCGATCCCGTCCCGCCGATCGTCACAAACACCGACCGCGGCGGCGCTCCGGCGAACAGGAATTCGAGTCCTCGCACCTTGTTGCCGCCGGCCAGGTCTTCCCGTTTCAGCCACAACGCCGCCAGTCCCAGCGCGCGCGCGAGCGGCGGCAGCGGCTCGAGCGGCGTGGGCCAGGCGCCGAGACTGCGCGGCGCGAAAGCGGTGCGTATCTTTGTGGTCAACACTGCGGAGCGATCCATGCAAGTAACCACCGATTACATACGTCATGCGGCGCGAGCCGCCCGCAAATGTGCCGGCGATCCGCTCGGGGGAGCCCCTCAGGCTCCCGATCCGGAATTCTACAAGACCTTAGCCAAGGCGCTGGAGCAAATCGCCGCGGGGATGGAGGCACTAGGGAAACAGGAGTGACCTCGCCGAGATACGTCGATACTCCCAGGGAGCTGGCGGAGTTCATCTCCGCCGTGCAACGCGAGTCGCGCGTCGGCGTCGATACCGAGGCGGCGAGCTTCCATCGCTACCGCGATCGCATCTACCTGCTCCAGATCTCGAGCCCAACACAAACCGCGCTCATCGATCCCGTTGCCATCGCCGCCCAAGACCTCGGCCCGGTGGGCGCGCTGCTCGCGGACCCGAAGCTCGAAAAGATCTTTCACGACGCCGATTACGATCTCCGCGTCCTCGACCGCGACTACGGTTTCCATGCCGCGCGCCTGTTCGACACCCGAGTCGCCGCGCAGCTCGCCGGCGAGCCGGCCATAGGACTCGCCGCGTTGCTGGAGAAGTATGTCGGGGTGAAGCTCGACAAAGAGCACCAGAAGGCAGACTGGTCGATCCGGCCGCTGACGCCCCCGATGCTGGCCTACGCCGCCGCCGACACCCAGCACCTGCTCGCGCTGCGCGACGCGCTCGAACAACGGCTGACCGAGCTCGGCCGCATGGCCTGGGCTGCGGAGGAATTCAAGCAGGTCGAGTCACTGCGGTGGACCGCTCCAGCCGGGTCGGGTGATGACAGTTACCTGCGGCTAAAAGGCGCCAAAGGACTGAGCCCGCGCAGTCTCGCCGCATTGCGACTGTTACATCGCTGGCGGGATACTGTCGCTGAACGAGAGGACAAGGCGCCGTTCCGGATCATCGGAAATGAGTCGCTCATCGCGGTGAGTCGCGCCTTACCCGCGACGCGCGCCGATCTCGGCCACATTCGGGAGCTCCCGAGCTCCCTGGCGCGGCGTCACGGCGATGCGTTGTTCGACGCCGTCGCGCACGCGCGGGCGCTACCCGACCGTGAGCTGCCGCAGGTCGAGCGCCAGGCGCGGCCACCCAAGGACCCAGGCTTCGATGCCCGGTTGGAGCGCGTCAAGGTAGTCCGCAATCGCGTCGCGACCGAGTTGGGGCTCGAGGCGGGAGGCGCCGCGCTCGAGCGGATCCCCGAGCTGCGGCGTTGGCAAGTCGAGGTGCTCGGCGACGCCCTGCTCGAAGCGATGCGCTAGAACCCCATCATCGCGCGGATCTTGGGATCGATCCGCTCGGGCGTCCAGTACGGCTCCCATACGATGTCGATGTCCACGTCTTTCACACCCTCGATCGCGCGGACGGTTTTGTAGATGTCGTTCGTGATCATCGGGCCCGCCGGACATCCGGGCGAGGTCAACGTCATGTTGATACGCACCTGGCCGTCGTCCACCTCGACGTCGTAGACCAACCCGAGGTCGACGATGTTCATGTCGAGCTCGGGATCTTTCACCTGGCGCAGCGCCAGGCGGACGGTCTCAGCACTCAGTACTGCTGTGGTCACAATGATGTTCTCCTACCTGCGAACCTAGCGACCTGGAATACCCCGCACCAGACAGTGTCGCCGGACCGCGATCCACGCATATACCCGGCGGGCGAGCGGCAACACGCCGGGAACCCCGAAGAACGGCGCGAGCCAGCGCTTCCCGGGGAAGAGTCGCAGGAGTTGGGGAACGGCATCTGCTCCCGCGTACACACGACCGCCCGGGACAATCAAATGCATCGCGGCTGCGAGCGCCGGGAGCGCGATGTCGAACCGTGCCACGGCAACTTGGTCCTGAAACGGTACGAACCGCAGCACGTGTTCCCGGTCCCAGCGGCGGAGCAGCTCGACCGCCTGGCGACAAACACCGCATTCGCCGTCGTAGATCAGCGTTGGACCAGCGGCATCACCGGCCAAGACTGTCGGCGACTCGGGCGGCGGCGTCGGCCAAGCGCCCGCGCACCTCTTTCAGTTTGGTGAATGAGCCGCGGACTTTGGGGTGGAAGGCGCGGTTGGTCAGGAGCAGCACGAACACATCGCGGTCGGGATCGATCCACAGGGACGTGCCGGTCCACCCGGTGTGCCCGTAGCTGTGCGGCCCGAACAGCGTGCCCGCGCTGGACGTCTCCTCCCCGGTTGGCAGCGCCTCCCATCCTAATGTGCGCGCGCTGACGCCGCGGCGTGCGGGCACGGCAATTTTCGTGAACTCCCGCACTGTTTCCCGCCGCAGCAGCGGAGCGCCTTCGTTCAACATGAATTGTGCGAAGCGCGCGAGCCCGCGTGCCGTCGCGAAGACACCCGCGTTGCCCGACACACCGCCGAGCATGCCGGCGCTCGGATCGTTGACGATGCCCGCAATGGGATGCCCGTGCCACAGGTTGGTTGGGGCGATCCTCGGTTCCAGGCGCTTAGGGGGCCGGAACAGCAGCTGCTGGTCGAGACTGAGCGGCGTGTAAAACGCACGCGTCACGAACGCGTCGAGCGGCTGGCCGCTCACGTGGCGCACGATCTCGCCGAGAAGAATTGCGTTGAGATCGGAATATACCATGCGCGTTCCCGGCGCGGCGACCGGCGTCGTCGTCAGCACCATGCGCAGCGCCGCGGCGCTGTCGGCGGCCTCGCGCAATGGCAGCGTCGCGCGCAGACCCGACGTGTGGGTCAACAGCTGTCGGACGGTGATCGCCGCCGTGCCGGGACCGTTGAACTCGGGCACGTAGCGTGCGACGGGCGTGTCCAACTCGATCTGGCGACGTTCGACCAGCAGCATCAGCGCCGGTGTCGTCGCCACGACTTTGGTGAGTGAGGCGACGTCCCAGATGGTGCTGTCGACGCTCACCGCCCGGCTCGATGCGCTCCAGGTGAACCGGCCGTAGCCCCGCGCGAGGAGGATTGTGTCGTGACGCCCGACGATCAGCGCGGCGCCAGGGTAGACACCCTGCCGGATGCCGGCAAGGACGACGCTGTCGAACGCGGCGGCTGGGGCCCCCCCCGCCCCCTGCGCGACGACGAGAAGGAGAGCTACGACCAAATGCCTGGGATCCGCCGGTTGCAGGAAGGACAGCGCCCGTCCGATCCGATGCGCTGCTGCTTGATGACGTAGCCGTAGCGCTCGATCAGCAAGTCGCCGCAATCCGGGCAGTAGGTGTGCTCCCAGCGGCCAACCCGGCCCGGGAGATTTCCCGCGTAGACGAACCGAAGCCCTGCCCGCACGCCGATTTCACAGGCGTGCAGTAGGGTGGTGGCGGGCGTGTTGTCGGGGTCGGTCATCTTGTAATCCTTGTGGAACGCCGTGACGTGCCACGGGATCTCGGGCGACACCGACGCGATCAGGTCGGCGGCGCGCTCGAGCTGCGTATCGTCGTCGTTGAAGCCGGGCACGATCAGGGTGACGATCTCGAGCCAGAAGCCGCGCTCGTGCACCATGCGAATCGCGTCGAGCACATGTTGCAGCACGCCGCCCAGCTCGCGGTAGCGCCTATCGTCCATCGCCTTGAGATCGATCTTGTAGCAGTCGGTCCAGGGCCGGATGTAGTCGAGGACCTCGGGGGTCGCGTTGCCGTTCGAGATGAACGCCGTCTTCAGGCCGGCGGGCCGGGCGGTCTTGAAGACTTGGACGGCCCACTCCGCGGTGATGAGCGGCTCGTTGTACGACGAGCCCACCATGCGCGCGCCGTGGCGCTGTGCGAGGGCGACGAGTGCGTCGGGCGTCACGTCGCTGGGCATCACGCCGGCCGTCTCGTCGCGCAGGGCCTGCGACGTGAGCCAGTTCTGGCAATAGCCGCAATGGAAGTCGCAGCCCAGCATCCCGAACGTCAGCGTGTCGCTGCCGGGGAGGCAGTGAAAGAACGGCTTCTTCTCCGTCGGGTCGCATTGCAGGGCCGCGACGTACCCCGCCGGGGTGAAGAGCGTCCCTTCCTTATTGAACCGGACCTTGCAGATGCCGCGCCGGCCGGGCTTCACGAGGCAGCGGTGCCCGCAGGCAAAGCAGCGCACCGCGCCCGCCTCGAGCTTTTCGATGAGCTCCGCTTCCTGGACACGCGTATCGAGGACCTGCGCCAGCGATGAAGGAGGTGCGACCGGGCTCAGCGCAAACTCCCCGGCGTCAATTGGTACAGCAGCAGCACCGTGCGAACGTCACGATCCGACAAGTCCCGGACTTTCGTGGTCGGGAACATGAGGTCCGTCGAGTCCTTCGAGTGCCCGAGGCCCAGCGCGTGGCCGATCTCGTGCGTCGCCACGACACGAATGTCCTCCAGCTCCATCGGCTCGCCCTTGGGATCGAAGGTGGCCAGCGTGATCACCGCGGTTTGAATGCGCCCGTTCTCGTCCCAGGTGACGTCGGTCTGCCCGGTGCGTTCGATTTCGAACTGAATGCGCCACTTCACCGTGACTTCCGCGTTCGTCGAATCGCCGTCGAACTGGAAGCGGACCGGGACGCCCGCAGCCGACCACACCCCAAATCCTGACTTGATCGCGTCGATGAACGCCGGCTTGAAGTTGGCGGCGTGCGTGGGGGCGAACCAGACGCGGATCGGCTCCGTCATCCGATTCTCCCAGCGCCGCAGCATCGAGTCGCCGCTGGACTCGATCATCTCAGCCAGATATGTAGTCGACCCGCTCGACCGAATGCGCCGTCGCGTTTGCGAACGGGCGAGAAGCTCGATATAGGACGGCTCGCGGCCATCGGGTCCCGCCGGGATGGCGGTCCCCTGGGACGTGGTCGAGGGTGCCTGGGGCGGAGCGGGTGGCGGGGGCTGCGGCTCGGCAATGCGGAGCGGTCCGTCGGTTCCCGGGTCCGGCGCCCGGTGGGGCGCAGGGCGGAACATGTCCCAGAAGATGAACAGGACGATGAGTACCGCGGCGGCCGAGATCATTGCCGTGAGCCGGCGTTCCATGCGCGCAATATGCGAAGGGTCGCGGTCGGGCCGCTAGCTTTGCACTTCGCACGTCTCTATGATTGTGGCCCGCATGTGCTTGGACCCTAGGTGATCGCGTTACCCGCGAGGCAGCTCGTCCGCTGGCGCGGCTGGGTCATCGGCGCGTGGGCGGTGCTCGCGCTGTTGTTCGTGCCCAAGGCCACTCACGTGCAGCGCGTCCTCGCCGTTCGCGGCATGAACGTGGAAGCGACCCAATCCGCTCGCGCCGCCCAGCTGATCCGCGAAACGTTTCCCAATCCCATCGCGGAATATGTGGCGATCGTGGTGCACGGCCCCGTGCGCTACACCAATCCGCGGTACGCCGCCGTGCTCGATTCGGTATCGGCGGCACTCGCGCGCCAGCCCTATATCAGCCAGGTCATTTCCGTCCGCACCATCGGCGAATCGACGTTCGTCAGTCCCGACCGCCAGACGACCTTTTTGATCGCGGCCCTGACACCGGCGAGTACCAGCGACGTGAACCGGACCGTCGTCCCGGATCTGCGCGAGACGGTGCAGCGCACGCTGGAACGGCTGCCGCACGCCGATGGCTTCGACGTGAAGGTCACCGGCAACCCGGCGCTCGATTACGACGTCCGCACGATCAGCGCGGAGGATACGCGCCGCGCCGAGGAGCATGCGTTGCCGCTGACCCTCGCCGTGCTCGTGCTCGCGTTCGGCGCGCTCGTGGCCGCGACGCTGCCCATCATCGTCGGCGTGCTCGCGATCACGATTGCGCTCGGCATCGTCGCCGTCGCCGCCCAGTTCCAGACGATGTCGGTGTTCGTGCTCAACATCACGACGATGGTGGGTCTGGGCGTCGGCATCGACTACTCACTGCTCATTGTGACGCGCTTCCGCGAGGAGTTGAACCGCGGCCTGTCTCCAGTCGATGCCGCGATACGCACGATCCAGACGGCGGGGTCGGCCGTGGTGACGTCGGGAATGACGGTGGTGGTGGGATTCGGGGCATTGATCCTGACGCCGCTGACCGAGACGCGCTCGGTCGGGGTCGGCGGGCTCATCGTCGTGGCGGTCGCGGTGCTGCTCGCGACGACGTTCTTGCCGGCGGCGCTCGCGATCCTCGGCCGCGACATCGATCGGCCCAAGTGGCTCGCGCGAATGCTCGCCTGGATACATACGCCGCAAGGGTGGGAGCGCTGGGCGCGCTATCTCGGCCACCGGCCGTGGCGCGCCATTCTCGGCGGCGGGTTGGCCGTCGCGATCCTCACCTTTCCACTGACGCAAATCAGAATCGGGCTGCCCGCCCGGAACTGGTTCCCACCGGACGCCGAGTCGGGACAGGGGCTCGCGGCGCTGCGCGAGATGGGCGCGAGCGGCGTGATCCAGCCGCTGCGCGTGGTGGTGCAGCTGCCGCCCGACGAATCCGCATTGTCGGGCCGCCGGCTGCCGGGCCTGAAGGCCCTGAGCGACTCGATCGCGAAAGACCCGCGCGTGCGTGAAGTGCGCGGCGTGGCGACGCTGCGGCCGGGGATGTCCACCTTGCAGCTGGCGATTTTCTACGGCGAGCCGGAAGCAGTGCGCGAACGCTATCCCGAATTCTTCAACGCCTATCTCAGTCGCGACCAGCGCACGACGCTCATGGACGTGATCGCCGTCGACTCCGTGTCATTGACCGGAATGATGGATCTGGCGCGCCACGTCCGCGCCACGATTGCGCGGAGCACGCGGCTGCGCGGCGCGGAAATCGTGGTCGGCGGGTTCGCTGCGTCGAGCCTCGATCTGCAGGAGAATCTGCTCGGCCGCTTCCCCGGCATCGTCGCGATGATCCTCGGTGTCACCGCCATCATGCTCCTGATTGCGTTCCGCTCCGTGCTCGTTCCGCTCAAAGCCGTCGTGTTGAACTGCGTGTCGGTCAGCGCGGCGTTCGGACTCACCGTTCTCGTGTTCCAGCACGGCTACGGGGGGAGCGTGTTCGGTCTCGAAGGACCGACGGAGGCCATCTTCGTGGTCGTCCCGGTCCTGGTGTTTGCGACGGTGTTCGGGCTGTCGATGGATTACGAAGTGTTCTTGCTGACGCGCGTCAAGGAAGTGTTCGACAAGACGGGCCGGAACGATCACGCGACCATGGAAGGGCTGTCGACGACGGCGTCCACCATCTCGTTCGCGGCGCTGATCATGATCATCGTCTTCGGCAACTTTGCGTTCACGCGCGTGCTCGCCGTGCAATTCATCGGCTTCGGGCTCGCGGTCGCCGTGCTGCTCGATGCGACGCTGATTCGCATGGTGCTGGTACCCGCGATCATGCACATCGCGGGCCGGTGGAACTGGTGGCCGGGCGTCCGCGCGCCGCGGCGCGATGTCGAAGAGGTTACGTAGGATCGAGCAGGCGCAGCTTTTCTCCCCACACATCCCAGTGCCACGCCTCGACGCGGACCCCGGTATCCGGGTCCTTGAGCGGCTTGTACTGCAGCCAGCGCGCGTGAAATCCCAGCGCGCGGCCGAGCGCGAGCAACCGTTGCCTATCTGAGCTCACCAGGTGGACCATTGGCTCATCGTGGATCTTGTGCCGGTGTAGCCAAACGCCGCCGTGCAGGGCGAATCGCATCCCCTCACGGCGGCGTTGGAATTCCCGATACGGAGGTTCTACGTGCAGGTAATCCGGCCCTCGATAACGGCGGGCGCGATTGGAGGCGCGTTCCCCTGAAACAACGCGCACTGCCGCGTAGTCTGGGCGTGAATGGCCTGGGCGGACCAACCGCCGGGCGTCGCCGAGGCGACCGTCAGCGTCACGCCGGTCGAGGAGCGAAAATTGTTGAGCGCCGCGAGACTGGTCGTGTAGAACGTACTATCATAGAAGAAGGCCTCCTCCGCCGTCGCCAGATTCTTGAGGTCGGACTTCATCTGGGCGACGTAAGCCTTCTGCTTCGTGTTGGAGAGCTTCGGGATCGCGATGACCGCGAGCAACCCGATGATCACCACCACGATCAGTAGCTCAATCAAGGTGAAACCACGTGACTTCACAGCGTTACCCTCCGGGCGCGAAAGGGCGTCGACCCGGAAAACCCCGGAACCGACGCCCCTATTGTGGGCCCTACCACCCGTTCCTGCAAGAGGCGTGCTTAACCCTTCGCGTCGATCCAATTCTTTCCGGCACCGATAGTTACGACGAGCGGCACCCGGAGACTGGCTACCCCCTCCATCTCGCGTTTTACCAGTGCTCCGGCATCCGCCCGCTCACCCTCGGGGACCTCAAACACGAGCTCGTCGTGCACCTGGAGGAGCATCTTGGTGCGCAGGTTACCGGCCTTGAGGGCCGCATGGATCCGGATCATCGCGATCTTGATCAGGTCCGCCGCCGAGCCCTGGAGCGGGGAGTTGGTCGCCGTGCGTTCTCCAAAGCTGCGGATGCTGAAGTTCCGGTCGCGTAGCTCGGGGATGTAGCGCCGCCGGCCAACCAGCGTTTCGACGAATCCGCGCTGGCGGGCTTCATCGACGGTCTTGTCGAGCCAGGCGCGCACCCCCGCGAAGCGCTCGAAGTAATGTTTGATGAACGTTTTCGCTTCTTCGAGCGTGATTCCGAGCTGCCGGGACAGCGCCATCGCGCCTTGGCCGTAGATCGTCGCGAAGTTGATGGTTTTCGCGCGGCTCCGCATCTCGCCTGTCACGCTGGACTCTGGAACGCCGAAGATCACCGCCGCGGTCTGGCGGTGGATGTCGCCGCCGCGTTGAAATGCCGCCACGAAGGCCGGATCGTCGGAGAAGTGCGCGAGGAGCCGCAGCTCCACCTGCGAGTAGTCGGCGATGAGCAGCAGCCGCCCGGGCGGCGCGATGAATGCGCGGCGGATCTCGCCGCCACGCTTGGTGCGCACGGGAATATTCTGGAGATTGGGATCGGACGATGACAATCGACCGGTGGCTGCGCCCGTCTGATTGAAGCTCGTGTGGACCCGGCCCGTATCGGGGCGGATGTATCCCGGCAGGGCATCCACGTAGGTGGACTTCAGCTTCGTCAACTCACGGTACTCGATCAGCAGTCGCGGGACTTCCGCCCCCTGGGCCGCGAGCTGCTCGAGAACCTCGACATCGGTGGACGCGCCCGTCTTGGTTCGCTTCTGCACCGGCAGCTTGAGCCGCTCGAACAACACCGTTCGCAGTTGCGGCGTCGAGTTGATGTTGAACTCGCCGCCGGCCGCGCGGTAAATGTCGAGCTCGAGTGTCGTGAGCTCCTTGCCGAAACCGCGCGACATCTCTCCCAGCAGCACCCGGTCTACGAGGATGCCGGTGGTTTCCATATCGACCAGCACCGGAATGAGCGGGATTTCGATTTCATCGAGCAAGCGCACGAGATGATGTGCTTCGATGTCGGTCCGGAACGCCTCCTCGAGCCGCAACACCATCTCGGCTTGTGCCGCCGACACGCGCGCCGCCTCGACGGGCGGCACCTGGGCGAATGTCCGCTCGGTTCCTCCGCCCTTCCCTTTTCCCAGGAGCTGCGCCGTGACGGGCAGCTCCACCGAGAGATGCTCCCGCGCGAGATCATTGATGGCGTGGGAGCGATTGCCGGGATCGAGCACGAAGCTCGCCACCATCGAGTCGTAGGCGACGCCATCGAGTGCGACACCGGCGCTGGCCAGCGCAACCCATGCCGCCTTGATATCGTGTCCCGCTTTGCGAACGGCGGGGTCGGCGAGCAGCGTGCGGAGCGGCGCGAGCGCCTCGCTCGCCAGCGGGGGCAGGTTGCGCGGCGGCGTGGCGTCGAACTCACCGTCGCGCGGCCGATGGCCGAAGGGGAGATACCACGACCGGCCCGGCGCCACCGCGAACGAAACGCCTGCCAGGCCGGCCTCCGTTTGCAGCGCCACCAGGCGCGCGCCGCGGAGCGCCTCGATCATTGGCGGCAGATCGGCAGGATCGTCGACGATCTGTGGATCGGCGAGCTGCGGCGCGCGAGGCCCGGCTGGAGCGGGCGGAGAAGCCGGTGCGCCTTGAGCCGCGCCCGCAGCGACAGGCGGCGCGGAGGCGACACCCACCGCCACGAGATCGGCGAGCTTCGGAATCAGGGTGCGGAACTCGAGCTCCGTGAACAGCGTCGCCAGCACGTCGGTGTCGGGTGTGCGTACCCGCAGCTGTTCGAGGTCGAATGCGACCGGCACATCGCGCCGCAGCGTCACGAGCTCGCGAGACAGCCGGGCGTTGTCGGCCTGTGCGAGCAGCGCTTCGCGGGGGCGCTTGCCGGGGATGTCGGCGGCCTGCGCCAGAATCCGGTCGAGGTCGCCGTAGGTCTCGAGCAGCTGCACGGCGGTCTTCTCGCCGATCCCCTTCACGCCCGGAATGTTGTCGGAGCTGTCACCGACCAGCGCGAGGTAGTCGACGACCCGTTCGGGCGGAACGCCGAGCCGTTCGCTGGCATTCGACTGATCGACCCACTGTTCCTCGACGGCCGCCTGGCCGCCCCGTCCCGGGTTGAGCAGCGCGATTCCCGCACCGATCAACTGGTAAAAGTCTTTGTCGCCCGAGATGATGACGGCCTGCAGCCCGTCGGCGACCGCGTGCTGCGCGAGTGTCGCCACGACATCGTCGGCCTCGTAGCCGTTGATCGCGATGACCGGTATGTGGAACGCATCGAGGATCTGACAGACCCGTTCGAGCGAACGGTCGAAGTCCTGCTGCAGCTCCGCACTCAGCTTTTCGCGGGTCGCTTTGTACTCCGGATACTGCGCCGAGCGGAATGACACGCCGCGATCGTGGACCCAACCGACGTACTCGGGATGGTAGTTCTCGTATAGCCGCAGCAGGAAGTTCGTGATGCCCCACACCGCCGAGGTGTTCTCCCCGCTCTTGGTCGTCAACGGCCGGGCGATCATGGCGAAGAACGCGCGGTAGATGAGGGCGTAGCCGTCCACGAGGAAGACGTTCGTCTTGCCGGCGGACGTGGCGGGGATGGGTGGCGCTGGGCGCGGCGGCATAGCGGGAAAACTAAACCCCGCCCAAGGAATCGGGCGGGGCGGACGGTCGGGTGAAGGGCGCGTTAGCCGCGCACGACGTTCGTGGCGTGGAGCCCCTTGTCCCCCTGCTTCACTTCGAACTCCACCACTTGACCCTCGGCGAGGGTCTTGAAGCCGTCCATCTGAATCGCCGAGAAATGCACGAACACGTCTTCGCCGCCTTCCTGTTCAATGAAGCCATATCCCTTGGCGTCATTGAACCACTTCACCTTTCCCTTGATCACGTTCCGCCTCCTGCAGAGTCTTGTGCCTCACACACCGTGGACGCGCTAGAAAAGACCGATGGCTCGCGAGGCTGTCAAGCGGGTTTTCTACGGTTCGTATAATGCCCGATACAACTCGCGATTGCGCATGAGGCTGCGGACGTAGCCCCGCGTCTCCGGGTAGGGAATCAGTTCGATGAAGCGATCGGCATCGGACGCGCCGGCACGGTCCAGCCAGCGGCGGACGGGCTGCGGCCCGGCGTTGTACGCCGCAATCGCGGCGTCGACCCGACCGAAGCGCTTGAGGAGCTCGGCGAGATGCGCGGCGCCGAGGTGGAGATTGAGATCCGGGACCGTAATCCACTCCGGAAAGAAGGCCACATCGAGCCCTCGCGCCATGAGCGAGGCGGTGCTCGGCAGGAGTTGCGCGAGCCCACGCGCGCCCGCGGGCGACAGCGCCTCGACGTCGAAGACACTCTCCTGACGCACCAGCGCGGCCAGGAGCAACGCGTCGACGCCGAATTCCTGCGCCTCCGCTTCGACCGCGGCACGATTCGGCCATGGGAAAATCGCCCGCAATACGCGCACATCGTTGGGAGCGAGCACCGCGGCCTGCCAGCCCAGCCGGACCGCGGCCGATCCGTAGCCACGCACGCCCAATCCCTCACTCCACGCGAGCCGGCCTTCGAGATCCTGCGGCGGGTGACCCAGCACGACCCGCACTTCTGCCAGTGCTTCACTGTCGAGCCCGGCGAGGAGCAGCGTGTCGATGCGCGCGAGACCGGTGGCCACCGCCTCCGGAGGCGGCGCCGGCGCGCCGAGCGGAGCGAATGCCAGCGGTGGCAGACCGGTCTCGCGGCGAGCGCGCATGCCGTAGTAGCCAACCGAATCCTCGTGCGCCAGCGCCAACCAGATGCGCCTGGCCTGCTGCGCATCACCGCGCGCTTCCGCCATCTTGCCGAGCCAGAATCGCGCCGCCGTGCGCTGCGGTCCGGACGCGTCGATCTCCGATTGATACAGCGCCGCGGCGCTGTCCGGATGACCGGCGCTTTCCGCGTGCGCCGCGAGGCGGAACCGCGCGAGCGAGGCGCGCGGGTCGCCGGGATAGCGGGCGATCAGCTCCCCATACCAGCGGCCCGCCTGCCCCCAATCGTCTCGACCGTCCTGCATGTCGCCCAGGATGTAGAGCGCTCCGGGCGCCGCCGAGTCGGCGGGGTAGCTGTACGTGAACCCGGACAGGGCCGGGATCGCCGTCGAATCGCCGAGCCGCACCAGCACGCGGGCGCGGCGGTAGATCGCGAGCGGCCGCGCAGCCGAGTCGCGCGCCGCGGCGGCGTACGCGCGCACCGCGTCGCGGAGGAGGCCGGACGAGACGAGCAGCTCGCCATAGAACAGGAGCGTCGCCGCACTCGAGTCACCCGCGCGGAGCGCGTGCTCCACATGTATGCGGGCATCGCGCGCGGTCGTGCGCCGGTTCAGGGCGCGTGCCAAGGCGACGTGTTGGTCGGGTGCGCGCGGCGGCAGCGGGCCGATCGCCAGGCTCACCGCGGCCGCGGCATCGTCGCTGAGCGGGTCGCGCGCCAGCAGCGCATAGAGCATCGAGCGCGCGCGAGCGGAATCGCCCGTCGCAAGGGCGAGGCGCGCCGCGTCGAGGGCTCCACCCTTCCCCGCCGCCGCGAACGCCTCGATGGCGCGCGTCGTGTCGCCGCCGAGCAAGAGCGCGCGCGCCCGCGCCATCGGGACCTCCCGGGCGGCGGGCCCCGGCAGGTCGGCGAGGAGCTGGCTGACCGCCGCGGTATCGCGCGTGACGCGAGCCTGACGGACCCGCAGCCACGTGTCGATGCTCGCCAACTTGCCGCCCGCCCGCGCGGCGGCGAATGCGGCCGCGGCACTGTCCGGCTGCCCCGCGGCATCAAACGCCACACCCGCCCGCACGGCGAGGAGCGGGAGACGCGCCGCCGGCGCCCCGCCACGGGCCAACTGGAAATGCGCGGCCGCCTCCCCGTAGCGGCCGACGCCGAACTCCGCCTGCGCCAGGACCGCGAGCGCCTCACCATCCAAGTAGTCGAGCAACCAGGGTTGCCCGGCGAGCAGCGTTCGCGCGTGCTCGAACCGGTGGGCGTGGACCTCCGCCTTGGCGCCCTCGACGACGAGAAACGCGTTGGGATTGGGGTCGCGCCGCGCGGCGGCGAGCAAGGTCTCGGCCGCATGCCACGGCCGCCCCGACAACCGGAGCGAGTCGGCGCGGTAGGTGGCGGTGTGGTCGGGTGGAACGTCGGTCTGGGCGCAGCCCAGCGAGGCCAGCAGCAGCTCCCCCGCGAGCGCCGCAATCCAGATGGCGCCGGACCGTCTCATTGTCGTGATTGCCTCAGGCGCATCAGCGCGCGCTGATAATCGGCGCGCGAGGCCGGCGTCAGACGATAGCGGCTGAATCCCGTTTGATCCTGGAAGTACAGGACGAGCCGTGCCGCCGCATAAGTCCACCGCAACACACGGAGGCCGCCGCGGTCGAGGCCGCTGTTCGACAGATCGGCGATCTCGTCCGGCTCGCCGAGGGAGATGGATACTTCGCCACGCTCTGTCAGCCATCCGGGCCCACCTTCATCCTGAAATCGAATGTTTGCCTGCTGCACCCGCCGAAAGTAGTCGTCCAGCGCCTCATTTTCGGGGGTCAGCGTCACCGGATCGGTGGCCTTCCAGAACGCGCGCCAGACCTCGGGGCGATGCTCGGGGGTGGCGCGGCGCAGCGAATCCACCCAATCCTGGCGGTCGAAATAGCGCAGCAAGCTCATCAACTCCTCGAAATTCGTGATCACCCACTGATTCGAGAAGCTCACCAGAAAGCGGGTCCGTGTGGTATCCCCCTCCCCCTCCCCGCCACCGGCCGGGAGCGCCTCCAGCTCGGACGCGCCCACGGGGAGTTGGGACGGCACCACGACAATCGTTGCCGACGATACGTCCGTGCCGGTCGTCAGCGCCACGGAGTCGCGCCACAGCTCACGGCCCGCGCCGTCGACGATCCGGGCGACGATTGATGGCGCTCTCCGTCCGGGAGGGGTGCCGTAGCGCTCGATGTAAAAGCGCATCGAATCGGGACCGTACGGCAACGTCGCGCGCGGATTGGCGACCAGCTTCGGCGCGGCGCCGCGTTCGGGCCGGCCCTCTGCGGTGTACACCGCGATTGGTCTCGTCATCCCCGAGCCGGCAAAGCGCGGCGCGGTGTCGGCCCGCTCGGCGCGCGCAAACGCGGGGCCGTTGCGATCGCGGACCATCGCCATGACGTAGTAGACGCCCGGCGGCAGGGTGAGGAACTGCTGAAAGATCACGCTCTCGTCGGTGCGCAGCGTCTCCTGAAAGTTGCGCACCCGCACTTGCTCGTCGCTGTCGATCTGCCGCACCGCGGTCAAGCTGGTGCTGTCGGCGCGGAACGACGCCTCCACGTGATACTCCGCCACGAATTCCGAGCCGCGACGCTGGAAGGTGAGGGTCTGGTTCGTGAGCGACACCGAGAACAACGCGAGCGTCGAGTCGGGGGTTGGTCCGGCGAGATAGCGCACGGACGCGACGAACGGCAACGCGCCGCCTCCGACCAGCGCCCCCATCGAGCGGTACACGCCTGACGCGTCGAACAGGCGGGGCGACGCGGGACGCGGGCGCGGCGCGGCCTCGGCACTCCCGGCGCGCTGCGGTGGTCCGCAGCCGCCAGCCGTGAGAATGGCCGTTGCAACCAGTGCCACGCGTCGTATCACTTGCCGAGCCTCAAATCGGGACGTTAGTTTCGCGCACAACCCCCATGGCTCTCGAAAACCTGGCCGGCAGGTCGATTGCCGGCTACCGCCTCCTCGAGCGGGTCGGCGAAGGAGGGACGGCGGAGGTGTACCGCGCCGAGCACGCGGAGCGCGGGCCGTGTGCGTTCAAGGTATTGCGGGAGCGTCTCAGGGGCGACCCCATCGTCGTCAAACGCTTCCTGCGGGAAGCGGGATATGGGTCGCGCGTCGTGCATCCCGGTGTGGTCCGCACCTACGACTTCGGCGAAGCGGACGGCCTCCACTATCTCGCGCTCGAGTGGGCCACCGGCGAGCCGCTCGCCGACTTCCTACACCGCGACGGACCGCTCGCGCCCGCGGACGCGGTCGCGCTGGTCCGCCAGCTTGCCGACGCGCTGGCCGCAGCACACGCGGCCGGCATCGTCCATCGCGATCTGAAACCCGAGAACATCATGTACGACCCGGGCGCGCGCCGCGTGAAGCTGCTCGACTTCGGTATCGCGCGCGACGCGGAGCTCCCGCCCGAGGAGCGGCTGACCCGCACGGGGTTCTTCGTCGGCACATTGCAGTACGTCGCGCCCGAAGCGCTGTCGGGGGAGCTGGTGGACGGGCGCGCCGACATCTATAGCCTCGCGAAAATCGCGTACTACATGCTGACGGGGCAGCATCCGCACAACGGGCGCAGCCCGCGCGAGTTGTTCCAACAGCTCCTCAGCGGGAAGGCGACGCCGTTGTCGGAGGCGAGCAGCCGCAAGTTCCCGCCCGCGCTCGAGGCAGCGGTGATGAAGGGTCTGTCCCGGCAGCCTGGGGACCGGCAGCCGACGGTCACCGCGTTTGCGGACGAACTGGAGTCGGCCCTCGTCGAGACCAAGGGTTCGTCGAAGTCGCGCGGCCTCCTGGGGACGCTCAAAAACATCGTCGGCAAGCGGAACAGTGAATAGTAGTAGCGACTACTACTACCTAAGAAACACGCTCAAGGATCTGCTCCTCGCGCGCTCGGTGCGCCGCGGCGAATTCGTCCTCGCGTCCGGTCGCCGGTCGTCCTTTTATGTCGATGCGCGGCTCACCACGATGTCCGGTGATGGCCTCGCCGTCGTCGGTGGCCTCGGGCTCGACCGCATGGGCGTCCGCGGCTGGACTCCCCGCGCCGTCGGTGGTCTCACGCTCGGGGCCGATCCGATCGCCTACGCCCTGGCGCTCACCGCGCGGCGTCGAGGCCAGTCGCTGGACGCGTTCACCGTGCGCAAGCAACCCAAGGATCATGGCACCGGACGGCGCATCGAGGGTTGCTTCGCGTCCGGATACGCGGTCGTCATCGTCGAGGACGTGCTCACCACCGGGAGCTCGGCGCGTGAGGCGATCAGCGCCGTGACGAGCGGAGGGGGAAGCGTGCTCGGCGTGATGGTGGTGCTCGATCGGGAGGAAGGCGGCCGGGAGGCGCTCGAGCGGGAAGGATATGTCGTCGAAGCGTTTCTCACCGCATCCGATCTGGGGTTGGGACCGCCGCAGTGACCGAGCCCATCCGCCGCCTGTCGTTCGCCGCACGCGCGCGTGGCTGGCATGACGACGCCACCGCGCTCGAGCAACGCTTCAAGGACCTCGAAACATTCGACCGTAGCCACCGGCGCCGCTGGGCCATCGCCGCCGCGCTGCTCGTTCTCGGTGTGCTCGGCAAATTGGGTGGCCTGACCGACACGCGCCTCGGCACGATCGTGCTCGTCGCCGGCGGCGCCGCGGTGCTCAACGCGATCGTCGGGCTCATCAACGAGCGCGGGTGGTATCGCTGGTGGTTCATCTATATGCTGCCGCTGCTCGACGTCGCGCTCGTCAATATGCTCGTCATCTGGTTCGGCCACGGCGGCGTGGTAGCGGCGCTCTTCATCGCCGTGCTGCCCTACGCGTTCGACCAGGGCCAGGCGGTCGGTGACTTCCTCGTCCTCGTCGCGTCGATCGCGTACCTGATCGCGACCTGGGCGCATGGCGAGCTGTATCCGGGCGGATCGGGGCTCGACACCAGCGCCTATCTCGAGACCGGCGTGTTCATCGTCGTCGCGATGGCGCTGAAACGCATCCCCGCGACGCTGATTCGACGGATTCGTCATGCGCGCAGCGTCATGGGCGAAGCGGAGCAGGGGTACCTCGCGGTGCGCGCGGCGGCGGCCGAAGCCGACGAGCTCGGCTTCCTCGAGAAGAGCTTCAACCGCATGCTCGAGGAGATCGGCACGACGATCTCGTCGGTGCAGCGCGAAGCCGATGAAGTCGCGGCGTTCGCCGAGGAGCTGGCCGCGGCCGCACAAGAGCTGCATGCCACGACGGAGTCGTTGACCCAGAGCTCGCAGCGCCTCGCCGGCGACCTCGGCAACCAGCGCGGCCTGGCCGATGGCGCTCGCGGCGAGAGCGCCAAAGCCGCCGACCAAGCGGAATCGCTCCGCGTGCGTGCCGAGCTGATGCAGGTCGATGCGTCGCGGCTCGTCAGCACGGCGGAGCGGGGACGCGAGCGTGTGGCACGTGCGAGCGCGACGCTCCGCGCGGTGGGTGAAGAGGTGCGCGCGACGGCCTCCACCGTCGCCGGGTTGTCGGGCATGTCGGAGCGGATCGGCGTATTCGCGCAGACGATTGCCCGGATCGCGCGGCAAACCCATCTGCTCGCCCTCAATGCGGCGATCGAAGCGGCGCGAGCCGAGGAGCACGGCGAAGGTTTCGCGGTCGTCGCCGACGAGGTGCGGTCCCTCGCGGCCGAGGCGGGGAAGTCCGCGCGCGAGGTCGCGGAGCTGGTGAGCGATCTGCGCACGGGGATCGAGGCGGCCGCGCGCGCGATGCAGTCGGGCGAGGTCAAAGTCCGCGACATCGGCGCCGTCGCCGCCGAAGCGGACGGCGCGCTCCAGGAGCTGCATCAGGGCGTGCAGTTGATGGGCGATCTCGTGAACGCCACGGCCGAAGTCTCGAGGAGCCAGGCACACCGCCTCGCCGAGCTGGCACAATCGCTACAGCAAGTCGCCAGTATCTCGACAGCTTCGTCCGAGAGCGCCAACAACACCGCCGCCGCGACGGAAGCGCAGATCACGTCCATGGGAGAGTTGACGGCAACGTCGCAACAGCTGGCCCAGCTCGCCGAGCGGTTGCGCGGCGGCATCGCGAGATTCTCGGTCCTGCGTCGTGATCAAACGACGACGGAGCAGCAGATCCGCCCAGCCGCCGACTGACCAACCTCACCCCGCCCGGGAGACCGCTACGGCGCTCGGGCCTTGGTCCCATGACCCCGCGTTGAAGGGGCGAAACGCCCGCAGGGCCTCCCGGTACGGGGTGATGAGCAAGTCGATATAGCGCGCCAGCGCCACCTCGAACGGAAAGCGGCGCCGAAACTCTCCCGCCGTGACACCCAGGACGGCTCGCAAATGACGGCCGAAGCTCTGCGGCGAGGAGTAGTCCATGCGGTAGGCGACATCGGCCACCGACAGTCCGGGGTTCTGGAACAGGAAGGCGGCGTGGAGCAGCCGCATCCCCGCGAGATAGGTCTTGGGCGATGGAATCTCGGCGCGATGAAACCGAGACATCAGGGTGCTGGGCCGGATGCGGAGGTGCCGCGCCAACCCGCGCACGGTACTGAGCGCCGGAGCCAGCCGCGTCACCGCTTCGAAGAAGAGGCGCGTCTCCTCTGGGGGGGCCGAGTCGGGAGGGGCGCCAAGCGCAGGAACGAGCCGGGCGAGAATGCGCGCCGCGACTGGGGAGGCCGGATGTCCCACGAGGTCCCGTAGTCGCCGCCACCCATCGGGCTCCGTGCAGTCGACCGCGTTCCGGACGCCCGTGGCGCCGAGGCGGAGCAGTGTTTCCGTCGCCTCCCGGTCGTGCCGCGAGACGAGCGCAACGGCGGGAATGGCAGGGAACTCGCGGACAAACCGTGCGACGCCAGGCAGCGCTTCGCCCTGACAGCGATGGACCGAAATGACCACCGCGTCGACGCGCCGGCGCCGCACCACGTAGAGCGCTTCCCGCAGGGAGTCGGCGTGCAGGGTGTCGAAACAGCCGTGTCCCGCGGCGTCAAAGCGCGGGCGTTCCGGAGCGGGAAGAACCGTGCACACGGTGACCATGCGCCACCATGGTAGCTGGGCCATTTCAACTGGTGGTCACCGGTCCCGCATTGCGCGACATCGCCCGGCGGGTCAATTTGCGAACGGAGCCTACGCAAAAAAATGCTCGACCGGACCCGCCTCTTCCTGCTGGGCCTCTGCGCGCTCGCGCTGGGCTGCGATGCGCTTCCGAAATTCCAGTTCAAGCTGCAGTCAGAGATCCAGCGGGAGTTCCGCGTTACGAGCGCGGTGGTCATGGTCATCGATACCACGAACATGGTGGTGATGGTCTTCGACGACGCCCACGCCGCCTTCGAGCCCAAGGAGCTGGCGGGATTCGAAGCGCAGGTGGCCCAGTACGCCGTCACGCATTATCAGCGGGGAAAACTCAAGAGCGTGGGTGTCATGGTCGGTCGGGCGAGCCGGAAGGGGTCCGAGCGCCCCCCCGAACCGGTAGTCTTCCTGCCCGAGTATCACTCCGACGGCAGTGTGCGGCTCGCGCTCATGCCGTCGGGGCGGATGAGGGCAGCGCCGGCACTACCCGAACGCCAATGACCTCGAAGCGCTGGCTCATCGGGTTGTCGTCGCTCGTGGTCATGCTGACCATCGCCGGCGCCGTCAGCTTCGCGCGGTACGCCCGCCTCCACGCCCCCCAGCCGACGCTGGTAGCGGTCGCACCCTTCGACATCCTCGTGCCCGGCCTCGAGCCATGGCGGGTCCGCCTGGCACAAGAACTCACCACGGGCCTCGACAGTATGGCACCCCTGACCGCAGTGTCGCAGGACGTCGTGCGCGAGCGCTGGCGGGCACAGCAGCGGCCGGAGATCGCGGCGCTCGACCTTGCGCGACGCACCAGCGCCGGCATCGCCGTCTACGGGCGGCTCGATCCGCTCGGCAGCAAGAGCGATTCCGTGCTCGTGAGATTGATCGTGATCGACGCGGGGACGGGCGAGGTGCGTTCCGTCATGAACTCCCCCTGGCCTCGCGCGCTGCTGCCCACGCTCGCCAGGGCGCTCGCTGATGACGTGCGTCAGAACTATCGTTAAGCACGAGTGACTGATCCCTTTGCAGCGCTGAACGCCGCCCTCCCCGACAACTACGTCATCGATCGGGAGTTGGGACGCGGCGGCATGGCGCTCGTGTACCTGGCGCGCGATACCCGCCACGAACGGTTCGTCGCGCTGAAAACGTTGCGCCCCGAGATCGCGATGGCCCTCGGCCGCGAGCGGTTTTTGCGCGAGATCAAGCTGGCGGCGGGGCTCCAGCATCCGAACATCCTGCCGGTCTACGACTCCGGCGACGCCGGCGGCACGCTGTACTACGTCATGCCGTTCGTCGAAGGCGAATCCCTACGCGACCGGCTGGACCGCGAGCCACAGCTGCCGGTGGACGACGCGCTCCAAATCGCAAAGGAAGTCGCCGAAGCGCTCGCCTACGCGCACGACCACGACGTCGTGCACCGTGACATCAAACCGGAAAACATCATGATGTCGGGCGGGCACGCGATCGTCACCGACTTCGGCATCGCGCGCGCGGTGAGTGCCGCGGGCGGCGACAAGCTGACCCAGACGGGGCTCGCGATCGGGACGCCGGCATACATGCCGCCCGAGCAAGCCTCGGGCTCTGGCCTCGTGGACCGGCGCAGCGACATCTACAGCCTCGCGTGCGTGCTCTACGAGACGCTCGCCGGCCAGCCGCCGTTCACGGGGCCGACGGCGCAGGCGATCATGGCGCGCCATTCACTCGACGCCGTGCCGCGGCTCAAGATCGTGCGCGACGCGATTCCCGACGAGCTCGAAGTCGTGATCGAGCGCGCGCTCGAGAAGGTGCCGGCAGACCGGTATCAGACTTCGGGAGAATTCGCCAAAGCGCTGACCGCGGCGAGCACCGGCCGGGTCTCGCGCGTGACGGTCGGACGGCGCCGGTCGTCGTATTTCATCCGGAAGCGGCGCGTGCTCTCGATTGCGCTTGGCGCCGTCGTGCTCGTCGCCGCGGCTTGGCTCATCCTGGGCAAACGGGGCAGCGCGACGTCTGCGAGTGGGGCTCTCGATCCGCGGCGAGTGGCGGTTTTGTACTTCGGCGACCTGAGCCCCGACAGCTCGCTGCGCTATCTCGCCGACGGACTCACCGAAGCGCTGATCGACAAACTCTCGCAAGTTCGCACGCTCCACGTCATCTCACGCAACGGCGTGCTGCCGTTCCGGCATTCTGATTTGCCGCGTGACAGCATCGCGCGGGCGGTTGGAGCCGGAACACTGGTCGAAGGCACCGTCGACCCGGTGCGCGATCGCGTTCGCGTCACGGTGCGACTCGTGGACGGCTCGAGCGGCGCCGATCTGTTGCGGCGCGCCAGCTTCGAAGAGCCAGCCGGCAACCTCCTGTTGATCCGCGATACGCTCGCAACTGAAGTCGCGCGCGTGCTGCGCGAGCAGCTCGGGGAAGAGGTTCGCCTGCGGGAAGAGCGGGCCGGTACGAGCAGCACCGAAGCGTGGTCGCTCGTGCAGCAGTCCGAACGGATACGGAAAGACGCGGACGTGCTGGTGCAAGCGAACAATGTGGATGGCGCGGTCATGCGGTTCGGCCGCGCGGACTCAGCGCTGGCGGCGGCCGAGCGTGCCGATCGGCGCTGGGTGGACCCGATCGTGCTGCGCGGCCAGCTCGTCGAGCGTCGCGTGCGGCTCACGCGGAACGCGGCTCTCATAGATGAAGGGCTCGGGCACGCCGGCCGAGCGCTGGCGCTCGACCCACAAGATCCCGGCGCTCTCGAGCTGCGCGGCACGTTGCGCTACCGGCGCTGGCAGTTGGCCCGCCCGCCCGATCCACAACAAGCCAGCGCGCTGCTCGATGATGAACATCGATCCAACCCTGGCGAGCGCGTTCGCCACGCTGAGCAGCCTGTATTACCAGACCAAAGATCTGCAAGGCGCGGCGCTGGCGGCGCGGCGCGCGTACGAGGAGGACGCGTACCTGAGTAACGCGCCGGACATTCTCAACCGGCTGTTCTTTACCTCTTACGATCTCGATCAGCAGCGCCAGGCGCAGCGGTGGTGCGAGGAGGGGGACCGACGCTTTCCGCGAGATTTTCGCTTCCTCGAATGCCAGCTCTACATGATGACTCGCCTGGAGCAGCCGGACGTCCCGCGTGCCTGGCGACTGCTCGCGGGAATCGATTCCCTGGTGCCCGCGCCACGGCGCCAGGTCATTCACCTGCGCGAGCAGATGATGGTCGCCGCCACCATCGCCCGGGCGGGCCTGAAAGACAGCGCGCATGCGGTGATCGAGCGGTCGCGGGGCACCCCGGAGCTCGATCCCGAGCACGACCTCGTCGCCATGGAGGCTTTCGTCCGTACCCTCCTGGGCGAGCAGGACGAGGCTATCCGCTTGCTACAGCGATACGTAGCCGCCAATCCCGAGCACTCGTTCCGCGTTGGCGGCGACATTTTCTGGTGGTGGTGGGACCTGCAAAAGCACCCCGGCTTCCAGGCGCTCGCGCGACCGCATTCGTGACGTAGCTCACAAATCCCGTGACCCAGCTCACTTCTTGACGGGTCGCCCTGTGAGCGCGCAATTTTAGCTCCGCGTTCCGAAAACCGTGGGTAGTCAAGCAGGCCGTCGCAACCGTCCCAGATTTGCGCCCAGCTGGGGGTTGTACCAGGCCCCAACTGGGAGTTGCCCTATGAAGCGTATCGGCTTCACCGTCATCGCCGTCGCCGTAATTGCCGCGTGTCAAAACGATCGACCCTTCCCCCCCGGACCCAACGCACAGATTCAAGACGCAAACCACAACGCCGGCAACGCATTTTTCTTCTGGCTGTCTCCCGTCGTGAACCAGCACGTTCCCGCGACACAGGTTTTCTCCCGGCAGCTGAGTCCCGTCGTCACGATTACCAACCTGTGCACCGGCGCCGTCGTGCGGACGTTTTCCGGCGCGGCGATCTCGGTCAGTAACGCCTCGTATCACGTGAACTGGGCGACCGCTCAGGACAACCTGAACTCCGCGTGCACGTACCGCGTCACCGTCACCGTCGGGACCAATCTGATGGGATACGCGGACGTGGATGTCGTCGACAGCGGCCGCGAGTTGAAGAACGTCAACACGAACGAGTTCATCCCGCTCCTCGACGACCGGACCCTGCCGCTGCAGTTCTTCATTGGCGTCGGCTCGCAATGTGCGCGCGCGGGATCGGATTGCGGCGAGGGGACCGTGCACCCGGGTCAGAATACGGTCATCGTGAGCGCGAACGGCCAAGCCGGCGTGTTCGTGCCGGCGGGATCAGCGTCGAATCGAGTGACGAACGGCCGTGCATTCCCGGCCTGAATCCGCCCGTGTATCCCGGTGCGCCTGGCGCCGTTGGCAATGCCTGCTACGATTTCCACACCGACCCGCCCCTGGCGCGGATCAACGAGAGCGGCCGGTTCAATACCAACGTCACGATCGGCATTTGTCCGGACGTGATTGCGTTGGGTCTCGATCACGCGACGCTGGATCTCCTGCAGATTTTCCAATTTGACGCGGGTCAAGACTCGCCGATCCGGGCCCTCAATAACGTGCCGGCGCCGTTTCTCCGTTGCGATCCGGGGTTCAATCCGACGTTCGGCGCGCGCCGCTCGCTCCTGGGCGAGTTCGCCAAGAGCCTCGCGGCGCTTGTCAGCCCTCGCGCGCTCTACGCGCGCAGCAATCGCATGATGTTTGATCTGGGTGCCGGCGGCAGCACGGACGGGTTCAGCCGCTTCACCTGGGCGCTCCCGAACGCGGTGAACATCAACTTCGACATCGGCCCGGACGGTATCAGCCCAGTCAAGGCGGGCACCGCGGTCAACGCACTCTATTCGCGGCTCGGCGTGACGTTCAGCCGGACCAACCCGAATGGATTGTGTGGGGGCAGCGGCGTCTACGCGAACGATCACGGGCCGTCCGGCTTCAACTCGGGTCAAAACAACGTCACCGTGTGTCCGGAGGGTGTGGCGTCGGACTTCAGCGAAACGACGTTCGGCGCAATCGTCGCGACGTTCACGGAGCCGCAGGCGCTCGTGTGCATCGGCGCGACGCCGCTGAGCCCGCCCATCGAGGGCACCAGTACTGCATTCATCGAAGCGTTTGACCAGTTCGGGGCACCCGTGGGGAGCCGCGTCGAATCCGCGCCGTCCAGTCCGACGCCGGTGCAGCAGAACCTGTGCGTTTCGGGCGAGGGCATTGCCAGTGTGCGCTTCGCGGGCACGGGCGTCGGGTTCGCCATATTCGACAATCTGTCGTTCGTGCGGGAGCAGGCGCCCATCCAGTAGCCGGGCGGAGTACATGCTGTGAAGGGCGGCTCTTCGGGGCCGCCCTGCGTTTTTTCGGTGCCGCACATTCGCCTCACTCCTTCGAACTAGTCCATCCGCTCATTGCGATCTCCTTCCGTTGTCGGATGGTGCTTTTGCCCTCCACGGTTTTGTTTGACAGCGTGCGCCACTATTTGAAGTATCTGGCCTGCGTTGCGCTCATCGCGACCGGAGCGGTCTTTTGTCACGGCGATCGGAGCTTTCCGCCCGGCCCATCCGCGCTCGTCCAGGATGGTTATCAAGGCGGCAACGCATTCTTTTTCTGGCTCCCGCCAATGCTGAACCAGCAGCCGCCCGCCGAGCAAGTTTTCTCCAAACAGCTGAGTCCCACCGTCACGATCACCAATCTCTGCAGCGACGCCGTCATACGGACGTTTTCGGGCGCCGACGTGTCCAGCGGCGACGCTCAGTATCAAGCGATTTGGCATACCGCCGACGACGGTCTCGACTCGTCCTGCACGTATCGCATCGCGATAACGGCGGGGTCGAGGCAGCTCGGGGTGGCCGACGTGGACGTCGTGGAGGACGGCCGCGAGCTGAAGAACGTCGACACAGATGAATACATCCCGCTGCTCGATGATCGCTCGCTCCCCATACAGTTCTTCATCGGTGTCGGCTCGCAATGCGAGAGCGTGGAGTCTGACTGCGGCGAGGGCACGGTGCAGCCTGGTGCGAGCACCACCATCGTGACACGCGAAGGGCAGGCCGGCGTCTTCGTCCCCGCCGGCGCCGTGGACCAACCGGTTACGATCATCATCGAGTCCTCCGACGATCGCCCCTGCATTGCAAGCTTGCTCGAGCCGGTGTACTCGGGAAGCATCGGGCCGATCGGCAATTCGTGCTACGATTTCCATACGGAGCCGCCGCTGGCCGAAATCAACGCGAGCGGGAAGTTCAACACCAACGTCACGGTCGGGATCTGCGCGGACGTCGGTGCTCTCGATCATGCGACGCGGGACTTGCTCCAGATTTTCCAGCTCCACGCCGGAACACAGCTCTTTTCGCTGAATAACGTGCCCGCTCCGTTCCTGCAGTGCGACCCGGCGTATCAGCTCCTGGGCTCGCGTCCCTCCGGGTTGGGGAACTTGATGGCACGACTCGGCTCCCTCGTCATGCCGCGACCGCTCTACGCCAAGACCACCGCGGTGTTTGATGTCGGCGCCGGCGGGAGTACGGACCTCTTCAGCCGCTTTACCTGGGCGCTGCCGAGCGAACTCAACCTGAATTTCGATCAGGCGCCGGATCTGAGCGCCATCCTCCCCGGGGCCGCGGTCAACTCGGTCTACTCCCGCCTCGGGGTCACGTTCAGCCGCTCCAATCCCCTCAGCCTCTGTCCGGGGACCGCTGTCTATGCAAATAACTACGGCTCCGGCCAGAACAACATCAGCGTCTGTCCGCTGGGGATCGCGTCGGACTTCAGTCAGTATGGGTTTGGCACCATCAAAGCGAGGTTTGCCGTGCCCGCCGTCGTCGCCTGCATCAACGCGACCCCGACGGGATTCCACAACATCTTCCCGGGGGGCGTGGCGTTCATCGAGGGCCTCGATGCGAATGGCAACGTCCTCGGCCGTACTGAATCGACGACGTCGCGAACGTCCCAACGGCTCTGTGTCAGTGGGAGCGGCATCGCCGCGGTGCGGTTCGCCGGCAAGGGCTCCGCATTCGCCATGTTCGACAACCTCAGCTGGACCCGGGCACTGCCGGGCAGCTAGCAGGGGACTGCAAAGACGGTGGAAAAGGGCGGCTCGCTGGAGCCGCCCTTCCTTTTTGCGTGCACGGGCCGCCTATTCTGCCGCGATGGCTCGCGAACTCATCGGGCGGTTGCGCCAGGCGCTCGGCGACCGCTACACCGTCATCACCGAGGTGGGGCGTGGCGGGAACGCCACCCTGTATGGCGCCTACGACCGTGATGGACGCAAGGTCGCGATCAAGGTGCTGCATCCCGAGCTTGCGGTCTCGGTCGCCGCCGACCGTTTCCTGCGCGAGATGCGCTACGCGGCGGCATTCGATCATCCGCACATCGCGCCGCTGCTCGATTCCGGCGAAACCGATTACCTCCTCTGGTTCGTGATGCCGTTCGTGGCCGGTGAGACGCTGCGGAAGGTGCTGCGCCGCGAGCGGATGCTGCCGATCGACCGCGCGGTCCAGGTCGCAACCGAGGTGCTGGACGCGCTGGGCCATGCCCATCAGCACGGCTTTGCCCATCGCGACATCAAGCCGGACAACATCGTGCTCTCCTCCGAGGGCGACGGGGCGATCCTTGTGGACTTTGGGATCGCGCGTGCGATCGCCAGCTCGGGTGAAGATCGCGTCACGCGGAGCGGCTTCGTGGTCGGAACGGAGGAGTACATGAGCCCCGAGCAGGCGGGTGGTCATCCCGACATCGATGGCCGCACGGACCTGTATTCGCTCGGCGTGGTGCTGTTCGAGGCCCTCACGGGCCGGCCGCCGTTCGCCGCCGCGAGTGCCGCCGCCGTGCTCGACATGCAGCAGCACGCGCCGCCCCCCGACCTCCGGAAATTGCGGCGCGACGTACCTCGCGTCCTGAGCGATGCCGTGATGAAGGCTCTCTCCAAAGCGCGCGAAGCGCGGTGGCAAACGGCTGCCGAGATGCGGCAGGCGTTGCTGCCCTACGCCGTGGCGACCTGACATGCGACTGCTTGCCGCCCTGCTGCTGCTCACGTCCCCGGCGTTCGCGCAAAGCCGGCCGCGCGCGCGCGACCTCGGCGTTCCCTTCGACGGCACGGCCGGGCCCTTGAATGCGATTACCGACGTCGCCGACGTGACTGTCGGGCAAAGCACGATCATCGCGGGGCAGGGCAAGCTCGTCGTGGGCCAGGGGCCCGTGCGCACCGGCGTCACCGCGATCTTCCCGCGCGGCGCCGCCAACGGTGATCCCGTCTTCGGCGGCTGGTTCACGCTCAACGGCAACGGCGAAATGACCGGGACGACCTGGCTCGAAGAGTCGGGATTCCTCGCCGGGCCCGTGATGATCACCAACACGCACAGTGTGGGCATCGTGCGCGACGCCGTCATCGAGTGGCTCGTGCGCAGAGGCTTTGAATTCGATTGGTCGTTGCCGATCGTCGCCGAGACGTGGGACGGATCGCTCAACGACATCAACGGCTTTCACGTCACGAAGGAGCATGCGTTTGCGGCGCTCGATAGCGCGCGCGGCGGGCCGGTCGCCGAAGGGAGCGTCGGCGGCGGGACGGGAATGATCTGCAATCAGTTCAAGGGCGGGATCGGTACCGCGTCGCGACGGCTCCCTGCCGATCGTGGGGGGTACACCGTCGGTGTGCTCGTCCAATGCAACTACGGTTCGCGCGGCCGTCTCTCGATCGCCGGCGTCCCCATCGGACAGGAAATTCCGGATCTCCTGCCATGCCGGGATTCGATCCCGGGAGCGCCGCGCATGGGTGGGGGCCGTCGCTGTGACGACGCGGAGAAGGGTTCGATCATCATCGTTATCGCGACCGATGCGCCGCTGCTGCCGCATCAGCTCAAGCGCATCGCCAAACGCGCCGCGCTCGGGGTGGGCCGGCTCGGCGGGACGGGCGGCAATCCGTCCGGCGACATTTTCGTCGCATTCTCGACCGCCAACCCGGGCGCCGCGAAGCCCGACGCAAACGTCACGGTCACGATGCTGCCCAATGAGCGCATCTCCCCGCTGTTCGAGGCCACGATCCAGGCGACCGAAGAAGCGATCGTCAACGCGATGGTGGCAGCCGAAACGATGACGGGAATCAACGGGATGCGCGTCTACGCCCTGCCGCACGACCGGCTCCGGGCCGCGCTGCGCAAGTACAACCGACTCGTCGAGCCGCGGCGGTGAGCTGGCTGTCGTTCTGCCTCTTGATCGTCGTCGCGGCATGCGAACCGGAGGCGCGCCGGCTCCTCGTCGTTGATCTGACGCTCGCCGACCCGCTGACACTCGAAACAACGGCCGCGCCGTGGCATGCCGCCGGCTACCGCGTGGAGTACCGCCGCTATTATCCCCACCTCACGCGATCCGATCTGGCGCGCTACCGCACTGTGCTCGTCCTCGGTGGGCGCGAGCCACAGGGCCTCTCCGATGCGTTGACGATCGGCGACCTCGCGATTCTCAGCGAGTGGATTCGCGGCGATGGCGTCGTCGTCCTGGGATACGCCGAGGGCGATGGCGCGCTCGACCGCTGGATCATGAACCGCTGGCTGCTCGCGCAGGGTGCCGGGATCGCGGTTGGCGCGCAGCCGCTCGATGCGCCGGCGACACCGCTGCTGCATTCGGCGCTCGACAACGCGGGCTTCGAACCGTTCCCCGCCGGGCGCAACCACGCACTCGTGGTACACGATCGGAGCCAGACGCTGGCACACGCCGGCGGCACGGCGCTGGTCGCCGCGAGCCGGGTTGGCGATGGGCTGATCCTCGTCGCGAGTCGCGGTCTCTTGGCCTCGACCAACGCCGACCCCAAGACCCGTGATTTCCTGGAGGCGCTCGCGCGCTGGACACGCCGGCCCGCGGAGTGGGCGGGTATCGGGGCCGCGAGGCGCGCGTCCCCACTCCGGCTCGCGAACGGGCCGGAGCGCGTGGCCGTACATCCACCGCCGCTCGCCCCGCCTGCCGGATCCGAAGCAACCGTTCTGCCGGAGGCGGCGGCCCCGCGCCGGGCGGAGCACGGCAGTGTCTCCGCCCCAGCCTGGATTACCCGGCAGGGGATGCGAGTGCTGTGGAGCCGCTTCGCGCTCTACTCGCTCGATTCCTTGATCGGATTCGTGGACGTCGCGGCGCTCAACGCGCTCGCGACGACCATTCCCGAGGCCGCCATCGTCGACACCCTGAGCACGCACAACCTTTGGAAAATCACCGGCGAGCGGTTGCAGGCGACGAGCATTCGCTGGTTCCCGGCTGTCCGGCTGGCGGCGATCCGCTCGCAGGGCGCGAATGAAGTGAACCGGCACGGCGACCCCACACCCATCACCTGCGGTCTCGATTCGTTGTTCTGGCGGGAAGCGCTGCGGCCGACCTACCGCACGCTGGCGCGGCTCGGCGGCACGCGCCCCGAGGTCATTGCCGGCGTCGCGTTGGATCTCGACAGCGCGATGGCGCACTACACGGGCAGCGGGTTCTGTGACGCGGACTACCGCGTGGGACTGGCGGCACTCGGCGTGGACAGCGCCGACCTGGAACGCCTCGCGGCACTTCCGGCGGTGGTTCGCTATGACACATTGCTCGAGCGTGGCTGGCTGCGCAGTTACTTCGATGGCCTCGAGGCAGCAGTCGCCGCCCGTGCGACCGTGCTGCGCGACGAGCTGCGCCGGCTGCATCCAGATCTGCGCTTCGCATTCCACGCGGGGACCGTTCCCGCGGATTGGTTTACGCTCGGTTTACTCCGCGGTTTCTCGAGTCCCGAGGCGCCCGTCTTACTGTGGCTGAGAGAGCGCCGTGCGCGCGCCCTGCTGCAGCGCTACGAGGAGCGCGACATCTTCGCGCTCTCCGCGCTGGGCCTCGAGCCTGAGCGCGCCACGTTCATGCCCAGCGAATGGTCGCGGTTGCGATACGCCACGTTCAGTGATCAGGCGGGCTTTTGGCTCGATGGCGCCGCGACCGACAGTTTGGGTCGTGTGATCCGGCGCTTCACGAAGTAAAGGCTTGCCGGGGGGGCGGGGCGCCCGGTAATTTTGTGCGTTGGAAGTGGTGGGGCCGATGGTCGCGGATGGCCGGCTTGAGGGGTCATTCGAGGAAAGTCCGAGCTCCACAGGGCAGACCGCCAGGTAACGCCTGGGCGCCGAGAGGCGACGGAACAGGGCCACAGAGAACAGACCGCCCTTGTCCCACCGCACGTCCGGTAACGGGCGTGGCACGGCAACCCCCGGTCGGAGCAAGGCCAAATAAGCAGCGAGACCCGGCCCGGGTCGTTTGAGCTGCGGGTAGGCCGCACGAGGTGGCTGGCGACAGCCATCCCAGAGAGATGACCATCTGCTCGTACCAACGAGTAAACAGAACTCGGCTTACGGTCTCACCACTTCCTCCTCTGTGACCACACAGCCGCCCGTGGCCTCCAAATCCACGCCCTATCCTCCCCACTGGGAGAATGTCGCCGACCTCCGGGTCTTTCGAACGACCGCCCCAGAATGGGAGAAGCTCATCACCTGGCGAAACGACATGCTCAAGCGGGGGTGGAAACTGCTCAAGGTGACGAGCGAAGAGACCGAGGTGGTCGCCATCTTCGGCCGTACCAAGAGTAAGGAATAGCCGATGCGTCGCCTCGTTTTTCTGGCAGCCACAGCCAGCGCGCTGAGCTGCACGCCCAAGAACCCCCCAGCCAATCCGATACCAGCGAACCTCCCGGCGGCTCCTCCGGCCGTGCCACCGCTAGGGCCACCGGTAGCGCCTCCGCCGACCGCCGGCCTGCACATTGGACCGAGCATCCTGCATTACGTAGCGCACCAGGCACTCCACGCCGAGCAACAACTCCCCGGTCAGGCCACGCAGATCATCGATCGCGGGACGAAGCTGTTTTTCACGGCCACGATTGTCGGGCCCGCAGACAGCCTGGGCTATCGGTTGACCTTTACGGTTGATTCGATCGCCCTCGACTCCGGGACGACATTGCCGCTGAGCATCGACCTCCACGCCGCTCACGGACTGGTGTACGACGGCCGCCTGACGACGTCCGGGGCCTCGAGCTTGACGCTCGTGTCCGACTCGACCCGTGCCGCGGCCTTCGTGCAGCTGCTTGGCTTGTTGCGAACGTTTTACCCGCGCATGCCTCGCACCGGATTGGTACCCGGTGCGGAGTGGACCGACACCACCTCGGCGGACGATCGCGCGGTCATCGATGTGACGCGGCGCGCAGTCAACAATTCCCATGTGACGACGTGGGAAGAGCGTGCGGGAGTCCGTGCACTGCGCCTCGACGTAGCATCCACGTACGCTGTTTCCGGAAAAGGCACGCAGTCCAATCAGCCGGTCGAGGTCACAGGATCGGGGACCGAGACGACGCGACACTTCATCGCGGCCGACGGTCGCTATCTCGGGGCCGAAGGCACCGATAGCTCGACGATTACGGTTGCGTTTCCGTATCAAACGGTCTCGATTCCCGCCGTCCGGGTGCTGCGCTCGACGATCGTCGCGCAACCGTGAGGCTCGCCACCGCTGGCCTGCTCTGCGTCGCAGCGCTCTCCACCAACCGCCTAGGCGCCCAGCAAGTCCCCAACCGCGCCACCGCCTACCTCTTTCCTACCGACGTGCGCGATCCCCGCGCCGTCTGGGTCAATCCCGCGGGGCTGGGCGTGCTCCGCGACGCGTCGATCTACGCCGAGCTATCGGTCGGAGATCCCGGCGCGAGCGGGCGGCTGCGCCAGATCAACGCCGGCTTCAATTCGCGCGGACTCTCCCTTGCGTACCAACGCGACCTCTTCGATGCGGGCATCCGCGGCAACACCCTGCGCCTGGGAATCGCGGGAGGGTCGCAGGGCCTGGCGGCGGGAGTTGCTGTGGCACGCTACGGGGGCACGGGGCTCACCTCGACCGGGTGGGACATCGGCATGACGTACGTCGCGCGCCCCGGGCTCACGGTGGGCGCGGTCGCCGCGAACCTCGGGCAGCCGCTCGTCGGAGGGCAGCGGCAGCGGATCACGCTCGCCCCCGGCCTGACCTGGCATCCGGCGCCAATTCGCGCCCTCGCTGTGTCGACCGTCGCGCACGTCACGGCCCACGTGGAGCCCTCGTATGCGTTTGGGGTGGCCTGGCGGACGCCCGGCACGTCGTCGCGCTGGCCGATCGAGATCATCGCCCGGCTCGATACCGACGGCGGCCTCCGCCGCAGTGCCTTCGCCCTGGCATTGTCGATCGGCGGGCAGAATCGCTTCGGCGCCGTCATCACGACACCGGGCGACGCGTCCCACATCGACGCCGCGAGCGTGTACGGACTGGTCACGCGGCAACCCGCGGCCGGCCGTTAAGAGGGGCGGCGCGCTCCGGTTCTGGTGCGGCGTCGCGGAGCCGGCGGTGGCGGCTTCTTGGGTGCGGCCGGGGGCGGCGCCGGGGCCGGGACGACGCGACGCCTCGCAGGCAGGACTTTCTCGGACCGGTTGAGCTGGGAGCGCAGCAGCATCATGTCGCGGAACGACAGGCTCCGGTAGACGGTGTCCGCGACTGGTGCGGAGTTCTTTCCGGAGATCACCAACCGAAACGCCAGGCCACCGTGGAGAATCAGGTCCATGTCGCGCCGCACGCTGTCGCGCGCATAGGAGCGCACCTGATTGGGTGTCACGACCACGGTACGGCCGCGCGTCAGGAGCAAGAGCGTCGTGTCTTCCTGGCCGGCGGGACGATATGCGTATCGGGCGATGTCACCAGGCAGGAGCGCGCGCCGCGCCCGCAGCACGCGCGTCAGGCTGTCCGGCAGCGGCGCATGCGCTGCGACGCGCGGCGGCTTGCTGAACACGTAGTACGCCACGGCTGCTGCCCCACCCGCGAAGGCGATGAACAGGAGACAACCCGCGATGCTCAGGCCCACGAGGGACCTGTAGAACATCAACCGCAGCCGGCGGCGGAGCGGCACGCGCACACGGTCACGCGCGGCCGTGGGCATCACACCCACGAGTGCACGACTGACCTCGCTCGCCATCTGAAACCGCTTAGCGCGATTCTTTTCCATCATCCGCTCCAGCACCACGGCCATTTCCTCCGGCACGTCCGGCCGGTGGCGGCGGATGGGCTCGGGCGGCTCCGTGATCTGCTGGGCGAGGACCGACGCCGCAGACAGACCTTCGAACGGCGGGGACCCGGCGAGCATGTGATAGAGCACAACGCCGAGGGAGTAGATGTCGGAGCGGCCGTCGAGCGGGTCACCGGATGCCTGCTCGGGACTCATGTACTCCGGTGTCCCGACGATCATTCCTTCGCTGGTGAGGTGAGTCGATCCAGCGGTCTTGGCCTGTGCCGCCTGAGCGGCCTTGGCAATGCCGAAGTCGGTCACGAGGACGTGGCCGCTTTTGTCGAGCAGGATGTTGTCCGGCTTGATGTCGCGGTGGACGATGTCGTGGCTGTGCGCGTAGGCGAGCGCGTCAGCGACCTGCCGCGCGATGCGGGCCGCGTCGCCGAGCGACAGCTTGTGCTGGGTCTCCAGGAGCTGGCCCAGCGGCGGGCCGTCGATGTACCGCATGATGATGTAGAAGATTTCTTGCTGCCGGCCGACCTTGTAGATCGGTACGATGTGCGGATGCTCTAGGCGCGCAACGGTCTGTGCTTCGTGCATGAAGCGTTGGGCGGCCGTCGCAGTCGGCGCGAGCTCGACATCGAGCACCTTCACCGCGACATCGCGATTCAGCACGTTATCGCGCGCGCGAAACACGGCGGCGAAGCCCCCCTGACCCAGCAGCGGGCCAACCGTAAATTCCGAGCCAAGCGCTTGTTGTAAGCGCCGTTGGAGGGCTTCGAGGTCCATGGCGGTGGGAAAAGATAGGATTGCACGACGTGTTGTGCTATGGACGGCCGCACTCTCTCTAGTGTGGCTCTTCGGCGTTTGGCCACCGCCCATCTGGTGGCGCGATCACGATCCCCGTTGCACCGCCATGATGCGGTTACGGGCGGACTGTCGGACGGTCGGACGGTCGGACGGCCACGCGGTGAATCGCAGCTCGTCGCCGCTCCTCGAGCGCATGATTGTCATCGCCGAGGACTCGCGATTCAAAACGCACCACGGGATCGACTTCATCGAGTTGCGCGACGCATGGGCGGCGGGCGGGCACCGCGGCGCCAGCACGATCACCCAACAGCTGGCGAAAAACCTGTATCTCTCGCCGTCCCGCTCGATCTTCCGGAAGCTTAAAGAGGCGGTGACTGCGCTGCGGCTCGAGCTCGCCTTGAGCAAGGACCGCATCATGCAGTTGTACCTCGACAATGCGGAGTTAGGGGCTGGGGTTTGGGGAATGGAGGCCGCGAGCCGAGCGTACTTCGGCGAATCAGTCTCGGCGCTGAGCGCAAATCAGGCCGCGGAGCTGGCGGCCACGCTCCCCCAACCCCGAACCTCCAACCCCACGTTTCGTCCGGCACGCATGCTCGAACGCCGCGATCTGATTCTGGCGCGCTACTACGGCGGCAAGACGCCGGTCCCGCCCGCCTCGGAAGACTCGATCCCAGAGATTCCCCCCATCGAGCCGCCGGTTCTGCCGGTGATGCCTGATTCGATTGTCATTCCCGACACCCTCTCGGTTCCAGATACGACAAAGGACCACCCAGACTCGGGTGGTCCCGTTGACTCGGTGCGTCGTTTAGTCTACAAGCCGTAGTGGCATCACGAGCGCCATGTAAGACGCGGGATCGTTCCAGCCCACCGGCTCGATCGTGCCGGCGCGCTCGGGTGCTTTGAAGGTAAAGCGCACCTCGTCGGTCGGCATGTACTTGAGGATCTCGAGCAGGTACATGGCGTTGAACCCGATCTCCAGCGGCTCGCCCTCGTAGGTCACCGCCAGCTCGTCCTGCGCTTCGCCCAGGTCCGGGGTCTGCACCGAGAACTTTACGTTCCCGCCCGAGAAGGCCAGGCGAATCCGATGGGTCTGATCGCTGGCGACCACACTCATGCGACGCAGGGCCGCGGCCATGGCCATCTTGTCGACGGTCGCCTGTTTGTCGTTCTCGCGCGGAATCACCTGCTCGTAATTGGGATACGGGCCCTCGATCAAACGCGAGAACACGAGCGTACCACCGGCGCGGAAGCCGATGTGGTTGTCGCTCTTGGCAAGCTCGATTTCGGCGTCGCCGGCGTAGAGCCGGCGAATCTGCTCCAACGCCTTGGGGGGCACGATGAGATCGGCGGTGGAGCCGCCGGTCGCCGGCACGTCCATCTTGGCGAGGCGATGGCCGTTGGTCGCCACCATCCGCATCCGATCGGGCCGCAGCTCCCACAGCACGCCGTTCAGGATCGGCCGGCTTTCCTCCGTCGACGCGGCAAACGCCACGTGACCCACCAGCTTTTGCACCACGCCGGCCGCCGCCTTCCAGGCTTTGTCGAATTTCACGGCGGGGAACGAGGGAAACTCCTCGCGAGGCAGGCCCAGCAGCTTGAACTTGGAGCGACCCGACTCGATCGAGACGCGCGCTTCGCCGGCGGCCGTCACCCGCACGGGACCGGAGGGCAGCTCGCGCGCGATGTCCACCAGCTTCTTGGCAGGCAGGGTCACCGCACCGTCGGCATCGACCTCAGCCGGGACGGTCGTGCTCACCGCGATGTCGAGGTCTGTTCCGGACAGGCGCAGACCACCGATCTGCTTCGAGGCTTCGACCAGGACATTGGCCAGCACGGGGAGCGTCGTTTTGGCGGGGATGGCTGCCGCCACCGCCGCCAGGCCTTCCTGCAGTTGTTCGCGCGTGATCGTGAACTTCATACCGGGCGCGTTGTCTCCAAAAATGAGGAAAGTCTTTAGTACTACTTCTCTATATAGAAATACTAGTAGTAGTAGTAGACATCGGGGATATGTGGGCGATGTCCCTAAACCGCAACCACCGCATCACCTGTACACCGTCACCTGATGTGGGTGCACTGTTGGGACTGTTGGCGCTTTCTGGAAAGCTATTCCCCTTTCCCCGTTCCCCACAGCGTCGGCGTTTTCCCACACCACCTTTGTTGGCTACAATGCGGACAATTCCTGCCGCGCCATCTCGACGCGCTCTTTGAACGTTCGGTCGCGCATCATCTGCCGCTCTACCTTGTCGACGCTGTGAATCACCGTGGAGTGATCGCGGCCGCCGAACGCCTGCCCGATCTCCACGAGCTGCATGCCCAACATGTCGCGCGCGAGGTACATCGCGACCTGGCGCGGAACGGTGAGCGTCTTGGTCCTGGCTTTGGAGCGGAGTCCCTCCGGCGTCACGCCCCAGCGCCGGGCCACGACCTCCTGGACGCGGTCGATGCTCGGCGCCGACTGGCTGCTGCCGCCATACCCGGCCCCCTCGTCGCCCTGGCGGATCTTGTCCGAGAGCGCCTCGCGCGCCAGCTCGATCGTGACTTCGCGATTCTTGAGCGAGGCAAACAGCAGCAGCTTGATGATGCACCCCTCGAGCTCGCGGACACTGGAGCGGATATGCTCCGCGATGAAGCGCAGCACGTCGTCCGGGATGGTGAGCTCGAGGTGGTCCTGCTCCGCCTTTTTCCGCAAGATCGCGATGCGGTGCTCGAGATCGGGATGCCCGATGTCGGCCACCATCCCCCACTCGAAGCGCGAGATGAGCCGGTCTTCCAGCCCCGGGATCTCCTTGGGCGGCCGGTCCGAGGTCAGCACGATCTGCTTGTGCGCCTCGAACAACGCGTTGAAGGTGTGGAAGAACTCCTCCTGCGTCATTTCCTTGCCTTCGAGGAAATGCACGTCGTCGACCAGGAGCAGATCCACGTCGTTGCGGTAGCGGCGCCGGAACTCGGACATCGTGCGGGCGTGAATCGATTCGATCACGTCGTTGATGAACTGCTCGGCGCCGAAGTACTGCAACCGCGTCTCGGGGTGCTTTTCGAGCACGGCGTGCGCGATGGCCTGCATCAGGTGCGTCTTGCCGAGCCCCGTCGCTCCGTAGATGAAGAGCGGGTTGTAGGTCTTGCCCGGCGCTTCGGCGACGGCGTGCGCCGCGGCCGCCGCGAGTTCGTTGGACTTGCCGATCACGAACGTCTGGAAAGCTGCGCCTTCACGCGACGGGACGAAGAAATCCATTTGGGGGCGCCGCTGCCGGTCTTCCTGCACGCGAAACACCACGGTCGTCGGCCGGCCGAGCACGCGCTCGGCGACGCGGGCGAGCAGCGACGCGTGCTTCGACTCGTTCCACTCCGCGGCGAATTGATCGGGCGCGCCGAGAATCAGGCGACCGTCGTCGAGTGCGATGGGCTCGGATGGCTCGAGCCACGTGCGTACCGTCGCCTCGGGAAGTTCACGTCGAGCTTCGTCGAGGAGGCGCTTCCAAGCTTCGTTTACCGATTGCTCCATTACGATTTTCTGATTTTAGGTAGGACGTCCAGCAAGGGCGGCCCGAAAGTACGGGCCCCATGTGGAAAAGTCAACCTTGACCGTCGCGTTGCACGTCGGGTAACTTTCCCGGCCTTACTCGAGGAAATTATGGGTCCGACATATCGGCCGCGGAATCGGCGGCGCATCAATAAGCATGGATTCCGCGCGCGGATGAAAACGGTTTGGGGCCGCGCCACACTGTCCCGCCGGCGCAAAAAGGGCCGCAAGCAGCTCGTCGTCCGCATTCCATCCAAACACCGGAGCCGGTAAACGCGCGAGCGGTACCCGCGCCGCGTACGCATCACGCGCGGCTCGGAGCTCACCGCCTGCTGGGAAGCAGGTGGGAGTCGGGGTGGTCATCGTCGCCGCACCCAGCATCTCGATTTGGCCTGGCGTCACACCACTTTGGGTCATGCGAGACTCGGTCTCATCGTTCCGCTCCATCAGTCGACCGCCGTGGCGCGGAATCGCCTGCGGCGGCGGCTGCGTGAGATCCTGCGACGCGACGTGCTGCGCACGCTTCCGGCCGTCGATCTCGTGATTCGCGCCAGGCGCTCCGCTTATACCGCCTCCTTTGCAGCGCTGCGCGCCGAATTGACGGGTGCCGTGGAGACGCTGCCGTGACGCTGCAACGACTGCCGCGTTTGGCCGTAATGAAACTCATCCGTGGATACCAGCTCACATTGTCACACCTCGTGTTCACGCAGTGCCGGTTCGAACCGTCGTGCTCGCGTTACACCTACGAAGCGGTCGAGCGCTATGGCGCGCTGCGAGGTTCCTGGCTTGGCATCCGACGCATCCTCAGGTGTCACCCGTTTCACGCAGGCGGTTATGACCCGGTTCCCTAGGACTGTACGTGGATAAGCGCAACCTGCTGATCGCGTTCGTGCTCATGATGATCGTGGCCGTCGCGCCGTCGCTCATCTGGCCGACGAAGAAACCGGCGGATCGCCGGATCGCCGGATCGGCGGATAGCGTTACGGCTCGCGATTCAACTCGACCGGCTGAGCAGGAGGCCACGCGCCCATCCGCCCATCCGCCCATCCGCCCATCCGCCGACACAGGCCGCATTGTCTGGATCACCTCGCCCCTATACCGCCTGGGGTTCAGCACGCGAGGTGGCCGTCTCGAGTCCGCAGAACTGCTGCAATACCAATCCTTTGCTCCTGGCGACTCGGTGCGGCCGGTCCAGCTCGTCCCCCCCGGCGATGCGTTCCTGCGCCATCGCTTGGTGCTGGTGAGCGGCGATACCGTATCACTCGACGATTGGGACTTCCAGCCGAGTCCGGACGGGAATGTGGCGCTTCGCTTCGACGCCGAACGCGCGGGCTCGCATGTGACGCTCGAGTACCGCTTCGTCCCGGACCAGTACCGGTTCGACGTGCAGGGCTCTGTGAGCGGACTCGGGGGCAATGGGGCTGTGCTGCTGCTCGATCTGTCGCACGGCCTGCGCTCGGTCGAAAAAGATTCCCTGGACGACTACCGGCACTACTCAGTGGTCACGAAGGCGTCCAAAACCGAGCGGACCGATTTTTCCAGACTTCGTGCCGGCGAGCGGACGCTGCTCAACGGCCCGTTCGAGTGGGTGGGCGTCAAGTCGAAGTATTTCTTCACCGCCGCGCTCGCGCTGGAGGACGGTCAGCCCACGTTCGGCGGCGCGATCGCCGTTGGCGGGCCCCGCAACGGCAGGGCCGCGTCGCGCGCCGACGTCATGATCACGATGCCCGTGCCCCCCGCGGGCACATTCCGCTACTCGGTGTACACGGGGCCCCTCGACTACCATCAGCTGTCGCCGATGGGGCACGACCTGGACGACGCCAATCCCTATGGCTGGAGCGTGTTTCGCCCGATCATTCGGCCCGTCTCGCTGTTCGTCACGAACATCCTGCTGTGGATGCACGGGCGACTGCACCTCGCGTATGGATGGGCGCTGATCCTGTTCGGCATCGTCATTCGCCTCGTGCTCTGGCCCTTGAACCAAAAGGCCATGGAATCGGGGATCCGGATGCAGGCGGTAGCGCCGCTGCTCAAAGAGACGCAGGACAAATACAAGAACGATCCGGAGCGGCTGCAGCGCGAAATGCTGCGTATCTACAAGGAGCACAAGGTCAACCCCTTCGGGGGGTGCCTGCCGATGCTGCTGCCGTGGCCGGTGCTGCTCGCTCTGTTCTTCGTCTTCGCGAACACGATCATCTTCCGCGGTGTGCCGTTCCTGTGGCTGCCCGACCTGTCGCGGCCCGATCCGTTCAGGATCATTCCCATCCTCCTCGGCCTGTCGATGTTCGGGCTGTCGAAGGTCGGCCAGATCGGCGTGCCGCCGAATCCGCAGACCAAGATGATGGTCTACTTCATGCCGCTGTTCATGACGGTGCTGTTCCTGAACTTTGCCTCGGGGCTCAACCTCTATTACGCCGCGCAAAACATCTTCAGCATTCCGCAGCAATACCTGATCGCCAAGCGCCGCTTGCGCGAGGCGCCGGTCGCGGGCGCGCGGGCGGGGGGTGGGGCGCCGCTGCCGGCCAAGACCTAGACTGCTCACTGACGTCATTGCCGCACTCGCGACGCCTCCCGGCCGCTCGGCCCTCGCGCTAATCCGCCTCTCGGGCCGCGGCGCCTTTGGGGCGGCCAACCGCTGCCTCGAGCCCTTCCACGCCACGCCGGCGCGCACGGTCTTCCGGTCGCGCCTCTTGCATCCCGATTCGCGCGAGCCGATAGACGATTGTCTCGCCGCCTGCTTCCCCGCGCCGCATTCCTACACCGGCGAGGACCTCGTCGAGATCTCGACGCATGGTGGCCTGGTGGTGCCGGCGGCTGCCCTGGCGGCACTGGCCGCCGCGGGCGCGCGGCCCGCCGCGCCCGGCGAGTTCACGCGGCGCGCGGTCCTGAACGGCAAGATGGATTTGCTGCAGGCCGAGGCGACCGCCGATCTCATCGACGCCGGCTCGCCCGCGCAGCGGCGGCGCGCCCTGCAGCAGCTCGAGCGCGGCTTGTCCGATCGTCTCGCCGCGTTGCGCCGCGAGATCCTCGAGCTCGAAGCCCTGATCGCCTACGACATCGATTTCCCGGAGGAGGATGAGGGACCGGTGTCGCCTGAACGCGTGCGTGGGGCGTGGGATGTGGTGCGTGAGCGGGTGGCTGACTTGCTGCAGACTGCGCCGGAGGGCGAGCGGCTCCGCGAGGGCGCCCTGCTCGTGATCGCGGGCCGGCCCAACGCGGGCAAGTCGTCGCTCTTCAACGCGCTGCTCGGCACCGACCGCGCCATCGTCACGGAGATCCCGGGCACGACGCGCGACGCCATCGAGGCCCACACCGTGATCGAGGGCTTCCCATTCCGTCTGGTCGACACCGCCGGGCTGCGCGAGAGCGACGAACGCATCGAACGAATGGGAATCGAAATATCGAAGCGCTATCTCGATGCGGCCGATCTTGTCCTGTTCTGTCGAGATCATGAGCACGATGTGTTGCCGGACGTGGGTGCCAAACCGGTCGTGGACGTTGTCACGAAAGCCGACCTGCCGAACCGCCCATCGGCCCATCCGCCCGTCGGCCCAGCGGTTTCGGTCGTAACGGGAAAAGGTCTTCCCGAGTTACGTCGCCGGCTCGCCGAAGTAGCCTTCGGCCGCCTGCTCGCGCTCGGCGACGTCGAGCCCGTGGTGACCCGGGCACGGCATCGCGTCGCGCTGGATCGGGCACTCGCCGAGGTGGAAGCCTTCTGGGCGGCGCGCAGCAGCGGCGTCGATGCGGCGGCGGCGGCCACCCATCTGCGCACCGCGGTGCTGGCGCTCGACGATTTGATCGGCGCGGTTACGCCGGACGACGTGCTCGACCGCGTGTTTGCGGCGTTCTGCGTGGGGAAGTGAGCGCTTCGATCATCGTGCGCGCCTTCGCGAGCGTCTCCTCGTACTCCGCGGCCGGCTCTGAATCCCACACGATCCCTGCGCCGGCGTGAAACGTCGCGTGGCCGCCCTGCAGCACAATCGTCCGAATGGGAATATTGAAGTCCATCCCGCCCGTCGCCGAGATGTAACCGATCGCGCCGCAGTACACCCCGCGTGGCGCGCGCTCCAGCTCCGCGATGATCTGCATGGCGCGAATCTTCGGCGCTCCCGTCACCGACCCGCCGGGGAAAGCCGCGAGGAGCAGGTCGAAGGCATCGGCGCCGTCCGCCAGCTCGCCGGTGACGGTCGACACGAGGTGATGCACGGTGGGATGCGACTCGAGCGCAAACAGACTGGGCACGCGCACCGATCCCGGCCGGCATACCTTGCCCAGATCGTTCCGCAGCAGGTCGACGATCATGATGTTTTCCGCGCGATCCTTGTCGCTGTTCTGCAGCTCGCGCCCCAATGCCCTGTCGCTGGCCGGCGCCGTCCCGCGCGGCCGCGTTCCCTTGATCGGCCGTGCTTCGGCCGTGCGTGTCGCGGCATCGACCCGCACGAAGCGCTCGGGAGAAATGCTCGCGACACATCCGTCGCCGAATTCGAGGTACGCCCCGAACGGCGCAGGATTCCTGGCCCGCAGCCGGCGGTACAGCTCGAGCGGAGAGCCGGCGAACGGCGCGTGAAACCGTTGTGAGAGATTGACCTGATACACGTCGCCCGCGGCGATGTAGTCGCGGATGCGCGACACGGCGGCCTCGTACTCCGGCCGCGCAAAGTTGGATTCGAGGGCGGTCGAAGGCGGGCGAGGATGGTCGAGGGCGGGCGACGGCCTGCGATCGGTCAACCGCTCACGGACCCATGCCACCCGTCGCGCGTCCCAGGCGATGAGCCACGCTTTCCCTTCGAGGTGATCCCACGCGATCACCCACTCGTAATACGCCAGCGCCACATCGGGGATCTGCGGCGCAAAGCGGTCCGGCGGGGGCCTAGTCACGCGCTCCAGCTCCGCGCCCCATTCGTAGCCGATATAGCCCGCAATGCCGCCCTGGAATGGGGGCAGCCCGGCGAGGGGCTCGGGTCGCTCAGTCCGCAGCAGCTCGCGCGCGGCTTGGGGCGTCCGGGCGACGGCGACCGGGTCGGCTGCGAGGAAGGAGTAGCGGCTCAGCGCACCTTGCGCCGAGCTATCGAGAAACAGGAGGTAGGGGAGGCCGCTGAAGCGGGCGCAGGTATCGAAGGGGTCGGGCGCGGGGACGAGTGGGAGGGCGCGCGTCACGATCCCACGAACTTCTTCGTGGTGCCACGCAGCGCACTCGTGCCGGCCTTCGGGCGCCACAGTGCCGTTTGCTCGATCAGTGCCGCGAGCTCCATGTCGCTCGCGGTGATGCCGCCGGCGCTATGGGTCCAGAGCTTCACCTGCACTTTCCCCCAACTCACGGCGAGGTCGGGGTGATGGTCCGCGGCCTCCGCGAAAAACCCGATCGCGTTCACGAGCATCAGGGTGGTGGGCCAGCCATCGGTCGGATAGTCGCGCACGATCGCCCCGTTCTCGAGCCGCCAGCCGGGCAGGCGCTTCAGGCGGTCGGCGATGTCTGCGTCTGAAAGCTTAGTCGAGGGTTTCACGGTAGCTCGCTGATTGGCCGAAGTTTTCCTCTACTTCGATCTCGATGGTCTTGAGGCGGACGGACCCCACCGCCAGCTCGGAACGGACGCGGCCGGCGAGGTATTGCGACAGCATCTCGACGGTCGTGTTGGGGATGGGCAGGATCACGCAATCCCGCGCCGGGAAGACGTAGCGGGGCTGGCCGTCGAATGCCACGCGCACGCTGCCGTTGTCCTGGGCGATCGTGAGTTTGGGGTTGTCGCGTGGCAACAGCACCTTGTGGTCCAGCTCGGCGGTGAGACCGCGCATGAGCTTCTTCACGGCGGAAAAATCGACGACGAACCAGCTGTCAGGCTCGAGTCCGCCCTCGATGAAAATGGCCGCGCGGTAGTTGTGCCCGTGCAGCGTCTCGCAGCGATGGCCGGCGAAGGTGATGAAATGCGCGGCCGCGAAGACCAGGTCTTCTTTGGTGATTGCGACTTTGAATTCGCCACGGGTCCCCATGTGATCGTAATCTACTCGGGGGGCGTAGCCTCGCCCGTCGCCACCCGCCAGACCTCGTCGGCCAGCCATTCCAGCCGTTGCTGCGCATAGTCGACCTCTGCCGGCGTCATCGTCTTGGCCCGGCGGGCGATGTCCCGCGTATGGCTCAGCAACTCGTCCAACACTTCACGCAACGGCCGGTTGCGGCGCCGCTCCCCCTGGACGGGGGTGCTGGCGGTGGGGGCCGCCGCACGCGCGCGGGGCGGGGACTTCTTATCACGCGTGCTCAAGCGGTCTGGATCCCTGCCGCGCGGTCATCGGCCTGCCGCAGCTCTTCGGTCGCCGCTCGTACCGTCGATGCGGCGCCATGCTCGGCGAAGTAATTCTCGACCAGCCGCAGGCCCAGGTAGTAGCCGGAGCGTTCAGGAAGGACCTTCCCGGCGAGCAGCCGCGCTGCTGGGCTCATTCCCCCCGACAAGTAGCGGAGCCGCAGTCCCAGGCCGGTCGACTCGAGGTCGTTTGTGGAGGCACGCCGCAGGAAGGCGTCGAGCTCCCGCAGCCGGCGATACTGCCGCCGGTTGTACCCGAAATACTCCCAGGGCTCGGATCCCGGCGCGACGGCCTGGGACGCCGCGATCGCCACGCCCTCGTTGACGACCAGCTCGCGCAGCGTGGCGCGGGAGCCGATCTCCCAGGCGTCGTAGTAGCCGCCCCCCCCAAGATCGCCGACGAGCCGCCGCATCGCGGCGCGGCTGGTGGGTGAGGTGTAGCGCAGCGCGTGCGCGACCTCGTGGGCGATCCACAACGGCAGCAGCTCGGGCGCGAGTCCCATGCCGTACGTCTGCGCGTTGGCTCGCCCGGTGAAGTGCTCGAGACACACGAACGCGATGCCCCGTCCCGCCACGACCAACTCGCCCGCGTTGGCCGCGCCCACACCGACCATCAGATAGAGATCGACCGGGCAGTCGGCCTCGAGCAATTCGAGGGAACGTCGCAGCGCGTCTTCGGCGCTGGCGACGACATCCACGTCCTCGAGCAGGCGCCGCAGATCGGAGCGATCAGCGCGCAGCGCCGTCTCGATGATCGGCTCGGCGTGCGGCGAGGCCGGATCGAGGACGTAGTTCTGCCAGTAGGCGCTCAACAGGGGACGATGACGATCGAGATACTCGTGGTACGCCGCGGAGGGACTGGGCGCGGCCAGCGTCGCGAGGAACTCAGGAACGAGATTAACGAGCATTGCGCTGGTGCCGCCCAATTTGGGAAGGCTCCCAGCGGATATCAATCTCGCGGGCTAAGAGGTCCGACTTGACACTACGGCTTCGGCGGCGTACGCAACCGGCGGCTGATTTCGGTGAGGAACTTCCGCTCGGCCGGCGTGAGACTCTCGACGCCGCTCGCAATGATCTTGTCGAGCACGCGGTCGATCTCGGCGTTCGCGCGCGCGTCCGACCCGCTGCGCGGCTTGGGCGCTCGCGTGGACGGGGGAATGGCGCCGCTGTGGCTCACGCGCGGTGGCTGCGACACCAGCACGCTGGATTCTGCGGGCTGCCGTGTCCGCCGCTCCCCGCGCGTCGCGCGCCAATCCTGGCCCTTGAGCCAGAGCAGCGCGGTGCCGATGCCGCCGAGGTGCGCGATGTGGGCGATGCCGTCGCTCACCTTGAGCAGCGCAAGCACGAGGTCGAGGCCCACGAGGAAGGTGACGAGCCACTTCGCGGGAATCGGATCGGGCAGGGGAAAGAGGGACACGGGATGGTCGGGCCAGTACCACGCGAACGCGACGGCCACGCCGAATATCGCGCCCGAGGCGCCGATCATTGGCACTGTCACCGGCACCAGTTGCCGCAACAAGAACGACGACGCGGCGCCGCCGATCCCGCAGAGCAGGTAGAAGAGCACGAACGTCCGGCCACCCATGCGCTCTTCGACCGAGGAGCCGAACACCCACAAGACGAGCAGGTTGAGCGCGAGGTGCAGAATCCCCGCGTGCAGGAACATGTACGTGACGAACGTCCACGGGCGCTCCCAGGCGTGCGCCGGGGCAAACCCGAAGGCGTCGGCAAAGCTCGGGGACGTCAACAACGTGCTCTGGATGAGGAATACGAGCAGGTTGGCGACAAGCAGTCGTCGTACCCAGACGGTCAAACCATACATCCGCTGCGGGCCCATCTGATCTCCTACGTGTCCTTTGATGCCTCTAGTTTTTATCCCCCTTGCCCGGCCCGGTTGTTCCGGGCCAGGCTTGCAATACGCTCACACAGCTCGGGAAAGGGGATGCCCGACGCCTGCGCGGCCTGAGGGAACAAACTGGTGCGGGTCATTCCCGGCAGGGAGTTCACTTCTAGACAGAAGATGTCTCCTTCGGGGCTCACCCGGAAGTCGACGCGCGAGTAGCCACTCAGCTTCAAGGCGCGATGCGCCATCAACGCGTACTCCTGCAGCTGCCGGGCGAGCAGCGTGTCGATCTTGGCCGGAAACGTTTCCTCCGACATGCCCGGCGTGTACTTGGTCTCATAGTCGAACAACTCGTGCTTGGACTCGATTTGCCCCACCGGCAGAGGCAGGTCGCCGAGCACGCCCACGGTCAGCTCGATTCCCGGGATGAATTGTTCGGTCATCACCTCGTCGTCATAGCGTGACGCGAGCTTTAGCGCGACGCCCAGGTCCTGAGCCTTCTTTACAAGCGTCAGCCCGACCGACGAGCCCTGCTTGGACGGCTTCACGATGACCGGCCATCCCAGGGCGGTGGCGACATCCTCAGGGGCCACGGGCGGAGGCGTCATGAACCACGCGGGTACCGGCACACCGGCCGCACGAAACAGCCGCTTGGACAGATCCTTGTCCATCGCCAACGCACTCGCGAGCGGGCCGCTCCCGGTGTATGGCACCCCGATGAGCTCAAGCACCGCCTGCAGGGTGCCGCCTTCGAGGGCGCCGCCGTGCACGGCGAGAAACAGCACGTCCGCGCTCCGCACAGCCTCGAGCTCGGCCAGCCCCTCCGACAACATCTGCCGTTCACGCTCGGCGAGCGCATCCACGGTGGGTGGTGCGAGGCCCACGGCCCCTCCCAGGAGCTCGCGCTCGGCGCGCTCGTCGAGCGGGCCGCCACCGCCGGCGAGATCGACGACCCGGACATTGTGCTGCCGGCTCCGCAGGGCCGTGACGATTTGTGACGCGCTCGCGAACGCCACCGCGCGCTCCGCCGTCGCGCCCCCGGTGAGCACGGTCACCCGCATCAGCGGATTCCCGCCAGCTGGTGCAGCAGATCGTAGCGCGTGACGATGCCGACGAACTTGCCGTTGCGTCGCACCAGGGCGGCCGGTGTGGTGCGCGACAACAGCGTCGTGAGCAGCGCGACCGGTGACTCCCCGTCGACGACCGGGAAGGGAGAGTCCATCACGTCGCGCACGGGGCTGTCCAGGATCTTGGGCTGCCCGATGGCGCGGGCCATCAACGCCTGCTCCGAGATCGCGCCCACGCCGTCATCGCCGTCCAGAACCGGCAGCTGCGAGACGTTGTAGGTCGACATCAGGTTCAGCGCCTGGCGGACGGAAGCCTCGGGCGCAACGTGAATCAGCGGCGGCGCGTCGCTGGACTTGGCGGCAATGAGGCGCCCCACGGTGGGCCGCTCGTCGTCGATCAGCTGATTCTCGCGCAACCATTCGTCGTTGTAGACCTTGCTGAGATAGCGCTCGCCCGTATCGGCGAGGACGGTCACGACCAGGGCCTGGGGATCATCGCGGCGGCGCGCCACATCCAGCGCCGCGACAACGTTCACGCCCGTCGACCCGCCGACGAAGAGTCCTTCTTCTTTCGAGAGCCGGCGCGCCATCTGCATCGCGTCCTTGTCGCTCACAAGCACCCATTCGTCGATCACATCCCAATGCAGCGACGTAGGGATCTTGTCACCACCAATGCCCTCGACCTTGTATGGCTGGCCGTCGCCCTGTTGGCGCGTCCTGGCGTAGTCGGTGTAGATCGACCCCACCGGATCGCCTGCGATCACACGAATCTTGGGGTTTTTCTCCTTCAGATACTTACCGGCGCCGCTCACGGTGCCGCCCGTGCCAGGTGCGCACACGAAATCCGTCACCTTGCCGCCCGTCTGCTCCCAGATCTCCGGCCCCGTGGTGTGATAGTGCACGTCGGGGTTCACGGGGTTGTAGTGCTGGTCGGCGAAGATCGCGTTGTCGTGCGCCGCCGCGATAGCGCGGCCTTTCATGATGTAGTTGTCGGGATGGTCGGGCGGCACGGCGGTGGGCGTGATGATGACTTCGGCGCCGAGGGCGCGCAGCAGCCGCGCCTTCTCCTGCGACATCTTGTCCGGCATCGTGAAAATGCACCGATAGCCCTTCACCGCTGCCGCGATCGCCAGCCCCACACCGGTATTCCCTGATGTCGCTTCGACGATCAGGCCACCCGGCTGCAGTTTCCCCGCGCGCTCCGCCGCCTCGATCATCGCCACCCCGATCCGGTCCTTCACCGAGCCGCCGGGATTGAAAAACTCCGCTTTCGCATACACCGGCGTGCGAATCCCGCGCGTGACCTTGTTGATCCGGATCAGCGGCGTCCAGCCGATCGTCTCGAGGACGTTGGCGTACGGCTTAGTGTGCTGAGGCACTCGTGTCCGGGCGCACCTTCGTCGTGTCAGGCGGGTGCATCGTGTCCGCGGGGAGCGGAAGCGGGGGGCGTACTCTGATCGTGTCCTTGCGCGTCGAATCCGCGGCGGACCGAACGACCGGCGGAGCCGGCGGCCGTGGCCGTTGTTGCGCCGGCGCCGATGGTGGAGTCGGCGTCGGTGTGGGCGCAGGCGCAGGAGGCAGCGTCACGTTGCCGGTGCGCGTCGTCCCCACTTGGCGGAACTCGACGGGCTGGAGGAACGCCGTCGCCACCGGCACCCCGCGCCGTTTTGCCGGCGCGAACCGCAGCGTGCCGGCACCCGCCAGTGCCGCCGAATCGAGCGCCGGATACCCGCTGGGCTCGGCGACGCGCGTGGATTCAGGAATCAGCTTGCCGGTCGAATCCACGAACAGCCGCAGGGTCACGTCGCCTTCGACCTTCTGCTCGAACAGCGCCGGCGGATAGGCGATCGGCACATCCGGGTTCAACGCGACCGGCGCTTCCGATTCCGGCGGCGGCGCCGCCTGGCTCGATTGGCCGGCCGGCGGTGACGACCCACGGCATCCAACGACCCCGATCAGCCCGAGCAGCGCGAGCGCTCTCACGAGCCTCCCTCTTTCCGCCGCTTCTGCCATGCCGCCAGCTGATTCAACGCATCGAGCGGCGACAGTGAGTTGACGTCGAGTCCGTCGAGCTCGCGAAGCAGGGGATCGGGGCTCGGGGTTCGGGCCCCACCGAACAACGCGAGCTGCGTTGCGTCGAGTGGTGCGGGAGCCGGTTGCTTTGCGACGTGATGCCCGGCTTCGAGCAGCTTGAGGACCTGCCAGGCCCGCGTGACGACGGGGGCGGGAAGCCCCGCCAGCCGGCCGACATGAATGCCGTAGGAGCGGTCCGCGCCGCCCGGCTCGAGGCGATGCAGGAAGACGATCTCTTCGCCGACCTCGCGCACCGCCACGTTGAAGTTGCGGACGTGCTCGAGCTCTTCAGTGAGCTGCGTCAGCTCATGGTAGTGCGTCGCGAAAATCGTCTTGCAGCCGATGCTGTTGTGGAGGTACTCCGTGACCGCCCAGGCGATCGCCACCCCGTCGTAGGTCGAGGTGCCGCGCCCGATCTCGTCGAGCAGCACCAGGCTGCGGGCGCTCGCGGCGTGAAGAATGGCGCTCGTCTCGCTCATCTCGACCATGAAGGTGGACTGCCCGCGCACGAGGTTGTCGGACGCGCCGACGCGCGTGAACAGGCGATCGACGACGCCAATCCTCGCGCGCCGGCACGGCACGAACGAACCGATCTGCGCCAGCACGACGCACAGCCCCACCTGCCGGAGCACGGTGGATTTGCCTGCCATGTTGGGGCCGGTGAGCAGCGCGACACGCCCGCCCTCGTCCAGCATCACGTCGTTCGGGATGAACGCCTCGCGCGGCATCATCCGTTCGACGACCGGGTGCCGGCTCGCTTCGAGCTGGAGCGTGAACTCGCTCGTGACGTCGGGGCGCACGTAGCGCTCGCGCTCGGCGACGTCCGCCAGGGCGGCCCACACGTCGAGACGTCCGAGCAGGCCGGCGGTCGCCTGCACGCGAGCGATCACGGCGCCAACGCGGCGGCGCAGCTGTTCCAGCACCTCGGCCTCGCGTGCGGCGATGCGCTCTTCGGCGCCCAGGACCTTGGCCTCGTACTCCTTGAGGTCGGGCGTGACGTAGCGCTCGGCACCGGTCAGGGTCTGGCGGCGCTCGTAGTTGGCCGGAATCCGGTCGCGATTGGCGTGCGTGACTTCGATGTAGTAACCGAAGACTTTGTTGAAGCCGACCTTGAGCGACGTAATGCCCGTGCGCTCGCGCTCTTTGGACTGCAACGCCGCGATGTACTGCTTGCCGCCGTCACGGGCTGCTTTCAGCTCGTCGAGGTCAGCATCGTACCCCGGCTTGATCGCGTCGCCGTCATCGAGCTGCGCCGGCGGCCGCTCGACGAGCGCGCCCCCCAGCTCCTCCCCGATATCGGTCAGCAGGTCCAGCTCGAGCGCGCTCGCTTCGAGAAGCGCGGATCGCTCTCGGGCCTCGAGTCCGCCCAGCGCTCCGGCAACATCGGGAAGCCGCAGGATCGAGTCGCGCAGCGCACCCAGCTCGCGTGGCGTCGCCCGGCCGAGCGCCGCCCGGCCCGCCAGCCGCTCGAGGTCGCGCACGCCGTCCAGTGCCTCGCGCAGGCGCGCGCGGCCCCTGCCATCGCCGACCAGCACCTGGACGGCATCGAGCCGGGCGTTGATCGCCGCAGGATCGACGAGCGGCGCCAGCAGCCAGCGCCGCAGCAGGCGGCCGCCCATCGGCGTCAGAGTGCGGTCGATGACTTCGAGCAGCGTGGCGCCCTCCGCACCCGCGCGGAGCGGCTCGACGAGTTCGAGGTTACGGCGGGTCATCTCATCGAGCGGCAGCACGTCACCGCGGCGCACGATGGTCGGGTGCGCAAGGTGCGGCAAGCCGCCAGGCTTGAGCTCCCGGGCATAGCGCAGCAGCGCCCCCGCCGCGCCGATCGCGGGCCGGTCCTCGGCACTGACGCCCAGGCCGTCGAGCGAGGCGATGCCGTAGGTACGCATCAGGTCGTCACGCGCGAGCTCCGGGTCGAACTCCCATGCCTCGCGTGCGGTGACCGTTCCCACGTCGGCGGAAACAGAGACCTCGGCCGGCACTACCAGCTCCCGCGCCTCGTAGCGTGCGACTGCCGCTGCGGTGTCGCTCGCGGGCACGGTCTCGAGAATCAGCTCGCCGGTGGTGACGTCGAGCGTGGCGAGCCCGGCCGCCGCGCCGCGCGGATCGACGGCGACGATATAGTTGTTGCGGTTCCGAACGAGCCAATCATCGCTGAGCACCGTACCCGGGGTGATGGTCTCGATGACCGCTCGACGCACGATGCCTTTGGCCAGCTTCGGATCCTCGACTTGCTCACAGATCGCGACGCGGTGTCCCTTCGCGATGAGACGGCGCAGGTACTCGGTTGCCGCTTTGACGGGCACGCCGGCGAGCGGGACTTCGGCCGCGCCGCCGTTGTTGCGCGACGTGAGCGTCAGGCCCAGCTCGCGCGCGGCGAGCTTCGCGTCGTCCTCGAACATCTCGTAGAAATCGCCCATGCGGAAAAACAGAATGGTCTGGGGATGGCGGGCCTTGATGTCGCGATACTGTTGCATCAATGGCGTTTCAGTCACCGCGGTCACGGCTCATCCACCACGAAAGGCTGGCCCCCGACCTTCTGCTTGAGGCGCAGCTGCGCCCGCTGCGCTTCTTCACGCGTGGCGTAGCGGCCGACGCGGACCTTGAAAAAGCCGGTGGAGTCCCGCAACACACGGGCGTCGAAGCCCATCACCTTGAGTCGCGTCAGCATCTCATCCACCTGCGCGGCGCTCTTCACGGCGAGCACCTGGACGGCGTATGCATGCGGTCCCGCGGGCGGCGCCGGCGTCGTCTTGGCCCCTGTATCGGGCGGAGGCGGAGGCGTGCTCGAGGGCGGACTGCAGCGCGACGCGTAAAACGTCAGCTGATTCCTGAATTCGACGTCGTCGCCGGAGCCGTCGAGCGCCTGCTGGATCAACTCGCAGCCGCGGGTCTCGTTCTTGAGCTCGAAGTAAGCCCGCCCGGCGGAGAAGTTGGCGCGCGCGCGCAGCGGCGAGTCCGGATAGTCGCGGTTCAGTCGTTCGGCGGCTTGGACGGTCTGCGTCGGATCGTGCTGCGCGAAGTACAGTTGCGTGAGAAGCAACAGCGCGTCGTCGGCCCAGGGTCCTGCGCCGTACTCGACCACGATGCGGTTGAGATAGAGAGCGACGGTCGGCGCGTCGGGGGCGATCTTCGCCGCCGCAAGCAGCGCTTGTGGATATGCCGAGTCGCCAGGGGGCAGGATCGCGAGCAGCCGGCGCACGATACCGCGAGCCGAATCCACCTGCCCCGATTGCGCGAGCCGGAGCGCTTCGACGAGACGACTGTCGGTCTGGGCGGTCAGCCGGCCGGACGGCCGGACGGCCAACAGCATCACCACCACGAACAGTCGTTTCATGCGGCTGCTCGCTTTGTCGCCGCGAATCCCAGCACCAATTGCGTCAAGATCCCCCGATCGTCCGACAAGGTAGCGGTCTTCAGTGCGTTATCCGCCGCGAGCGCGGCGCGCAGTGCGTGGCCGAGCTCCCGCGCACTCCAGAGGCCGCTCCAGGCGGTCCACCGCGCCGCTTCCTCTTTATAACTCCGCAGGCCGTATGGCCTGACGCTCTGGATTTGGCGGTACAGTGCGTCCGGCAGGCGAGCAAGTTGCAGTCCGCGATCGCGCTCCGAGCGGGCCAGCGCGGTCCCCACCAGATGGGTACCGAGCAGAGAAACAATCCTGACGCCGCTCATGCCGGCCTGCTCCAGCACCGGTTCCACCAGTTGGGCCGCACGCGCCACCCGCCGCTCGAGGGCCGCCTCAACGAGGTCGAACACCGTTTCGCCGCGGTGCACGCCAACGAGGCTGGACACGTCCTCGGCCGTCACGGATCGGCCTGTCCCCGCCGTCAGGCCTGCGAGCTTCTCGAGCTCGCGGCTGAGCGTGGTCAGGTCGTTGCCGACCGCCTTCTGGAGCAGCTCCGCCGCGTCCGGGGCGAGCGTAATGCCCAGCGTGGTCGTGCGATGCTGTATCCAGCGCGGCACACGCTCGGCGGCGAGCGGTTCCATTGCAACGGAGGCCGAGGCCCGCACAAGATCGGGATCGGGCTCTTCGCCCGCTGCGACGACCAGCACAAGGACTGTGGTCGGATTCGGGGCCGCCAGATAGCGCACCACTTCGTCGCGCAGCTTCGTCTTCCGCTTGCCGAGCTGCTCTACGCCTCGCAGGACGACGGCGCGCCGGTCGGCGAGCATCGGCAGCGTATTGACCAGCGCGTGAAACGATTCCGGCGTCAGATCAGGGGCAAACCGAACATCCAGATTGAAGTCGCTGTTCGCTCCCACGGCGGTATCGACGAGCGCCCGGATGGCCTCGTCCTTGAGGACATCTTCGTCGCCGTACAGCAGATAGACAGGTTCGGAGATGCGAGCGCCCTTCTTGAGGCTGCGAAGGAGCACGTCGAGGGTGAGCGCCGCCATTCAGCGAAGTTATCGCGCCACTGTGCTCGGAGAAAGGTCGGAAAGCTGCTTACCGCGACGCTGATGCGGGCTGATAGAGCAGGGTGCCGTTCGGATACGGATTGCCGCTGACGACACTGGCGCGAGGGTCCTGGAAAGAGACGAAGGGCAGGGCGGCACCGGCGACCGGTTTGGGGAACGCGACCGGCGGGAGGAGCGGCGTGCGCGCGATGCGCGGACGCCCTGCGAACTCGAAGCAGAAGAGCGCGACGGCGGCTATCACCAGCATCATCGCCGACACACCAGCCTCTGCCGGCTGGCGCGGCACGCGCCGGCGCTCGACCGCAATTCTCGCGTCGAGACGCTCGCGAAAATCGGCTGAAGCAGTAATGGGTGTGGCGGAGTGGAGCGCGAGTACGGCTTTACGGATGGTCACGTCATAGCGGCGACACACCGCGCAATGAGCCAAATGTCGCGAGAAGCGGCGCAGCTCCCGCGACGACGTGATCAGTCCGTCCCGGAACTCACTGTGGCGTTCGAGGAACTCGTTGCACAGCATGGGGGGAATGTACCACTCCGGCCACGGGGTGTTCCGCAGCCGGTGCTTCCCAGCGGCAAGTTGTAGCTAAACCAGGATGGGACCGATGAGCTGGGCGAAGCTGTTTCGTGCCCGATTCAGGCGGCTTTTCACGGTCCCGAGGTTGCACCCCGTGATCTCGGCGATTTCCTGGTAGCTCTTCCCTTCGAGCTCCCGAAGCACGAATACCTCACGGTGGTGCTCAGGCAGCCGGTGCACGCACTGATCCACGGCGTCTTTCAAGAACCGCTTGCGATAGAGATCGTCGGGCCGTGCGGTCGTATCCTCGAACTGCAGCGGCCGATGGTCGGCTTCCCAGTTCTTCTTGATCGTTTGAAATAGAACCAACGGATTGCGGCTACGATTACGCAGCTCGTTCTTCGCGAGGTTCGACGCGATCGTATAGATCCAGGTCGAGAACTTCTTGGTTTGATCGAAGCGATGCAGGTGGCGGAAGACCCGGATGAAAACCTCCTGGACCAGATCCTCTGCCCGCTCACGATCGCCGATGGTCCGGTTCACGAAATTGAGCAACCGTGTCTGGTAGCGATCGACGAGAGTCCCGAACGCCTGCGGCTCGCCCGAGAGATGCCGCATCACGATCTGTCCGTCGTCGAGCTCATGCAGCGCCTCGCGCTCGAGCGCGCGCTGCGATTCGATGGCCGGCGTGGGATGCTTTAGCGTGGTCCGCATAGGCACCTTTGTGTTTCGGACAGGAACACGAAAAACGTTGTGGTGATTCACCTTGTGTGCAGTTGGCACAAACCGTGCCTCCCCAGCTACCGGCGTAACTCCATACCGCACAATGAATTGCGACTGGCAGTGAAATGCGAAAGGAGAATATTGTCCTAGCCTGTGGACGTCGCAATTCCACATTCGATCTAGATCCGAAGAACGGGTGGGCTAATGCTCCAGGAGGAAACCCGCCACAAAAAGCACCGCCAATACCGTCTTGGCGTCTGAGATTGCGCCACTTCGGATCTGCTTGAGGACCTCCGATAGGGGCCTTGGCGTCACCTCGATGAATTCATCCGGCTCCCGCGCGTGTTGGCCCGCGGTCAGGTCCGTCGCCCAAAAAAGGTGAATGCGTTCGTCCGTGAAACCGGGGGTCGTCCATATGGTAGTAAGACGCTCGATCCGCCCGGCTTTCACACCTACCTCCTCGAGCAACTCCCGTTCGGCGCACGCTTTCGGGTCCTCCCCCGGATTCAGCCGTCCCGCGGGGATCTCAATCAGCGTCCCGTTCGTCGCGTAGCGGTACTGCTGAATCAACAGGACGGTCGGATCTGGCCCGAACGGATCGGAGGCGAACGGAACCACGGCCGCGGCACCCGGATGGCGAATCATTTCGAGCTGTCCACTCGTGCCGTCGGGAAACCGCACCGTATCCACGTCCAGGTCGATGACTCGGCCGGAGTGGATTCGTTTGCTGTCGAGCTGCATCAACCGCTCCTGTTTAGCGCTGGAACAACCAGGTGAACGGCACCTTGAACCCTTCGGCGAAGAGATATCCCGTGTTGCGTCGTACGTTGGCGTGAATCGGTGACCCGGCGGCGGGCGAGGTGTACGGGGTGAGGCCGAGGCGTCTCGCGATGATCTGCAATCGCAACATGTGAAAGCCGTCGCTGACCAGCAGGACGCGGCGATTGTCGCGCCCATCGAACCAGCGCCGGACCTGATCGATGGACGAAAACGTGTCGTGGCCGCCGGCGAGCGGAATCACCGCGTCGTCGGGAATGCCCAGGCGCACCAGGTAGCTGCGCCCGACGTTGGCTTCGTTGAGCGTGTCGTGGACGCCGACGCCGCCGGTCACGAGCACCGTGGGAGCGAGGCCGCGCTGGTACAGGGTGGCGGCGTGGTCGAGGCGAGCGCGAAAGACGGGGGAGGGCCGGCCGTTGTACTGGGCGGCGCCGAGCACCGCGATGGCGTCGGCGCCGGTGGCCTGATCATGAGCAGCCTGGACCGCGACCGCGACCACTACGGCCGCCCATCCCAGCGCCATCAGGATGACTGCAACGACTATCCCGCCAAAGGCACGCCGTGCGGTCCAAAATGGCATGCCACAAGATACTCAGGGCCGGGTGAGCAACTCCTCGAACAGACTCAGCGCACGGGGGTCGTCCGATTGCCCCAGCCAGAAGATTGCCTTGCGCCGCAGCTCGGGGTCTTTGTTCTCCCTCACGATCCGGATCAGTGCGGGCACACCCTCTTCATGCGGGCGCTGCGACAGGGCGAAGACAGCTGACTCCCGGACGTCGCGGTCGGCGTTCCCATCATCCACCAGGTCTGTCAGTCCCTTGGTCGCGGCATCCCCGACTGCCTGTCCCAGCCAGAAGACGGCGGAGCGCCGTACCTTGCGGGAGACCTGATCAGACTTGGCGATCTTCAAGAGGTCGGGCCAGGTCGTGACGCTGTCGGCGAGGACGGCCGGGAAGATCGCCTTCTCGGCGGCGCGCGATTCGTCGCGCATTGCGAATGCGAGCAAGTAGCTGGCCGCGTCTTTCGCACTGACGGTGCCGAGGTCCGTGGCCGATGTGCTGGTGCGCCACTCGCCGCCGACGTACACGCGGAGGTCGGTGATCCGCCCACCGCTCTTGGTGAGCGCGACGCGGACCGGGCCCGAGTCGCACGGCGCGTTCCAGTCGGCGCGGTCCTCCCAATTCCCGTCGATCTGACGGTTGTGGCCATCCCAGCTGATCATGTTGCCGCCGTTGCCGTAGACGCCGGGTCTCGCTGCGAAACTGAACCGGACGCTTCCATCTGGAGCTTTCGCGACGCGCTGCTCCACAGTCTGTGCTGCGGCGCTGCTCGCGAGCACGAGTAACAACGCACAAGTTTTCATTGGTTGATCAATTGTTGGAGGTAATCCGCCGCGCGCGGGTCCCGCGACTGGCCGATCCAGAAGATCGCTTTCTTGCGAAGCTCGCGGTCGGGGTCGTTCTTGCCGATGTCGAACAGCTTGTCGAGCGCGGCGTCTTCACGACGCTGCGAGTAGACGAAGATCAACTGCTCCCGCATGTCACGGTCTTTCATGCTGTCGTAGAGCCGCACCAGGTCGGCAACGTCGACGTTGTGCCCCTGGCCCGCCCAGAACAGCGCCTTCTTCCGGATCTCGATGTCCTCGGCCTGGTTCAAGGCGATGTCCATCAGCCAGCGGTAATTATCCGCGCCGCCCATCTGCGAGAGGGAGAAGATGATCTTGTCCTTGAGATCGGCGTTCTCCACCTTGGCATACAGGTCTTTGAGAAACTGCGCATTGTCGGGCGACCGGCTCTGTCCGATCCAGAAGATCGCCTTCTCCCGCAGATCGGTGTTCACATCACGCCGCATGGCAAAATCCCGCAGCACCGCGCCCGCGCGGGCGCTGCGATGCTGCGACAGCGCGAAGATCGCTTTTTCCTGGATCGCGGGGGGCGTCTTGGGATCGCGCAGGATCGAGTCGAGCGCGGCCACCGTCTCGTCGCCCGGCACCTGCGACAGCCAAAACACCGCCTGCTCGCGCACTTCCTGGTCGGGATCGGAGCGAACGATCTGGAGCAGCAGCGACGACGTTTCAGAGGTGTGCTTCTGGGACAGCAAGAACACCGCCTTGCGCCGCAAGCACGCCGACCCCGCATCACGCCGGGCGAGCACCGTCTTGAGGAGCGGCACGGCGCGATCCGGGTCCATCTGCAGCACAGCATTGAGCGCTGCGATCCGCATGTCGTCATCGTCGTCATCATCGCAGGCCCCGTTGCGCACGCCGGGCGTGCCGGCGATGGCCATGGGTGCTGAAGGGGTGGAGGGGGCACCGGCGATCGCCGGCGTCCCGGGCACGCCAGCGATGGCAGGCGTTGATGGCGCCACGGCGTCGGCGTCGCGCGACACGTCCTCGGCGGCGTCGGAATCCCCGCGCCGCGCCAGCTCGCCCTGGATCCGGCGCAGCAGCACCCGGGCGTCGCGGCTCGTCGTGGCTTTGGGGTAGCGATCGGCCTGCGTCTGCAGCGCGGTGCGTGCATCGCGCAGGTTGTCGTCGGACCCTGTCCGATACAACGCGAACGCTTGCCAGTAGTAGGTGTTGGGAACGTACGTCGAGCGCGGGTAGCGATCGCGGATGCCGCGGAACAGCTCCGCCGCCCGGTCGTACTGATTCTGGTTCAGCGCTTGCCGCGCGGCGCGGTAGAGCGAGTCGGCCACATCGGCCTGCGCCGGATCCGGCCACCTGGGCTCGCTGACCTCCTCGTCCTCATCGCCCTCCCAGGCGAATGCCGGTACGGCCAACGCAACCGGCGCCGCCGCCAGCGAATAGGCGGCCATCTGGAGGTCGCTCGCGACCATGGCGAGCACGGGTGCTTGTACCGTGAGCGCGTCGAGGTCGGGCTGCGCCATGACGAGCGCCTGGGCGCTCGCCTCGAGCGCGGCAACGGGAGCGACGAACGGCATGACCGAGATCGCGCGCGCGCGCTTATGGGCGCGCGCGTGGGGAGCCGGCGCCGGGGCAGCCTGCGGCACGGCGGTCGTGACGGCGAGCAAGAGGGATAACGAAGACAACATCAGAGTGCTCCTTCTGTGCGCACCGGTACGGGCCCGGCGGGAATCGCCGAGCGCAACTTGGGCAACACGTTCGATTGGTTCATGCCTTGGGTGATGAGATCGCGGTCGTGACCATCCTGCAGCGGATTGAGCAGGGAGATCTGCATCAGCACGAGCTCCAGATCCTCGAGCAACGAGCGCAGGCGCGGATTATCACCCGCGGGTGAATCGAGCATCAGTTGTGTCGTTGTCAGCAGGTCACGCGCCTGGCGCGCGAGCCGGGCGGTGTTCGCCGAACGATTGGCGTCCGTGCGGAACGACGTCAGGAACGCCTCGGTCCGCGAGAGGTACTGCGTCGCGGCGACCTGGTAGGCGACGCTGGCAAGGGAATCGATCTCACTCGTGGTCCGCGTGCCCTCGGCCGTTGTCGTGCCGATGACCGGCTCCGACACCTGATGCGCCGACCAGCGACCGATACCGATGCCAAGCACCAGCACCGCAGCGGCCGCAACGGCCCAGCGCAACCAGGGGCGCAGCACGATGACGCGCTTGTCGCGCCGAGCGGCCTCGATGCGCGCCCACATCTCCTCGCGCGGCGGCGTGCGTGGTGCGTGGTACGTGGTACGGGCCGCGTCCTGCAGCCACTGCTCGAACTTGGGATCTTCGTGTTCCTGCATCATTGCACCCATTCTCCTGCGAAGTCTGACAGCGCCACGCGCAACTTGGCTCGCGCGCGCGACAGCTGTGCCTTCGACGTGCCGGTCTCGACGCCCAACGCGGCGCCGATCTCTTCGTGTGTGTAACCCTCGACGTCGTGCATCAAAAACACCGTGCGGTAACCCTCCGGTAGATCATCGATCGCCTGCTTGAGCCGAACTTTCAAATCCGGTTCGGCATGTCGCTGCGGGACACCGATGTCGTGCGCGTCGTCGATATCCGCTTCCCGCTGCCGAAACCGCTTTACCTTCCGCAAGCCGTTCAAGACGACCGTCGTCGTGATCGTGTGCAACCACGTCGAGAACGCGGCATCGCCACGGAACGAGCCGAGCCGGTCGAACGCGCGAATGAACGTTTCCTGGGTGAAGTCCTGCGCGAGGGCGTCGTCGCCCGCGAGCCGGAAAGCCAGGCGGTACACGCGGTCCACATGCGCGTCATACAGCGTGCGCTCTGCAGCGCTGTCCCCGGCGCGGACGCGGGCAATCAGCGTTGATTCGTCCACGGCGCTCCGAGGTGACGGGCTGGGCTCGTAACTACTGATGGGACACGGGGGACGACAAAAGGGTTACGTGGGCGGGGGTTACCTGGTGCCAAACAGCCGGTCGCCGGCATCCCCCAGGCCGGGGCACCTTGGGGTGGGCGTCCAGCATCGCCTTCACGCCCTCGGGAGCGCACACGAGGCAGAGGAACCGAATTCGTTGCACCGGGGCGCCGGCACGAACCAGGGCGCTCACGGCCGCGACTGCGGACCCGCCGGTCGCCAGCATGGGGTCCAGCAGGAAAAACGCGCGGTCCGCCTCCCCCGAGGGAATCTTGAAGTAGTAATCCACCGGCTGGAGCGTGTCGTGGTTGCGGTACAAGCCGATATGGCCGACGCGCGCCGAAGGAATCAGCTGCGAGATCCCCTCCACCATGCCAAGGCCGGCGCGCAGAATCGGCACCAACGTCAACTTCTTGCCAGCCACCTGGCTGCCGGTGGTCTTCTCGAGCGGCGTTTCGATCTCCACGGCTTCGAGCGGCAGGTCCTTTGTGACTTCATACGCCATCAGCATCGCGATCTCGTTCACGAGCTGCTTGAAGTCGCGCGTGCTGGTCTGCTTGTCGCGCAAGATCGTGAGCTTGTGCTGGATCAGCGGGTGCGACAGCACCGTGAGGTTGGGGAAGTCGCGAGCAGCGCGAGACGCCATGAGCGGAGAAGCTACGCGTCCGGTTGCGGGGGCGCGACCGGCGGGTATTTTCACCCTCCCTACGCCGCAGCCTCGGAGAATGATCATGCGAAAGACCCTGCTGAATCTCGCCGCGCTGGCGGTCTGCACCACGCCACTGACCGCGCAATCGGTCGACAGCCTCGTCGCCAAATACATCCAGGCGTCCGGTGGCCTGGCCAAAATCCAGGCGCTGCAGTCGCTGCGGCGCACCGGACGATTCACGGGCGGCGGCGGGTTCGAGGCAGTCGTGGTGCAGGAGAACAAGCGCCCGAGCAGCGTGCGCGAGGAGTTCTCGATCCAGGGGATGACCGGCATCAACGCCTACGACGGGCGCGACGGCTGGAAGATCGAGCCCTGGAACGGCAAGCGCGATCCTGAGGCGCTTGGTGAAGAAGAAATGCACAGCATCCTCGACGACGCCGATTTCGACGGTCCGCTCGTCAACTATCAGGCCAAGGGCAATCGCGTCGAGTTTCAGGGGGTCGAGCAGATCGAGGGCAGCGATGCCTACAAGCTCAAGGTCACGCGGCCGAATGGCGACGTCAGCTTCTACTATCTGGACACCGAGTACTATGTCCCCATCCGAATCGATACGCAGCGCATGATCCGCGGCGCCCCGCAGGAATACGAGACGTCGCTCGGCGACTACAAACAGGTGGCCGGCGTCTATCTGCCGTTCGCGTACGAGTCCGGCCCCAAAGGCTCGAGCAGCACCGACCGCTCGAAGATCACCTACGACAAGATCGAGGCGAACGTCTCGCTCGAAAATGCGCGGTTCACCCGGCCCGGAGCACGCCCATGAACGCCCTCTTGCTGCTCTTGATCGCCCAGCAACCCGCGGTCAAAGTGGATTCGGAAACGATTTCGGGCTTGGGCGCGCGCAACATCGGCTCGGCCGCGATGAGCGGGCGCATCGCGGCGATCGATGCCGTGCATGAAGGAGCGCGGCTCACGATCTATGTCGGCGCGGCGAGTGGCGGCGTGTGGAAGTCGACGAACGGTGGCACGACCTTCAAGCCGGTGTTCGACAAGCAGCCGGTGCAGTCCATCGGCGCCGTGACGATCGATCCGAAGAATCCCAAGGTGATCTGGGTGGGCACGGGCGAGTCGTGGATGCGCAACAGCGTGTCGATCGGCGACGGAATCTACCGCTCGGACGATGGCGGCGAGAATTGGACGAACATGGGGCTCCGGAACTCGGAACACATCGTCAAAATCCTCGTCGATCCTACCGAGACCAACACGGTGTACGTGTGCGTGCCTGGAAAGCTGTGGAGCGATAGCGACGAGCGCGGCGTCTACAAGACCACGGACGGCGGGAAGACGTGGAGCAAGATGCTCCGGGGCGGCAATCTGTCGACGGGGTGCTCGCTGCTGACGATGGATCCTTCGCATCCCAAGACGCTCTATGCGGGGATGTGGGATTTCCGCCGCCGCGGCTGGACATTCCGCTCGGGCGGCGACAGCGCGACGGCGCCAAGCGCTTCCGGTCTCTTCAAGAGTACGGACGGCGGCGCGACGTGGACCGAGCTCACGTCGCCGAGCGCCGCGGGACTACCTCCCAA